>Ga0265295_1006442_pt1 | contig 14205 bp, 11 predicted proteins | sample Munlansysbiofilm_FD_192503 | JGI IMG/M metagenome (GOLD analysis project Ga0265295, IMG submission 192503) | Leachate microbial communities from a municipal landfill in Southern Ontario, Canada - Methane capture system biofilm | ecosystem: Engineered > Solid waste > Landfill > Unclassified ... | reverse complement strand
GGCTGCCCACCGCGGCGCTGCCACCGACGATGCCGTAGAGCGGCATGGCCAGCAGCTGCGGGTCGAGGCCGGGGCTGCTGCGGATCTCCCGGTCCAGGTCGACCCCCTGGCGCATGCGGTCGTCCTCGAAAAAGCCTTCCCGCAACAGGGTGTCGTCCCGCGCCACCTGCAGCCGGACAAGGAGGATGTTGATGGATTTCTGAAACTGGCTGATCTCGGCGAACAGCGGGCTGAGGGCCACCGGCGTGGGGTCGTCGCCGGCAGCGCGGACCTCCACCGCCTCGGCGAGCAGATTGAGCGGCCGGCAGATACGCCGGCTCATGAAGTACATGGCAAGCACCACCAGCACCGCGCCGGCCGCGAAGCAAAGCGAAAGTGTGCCGGCCACCTGGTAGGTGGAGGCCATGAACACGAAGCTGGTGTCGATGCAGCCGATGCCGCCGAGGATACGCTGGCTGTCGTCGGATTCGGCAAAGACTACCGGCACATAACTGAGATACAGGGTCCGTCCGGTCGCATCCGGCGGCACGAACGGCCGGGAGACGAGCACCTGCCCGGTCCGCCCCGCCTGCACATCGGTGACCATGGCCCAGTAGAGATCGCTGCTGAAGCCGGGACGAAAGGCAGTGCTGAAGCCCGGCCGGCCGATATCGCCCTGCAGGCCGATGCGGAGGAAGTCCACCGACAGTTCGGCCTCGCGGTCCTCGGGCGATTCGGACTGAAACGCCAGCCAGCCGGAGTTGTCGAAAAAGAAGCTCTTCTTCTGCTCGCTCTCCTGCGGAAACAGATACAGGGGGGATTTTTTCGAGGAGTGCACCGAGATGACATCGCGCAGCCGGCGCAGGTCCAGCGACAGGGTGAGCTGGCCCCGGTAGGTCTTGTCCCCGGCGTAGACCGGTGTGGTCAGGCGGACGACATGCATGGCCAGGGCCCGCACCCCGCCTTCTGCCGGCACGGACGGGTAGATCACCTCGGTGGGATCCCCCAGGTGGACAAAACCCGGCGGCTTGCCGGCCACCTGGTCACCGCCGGAAAAAATGCCGAACCGGTTGCCCAGGGCCTGTTCGAGCGGCACAGGGACCAGGGCCGAACCGGTATTGACGAGCACGAAGCGCTCGGCCGGGGTCTGGCCCTGGAAGGCCACCTCCCGGTAGCGGTTGCGTTCCTCCGCGGACATGGCGCCGAGATGGGCGAGGATCTCCTCCGCAGTCAACGAACGGTGGGCGAGGTACTCGAGTTCATGGCGGGCGGCGTGCAGCAACTGGTTGATCTCATGCGCCTGGGCCAGGGCGCGCACCTGGGCGTTGCGTGCGTAGGCCTGGTCGAGAAACAGGGCGGACACCTTGTAGGTGACGACCGCGGACACCGCCAGCAGCAGGATCACCACCGCGGAGCCGAAAAGGAGGAGAAACTTGCCGATGCTCCAGGCATAGATCGAACTGTCGACCCGGATCATCGGGTTGATCAGCGGTGGATAGGAATAACGCATGCCGTTTTCTCCTTGCACCTTATTTCGCGCAAACTCGCCAAGCCTGTTTTTTCGTACCCGATAGCGCGCAAAAACTCAACGGGTTCCTCGACAACACCCAGCAATTCCACCAAAATTTCATTTGCACGTTTTCTGGCACGCCTATTGGAAGGAACCGCTCAGATCTTTCCCGTAGCCTGGGCTCCCCCTGCCCCGTTGCAGGAAAGAAGACAACGGCCCGGGCGCCCGGTTTCCCCCACCGCGGCGCCCGGGCCTGCGTAGATCCGCCCCGGTACGGACGCCGGCGCGGTCCTCGTACACGGCACCAACCAAAAAAAGGAGAACACGATGAAGAAACGAATGCAGCGGTACTGGTGGGCGCTCATCTCCCTGGTCCTGTTCGCTCCGAGCCTCGCGCTCGCGGCAGGCGGTGGAAAAATGGCGCCGGTGGTCATTGTTGCCGACACCCGCAAGCTGGACGGCCTCATGGCCTGGTGGGCCAACCTCTACAACGAGAGCCACCTGCAGTTCATGATCCTGACGATCATCATCATCCCGGTCACCGGCGTGATTTTCGGCGTACTCGCCGACATCGTCATGGGCTGGATCGGTATCGACCTGAAATCCCGCGAACTGGCTGAACACTAATCCGCAGCGAAGGAGACTCTCATGGACTGGCTTTATATTCTCATGCCCATTGCCGGCGTCAAGATCTTCTGGCCCGGCCTTATCATCCTCGGTATCGGCGTCGGCATCATTGGCGGTTTCTTCGGCATGGGCGGCGCCTGGATGGTTACCCCCGGCCTCAACATCCTCGGCTTCCCCATGGCCTTCGCCATCGGCACGGACATCGCCCACATGGCCGGCAAATCGCTCATTTCGACCATGCGCCACGGCAAATTCGGCAACGTCGACTACAAGCTCGGCCTGATCATGCTGGCTGGTACCGTTATCGGTTTCGAGGTCGGCGCGCAGATGGTCATGTGGCTCGAGCGGCTCGGCTCGGTCGAGAAAGTCGTGCGCTGGATCTATGTCGGCCTGCTGCTGTTCATCGCCTGGACCGTGTTCCACGACATCAACAAACGTCGTGCCAAACAGAAGGCGGCCGAAGCAAGAGGTGAAGCGGTTGACGCTCTCGCCACCGGCATCGAGTGGCACAAGACCCTGCACAAGATCAAGATCCCGCCGATGGTCCACCTGAAGGTCGCCGGTATCACCTGCTCGGCCTGGCTGCCGATCTTCGTCAGCTTCTTCACCGGCTGGCTGGCCGGCATCCTCGGCATCGGCGGCGGTCTCATCCGCATGCCCGCCCTGATCTACCTGGTCGGCTGCCCGACCCATGTCGCCGTCGGCACCGACCTGTTCGAAGTCGCCATCTCCGGTCTGTACGGCGCGGCCACCTACACCTTCAAGGGCCGCACCGAGTTGGTCGCCGCCATGATCATGCTCGTTGGCGCTGCCTGCGGCGCGCAGGTCGGCGCAGTGGCCACCAAGTACATCAAGGGTTACGGCATCCGCATCATGTTCGGCTGGGCGGTCATCGGCTGCATGGTTTCCATCCTCATGAAACTGGTCCAACCCTGGCTGCCCGCCTACAAGAAGGCCCTCGACATCGGCGCCACCTGGCTGGTACTCGGCCTGATCAGCGTCATGTCGGCCTACATCTTCATCAAGATGGTCCAGGGCGTGAAACAGGAACTGGCCATGAAGCAGCAGAAAATCTAACCGCGCGATCAAAGGAGACTCTGATGAACGTTAAACACATACTGCTCACCGCGGCCGCCCTCGCCATGGCCCTGACCCTGGCAGGATGCGACAAGGACAAGTACGGCAAGGTCGAACAGGGCCGGGTCATCGCCTTCGACAAGGACAAGAAGGAAGTCACCGTGATCCATGACAGTGCCATGGACCCCCGGAATCCGGTGTACGACGTGCTGCCGCCCGCGGTCTTCAAGCTGCCTGTCCTTGCCAAGGAGACCGGCGCTTTGCCCAAGGTCGGCCAGCGGCTGAAGCTCGATACCGAGAAGAAGGAGATCGAGATCTACGATCTCACCACCCAGAAACTGGCGTTCGTGCCGATCACCATCGTCGACCTGCAGCAGCCGGTTGACAAGGAACACCCGCTGGTCTATGACAAGGCCGCGAAGAAGGCCAAGAAGTTCCCGGTGGTCGACCAGGAGAAGCGGACCATCACCGTCTATTCCGGCCGCCAGAAGATGCTCTGCACCTTTGCCGTTCCGGACAACTACTTCGCCTATCCCGTGTCCACCTGGGATGCCGGCGACGAGGTGCGGATCTACTTCAAGACCGCCGGTCAGGCGCTGCGCTACATGAACGTGTCCCAGACCGATATCTTCAAGAAATAGTCAGCCGACGCGGACGGGCGGGTTCTTCCCGCCCGTCCCGTCCCGTCCCGGAGGTTCGCCATGTCTGAATACACCGCCTTCCTGCTCCATAAAATGCTGGTGGTCACGGTCAACTGCCTGATGCTGGGAGCCCTGTTCCTCGCCATGTACCGGGCCGCCCTGACCCCGGACGAGTTCAACATCACCTTTTTCAAGACCCTCTTCACCCTGCTGCTGCCCACCCTGGTTCTCGGTTTTGCCGGCAAGTACCTCCTCCGCCGCTGCCACCGCCCCGCATGATCGCCGGATCGGCCTCCATCCACTGGCAAAAGCGCACCGGCCTGCTGGCCATGGTGCTGCTCGGAGCCGCCCTGCTCTCCGTGGCCGACGGCCTGGTGGGCGGCCTGGCCGGCAACCGGGGGCTGATCGAACTCCTCCCCGGCTCCAGTTTCGCCATCAGCGGCCCTCTGCCGCCGCGCACCGAGACCATCGACCAGTTCGTCATCGACGGCCAACCTGCGGACGGGTCGGTCCGGCTGGTGCCGCGGGCGATCTTTTCCGGGTTCTGGTTCGGCGGGGCCATGTGGCGGGGCACCATCGAGGTGACCGCGGACGCCCGCGAGGGCAGCCACCTGCTCACCGTCCACGACCGCTTCGGTGAAAAGCAGAACCCGGCCCTGGTCTTCCAGCTGCGCGTCTGGCCCGACCTGGCGGCACGCAACGCCCATTCCCCCTCCCGCCTGACCCGGCTCACCGGCCGGAATCCCTACACCTTTGCCGTCGGCTTCGCCTGCTGCGGCCTGCTGGCCGGGCTCGCCAACTTTCTCTGCGGCCGGCTCTGGTCGCGACACCTGCAGGCGCACCGCTGCGGCGAGATCTACCGGGTGCGCACCACCGACCAGGGATTGGAGGCCAATTGCGAGCCGCCCCCGGCGGTCGAACTACACCCGGGCCTGACCTGCGCCATCTACCGGCCGGGCGGGGAACGGGTGTGCGCTGCCCGGGTGTCCGGGTGCGAGGGCAACGAGGTGGTGCTGCGCATCGACGCCGCCGAGGCGGTGCGCCCCGGCGACGTGGTCTGTTTCGCGGAGGATGCGGGAGCGACGGAGTGACCTGCCGAGGGACCGTCTTCCTGAAAAGAATTGACAACCATTGCCACCCTTTGTAGTGCTTACAGCCAGCCCGTCCGCCAGGCCGGGCCGGCAGCCGCCGATCATTCGCCACCGGAGTGATCGCGCCGACGCGAGGACGCATCATGGATCGAAACTACAGAATGCTCTGGTGGCGCCACTGCCTGGCCATCATCGGCTTTTCCGTCATCCCGCTGTTGTTCGTCAATCTCAGCCTGTACGCGCTGTTTGACCGCATCTACACCGACAAGGTCACCGAGACCCTGCGCAGTTCGGTGGAGAACCGGCGCGACGCCATCGACCTGTTCTTCAACGAGCGCGTCGCCCAGTTGTTCACGGTTGCCAACACCAACACCTTCGCCAACCTGACCAACGAGGCTTACCTCGGTCGGCTGTTCGAAGTCATGCACGCCAAATCCGATTCCTACATGGATATCGGCATCATCGACAGCGAGGGCAACCACCTCGCCTATGTCGGCCCCTACCACGACCTGCTCATTTCCGTGAACTACAAGAACGAGCCCTGGTTCAACGAGGTCAGAGCCAAGGGCGTGCATATCAGTGACATCTTCATGGGGTACCGCAAGTTTCCCCACTTCATCATCGCGGTGATGGTGCGGGAGCAGAACACCTCGTGGATTCTCCGGGTGACCATCAACCTGAAAAATATCGATAATATCGTCGAAAAGGCGTGGTCCGGCACCATGAGCGACGCCTTCCTCGTCAACAGCAAGAACCGGCTGCAGACCGTGCCGCGTTTCGGCGGCGAGTTCCTGGCCGTGCCGACCATTCCCCAGTTCACCACCAGCACCTTCGAACCGGTTCCCTACCCGGATTTCTCCTCCACCGTGAAGACCAAGGTGGAACGGCTCAGTTTGCGCGGTTACGAAGCCTTCATCGCCGCCGCGCCGGTGCAGCACACCAAGTGGGTGCTGGTGCTCAAGGAGAACCCGGACGAGATTCTCTCGCCGCTGGTTAAGGGGAGATACTGGATGGCGCTGTTGACCGCACTCGGCCTGGCGATCATCGCCGCCGGTGCGGTTCTGTTCACCAACGGCCTGATCAACCGCATCAGGGAGACGGACCGCGAGAACGCCGCCAAGTCGGACATGCTCCTGCAGGCCAACAAAATGATCGCGCTCAGCAAGATGGCCGCCGGCATCGCCCACGAGGTGAACAACCCGCTCGCCTCGATCTCCGAGAAGGCCGGCTGGCTGCTGGATCTGCTCGCCGAGGAGGACCTGGCGGCCAGCCCCAATTTCGCCGAGTTCAAGGAGTCGGTGGAAAAAATCGAGCACCACGTGGAACGGGCGCGCAAGATCATCCACAACCTGCTCGGTTTCGCCCGCCGGATGGAACCGGCCAAGGAAAAGATCAACATCAACAACCTGCTCGACGAGACCACCGGGCTGCTCGAAAACGAGGCCCGCTACGTCAATATCACCATCGACAAGCAGTATGCCGACGACGTGCCGGTGATCACCAGCGACCTGTCGCAGCTCCAGCAGGTGGTGCTTAACCTGCTCAACAACGCCATCGACGCCATCGGCAGCGACGGCACGGTCACCGTCGGCTCGCGCTACCTGGAAAAGACCAACCAAGTGGAGTTATGGGTCGGCGACACCGGCGCGGGTATAGCCGAGGCGGATCTGGGCAAGATTTTCGAACCGTTCTTCACCACCAAGGCGGTCGGCAAAGGCACGGGGCTGGGGCTGTCCATCAGCTACAGCATCATCGAGAAACTGGGCGGCACAATGCGGGTTCAGAGCAAGGTAGGCGAGGGGACGGTGTTCAGCATCACCCTGCCGAAAAACTGAGAGGAGAGGATGGAAGGGTTGCGGGTATTATTTGTGGATGACGAGGACGATTTCCGCGAGACCATCGTCAAGCGGCTGAACGCCAGAAAGATCCAGGCGATGGGCGCGGAGAGCGGCGTTCGCGCCTTGGAGATCGTCAAGGACAACGATTTCGACGTGATCGTCCTGGACGTCAAGATGCCGGGCATGGACGGGATCGAAACCCTGCGGCACATCAAGCAGATGAAGCCCGAGATCGAAGTGATCATGCTCACCGGCCACGCCTCGGTGGAGTTCGGCCTCAAGGGCATGCAGTTGGGGGCGTTCGACTACGTGATGAAGCCGGCGCCGCTCAACGAGCTGCTCGACACCATCAACCAGGCCTGGAGTAAAAAGCGGGGCCTGCACTGAACCACCGGACCGGGGTAGTGGGCCCGCGTCCGGCCGCTGTTGCAGGGCGTGACCGGACGAGCGGAGTGCATGCCCGGGGCGCCGGAGGAATCCTATGAGAGTCTGGGACACGAGCCATCTGCTCGACACCGTGCCGGCGGGCAAACGACCCGCCGAGCAGGTCCACGACTATACGGACAACGAGGCCAACCGGGAGCGTATCCGGCTGCACTTCCGGCAGCTGCAGACCCGGCTGGTCCTGGGCCTGCTGCTCGGCTTCCTCCTGCCCAACGCCCTGCTGTCGGCGTATTTCCATTTTCAATTCACCCACACCCTGAAGAACAGCGCCCTGCTCAACCTGGAGGCAGTGGCGGAAAACCAGAAGAACACCATCGATCTCTACCTGCAGGAACGGGTGGTCAACCTGTTCAACCTGTTCCACAGCCGCGAGTTCAGCCTGCAGCCCGCGCAGGAGGCCATGGACAACTATCTGCAGAGCCTGAAACGGTTTCACGACGGTTTCATCGATGTCGGTTTCTTCAACGCCCGGGGCATTCAGATCGGCTACGCCGGCCCCCACCCGCAGCTGCGCGGCCGTGACTACAGCGAGCAGCCCTGGTTCCGGGACCTGCGCGCGGGCAGCCGCAACTACCTGATCAGCGACATCTACACCGGCCTGCGCAACATCCCCCACTTCACCATCGCCGTGCGCCAGGTGTTCGACGGCAAGCCCTACAGCATGCGCGCCACCCTGGACCCGGACAAACTGTACGTGTTCCTCCGCTCCATCAGCCATGGCAAGGAGGTGGAGACCACCCTGATCAACACCCGGGGCCAGCACCAGGTGGTGGACCCGGGCCGCAGCCCCTTCCCGTCGACCAGCAGCTATGTGCCGCCGACTGTCCCGGCCGGCGGGGTGGAGGAGATCGAATTCGACGAACGGACCACCCTGATCGCCTACTCCTGGCTCAAGGAAACCCCCTGGGCGCTGTTGGTGATGCAGCCGGCATCGGTGGCGCAGAGCGGCATGTACCGGGCGCGGCTGATCCTCACCATCAGCCTGGCGCTCATCAGCCTGCTGGTTTCGCTGGTCATCTTCCTCACCATCCGCAAGGTGGTGGCCGACGCCCGCAAGATGGCCGAAAAGGGGCAGCAACTGCAGGAGATGCTCGCCCACGCCTCCAAGCTGGCCTCCATCGGTGAACTGGCCGCCGGCGTCGCCCATGAGATCAACAACCCGCTGGCGATCATCATGGCCACCAGCGGCGTCATCCGCGACATGCTCAACCCGGAGTTCGACCTCGACCACAGCCCGGAGGCGATCTGCAAGGAACTGTCCACCATCGACACCGCCGCCAACCGGGCCAAGGGCATCACCAAGCGGCTGCAGGAGATGGGCAAGGCGCGCCTGCCGCAGACCGTGCAGTGCGACCTGAACGCGCTCACCGAGGAGGTGTTGGCCCGGCTGAAGCGAGTGGAATTCAAGGGCAAGCACCTCGAGGTGGTCACGGAATTTGCCGCTGACCTGCCGCAGATCCTGGCCGAGCCCGAACCGCTCCGCCAGGTGGTCGGCAACATCCTCGTCAACGCCGCCGACGCCATCGCCGACAGGGGCACGATCACTGTGAGCACGGCGGTGCAGGACGGCATGGTGTCGATCACCATCGCCGACACCGGCAGGGGCATTCCCCCTGAGAACCTGCAGCGGATCTTCAACCCCTTCTTCACCACCAAGGGCGGCGGCCGGGGCACCGGCCTGGGGCTGAGTATCGCCGCCAGCATCGTCAAATACATGGGCGGCACCATCAAGGTGAACAGTATCCCCGGCGCGGGCAGTTCCTTCACCATCCTGCTGCCCGTCAAATAAGATGGCATCGTAAAAAGTCAAAATCCACAAAGTTACGCTTGGTACAAACAGCATGTTACGAAGCGAGAAACGTCGTTCTCGTGGCTTTTGACGAGAACGACAAATAACAACAACCGCACAATACGACACGAGTATCACAGGAATATGGAAAAGCAGAAAAAATGCAAGGTGCTGCTGGTTGACGACGAGGACATCTTCCGCGAGGCCACCGCCCGCCAGCTGTCGGTGCGCGGCTTTACCGTGCAGACCGCGGACTGCGGCGAGGCAGCCCTGGAACTGGTGAAAAACGACCCGCCCGAGGTGGTGGTGCTCGACCAGGAAATGCCGGGCATGCACGGCTCGGAGACCTTCATCAAAATCAAGGAGATCAACCCGCTGGTGGAGGTGATCATGCTCACCGGCAACACCAGCGTCGACAATGCCATCGAACTGATGCGGCAGGGCACCTTCGACTACCTGATGAAGCCGATCAATATCGACGAGTTGCTCTACAAGATCGAAGACGCGCAGACCCGCAAACAACTCAACGAGAAGCAGCGGCCCGACGCCGGCGCCTGACCGCCGGCCTCTGTTCCAGGCTGTTGCCGCCACTTCGGGGGAACACACCCAATCCCATGCTCAAACGACTGGCCGACCTCTCCAGAAAGCTCTTCTCCTTTGGCCGTGAGCCCGACCTCCCGGCGCTGCCGTCCGAGGAGGTGGAAGCACTGCAGCTGACCTTCAAGTCGCGCTACCACAGCTTCAAGCTGCTGCTCGCCGCCAACACCCGCATCCTCGAGGTGATGGCCGACATCGAGCGGGCGCTGCGCGGCAACGAGCCCTTCAGCATGAGCTTCGTGCAGACCGCCTGCGCCTCCACCTCCGTCAATGTCTTTCGCATGATCAAAGACATGGAGAACATCGCGCCGGGCCGGTACGACGCCCTGCGGGTGCGCTTCGCGGCCATTCAGCAGGAGATCGACGCCCTCCTGGCCCAGAAGAAGGAGATCACCGACAAGCGGCTGGTCCTGCCCCTTTCGGCGATCACCAGCGACATGGTCGACAGCGCCGGCGGCAAGATGGCCAATCTCGGCGACGTCAAAAACCGGCTGCACATGAACGTCCCACCCGGCTTCGTCATCACCGCCGCGGCCCACGAGATGTTCATGAGCGCGAACGGGCTGCAGAAGGAAATCGACCGTCTCTTCCAGGTGGCCGGTTCGGACATGGACCGCAACCTCGACCTGGTGAGTTCGCAGATCCGCCAGCTGATCATATCCGCCGAAGTGCCCGAGCCCATCTACCTGGCGGTGGTCGACGCCTACCAGGAGATCCGGCGCGAGTGCGACGGCGAAGACGTGCGCATGGCGGTGCGCAGCAGCGCCTACGGCGAGGACGCCGAGAACAGCTCGTTCGCCGGCCAGTACCGCAGCGAACTGAACGTCAGTTTCTCGCAGTTCTTCTATTATTACAAGCAGGTGATGGCGAGCAAGTACAGCGTCCAGGCCATCGCCTACAAGCTCAACCGCGGCTTCCGGGACGAGGACATCGCCATGTGCGTCGGCTGCCTGGCCATGGTCGAGGCCATCGCCGGCGGGGTCATCTACACCCGCAACCCGCTGGACCGCCGTGACGACAACATCTTCATCAACGCCACCTGGGGGTTGCCCAAGGCGGTGGTGGACGGCGACGTGCTCTGCGACCTGTTCGTCGTTTCCCGGGACGACGACCTGACCATTGTCGCCCGGGAAGTGCGCGAGAAGGATTTCCAGATCATCTGCTACGAGGGCGAGGGGTGTATCCGCACGGAGACCGATGCGGGCACCAGCACCCAGCCCTCGCTCACCGACGGGCAGATCCGTGACCTGGCCGACCTGGCCATCCAGATCGAGCAGTACTACGAAACGCCCCAGGACATCGAGTGGGCGGTCAGCGCTGAGGACGGGCGCATCTACATCCTCCAGTCTCGGCCGCTCCAACAGATGGACCTGATGGTGCCCGGCGAGGAGTTGGACCTGCGCCGCTTCGAGTCTTCGCTGGTGAGCGAGGGCGGCATCAACGCCAGCCCGGGCGTGGCCTCGGGCTACATTTTCAAGGTGGCCAAGAAGGTTGACATCCTCCAGTTCCCGGAGGGGTCGGTGCTGGTGGTGGAGCAGGCCCTGCCCACCTGGGCGCCGCTGGTCGCCCGGGCCGCGGCGGTGATCTCCGAGCAGGGCGGGTTCGCCGGCCATCTCGCCAACGTGGCCCGCGAATTCGGCATCCCGGCCTTGTTCGGGGTGGCCGGGGCCATGGCCAAGGTGCAGAACGGCGACCTGGTGACGGTGGCGGCCGACCTCGGCCGGGTCTACCTGGGCAGCATTGCCCCCCTGCTCGAATGGAAGCGGCCCGAGACCCGGCTGATGGCGGGCAGCCCGGTGTACCAGATCCTCCACGAGGTCAGCCGGCACATCATCCCCTTAAACCTGCTCGATCCGGAATCTCGCGACTTCCAGCCGGAAAACTGCCAGACCTTCCACGACATCACCCGCTTCATCCACGAGAAGTCAGTGTACGAGATGTTTAACTTCGGCAAGGACCACAGCTTTTCCGAGCGCTCGAGCAAGCAGCTGCACTACCGGGTGCCGATGAACTGGTGGATCCTCAACCTGGACGACGGCTTCGTCCACGAGATCAAGGGCAAGTACGTCCGGCTCGAAGAGATCGCCTCAGTGCCCATGCTCGCCTTTTGGGAGGGGTTCGCGGCCATCCCCTGGGACGGCCCGCCGGCCATGGACGGCAAGGGCATGACCTCGATCATGTTCCGCTCGACCATGAACACCGCCCTGGTGCCCGGGGTCAAGTCCAAGTACGCGGACCGCAACTACTTCATGATCTCGAAGAATTTCTGCACGCTCAGCTCCCGCCTGGGCTACCACTTCTCCACTATGGAGGCCATGGTCAGCGAGCGCTCGGTGGAGAACTACCTGGGCTTCAAGTTCAAGGGGGGCGCCGCCGATTTCGAGCGCTGCCTCGGCCGGGTCCATTTCATCCGCGAGATCCTCGAACGGTACGGCTTCCGCGCCGTGGTCAACGCGGACAACCTGGATGCGCGCATGGAGGGCCACGAGATGGAGTACATGCTCGGTCGGCTGAAGATCCTCGGCTACCTGACCCTGCACACCCGGCAACTCGACATGATCATGGGCAATACGCCGATGGTCAACTACTACATGACCAAGCTCACCCGGGACATCGACTCGCTCCTGGCCGGGCGGCATGCCTGCCAGATCACCGCCTAAAACCTTTGTGGGCGGGCGGGTGATGATGTATTTTACCATTCTGTCGCATCGCTCGCTCACGGCGGCGGTCGACCGGCGGAACCTCCGCCGGTCGACCGCCGCCCGCCCACCCCCCTGGAGGATTCATGAAACGGGTTTTCTTCTCCCTGGTCCTGATCGCCCTGTTCCTGCTCGTTGTCGGCTGCCGGGCGGCCGAAGAGAAACCTGTCGACGAGGCGGCCATCAAGCGCCAAGTGGACGAAGTGGTGGAGGCGATCAACAACGGTACACCCGCCACCAGCTTTGCTGCCGACGCCTACGAGCCGTACGTCTTCATTATGGCGGCAAACGGCACGCTGCTCATCCATCCCTACCTGCAGGGCGAAGACCTGCCGGAGAAGGCGGCGCCAATCTACCAGGCCCTGCTGCCGGCGACCAGCGAAGGGGGTTGGGTCAGCTACCTGTGGAAGGGCGCGAAGAAACACACCTATGTCCGCCGGACGAACAGCAATCTGACCGTCGGCAGCGGCAGCTGAGGGCCGTGAACAAATCCGGAACTTCAGGCACAACGGAGCACAGCCCGCTCCCACCCCTTCCGCGAGGGAGTTCAGCACTTTTCACCGAGGCGCTGTCATGCAAGAAAAAATGAAGAATTACGAGACGCTGAGAAGGATTCTGGCCATCGGCTTCTTTGTCAGCGGCATCATCCCGATCCTCATCATTGCCGCCGGTTCGATCTACAACTTCAAGGAACTGTCGCTCAAAAACATCGAAAACACCGCCCGCCAGGTGGTGGAGCACCGTAACGATGTGCTCAACACCTTTCTCCAGGGACAGGTACATTTCTTGTCCACCCTGATCAACCTCTACCCGCTCGACTACCTGCAGAACAGGGACAACCTCAAGGCCCTGTTCCTCGCCATCAACAAGGAGGGGCAGGAGGGCGAGATCGTCGACCTGCAGCTGATCGACACCTCCGGCGCCCAGTTGGCCTATGTCGGGCCGTACAAGGAAAAGGTCGAGGGCAAGCACTACAAGGATTCGCCCTGGTTCAACCAGGTGCTGGTGCGCGGCACCCACGTGAGCGACGTGTTCACCGGCTACCGGGACTACCCCCACTTTGTCATCGCGCTCACCGACCCGATGAAGTCCTACGTGCTGCGGGCGACGATCAACTCGAGCATCTTCAATTCACTCCTCTACAGCGCCCAGATCGGCCCCAGTGGCGACGCCTACATCCTCAACTCCAACGGCGAGTTCCAGACCCCCAGCCTGCAGCGCTCGACCAGCCTGAACCCGACCGAGATCAGGATGCTCAAGCATCACCCGGACACCGAGATACTCACCGATGCCACCCACCTGTACGCGAGCAAATGGCTGAACGGCAACATGTGGCTCCTGGTGATCAAGACCCGCATCACCGACAACCTGGAGGTATTCTATAACTACCGCACCCGCATCGTCCTCAGTGTGCTGTTCATCTCCGCCATGTTCCTGCTCTTCTCCATCGGCATCAGCCGGCTGATCGTCGCCCGCCTGGAGCGGACCGACCGGGAGCAGAACGCCCTGGACCAACAGATGGCCCACATCGAGAAAATGGCCAACATCGGCCGGCTGGCGGCGGGCATTGCCCACGAGATCAACAATCCGCTGCAGCTCATCCAGATGCAGGCCGGCTGGATCGAGGAACTGCTCGCCGAGGAAAAGCCCGAGCATATTGATAATCTGGCGGAGTATCAGAACTCGGTGGCGAAAATCAAGCAGCACGTCAGCCGGGCCGGCACCATCACCCACCGGTTGCTCGGCTTCAGTCGCAAGATCAGCGCCGAATACGATGTGCAGTTGAACGAGGTGCTCCAGGAGACCCTCTCCTTCCTGGAAAACGAGGCCCATGGCAACAACATCGCCCTCAACCTGCAGCTCGACGAGAACCTGCCGACCATCCGCACCGAAGGCTCGCAGGTGCAGCAGGT
>Ga0265295_1006441_pt1 | contig 14206 bp, 11 predicted proteins | sample Munlansysbiofilm_FD_192503 | JGI IMG/M metagenome (GOLD analysis project Ga0265295, IMG submission 192503) | Leachate microbial communities from a municipal landfill in Southern Ontario, Canada - Methane capture system biofilm | ecosystem: Engineered > Solid waste > Landfill > Unclassified ... | reverse complement strand
CTAGATTATTAAAAAATCGCGGTTATAAAGTTTTTATGCAAAAATTTGATCCTTATATTAATGTTGACCCAGGAACAATGAATCCGGTCCAACACGGTGAGGTTTTTGTTACTGCAGATGGTTCTGAAACCGATTTAGATTTAGGCCATTATGAGCGCTTTATTGATGAAGAATTAAATTATACCTCTAGTATTACTACCGGTAAAATTTATTCATCAGTAATCGCTAAAGAGCGTAAGGGAGATTATTTAGGTGGAACGGTACAAGTAATACCACATATTACGAATGAAATTAAATTTAAAGTGTTTGAAGCGGCTAAGACCAGTAATGCCGATATTGTTATTACTGAGATTGGTGGCACAATCGGTGATATTGAGTCATTACCTTTTTTGGAAAGTTTGCGTCAAATTAGATTTGAATTAGGAAAAGAAAATGTGGCTTTTATACATGTTACCTTATTACCTTATATTTTTGGTTCATGGGAACTTAAAACTAAACCTACTCAACATAGCGTAATGACCTTGCGTAGTTATGGGATTCAACCTGATTTTCTAGTTTGTCGAACCCCACAAACAATTACTATGGATCATAAAAAGAAAATAGCAATGTTTTGCGATGTGAATATTGGTAATGTAATTGAAGCGATTGATGCTAATAATGTTTATAACATTCCTCTTCATTTTTATGATCAAAATTTTGATAAAAGGGTGTTAGAGCAATTACAATTAGAAGTAAAAAAAATAAACAATAAAGAATGGAAAGAATTAGCAACAACAGTTGATAATTTAAGTAAAGAAGTAAATATTGCTGTAGTTGGTAAATACACGGTTTTACCAGATGCATATTTATCAATTACTGAGTCTCTAAAGCATGCTGGATATGCTTATAGAACTAAAATTAATATAACTTGGATTGCCGCTGAAGAACTAGAAAATAAAAGAAATTTAAAGCGAGTTTTTAATAATATTTCTGGTATTTTAGTGCCTGGTGGTTTTGGTGGTCGGGGTATTGAAGGAAAAATCAAAGCCATTAATTATGCCCGAACCAATAACATTCCTTTTTTAGGGCTTTGTTTAGGAATGCAATTAGCTACTATTGAAATAGCTAGAAATATTTGCGGATTAAAATTAGCTAATTCAACAGAATGGGATGAAGAAACTCTGCACCCAATTATTGATTTAATGCCTGAACAAAAAGCAATTGATAATTTAGGCGGGACTTTAAGACTGGGTAACTATGATTGTTCTTTGAATAAACAAAGCAAAAGTTTTGAACTTTATAAAAAAACTTTAATTCAAGAAAGGCATCGTCATCGTTACGAATTTAATAATGAATATCGAAAAGTATTTGAAGAAAAAGGGGTTTTATTTGCGGGTATTAATAATGAACGTAATTTAATTGAAATTATTGAATTACCTAAACATAAATTTTTTGTAGCTTGCCAGTTTCATCCCGAATTTAAGAGTAGACCTACTAAACCGCATCCTTTGTTTTTGGGCTTTATTAAACACTCTGTAAAGTAAACTATTAATTTAGTTTATTTTTTGTTTTATTATTATTTTTATAGTAAAATTTTATATAAAGTGGATAGCGCATATGGCAATCCTACAGGAAGCGGCTTTATTCATGAGATTAAATATAATACAAATGCGGGTTATTCCACAATAACACCAACTTGTACCCTGAATTCAGGCACTAACTACACGTGTTCCTACACACATACTAATAGTCTGGGAGCTTACAAATCATTTACTGTAAGCCCAACGATTACTAATATTAAAGTAACCAAAGGTGTAATTATTGATGATTTAGTTGTATCTATTCCGATTAATTTTGTATGTGCTCCATTTAATGTTCAAAATGGGATATTTGGTGTGGAAAGTCGTTATGAATCAACTACATATTATGAATGGACCGAGGGTAATTTCAATTTTAGATTAAATCCATCTGGCACTTCATACTATCGCTTATTCTTTACCAGCAGTTATGATGACCCATCAAGATTTGTTTTATATAAAAAAAATACTAGCACCTATGAAGTAGTAGTGGCTAATTATACTGCGGCTTTTCCAACAGATTGGCGGGATGCTTTTGCCATGGGCACCAAGAAGATAAGCGGAACTATTACGTTTAACAACGGAACAATAAGTGCTACGCTCGGACATTTAACTAATATTAGTTTAAGTTATACGGATTCATCGCCACTAGCTGCAGGCTCGTATAAACCTGTTTTAACCACTTATAGTGATCCTGATGTTTACCCCGTTGAAACTTGGACAGCTAATGCTGGCGCAATTACATCATTTACATGTAATGATGCATAAAACAGATTTGATAAAAATCTGTTTTTTTTGTAATATAAAAGGGGTGAAGAAAATGTTAGTTTATGGAAAAAATGTAGCAAGTAGTTATTTAACTAGAAATAAAATTAATAAAGTTTATTTATTGAAGGGTTTTAATGACCAAAATATTTTAAAAATATTAAATAATCAAAATATTAAAATTAATTATTTAACCAAATTAGAATTAGATAGAATTGCAAATGGTAATCATCAGGGTATAATCTTAGATGTTGAACCAAAATCAAATATTTCTTTTGATCAAATGGTTCTGAATAATCCGTATTCTGTTGTTATTTTAGATCACATAGAAGATCCGCATAATCTGGGAGCTATTATTCGTACCTGTGAAGCCGCGGGTATTAAAGATATTATAATCCCTAATAAAAGAGCAGCTAGTGCGGACGGTATTGTTAATAAAACTAGCGCCGGGACTTTAAATATGATTAACTTAGTATCGGTTGCTAATTTAAGAGAAGCAATTGCTAAATTAAAGAAAAAAAATTATTGGGTAGTTGGTACTGATATGGATGCCCCTAATAATTATAATAATTTTGATTATCCCGAAAAGTTAGTAATAATTATTGGTAATGAAGGTAAGGGTATCTCTCCTTTACTGAAACGCGAGTGCGACTTTATGATTAAAATTCCGATGTTTGGCGAGGTTAACAGTTTAAATGCCAGTGTTGCGGCCGCTTTAGTTTTATTCGAATCCATTAAAAGAAGGTAGATGATTAAATGAATTATAAAGAATATAATGATTATCAATTAATTGATATGATAGCTGAACAAAACGAATTTGCTGAACAAATAATTTATGAGAAATATCGCCCTTTAATTATTTCAAAAGCCAACAAATATTTTCCGCTTGTAAAAAATAAAGGGGTTGAAATAAATGATTTGATTCAAGAAGGTTTAATTGGTTTAGCAGATGCAGTTCGTAAATATAAAGATAATCGTGACGCTCAATTTAAAACATTCGCTAATTTATGTATTGAACGCGAAATCCAAACTTATGTTACAAAGACTAATCGGTTTAAACACCAAACGCTTAATAATGCTTTATCTTTGAGTGCTGAAATTAAAGATGGCGAGACCACTTTTATGGAGTTTTTATCAGATGAAACAGCCAATCCTATTAATCACATTTTGGATAAAGACCGAATTGAATTAATAATGAAGAAACTTAATCATGCATTAAGTGATATTGAAAAACAAGTTTTTGAATTAAAGCGTGCCAATTTTTCCTATAAAGAAATAGCCGATTTATTAGGCAGAAATCCTAAAACAATTGATAACGCACTGCAACGAATAAAAATAAAATTTAGAAATGTAATTAATGAAATTGACACCGACCAATAAATGTGTTATATTGTTCTTGAACACGGTTAGGTGTTTTTATTTTACTTAAAATTAAGAAGGTGGAACTATGCAAAAAATAAAAGAATATGTATCGGGAGTAAAAAAAGAATTCTTGCGAATTAAATGGCCATCAATTAGTGATTTGATTAAATATTCAATCGCTGTGATTGTTTTTATTTCTATTTTCATGATATTCTTCTTAGGCATTGATGCAATAAATGCTTATATTCGCCAAATATATGAGGGAGCAAATAAATAATGGAAAAAAAATGGTATGTTGTAAATACTTATTCGGGCCACGAAAATAAAGTAAAAGAAAAACTAGATATGCGTATTAATTCAATGGGCATGGAAAGTAACATTTTTCGCGTTATTGTTCCTGAACAAATTGAAGTAGAAGTAAAAGATGGTAAGAGCAAAGAAAAAATAAAAAAGATGTTCCCGGGATACATTTTAGTAGAAATGATTATGTCTGATGAGGCGTGGTACATAGTTCGTAATACGCCGGGAGTAACAGGTTTTATTGGGTCTAGTGGTAAAGGAGCTAAACCGATTCCACTTGAGCCTCAAGAAGTTGATCACATATTACATAATATGGGAATGAGCCGTCTTGAGCTAGAAGGCGACATTGAACCTGGCCATAAAGTAAATGTTATTGCGGGTCCATTTAGTGGTATGATGGGTGAAATTATTGAAATTGATATTAAAACTGGTAAAATCACATTGGCTTTAGATTTATTTGGCCAACTTACTAATGTTGATGTAGAAATTAGTGAAATAGAACGCATATAACTTGCTAAAAAGATAGACATGTGTTATTATTTTAAAGCAATCCATATTTTATATAGATTGAATCCATGGGAGGCGTAAGCCGTTTGACCGTGGGCGCGAAACCAAAAAGAGGAGGTGTTTTCGTGGCTAAAAAGGTAATGAAAAAAATAAAATTACAAGTAAAAGCGGGCCAAGCAACCCCAGCTCCCCCAGTAGGTACTGTACTTGGACCAGCAGGAATTAATATTCAAGAATTCTGTACTAAGTATAATGATGCAACTAGGGACCGTACTGGAGATGTTTTACCAGTAGAAATTACTGTGTATGAAGACCGTACTTTTGATTTTATTATCAAAACTCCGCCTACCCCATTCTTAATTAAAAAAACAACAGGAATTAAAAAAGGTGGTATTAAGGGCGCGAGTGAAACCGTTGCAACATTAACTAATGCGCAACTTGAAGAGATTGCAAATATTAAGTTACCAGACTTAAATGCGTATGATCTTGAAGCTGCTAAAAAAATTGTTGCAGGTACTGCCAAAAATATGGGCGTTGAAGTAGAAAAATAAAATATGAGCGTAATATCCTAGTGGGAGAAACGAATTCCATATTACCACGAGAGGAGGAAAAAGATTGAAAAAATTAAGTAAAAAATATCAAGAAGCATCTTCTAAGGTTGATAAGAAACAACTTTATACTAAAGAAGAAGCAGTTTCTTTAGCTAAAATTACTAACACCACTAAGTTTGATGCAACTGTTGAAGTAGCGATTAAACTTAATTTAGATACTAGAAAAGCAGAACAACAACTAAGAGGCGCTTTTGTTTTACCACATGGTACTGGAAAGGTTAGTAAAGTTTTAGTTCTGACAAAAGGTGATTTAGCCCAAGTTGCTAAAGATAATGGCGCTGATTATGTAGGTGATGCTGATATGATTAATAAGATCGAAACTGAAAATTGGTTTGATTTTGATGTAATCATTGCAACACCTGATATGATGCCTTCATTAGCTAAATTAGGTAAAGTTTTAGGACCAAGGGGTTTAATGCCTAATCCTAAAACAGGAACTGTAACTACTGATGTGGCTAAAGCGTTAGAAGATATTAAAAAAGGAAGAATAGAATATCGAGCTGATTCTTTCGGTAATGTTCATGCACCAATTGGTAAAGTTTCATTTACTGAGCAAGCATTATTAGAAAACTTAGAAGCAATTGTAGCTTTAGTTAAGAAATTAAAGCCTTCAGTTGTTAAAGGTATTTATATTAAAAATATCAGTATTAGTACAACTATGGGGCCTGGTATTAAAATAGATTTAAATACCTTTGACAAATAAAACAAAATAATATATCATATATTTAATTACTACCCAAGACAGTAGGTGCTTATGCTTAATTTCCTACCGAGGTTGTTCTTTAAGAACCCACGCTGTCTTGTTGTGGGTTTTTATTTATAGAAAGGAAGGTGACAACATGGCATCAGAAAAGATAATTGCTCAAAAAACCGATGTAATTGCTGAAATTAAAAGTAATCTTGAAACGGCTGGTTCGGTAATATTTTTTGATTATCGAGGTCTGACAGTTGAAGAAATAAGCGCACTTAGAAAAAGTTTAAAAGAAAATGATGCATCATTGAAAATTTATAAAAATACATTAACTAAAAAAGCAACTGATGAATTAAATTTAGATTTAGAAGAAGCATTAAAAGGCCCTAGCGCAATGGCGTTTAGTCCTGATGTTATAGCACCGGTTAAAATTTTAAGTGATTACGCCAAAAAATACGAAACATTAGAAATTAAAGCCGGAATTGTTGAAGGTGAAGTTTCAACATTAGAAACATTAAAACAATTAGCTGCAATTCCATCACGTGATGGGTTGTTAACAATGTTGGCAGGTGGAATGATTGGAATCGTTCGCGATTTATCAATTGCATTAAATATGGTAGCTGAACAAAAACAATAATAAAAAAAGAGGAGGAAAAGAAATGGCAAAATTAACAGCAAAAGATTTTATTTCAGCATTAGATGAAATGAGTTTATTAGAAATTAAAGAATTGGTTGACGCAATGAAAGAAGCTTATGGGGTAGATCCAAGCGCGGTAGCGGTAGCGGCTGCACCAGCAGGTGAAGCTGTTGCGGAAGGACCTGAAAGTTATAGCGTAGTATTAGCTAATGCTGGTGCTTCAAAAATTGCCGTTATTAAATTAGTTCGTGAACTAACAGGTTTGGGATTAAAAGAAGCTAAAGATTTAGCTGATAACGGTGGCGAAATTAAAACAAACGTACCAACTGAAGAAGCTGAAGCATTAAAAGCTCAATTCGAAGAACTTGGCGCAACTGTTGAATTAAAATAAATAATTATGTCAAAACAAGTCTACCTTTTAGGATAGACTTTTTTGCGTATTAAGGGGCGAAAATGACTCATTATTTTCAAAACGATAATAATTTAAAAAATAACCCAAGGAATTTAGTTTATAATTATCAAGATTTTAATTTTAATTTTCAAACAAACAGTGGTATTTTTTCCAAGACAATGATCGATTTCGGTAGTCGAGCATTATTAGAAGAATTTTTAAAATCCAATCCTAAAGGGGATGTGCTGGATTTAGGATGCGGTTATGGTTATTTGGGAATCGTTATTAACAAAATTACCAATAACAAAGTTGATATGATTGATATTAACGAAAGAGCAATAGAGCTTGCTCAATTAAATAATAAAAATAATTTTACTGATAATCAAGCTTGGGTTAGTGATGGTTTTTCTCAAATAAATAAAAAATATAAATATATAATTACTAACCCGCCGATACGGGTTGGTAAGCGCAAAATGTATTCGTTATTAAAACAATCCCGGGATTTTTTGCAACCGGATGGCGAATTATGGTTAGTAATAAGGCAAGACCAAGGTGCTAAAACATTGATAAAAGATATTAAACAAGAGTATTTGATTGAAATAGTTAACAAAAAGAAAGGTTTTTATATTATAAAGGCTTTAATTGCTTGACATTAGACAACAATTTGAGTAAAATTATATATTGGTAACTTATTCTTATTTTAAGTAACTGTTCTTTGAAAAAATTATGTATGGGGTGAAAAAGTGGCTTATAAAAAAACAAAATTTTCTGACTATCGTGAACGTATTAATTTTGGAAAGGTAAAGAACTCGTTAGAATTATCCGATTTGTTAGAGGTGCAAAAAACATCTTATCAATCGTTTATTAATGATGGTATTAAAAAAGTTTTCGCGGAATTTTTTCCTGTCGAAAATTTTTCTGGTACCTTATCATTAGATTTCGGCGATTATTATCTGGAAGAACCAAGACATACAATTAAAGAAGCGAAAGATATGGAGCGTACATATGCATCGCCTTTAAAAGTAGAGGTTAGATTAATTAATCACGAAACTGGTGAAATAAAAGAAAAGCAAATTTATATGGGTGATATGCCATTAATGACTGAGAGTGGCACATTTATTATTAATGGTGCTGAGCGTGTAGTTGTTTCGCAATTAGTACGTTCGCCTAGTGTTTATTATAGTGAAGAAATAGATAAGAACGGTCGTTGTGTAATTAGCGGTAAGTTAATTCCGGAACGTGGTACGCATTTGGATTACGAAACAGATGCTCGCGACGTTTTTTCAGTGCGTATAGATCGCACAAGGAAGGTTGTAATCACGGCTTTCTTAAGAGCTTTGGGGCTATCAAGTGACAGTGACATTTTAGATTTATTTGGCAATAATCCATATTTAGAGAGTACTATTGCTAAGGATTCTACTAAAAACACCGATGAAGCATTAATTGAAATTTATGAAAAAGTTCGCCCAGGTGAACCAGCAACTTTAGATAGTGCTAAAAATTTAATGACAACAAGATTTTTTGATACTTTTAGATATCGTTTAGCACCGGTTGGACGTTATAAATTTAATAAAAAATTAGATGTATCGGATCGCTTGTTAGGGTTAACGTTAGCATCTGATATCAAAAATGATAAAAAAGTAATATTACCAAAGGGTACAGTTATTACTAAAGACATTCTGCAAACTTTAAAACCAGAACTACATAAGGGCGCTAACTTAGTGGAAGTTAAAATTAATCATGAGTTAGATACATATAATAAAGTTCAAATTATTGAAGTAATTAATCCCAACAACGCTAAACAAAAAATTAAAATAATTGGTAATGATCCAACTATTAATGAGGAACGTTTAACCATCTCAGATCTTTATGCAACTGTTTCTTACTATTTAAATTTAATGGATGGCATTGGTCAATATGATGAAATAGATCATTTAGGTAATCGCCGAATTCGTCAAGTTGGAGAATTACTTCAAATTGCTTTTGCGCGTGGTGTCGGTTATATGGAACGTACTATTCGTGATCGCATGACTACTCAAGAAATAGAAGGTGTTACTCCAAGTAGTTTGATTAATATTAGGCCGGTAACAGCTGCTATTAAAGAATTCTTTGGTAGTAGTCAATTATCACAATTTATGGATCAAATTAATCCAATGGCTGAACTTGCTAATAAAAGACGTTTATCAGCACTAGGTCCAGGCGGTTTACATCGCGATCGTGCAGCCATTGAAGTTCGTGATGTTAATACATCACATTACGGCCGTATTTGCCCAATTGAATCACCGGAAGGTGCTAATATTGGTTTGATTACTAACTTAGCTAGTTATGCTAAAATTAATGAATATGGTTTTATTATGACCCCTTATCGTAAAGTTAAAGATGGTATTTTACAAAAAGAAATAGAATATTTAACGGCTGATGAAGAGCATGATTTTATTATATGTCAAGCAACTGTTAATATTGATAACAAAAACAAAATAACAGATGAAATTGTAGCAGCTCGTCAAAATGGAGATAATGTTTTGGTTAATCCTTTAGAAGTTGATTATATAGATGTTTCACCACAACAAATTGTTTCAATTACAACTAGTTGTATTCCGTTTTTGGAGCATGATGATGCAAACCGTGCTTTAATGGGTTCAAACATGCAAAAACAAGCAGTACCTTTATTAACAGCAGAAGCGCCAATTGTTGGTACTGGTGTTGAAGGAATTGCAGCTAAAGATAGCGGTTCAGTAATTCTTGCGAAAGCTGATGGAGTTGTTAGTTATGTTGATGCCAAAGAAATAAAAATTAAAATAGCTAAGGGTTACGATACATATTATTTAGCTAATTTTCATAGAAGTAATCAAGATACTTGTTATCACCATCGCCCAATCGTTAGAAAAGGTGATGAAGTAAAAGCAGGTCAGGTTATTGCCGATGGGCCTAGTACTGATCAAGGCGAATTAGCTTTAGGTAAAAATGTTACTGTTGCATTCATGACATATAATGGTTATAACTATGAAGATGCGGTTATTTTAAGTCAACGTTTAGTTAAAGACGATGTTTATACATCGGTTAAAATTAGATCTTTAGAAATTGAGTGTCGCGATACTAAACTTGGTTCAGAAGAAATAACTCGTGATATTCCAAATGTTAGTGAAGAAGCACGTAAAAATTTAGACATTGACGGTATTATTAAAATTGGTACCGAAGTAAAAGAAAATGATATTTTAGTTGGAAAAGTAACACCAAAAGGGGTTGCTGAATTAACTAGTGAAGAAAAATTATTACATGCTATCTTTGGCGAAAAAACTCGTGAAGTTAGGGATACGTCATTGAGAGTTCCTCACGGAGTACGTGGGATTGTACATGATGTTAAAGTCTTTACTCGTAAAGATAACGAAGAATTACCACCAGGTGTTTCTAAAGAAATCCGTGTTTATATTGCGCAAAAACGTAAAATTCAAGTGGCGGATAAAATTGCTGGGCGCCATGGTAACAAAGGTGTTATTTCGTTAATTCTTCCAGAAGAAGATATGCCATATTTAGCAGATGGTACACCAATTGATATCATGTTAAATCCTTTAGGTGTTCCTTCTCGTATGAATTTGGGACAAGTTCTTGAATATCATTTAGGATATGCTGCTAAAAAATTAAATGTTCATATTGCAACACCGGTATTAAATGGAGCAACGGTAGCGGATATTCAAAAAATGATGAAAGAAGCCGGAATGGATGAAGACGGTAAGACTATTCTTTATGATGGCCGTACTGGTGAACCATTTGAAAACCGAGTTAGTGTCGGTGTTATGTACATGTTAAAACTTAATCATATGGTTGATGATAAATTACATGCAAGAAGTACTGGACCATATTCATTAGTTACTCAACAGCCACTAGGTGGTAAAGCACAAATGGGTGGTCAAAGATTTGGTGAGATGGAAGTTTGGGCATTATATGCTTATGGTGCTGCTCATACATTGCAAGAAATCTTAACGCTTAAATCTGATGATGTCATTGGCCGCGTTAAAGTTTATGAATCGCTAGTTAAAGGGAATTTGTTGCCTGCACCAGGTGTTCCTGAATCATTCAGAGTTCTAATTAAAGAATTACAAGCACTTGGCTTAGATGTTTCGATTGAAACTAAAGATAAGCGTATGTTATCTTATAAAGATTATGAAGAAAAAGATGATGTAACTCCATCATCAATTGAAGAAATTGATAATCTGGAAATATCTAATACTATTGTTGAAGGGGGTAATGTTAATGATTAATATTAATGATTTTAATGGCTTGAAAATTGGCATTGCATCACCCGAAAAAATCCGCGAGTGGTCTTATGGTGAAGTAAAAAAACCAGAAACCATCAATTATCGTACCAATAAACCCGAACGTGATGGTTTATTCTGCGAAAAGATTTTTGGGCCAACCAAAGATTATGAATGTGCATGCGGTAAATACAAGCGCTTAAGATATAAAGATGTAGTTTGTGATCGTTGTGGAGTCGAAGTTACAAAGTCAAAAGTACGCCGTGAACGTATGGGCCATATTGAACTTGCTTGTCCGGTTTCTCATATTTGGTTTTTTAAGGGTGTGCCTAGTAAAATAGGAACTGTTCTTGATTTGTCGCCGCGTGATTTAGAAGAAGTATTATATTTTGTTTCTTATATTGTGATTAATCCGGGTAATACTTCGTTGGAAAAGAAACAAATTTTATCCGAACGAGAATATCGTGCATATTATGAAAAATATGGAACTGGTTTTGAAGTTGGTATTGGTGCGGAAGCCATTCAAAAACTGTTAGCAGAGATAGATATTGAAAGTGAAATTGATTTGCTTCAAAAAGAGGCAATTGATGCAACTTTACAAAAAAAAGAACGCATTGTTAAGCGTTTAGATGTTTTAGAAAGCTTTAGATTATCTGGTAATCTCCCAGAATGGATGATTTTAACAGCATTACCAGTTAATCCACCTGATTTGAGACCAATTATTCCTCTTGATGGTGGCCGTTTTGCAACAGTTGATTTAAATGACTTATATCGACGTATTATTAATCGTAATAATCGATTAAAAAAATTGATTGAATTAAATGCGCCGATGATTATTGTTCAAAATGAAAAACGTATGTTACAAGAAGCAGTAGATGCTTTAATTGATAATGGGCGTCGTGGTAAAGCGGTAACTGGTGCTGGTAATCGTCCGTTTAAGTCGTTAAGCAATATGCTTAAAGGTAAACAAGGACGTTTTCGCCAAAACTTATTAGGTAAGCGTGTTGATTATTCTGGCCGTTCAGTTATTGTTGTTGGCCCGGAATTAAAAATGTATCAATGTGGTTTGCCAAAAGAAATGGCACTAGAATTGTTTAAACCTTATATTATTAAAGGTTTAATTGATCGTGATATTGCTCATAATATTAAAACAGCGAAACGTTTAATTGAGGTAGTAGATGATTCTGTTTGGGATATTGTTGAAGAAACAATTAAGGAATATCCAGTTCTTTTAAACAGAGCCCCAACTCTGCACCGCCTTGGTATTCAAGCTTTTGAACCAAAATTAATTGATGGTAAAGCAATCAGCCTACACCCATTGGTAACGCCAGCTTTTAATGCTGACTTTGATGGTGACCAAATGGCTGTTCACGTTCCACTTAGTGAAGAAGCCAAAGCGGAAGCAAGGTTATTAATGCTAGGGACTAATAATATTTTAAACCCTAAAGATGGTAGCCCGATTGTTACGCCTTCGCAAGACATGGTTCTTGGTAATTATTATTTAACAATTGAGCGTGCTAACGAACCGGGAGAAGGTCGTGTATTTAAAAATAGTAATGAAGCAATTATGGCTTATGAACGCCGCGAAATTTCTTTACACACAAGAATTATTTTACCAGTTAAATCTTTTAAATATAAAGTATTCACAATTGATCAGCAATCAATGTATTTATTAACTACCCCAGGTAAATTAATCTTTAACGATATATTACCAGATTCGTTCCCTTATATTAATGAAGGAACAATTGATAATATTGATAATATTACACCGATGAAATATTTTTATCCTTATGGTACTGATTTCAGTAAGGTTTTAAAAGATTTACCATTAGTTAAAGCTTTTGGTAAAAAGACACTAGAAGATGTAATTGCTGGTATTTATCGCCGTTATAAAACTACCGAAACAGCTATCATGTTGGACAACTTAAAGGATTTGGGTTTTAAATATTCAACTGTTGCGGGTATTACTATTTCCATGAGTGATATTATTACCACTCCAAAAAAAGAAAAAATCATTGAGGAAGCTAATAGCGTAGTAACCAGCGTTAATAAACAATTTAAGCGTGGTTTAATTACTGATGCAGAGCGTCATCAAGAAGTTATTAAAATTTGGAAAGAAGCAAAAGATAAAGTATCCGACGCTTTAGCTACTTTAACTAATGATGACACGAACCCTTTATTTTTAATGATCAATTCAAAAGCGCGTGGTAATATTGGTAATCTAACTCAAATCGCTGGTATGAGAGGAACAATGGCTAAGCCTAATGGAGAGCCAGTAGAAATACCAATTACTTCTTCATTCTTAGAAGGTTTGAGTATCTCTGAATTGTTCTTATCTACACACGGTGCTCGTAAAGGTACCGCTGATACAGCCTTAGGTACTGCTGATGCAGGATATTTAACTAGAAAACTAGTTGATGTAGTTCAAGATGTTATTGTTCGTGAGGATGATTGCCACACATTAAAAGGTTTAGTTGTTAAAGAAATTATGAACGAAAAGAAAGATACAGTTATTGTTGAGCTTTTCGATCGTATCATAGGAATGTATACTAATCAAAAGATTATTCACCCTGATACTAAAGAGGTAATTTGTGATCGCCAAACTTATATTGATGAAAAAGTTGCAAAACAAATTATTGAAGCCGGAGTTAAAGAGGTTGAAATTAGATCACCTTTAACTTGTAAATTAGAAAATGGCGTATGTACAAAATGTTATGGTAAAAATTTGGCTACTGGTTCATTAGTTGAAGTTGGCGAAGCTGTCGGTGTATTAGCCGCTCAATCTATTGGTGAGCCAGGTACTCAATTAACAATGCGTACGTTCCACATGGGTGGAGTAGCTGGAGATGATATTACTCAAGGTCTACCGAGAATCGTTGAATTATTTGAAGCAAGAATTCCTAAAGTTAAGGCAACAATTTCCGAAATAGACGGCGTAATTACAAAAATTCGCGAAAAGAATGGTAAACATATTATAACAATTAAAAATAACTTAGAAGAGCGTGAACACGTTACTAATTATAGTTCTAAATTAAGAGTTGAAAAAGGCGAAAATGTTATTGCCGGCCGACCTTTAACAGAAGGGCATATTGCTCCTAAAGAATTATTGGCGGTAACAGACCCAATTACGGTA
>Ga0265295_1006440_pt1 | contig 14206 bp, 12 predicted proteins | sample Munlansysbiofilm_FD_192503 | JGI IMG/M metagenome (GOLD analysis project Ga0265295, IMG submission 192503) | Leachate microbial communities from a municipal landfill in Southern Ontario, Canada - Methane capture system biofilm | ecosystem: Engineered > Solid waste > Landfill > Unclassified ... | reverse complement strand
TTGTCCGATTTATAGGGGGTTAGACCAGCATAATACATGGGATACAGTAAATGGGCATAAGCAAATAAATATACTCAACTGGAATGAAATCAGAGAATTGAATAATGAAAATCTTATTACATTTGGAACACATGGCTTAAATCATATCTCGCTTGGTAATGCTGATTTAGAAACTGTTAAAAATGAATTTGAGAAATCTAAAGAAATATTAGAAGCTGAAATAGGTAAAGCAGTAGAATGTTTTTCTTATCCATTTGGACAATTAAAAGATATACCTAAAAAATCACATATATTATTAAAAGAATATGGTTATAAAGCTGGATTCTCAACTATTTGGAATAGAACAAACAAAATTAAAAATCAATATTTACTAAATAGAATAGAAATCAAAAGTACCAATAATATAGAGTCGTTTAAATCAATAATACACAGAAAAATTGATTTTAAATATTATAAACAACAACTCAAAAATTTATTATTCAAATTAAATATACTTAAATGAAAGACAAGAATGTAAAAGAATATTACGAAAAAGAAGCTCGTTGTTATGATAATGAATTTTATATTAGTGAAGGAAAATATCCAACTTTACGATATCGACATAATTACATTCTGAAAATGATTTCTGAAATAGATATTGATGATAATGCAAAAATTCTTGATGTTGGTTGTGGTCCAGGCGAAATGGTAAAAGACCTTGTTCAACTTAATCGAAAAGTTTATGGGATAGATATTGCAAAAGAAATGGTTCAAATTGCAAATGAACGAATCAAGAAAGAATCGATAAATCTTGCTCAAGTTAATATTGCCGAAGGGGATATTGAAAACTTAAATTTTGACGATGATTTTTTTGATGTTATTATATGTTCTGGTGTTGTGGAATACTTAAAAGATGATGTAACTTGGTTATCCGAAATTAAAAGAACACTAAAAACAAATGGATATTTAATTATTAATGTTACCAATAAATATTCTGTGCGTAGGTGGACAACATCGATAATTGAAAAAATAAAATCAAGTAAGTTTTTTTACGGCATTATGAATTTTTTTAAAGAAACAATCCTTAGAAAAGGAAAATTGCATCACTTCCCTTTTAAACCAAGGGTTCATTCTCCTAATAAATTTGATAAATATATGACAGAGAATAATTTTAAAAAAATTAAACATAATTATTTCGATTTTGCAATATGTCCAGCTCCCACAGATACAATATTTAGTTTTATTTCTATTCCTTTAAGAAAATATATGGAGAAATTTAGTGAACGGAACATGATTTTTAATGGAACTGGATATATCGTATTATTTAAAAAAGTATAGTAAATAATCTTAATCAATAAGTATTAACAATATTAAATATTATGCGTCATGCTTGTGGAGACTACAAAATCGAATGTTTACGAACAACTTAAAATTGAATTGAATTTTAATTAAAAAGGGTAAGCCCTTTATTGTTAGGTATATAAACCAACAAACAAATATTATCCTAACTTTGTCCTTATAAATTTGATTAAAATGAACGAGCAAGAATACAATAATTATTGTCGTATAGCAGAAGTTATCGAGTTAGCACAACAAGATTGTATGAAGCAACCAAAACTTGAAGAAATTGCCAAAAAAATTGGTTTAAATTCTGCTGATTTCCAAAAGCTTTTTAACGATTGGGCAGGAGTGGAGCCTGCTAAATTTTTAGAATATATAAATGTTCAATATGCAAAGCAAATTTTGAGTAATTCACAATCTAAACTATTTGAAACTTCATCTAAAACTGAGCCTTTGGGTAATGCAAGATTGCACAATCAATTAGTAGAAATTGTGGAAATGACACCTGAAGAATATCAAAATGATTGTAAAAATCTTGATATAAATTACAGCTTTACTAAAAGCTTATTTGGCTTATTATTAGTTGCTTCTACTCACAAAGGTATTTGTTATTTAGGCTTTTCGGACAACAAACAAATTGTTTTTTCAGACTTGCAAAAACGTTTTTCAAAAGCTAAATTCATTCAACAAGCGGACAATATCCAACAAAATGCTTTGCAAATTTTCACAACAGATCGGAGCAAGATCAATAAAATAAAACTACATCTAAAAGGATCATATTTTCAGTTATCAGTTTGGAAAGCACTTTTGCAAATTCCGATGGGAAGTTTATTAAGCTATAAAGATATTGCGGAAATTATTCAAAAACCAAAATCAGCACGAGCGGTCGGTACTGCTATTGGAAGCAATCCTATCTCTTTTATAATTCCTTGTCACAGAGTTATTCAATCTTCTGGTGCTTATGGTGGTTATATGTGGGGAACAATTAGAAAAACTGCTATTATTGGCTGGGAAGCTGCGAAAGTTAATAGTTTAGATATTGATTAGTAAATAGATGGACGATTTTTTCTTAGATAACAAACATGCCGAATATGGAAAGCAAATTGTGTCGGATCAATCCTCTATAATTTTGTCGTCAATTCTATAAAATCTATTCTAATCAGATTTATCTGTTTGGTAGATACAAACTAAATAAAGTGGCTTTAGCCACATTTGTTATTCCATTTTGACAATTCAAATTTCTGCCACTTACTCGCATTTATATTTACTGCGTTAAGCTTCTCAGTGCATCGCGATAGAACAGATGAACTATAGAACTGCAAACAAACAACAGATTTCTCCCTCCAGTCGAAATGACTGCTATTAGAGGGGTTAGGTCGGGGCTTGGTGGCGGCTTTGCCGCCACCAAGCCCCGACCTCCAACATTATTACAACTTGTCATTTCGAGCGCAGAGAGAAATCTGTTGTACTTCGAGTGTAATTAAAACAATTGGCTACTTTTTAATTTGTAATTCCACCGTTCACTCGAAATCTGTTATCTTTCGACTGTAATTAAAATAATTTGCGACTTTTTATTTAAATAATCTTCAATTCCACTCCGCTTTCGCTCGCTTACAATCCGAATATTGTTATTATTTATCAGAATATTGCACTAAGGAGACTGAGGAGTCCGCCAACTGGCGGATGTCTCGAGTCTCTGTTGCCTCAATCTTCAATCCGAGTGATATTTTTTCCTTTTCCTATAACCTCATATCTAATTTTCAGTTAATAACAAAAAACATTTACAAAAAATATGTTAGTTTTATAAAAATAATTATCTTTGAAAGATAAAACATAACAATTTTAAGGCATAATTATGAAAAAAACAATCTTAATTCTCATCTCTCTATTTGCAGGCATTACATTGCTGCAAGCTCAAAATCTCGACCGTGTAACCCTTTCCTCCGGTGGTATTTCTAACGAAGGAATAAGTGCAACTATTGGTGAATTGTTTGTATTTTCGATAAATGCTGACGGCATAAGTTTAGATGCTGGTGGGCAAAGCGATGAAGAAGATACAGGCGGAGTACCTGATTTACCAACTGCAAACCCTTTGCAAGTTGAGCAAAAAATGCAAACCATGGTTTATCCAAACCCAGTTGAGGATTTGCTAAATCTACAAATCAACGGACTAAAAAGCGAAACCGTTGCATTTCAAGTATTTGATGCTTTAGGTAAATTGGTTTTGCAACAAACAAAATCAAGTTCAGAAAAGCTATATCAATTAAAAGTGTCCGAATTAACCAGCGGTAATTATTATATCCGTGGATATTCCGTGCTGGGCGAAAACATTGGAGAAATTAAATTTATTAAGTTATAACCATATAAAACACAAATAAAATGAGAAAATTTTTACAAAAATCAGGATTATTGCTAATAGCAATATTTAGTTTGGGATTAACAAGTTTATTTGCACAAATCCCTCAGGCAATTAATTTTCAGGCAATTGCTCGCGATGCAGAAAGCAACCCAATGGTAAATACCAACATTCAAATTCGTTTGTCGGTAGTTGATTTAACACCCGAAGGCACAGTTGTTTATCAAGAGTTACGAGCTTTACAAACTAATGCTTATGGTTCGTTTTCGTTCCAAATAGGTAGAGATGCAAATTATGTTACTGTTGGAGCATTTGAAAATATCGGGTGGGCTGATGATAGCAAATTTTTAAAAATTGAATATGATCCCACCAACACATTTACATTTAATTTAACTCTTGGTACAATCGAATTTGTTACTGTTCCTTATGCTTTTGCAGCAGAATCTGTGGTTTTTATTGATGCAACTGGAGCAGAAGATGGCGATGTTTTGGTTTATAATGAAACAAGCGGTAAATTTGAGCCAGGGCAAGTAACAGCTGGTAGTGTAACATGGGAAAATGTGCAGGATAAACCTGATTTTGCAACAGTTGCAACAAGTGGAAGTTATGATGATCTTATTAATTTACCAACATTATTTAACGGACAATACAGCAGTTTGACTGGTACTCCAGTTATACCTGCAGATTTGGAAGATTTGACAGATAACACTAATTTATTGTTTAGTGGAAGTTATAATGATTTAACGGAGACTCCTATTATTACTGATAATCAAACTCTGTCCGAAGTTTTAATCGAAAATAATGATGGAGGTGCAAGCCAAATCAAAAACATTGCTAATCCCACCGAAGCCCAAGATGCTGCAACAAAAGCTTATGTAGACCAATTACTAAGTCTTTTTGAAGATAATGGCATGGTAGTGGTAGGTTTTTCTGCTGCTGACACAGATGTTTCACTTGGCAATTCAGTTGTTTTTACAGATAACTCTGTTTTAGCGGCTACAAGTTGGCAATGGGCTTTTGGAGACGGCAATACATCAACAGAGCAAAATCCAACACATACATACACCGCAGAAGGCACTTATACCGTAAGTTTAACAGCAAGCAACGGAGTTTTAAGTTCTACTAAAACAAAAAACGACTATATTACAGTAACTGATGGTCCAAGTTTTGGTTCATTTACTGACAGTAGAGATGGTACAGAATATCAAACGATAACTATAGGCAACCAAGAATGGATGGCCGAAAACCTAAAATATTTACCAAGTGTTGTTGGTCCTGCTACTGGCTCACAAACAACAGCTTATTATTACGTATATGGTTATGATGGTACAGATGTAACTGCTGCTAAAGCTACAGCCAATTATACCACTTACGGGGTTTTATACAATTGGCCAGCATCTATGGCAGGTTCAGCAAGTAGTGCAGCCAATCCAAGCGGTGTTCAAGGCGTATGTCCTACTGGTTGGCATTTACCAAGCGACGCAGAATGGACACAATTAACCGATTATTTGGGTGGAGAAAGTGTTACTGGAGATAAGTTAAAAGAAACGGGTACAACTCATTGGAATAGTCCAAATACCGATGCAACCAACGAAACTGGTTTTACAGCCCTTCCGGGTGGCAGCCGTGACTTCGATGGTAGTTTCGGCTACATTGGGCTCTACGGTTACTGGTGGAGTGCTACTGAGGGCAATGCCAGTTACGCCTGGAACCGGCGCATGAGCTACGATAACAGCAATGTGCTCAGGAGTAGCTACGGTAAGGAGTTGGGTTTCTCTGTCCGTTGCTTACGGGATTAATTTTACCCTGAGCGAAGTCGAAGGGTTATTTGATTTATTTGACTATTTGATTTATTTGGGGTTCGGGGCGTAGCCCCGACGAAATTTTAATTTTTTTATGGAAATATTACAAATACTTACAATCGAGAGAAATAATAAAGGCGATATCAATTTGCTAAAAGAAGGTTTGTTTTGGCGTGCTTATGAGCAATCTGCATTTTTATTTTCAAGTCATATAAAAGCTTATAGTGTAAGAAAAAAGTTTTACAAAAATGTAGGATGTGCAGTAGTGTATCTTGGTTTCCCCGACAGCGTATTAGAAAGTTTACTAAGCAAACTTGAAAAAACAATAGTAAAAAACGAAAAACATATTATAATTAAAGCTTATGAATACGAGCAAGAATGTTTTGAGAACTGGAAGAGTGGTATTGAAACAAATAATAACAATATAATTTTACAACATAATGATATTGTAAATAGTATATCACAATTTGATATACTCAATAAAACTCCATTTGAATGTCAGCAATTTTTAGTAAACCTTCAAAACGAAATAAAAAATGGCTTTGTATAATGAGTTACCAGTATATAAAGCAACTTACGATTTGCTTTTGGCTATTTTCCAGTTTACAAAAGAATTTAGCAAGGAGTATAAATATACCGTGGGCGAGAGTTTGAAGAAGGAAACGATAGAACTGCTTACTTTAATTTATCGTGCCAATTCAAGACATCAAAAAACAGATGAGCTTCAAATGGCACGAGAGCAAATAGAGGTAATTCGTTTGCTCATTCGTGTAATGAAAGATATGAAACAAATAAGCCTCGAAAAATTTGTGAAAATCAATCAGGCAGTCGAAAATGTATCAAAACAATTAAGCGGATGGCAAAAAAGTCAAAAATAAAAGTTTTCCGCCAGAGTTTAGCAAGCTATTGTTTGCTGGAGCGAGCAATTTTAAATCCGGTAACCCGCTGGCATTGTAAATACCAATAAAGTATGCAAGTTATAAAGTCCATAGAGTTTTTAAAGTTAACAAACAGTCTTACTGTTTCTACTTTTAACTTTTTACTTTACAAATTTTTTACTGAAGTGGTTTATGCCAGCTATAAAAGATTGTATTGCCTGCAAATGGTGGTGCAACAAATTAACCCTGTTAAATAATTTCAGATTTATGTGGTATTATGTTTATATCTTAAAAAGTGAAAAGGATGGTAAATTTTATACAGGCTATACCAATAACCTGAAATTAAGATTTGAGATGCATCTAAAAGGCAAAGTTGAATCAACAAAGGATAGATTACCTTTAACATTGATTTATTTTGAAGCCTGTTTGAATCAACAAGATGCAACTCATCGTGAAAAGTATTTAAAATCTTATCATGGTAAAATGTTTATTAGAAATCGTCTCAAATCTTATTTAACAGGGTAAAGTGGTTACTTTTACAGCCCTTCCGGGTGGCAACCGTAACAACAATGGTAATTTCAACAACATTGGAAACAACGGTAACTGGTGGAGTGCTACTGAGAACAATACCAATAACGCCTGGAACCGGAACATGAACTACAATAACAGCAATGTAAACAGGAATAACAACAATAAGGAGTTGGGTTTCTCTGTCCGTTGCTTACGGGATTTAGAGGAAAACATAGCCACAGGACGTATTTTCCTGTGGCTATTTTAAAAAACATAAAATGCAGCAACTCAATTTGTTTTCAGAAATAGACAGAGATAAAATTACGCTCGATTTGTTTCAGGCGTATTTTGATGCACGAAAAAACAAGCGTAATACTATAAACGCACTTGCATTTGAAAAGCATTTGGAAGCAAATTTATTTGCACTTGCAAACGAAATTATTGAACGCAAATACACACCAAAACCAAGTATCTGTTTTATTGTCGATAAACCTGTTAAAAGAGAAATATTTGCTGCCGATTTTAGAGATAGAGTCATTCACCATTTTATTTATAATTATATTTCACCCGTTTTTGAGAAATCATTTATTAACGACAGTTACAGTTGCAGAAAAGGCAAAGGTACACATTACGGAATTAAAAGAATAGACCATTTTATACGCTCATGCTCTCACAACTATTCTAAAAATTGCTACATTCTTAAACTCGATATCAAAGGCTATTTTATGGCAATGCACAAATCTTTGCTTTTTGATAAAGTTAAGACAGAACTAATCCTTAATAAAAACAAAGTCGATTTTAATTTGGAACTTGTGCTTTATCTTATTGAAAAAACAATTTTCAACGACCCCAAAGTTAATTGCATTATAAAGGGTAAAAAAGCAGACTGGGAAGGTTTGCCACAAACAAAAAGTTTGTTTCATGCACAACCTAATTGTGGTTTGCCCATAGGCAACTTAACCTCTCAATTATTCGGCAATATTTACATGAATGAATTCGACCATTGGGTTAAACGAGAATTGGGAATCAAATATTACGGGCGTTATGTTGATGACTTTATCTTGATACACCACAGTAAAGAGTATTTACAATCAATATTGCCTAAACTTGCAGATTTTTTACTTTCAACTCTAAAACTAACATTGCACCCCGATAAAATATATCTTCAGCATTACAGCAAAGGTGTTAAATTTCTTGGCACGGTTATTTTGCCAAATCGCATTTATATTGCCAATCGTACCAAAGGTAATTTTTACAATGCCATAGAAAAACACAACAAAATTGTAAGAGACCACAAACCAACGAAAGAAGAATTGCTGAACTTTCAAAGCAGCATAAACTCATACCTCGGCATAATGCAGCATTACAAAACATACAAACTGCGAAAAGGAATGCTATTTAAAAACCTAAGCGGCTGGTGGTGGAATTATTTTTATTTATCTAATGGCTATGCAAAGTTTGTATTGAAAAACAAAAAGATGAGCAAATCCTCAGCATTTAATTTTTGAACAGCAAAAAATAGCCGTTGAACCCTATTTTAGGATCTCAGCTCACTCGGATTTATTTGCAATCCGAGTGTTGCTCTAATCCGATTATTTTTTTTCAACCACTATAAATAAAATCTATTCTAATCAGATTTATCTGTTTGGTAGATACAAACTAAATAAAGTGGCTTTAGCCACATTTGTAAAATAATTATTCCCCTTTATTTCAATCTGTTTCACAATAATATTGCTATTAAAATCTATTTTTGTTTTCTTTGTAAAAAAATGAATATCATGAGGAAAATAATACTGACAATTACAATTTTAGCATTTGCCTTTTCAATTTCGGCTCAAGTAGTTGATAAATCGGAGTTTAAGAAATATACACCAGGGTTTTATCACAAAGTTATTGTACGAGATATAGTTGGTGACGATAATTTTTCCATTCCCGATTTTTCTGGGCGTTCTTATTTTGCAATGGATTTTGGATTAAATATTTATCCTGTTGAAATATCAAAGTATAAAATCGAATATCATAGTTTGCCTGTTTCGCAAGGTAGTAGTGGCACTTGTTGGGCTTATTCCGCAACTTCGTTTATGGAATCAGAAGCTTACCGAAAAACTGGTGTTAAAGCTAATATTTCAGAAATTTATACTGTTTATTGGGATTATGTTGATAGAGCTAAACATTTTGTTGAAACAAAAGGTGAAACTTATATCGGTGAAGGCTCGGAAGCAAACGCTATCAAGCGAATTATGAAAGATTATGGAATGATGCCTTATGAAGCTTATACAGGATTAAAAAATGATTTAAATTATAACGATCATGGTGCAATGTTTGATGAAATGGATGAATATTTAAAGACCATTAAATTAAAAGCTAATTGGGACGAAAAAACTGTAGTAAAAGAAATTAAGTCAATTCTTGATAAATATATTGGAACACCTCCCGTAAATTTTGTTTATGAAGGCAAAACATATACGTCACAAACATTTATGGCAGATTTTTTAAAACTTAATCCTAATGAGTATTTTAGTTTTATGTCAACCAAAGAATTTACTTATAATGAGAAACATGAATTGATAGAACCCGATAATTGGTGGCATTGCAAGGATTACTACAATCTCAGTTTAGAAGATTATATGATACTTTTTCACAATGCAATTGAAACTGGTTACACAATAAGTTTATGTGGCGATGTGTCAGAACCTGGTTATGATAGTTATGCCGAAGTGGCTGTGGTGCCAAGTTTCGACATTCCATCAGAATATATTAACGAAGATTCGCGGCAGATGAGATTAAGTAATGAAACTACAACCGACGATCATTGCATTCATGTTGTTGGATATCAGAAGTTTGCTGATGATTATTGGTATCTTATTAAGGATAGCGGGAGTGGTGCTTTTGACGGAAAAAATAAAGGATATAGATTTTATCACGAAGATTATATCAAATTAAAAATGATGAATTACATGATACATGTTGATGTAGCTCGACCTGTTTTGGATAAAATAATAAAATAATGACAGATAAGTTTCAGGAAAAATTAAATAAGGATATGATTCCTATATTGGAAGAGTTTTACTCAATTCAGGGAGAGGGATTTAATACAGGGAAAGCTGCATATTTTGTTCGTACAGGCGGATGCGACCTTGCTTGTAGGTGGTGCGATTCAAAAGAAACTTGGAAACCCGAAACTCATCATTTTATTCCTATTAGCGATATTATTGATAGAGTAAATAAAACAAACGCTGATACAATCGTGGTTACAGGTGGAGAACCTTTGATTTATAATTTTGACCACTTTTGTAAAATAGCTAAACAAAGAGGACTAACATTAATGTTGGAGACTTGTGGAGCTCATGATTTTAGTGGAGATTGGGATTGGATTTGTTTGTCACCAAAAAAACAAAAACCTCCACAAAACATATATTTTTCAAAACTTAATGAACTAAAAGTTATTATTTACGAACAAACTGATTTTGAGTGGGCAGAAGAATGTGCTAAAAATGTGCACGATAATTGCGTGCTTTTTCTTCAACCTGAGTGGAGTAGGTTTAGTGATACTGGAAAAATGGTAGTTGAATACGCTAAAAATAATCCTAAATGGAATGTTTCGGTACAAATACATAAATTCTTAAAAATTCCTTAGTATGTCAAAAACAAAATACATATTCCTTTTTATTATTCTGATAATAAGTCTGTCTTGTCAGTCGCAAAATAAGTCGAATTATACAAAGAATAAATCAGCAATTAAAAGTTTTAATAAAGCTGTAGAATATATGGAGCGTGGACAAAAAAACCTTGCTATTTCGGAAGTTAATCGTGCAATTGAAAAAGATACAAGTTTTCTTGAAGCATATTTGCTAAAAGCCGAAATATTTGATTTTTGGGGCGAATCAGCAGAGGCTTTTGAAAATTATGCAAAAGTTTTTGAAATTGATGCGGAATATGACCCTGCTTTAAGCTTTAAACTCGCTATTAATTCATATCATATTGGTAAATATAACGAAGCAAAAGAATATATTGATTATTTTTATAAAAATGCCGATCCTCAAAAATACAAAAGATACGATACAGAAAGGTTAAGACGATATATTTACTTTGCTGACAGTGCATACAATAATCCGGTAGATTTTGAACCAATTAGCGTAGGCAACGGTGTTAATACCGAGTATGATGAGTATTGGCCGTCTTTATCCGCAGACGAAAATATTTTGGTCTTTACACGACAAATTCCAATTAATCCTAATAACCCCTCACGAAACCCCGAAAGCATGCACGAAGATCTATTTGTTGCTTTTCGGAATCCAGAGACTGGCGAATTTGACAAAGCGATACCAATGCCAGGCGATGTAAATACTCCATTAAATGAGGGTGCTCAATGTATCTCCGCAGATGGTAAAACTGTTGTAATTACAGCTTGCAATCGTCCGGGAGGAGTGGGAAGTTGTGATTTGTATATTATGTTCCTGAAAAATGAAAAATGGACAAAACCTCAAAATATGGTCACAGTTAATTCCACCTCTTGGGATAGTAATCCTTCTTTATCGGCTGATGGCAGAACATTATATTTTTCAAGTGGACGTGCAGGTGGATATGGTAAAACAGATATCTGGAAAGCCGAGATTGATCGTGAAGGCATTGCGAAAAATCCTGCTGTAAATCTTGGTCCGCCAATAAATACCGAGTTTGAGGAAATTTCGCCTTTTATTCATCCCGATGGAAAAACTTTATATTTTGCCTCAAACGGATTGCCCGGAATGGGAGATTTCGACCTTTATTATTCAAGACTTGATGATAATGGAAATTGGCAAACTCCTGTAAATATTGGATATCCAATAAATACTAAAGGTGAAGAAAGAAGCCTAATTGTTAATGCGAAAGGGGATATCGCAATGTTTGCTTCATCTACAACTAAAAGAGACCTTGATATTTATTATTTTAAAATCCCCGAAGAAGCTAAACCTGTTGCGGTAACTTATGTTAAGGGATATGTATATGATATAAAAACTAATAAACGTCTTGTTGCTCAATGCGAAATGTTAGATCTCGAAAATGGCGAAATTATTGCCGAAATGGTTTCAGAAGAAGGTACAGGCGAATATATGGTGTGCTTACCAATTGATAAAGATTATGCTTTTAACGTTTCTAAAGACGGATATTTGTTTTATTCCGAAAATTTTTCACTCACAAATCTCAAAAATCCTGAAGAACCATACATAATCAATATCCCGTTAAAACCAATTGAAGACGGAATAACAGTTGTGCTAAAAAATATATTTTTCGAGTTTAATTCATTCGATTTGCTGCCAGAATCATATACAGAACTGAAAAAAGTTATCGATTATATGAACTCAAATCCTAAAATGAAAATTGAAATTGGTGGGCATACCGATAATGTGGGTACAAAAGAATATAATAAAGATTTATCTCAAAATAGAGCAAGGTCAGTATATAATTATCTGATTAGTAAGAGCATTGATGCTAATAGGCTTTCTTTTAAAGGTTATGATTATTCTGTTCCAATTGCTGATAATGATACCGAAGAAGGACGTGCTAAAAATAGACGCACAGAATTTAAAGTAATTAGTATTAAATAAAAACATCAAAATAATGAAAAAAATATTTTTAATTTTATTGGTAATTCTGCCATTTCTGTCTTTTTCGCAAGTTGAGAAAGTAGATACAGATTTATTAGACAGCGAATTGCAAAAGTCTTTTAATGCTTGGAATGTACCTGGATTTGCTGTAGCGATAGTGCAAGGCAATCAAATTGTTTACGAAAAAGGCTTTGGAGTATTAGACGCTGGTAAAAAAGCAAAAGTTAATCAGCATACAAATTTTGCAATTGCTTCAAATACCAAAGCTTTTACTGCGGCAGCTCTTGCTATTCTTGTTGATCAAGGTCAAATTAATTGGGATGATAAAGTAACTGATTATATTCCTTGGTTTCAGCTTTACGATCCGTTTGTTACTAATCAAATGACAATTCGTGATTTACTTTGCCACAGAACAGGTCTTGAAACTTTTAGTGGAGACCTTATTTGGTATGCTTCTGATCATTCTCGCGAAGAAATTATCCGTAGAGCAAGATATCTTGAGCCAAAATACGGCTTTCGTGAAAAATTTGGATACTCTAATATTATGTATCTAACTGCTGGACAGATTGTTGAGTATGTTACCGATACTACTTGGGACGATTTTTTGAAATATAGAATTTTTGAGCCCCTTGGAATGACAAGAACAAATACATCTATCTCAATAAATCAAAACTTAGATAATGTTGCAGAATGTCATGCTTTGGTGGATGATAAAAATATTGTAATTCCTTATGTTAATTGGGACAATATTGCTCCAGCAGGCAGCATAAATTCAAATGTACATGATGTTGCTAAATGGTTGATATTACAATTAAACAGAGGCGAATATAAAGGTAAGCGAATATTCAGTCAACAAGTTGCAGACGAAATGTGGAAACCAAATACTGTTCAAGATGTGTCTGCGTTTTCGCGTTCTGTATATCCATCTACGCATTTAAAAGCTTATGCTTTAGGTTGGGGGCTTTATGATTATAATTCATATCTGATTGTTACTCATAATGGCGGATATGATGGAATGATTTCACAAACAGTTTTAATTCCAGAATTAGATTTAGGTTTTGTTGTTTTAACAAATAATTTGTCCATGTTTTACACTGTTGCACTAAGCCAAGTTCTTGATTATTTAACAAAAGCAGAGATAGATAGTAAATGGAGCGATAATTTCCTGAGAATCAAGCAATTAATTGATAATTACGATAAAGAAGACAAGCAAGCTTGGGAAAATACACGAATATCTGATACAAAGCCATCACATAACTTAATTGATTATGTTGGAATTTACAAATCCGATGTATATGGAGATGTTGAAGTTTTGATAAAATCAGATAATCTATATTTAAAAATGTTACATACATCAATTTATCATGGACAATTGAAACACTGGCATTATGATACGTTTACTGTAAAGTTTGAAGAAGCTCTTTCGTTGCCTAGTGGTACAGTTAGTTTTATTGATGATAAATATGGCGAAATTACAGAAATAAAAATTGATATTCCTAATCCAGATTTTGATTTTACCGAATTAAAACTTTATAAAGAACAGGGAACAAAATAGTAATTAATGGAAAGGTCGGACAGGTTAGGACATGAGAAGATAGGAAAACTGCTATGGAGTTTGTCGTTACCGTCAATCCCCCTTCGACCCAAAATATCGATGAATATTTTCGCTAACGATTGTATCTTTACATTGAGTTTCATGTAGAGACCGGTTTTCAAAATGGTGCTTTTAAAGTCCGAGCGCAATCCTGGTCC
>Ga0265295_1006439_pt1 | contig 14206 bp, 15 predicted proteins | sample Munlansysbiofilm_FD_192503 | JGI IMG/M metagenome (GOLD analysis project Ga0265295, IMG submission 192503) | Leachate microbial communities from a municipal landfill in Southern Ontario, Canada - Methane capture system biofilm | ecosystem: Engineered > Solid waste > Landfill > Unclassified ... | reverse complement strand
CCTTTCCATGCTCTTTTGGATCTCCTTTTATAAAACTAGGGTCAGACATACTAAGGTCAAATCCTCCATACATCACGATCAATTTGGGTCTATTTGTTACAGTTAGTTTATCAAGAAATTGAACGAGTGGGTACGTAATAGCTACCAATGGGAGGCTCAAAGTAGCCATAAAAGTCATAAATATGAGTAGAGACCAGCTGGTGTGGTTGTCCACAAGTACCCAGGTTCCGGTTAAAGAAATAAGGACACTAAAGGATCCCGATAAAAGAGTAATCACAAAAGTGATACGTAAAGAATAAGAAAAATTAATTTCCCGCATAGCTTTGATAATAGAGGCTATGCAAAAATAGTGAGTATTCCCAGTTACTGTGATGCTTTTTCCTCCTTTATCCATCTAACACTCCTCCTTTTCACTATCGGCGTGAGGGTAATCGAAGCGGTATGGTGATTTAAATAAGCATCACACACCCGTCATTTTGCCAGGTATGTAAAATAACTAAGGCAAGGAGAGTTTAAGTCTAGTGCTACGTCATAGATAAAATACGTAGGAATCATCTCCTGATTTACACAAAGAGCTTCCTAAGGAGTCTTTAGACCTTTTTTCAACACAAGTGTTTTAACTCAATTGCATAACCTTATTATGGTCATGGTAAACTGGTTTTCTAAACCGGTCAAGTTATTTATAAAATTTGCTATATTCTGCTATATTCAAAAGAAATAGGAATTAATAAAAACAGGCAAGCGAAGTATTAGAACAGGTGAAGTTTTTACGCTGTATTCATCATTGTAACCGGTAACACACTGGCAAAATTCATAGGCTGGAAGAAAATAGATGATTTGGGAGCATACAGTTTGGCCTTGGCTTAATCAGTAGATACATTGTTTTTGTTGATCAAAGTACCGTTATCTTACTACTCAAATATTGGCAAAAACTGTACGGGTACTTCACTTTGAAATATATAATCGTTGACTTTGCTCTAGTACCTGGTTGAGCCGTTGTAGAAGACTCCATCACCTAGTACAAGCTACTAGAGATTAGTGCATTTTAGCAACTTCTACTAGGTTTTTGCGTGAGATTACTGTTACCTCAATTTCAATGCCAGATCTTGTGGTTTTCATCGTCTACTTCTTTTTGGTATGTCTTTGGAACCTTGTAAGGCCTGCATACTACATTTTTCTCGTTAAGTAGTATGCATTGCGTATTTTTTATGTAAAACAGCAAGTCTGTTTGCGCATATTCTGAAATATACAACTCTAGTTTTCTGAGGACCTAGCAAACAATTGTGTTTAATGGGCTGTGGCTTCGCAGATACACAGAATAAAAATGAACAATTATCTTTTGTGAACTGATTGCAAAAATTTAAAAGATTTTCACTCAAAACCCTATATCACAATCTTGTATTTCCCAGAATTTATCTTATACTCAAATTACTCAATTATTTCTGGATATAGTAAGGAGTCAACTATGAAAAGAAAGGGCCTTTTGGTGCTAATTTTGGTTACTTTGGTCATACTAATAGGATGTGAAGGAGTTATTCCTGCTCCAGGATTAAGCGATGCTGACTGGATAAAAATATCGACTATGTGGACTGATAGTGATGACAATGAATTCAGTTATGTATCCTCCGATGAGGGAGAACATATTGATATTCAGTACAACATAAGTGAATCGGATGGATATCGTTGCTACATTGAAGAATTCTCTTATGCTAATAACCAATTGTCGGGATCCTATACTTATTTTGATTCTGAATCTGAATTACAAGGGCCGTATGACGTCACGATTACATTCTCCTATGCAAGCGGGGTATTAACAGTCTCATATTCAGAGCAGGGAACCGAAAAAGGAGTGTTAGATGAGGTAACTATGCATCTGACGCCTCCTGAAGATTCTTAAGTATTATTCGCTAGTATTCACACACATCAAGCTCTCTATCACAATACGAATTGTAATGGAAATTTCTTGAGAGTCATTCGTTACGCTCTACACTATTTATATATATAACTTGTCTTTGGGTAGCTGAACTTTCAAAGGGAGAGTTATCAAACACGGGAGTAGTTTATGAAACGAACTATCATTTTTTCGATGCTTTTGACCATGGTACTTATCCTCTCAGGATGTGATCTCTTTCCTCCTCTGTTAGGAGGAGATGAGAATTACTACTATGTGTCTGGTTATGTGACAGAGTACAACAGTGAGCCAACAGATTATCTTAAGGATGTGTTGTACAAGGTGAGGGAGGGATCTAACAATCGTGATGGTGACCCTCTTGAATCTGGAAATACTGAAAATACAACTACCCCTGCCACACGGTCTTTTCTTTCCACTTTGGAACCTGGTGTATACACCATCGAATTCTCCAAGGATGGGTATCACACAGCGTATCTAACCAATCTGGTGGTTGAAGATACTATCGTTGATGCCAACATGATGATGAAACCCAATGATGTACACTATGCGCCAGAAACTATTCTCGATGGATATGCATACGGCAATGCCGCATCCCTCTCTGCCTATGTTGATGAATGATCAATAGTCGTGGTTAAAAAACCTCTCACACAAAAGGTGAGAGGTACGTTGTTGTTTTGTTAACGCTTTGAAAATTATTGGAAGCTGACGCGTGTCCTGCCCTAATTGAAATGTGAGTAGGGGAAGTTTATCTACCCAACCCCACTAGAAAAAACCTCTACGTTCTACGTGTTAAAAAGAAATTGGCTACGAGGGGCCAGTTGCAACCTCGATCTTCTTGTACTTGCTTCGTTTCAGTCAACATCGAAAAATCGGCGTTGACAACTCCATTTTCTTGGGTAGACTATCATGGTTATGCGAAGGGACTTGGCGCTACACATTTTACAAGGGCCAAAGAAGGAATAAACTGTGAGAAAAATGGTTGCTCTGATCGGTTTTTTAATAAGTTTGAGCTGGACACTGCATGCATATGCGCCAACTTTTCATGCGGGCCTCTCAGGGAGCATTGGCTTCTTCTCGTGCTACTCGTCGGGTGAAGTAGGAATCAAGGTAGCACTGTCAAAGACAATTGCCCTCGGTTTGACACAACGACTCGGATATGGTTTTACATACTCAGAGGTGGTGGGTATGACGGAGCTGAGGACGTATGTGTATGATGACCTGTTTTTCCACATCGGAGCTTCCTACCTCTTGATTCCTACGGCGAACGCTCAGGTTGATTACAATACCAATATTCTTCCATATATGGGCTTTGGGCTTTATATACCCCTCGATTCGAGTAGAAGGTTTTATGTGGTCCCACGCATCGAGATGAACCAATCATTCTACCTTTCTGACGAGGTCCGTCCAATTTATACTGATCTGCCGTTTGTGATTGCAATGCAAGCCTCACTCGCGTTCGAGTACCGTCTGGAGTACAACACCCCTGGTGTAGATCTAGGCATGAAAGACTATCGAAAGTTTCAAAACTAAAGATTTACCAAGAAATTTGCGTTGTTATAAAAGAGGTTATTATATTAAAGGTGCTTGCACCCATGGAGCCGATGAATTACTTATGGTAGCAACTGAGTACACAGACACTAAAAAACTTTATTTACTAGGAATAGCAGGGAGAAGAAATTTAAATGGTGCTCAAATGCTTGCATGGTTAGAAGCAAAGTAAGATTCTCTTAAATAGTTGATATTTTTAGCAAGGTACTTCATTATAGCGCAACGGAGGATTTACCCTATGGCCACTTATATTGAAGAACCGTCGCGAACGTTTAATGAATATTTACTTATTCCTAGCTACTCGTCTGCCGAATGCATTCCCAATCATGTTGATTTACGGACTCCCTTAGTGAAATTTTCTAAAGGTGAGACCCCTATGTTACAGGCAAATATCCCTCTGGTTTCAGCCATTATGCAGGCCGTCAGTGATGATCGCTTGGCGATAGCACTGGCCAAAGAGGGGGGAGTCTCCTTTATCTTTTGCTCACAAGGTATCGAACAACAAGCAGAGATGGTATGGCGAGTCAAGAATCATAAAGCGGGATTTGTTCCCAGCGATTCAAATATTAGACCGGATCAAACGTTAGCTGATTTAATAGCGGTGAAAGAGGCTACTGGCCACTCCACCATTGCGGTAACACAAGACGGTAAGGCGAATGGCAAACTAGTTGGTTTGGTTACTAGTCGTGATTACCGGGTGCATAGAATGGATCTACAAACGCCAATTTCCTCTTTTATGACCCCTCTCGACAAGTTAGTATATGGTTCGTCAGACCTGACCTTAACCGAAGCTAATGATATGATATGGGACAATAAACTAAACGCCTTACCAATTGTTGATCATTCAGGAAATTTATGTTCTTTAGTCTTTCGTAAAGATTACGAGAGCCATAAGGAACACCCCTTAGAATTGTTGGATAGTGAAAAACGATATGTCGTTGGAGCTGGAATTAATACCCGCGATTATACTGAACGGGTTCCAGCCTTACTAGAAGCTGGTGCTGATATCCTCTGTATCGATTCATCGGAAGGTTTCACTGAGTGGCAGCGCCAGACTTTACAATATATAAAGAAAACATATGGACCTAATATACCGGTGGGAGCCGGCAATATTGTTGATGCCGAAGGCTTTCGCTTTCTTGTAGAAAGCGGGGCCGACTTTGTAAAAGTAGGTATTGGAGGTGGGTCGATCTGCATTACACGTGAAACCAAAGGAATTGGAAGAGGGCAGGCTTCAGCAATTATAGAGGTCGCTAAAGAGCGCGATTTATATTATGAGGAGACAGGCATCTATATTCCCATCTGCAGTGATGGCGGTATTGTTTACGACCATCATCTAACCCTAGCGTTGGCAATGGGGGCTGACTTTATGATGCTCGGGCGCTATTTTGCCCGCTTTAATGAAAGTCCGGCTAACCGAGTCTTTGTTAACGGCTCCTATATGAAAGAGTACTGGGGCGAAGGCTCTAACAAGGCTCGCAATTGGCAACGCTATGATATAGGGGGATCAGACCAGCTCTCTTTTGAAGAAGGAGTCGATTCGTATGTTCCGTATGCCGGGTCTTTACGAGAGAATGTTCAGCTCTCTTTAGCAAAGGTACGTTCAACCATGTGCAACTGCGGAGCCCTCAATATTCCTACTTTAAAACAAAATGCCAAGTTGACTATTGTTTCTTCAACCAGCATTGTCGAGGGGGGAGCCCACGATGTCGTGCTCAAAGACAATCGAAATACCCCCCGTAGACAGTAGTTCAATCGAGACCAAAAGCTTTATGTAACTCTTCAATCTGCTCTGCTTTGATATGGACTACTTTCCCAATCGACTTGGAGATATAGAGACTGGCAGCGGTGGCTTCGGCCACTTCAAGCCGGTCAAAAGCTTCTAATAAGGTTTCTCCAGTGGTAATAATACTATCATTTTCAATTAAGAGCGCTGGAGAACGTTCTGTAATTGCATCAGCAATTGCATCCATATCTTGGTAGATAGTTTCGTACGGTATTTTTTTTAATTCTCTAAGAAGAATATAACTTTCGGGAATAGTACGTGGGTCAAAAATAGCCTCAGTTATAGAGAAAGCCATTAGGTGAATAGGGTGGGCAACGAGAATAGCTCGTACACTAGGGTGTTTTTGATAGATTTTGGCATGCAACTTAATAGCCCTTGAAGGAGTCTTGCCCCGTTCCTTCATCCCATCTTTGACCCGTACAATGTCTTCTACCTCCACATAAGCTCGGTCTCTGTTATAGGGGGTTATCAAAATAGAACCATCGTTGAGTTTCACCGAATAGGTTCCATTGGTTGCATTGAACAAACCTTGAGTATAAGAGCGTTGAATGAGGGTAACCATATCGCGGCGAGCAGCTAACTCTTCGGTAGAGCGAGTCTTGAATTCTATATCATCCATTAACAAGTGGTGCTGAGTCTCCGATAACGCCAATTGGGCTGGAGTGAGTTCTCTCACTTTCCCTAACTGGTTGGCTAGGGCTTCTAGGCGGGCACTCGATTCAAGAGTTTCGAAGGTCATGAAGGCTCTGAAGAGATTTGCACCTCCGATCACCACTCCGTGATTTTCTAAGAGGACAATATCGCTACCGGTTGCGAATTCAAGAGCTATCTTATCGCCAAGTTGGGAACTTCCTGGCAGATCATAATCGGCCAATTTAATTCCCTTACAGGTTCGTGCAACGGAAGGGAATAAAGATAGAGAGGGAATCTTTCTAACGATTGAAAAAGCTACTAAAGCGTTGGGGTGGGCATGTAGTACGGCATGAAGATCGGGGCGAGCTCGGTAAACCGCCAAGTGAAATGGCAGTTCTGAAGAACTCTTATGAGGACCAATCGTTGTCCCATCGGGTTTCACCTGAATAATATCACCCCGCGTTAAAGTCCCCTTATCGATGCCCGCAGGGGTGATCCAAACATCACCAGAATCATCGCGAATAGAGAGATTGCCACCACTAGTGGTAGTCATACCACGACTATAGATTCGGTGCATAATCATGACGAGTTGATCGGCAGGATGCAATAAAGAAAAATTCATAGCCACCTCCAATTTCATTAAAGCATACCACAAAAATTTACATTTGGCAGCCTACGCAGTTGACAAAGAAAGCTGCTCTGTGGTAGGTTCTTCATCGTTACCTAAACATGGGGGGTTAGCTCAGTGGGAGAGCTCCTGCCTTACAAGCAGGCTGTCGTGGGTTCAAATCCCTCACCCCCCAAAGAATTAGATAGAGAGTGGAATTACCTACTCTCTATTTTTTTGGTTCTTTATAGACAACATTATATTTACTCTCGTGTGAATCTTGATATAGGTATTAGATCAATCTCAATCCCAAGCTTTTCCCATAGGTATAGGCTTGTTTGTATTCCTTACCATCTAGTCTCTTTGCTATTTCCTTATATTCGAAAGCTTTGTGACTTGGATAGTATTGGTCCATTAAATTTACTAAAACATCTGAAGATAATTCCTCTTTAATAAATTCTAAGACGCCTTTAGTATCTTTTAACCCACCAGGTAACATCAAGTGTCTAATCAATACACCCTTATAAGCTATGTTTTTATGATCTGTTTTAAGCCCACCTACCTGTCGATCCATCTCTAATAAAGCTTCTTTTGCCCTCGTAGGATAATCTAACACCTTTGAATATCTTTTTCCTAGTTCAAAAGAATTGTATTTGAAATCCGGCATGTAAATATCTATGACTCCATCTAAAATCTTTAGGGTATCAACACTTTCATAACCACCACAATTATATACAATAGGAAGCTCTAGTCCTTTTTGAGCCGCTAAGTAAATAGCTTCTAGTATGTTAGGTACATAATGGGTCGGAGTCACTAGATTTACATTGTGACAACCATGCTGGTTTTGCAAAGAGAGCATCATCTCTGCCAAAGATTCATTGGAAACTAGATCCCCATGACCATAGGAACTTATTGTATAATTTTGGCAAAATACACAGCTCATATTGCAATATCCAAAAAATATTGTTCCAGAGCCTTTAGAACCTACAAGGACCCTTTCTTCCCCTAAATGTGGTCCATAACTCGATACTATAACTGTGTGATCTGCTTGGCAAATTCCTACTTCTTTTTTCCGATTTACACCACATTGATGGGGGCATAGAGTGCAATTGGTAAGATGTTTTTGAGCTTCTTTTACCTTTTTGTATAAATCCCCAGTCTCTAATAACTTTATGTAATTAGGTTTTAAAGTCATACTCAGGCTACCTCCACTTAAGTCTATCTACTGGAAAAATAGGAATTAAAAAAAGTTATGATAAACTTACATGTATGAAATGTATCTCATGTAAAAATTATCCTCTTTATTGTAACTAATTAAAAGGATGTAAAACATCAAAGAGAGTGGACGAGCCACACGCTTAATTTTACCACGAGGTAGATAAAAAACATAGGGACCCTAGCCACGCACACCGTAAAATGATTGGCCCTATAAGAACAACTAGGGTAACAGGTAAAACTGAATTATATAGCCCTCTGTATGAAAAGATTTGTTTGTACGGATAAGTTCTACTGGACCTTTAAGTAAAAAGACTAAACTTATTACATATGTATAAGCCTCTTTTGGCATGCAGGAATTTCTTCTATTATTAACTTATAGGTTGACTTCTCAATTGTTCCTTACCCATTATAGGGGGAGAAGGAGCTTTTTTTATATGTCGTTAAGTAGTATCAAACGCCTCTCATCACCCATCCTCACCTCACGACGACTTATTTTGAGACCGTTTACCCTTGATGATGCACAAGCCCTTTTTGCTTGGGCAGGAGATATCGAGGTCACAAAATATTTACGTTTTACAGCTCATCGCGATATCTCGGAATCGAAAAAAGTGATTCAACGTTGGATTGAAGAGGCCAAAAAACCTCCTCTATTTCACTGGGCTATCATGCTACGCGAAGATAATAGGGTAATTGGCTCCATTAGTATCGAAATTCTCAGTGCCCACGACAATCGTGGTGAAGTAGGTTATTGCATCGCCAAATCTGATTGGAATCAAGGGTATGCCACGGAAGCTTTACGAACAGTGTTAGAATTTGGGCTCGAAAGAGCTGGTTTTCACCGTATTGAAGCTTGTCACTCTGTGGAGAATCCAGGTTCGGGGAAGGTGATGAAAAAAGCCGGGATGCTGCTAGAAGCAGGCCCTTTGCGCAATTATTATCGTTCTGACCTCCGCGGATATCAGGATGTGATGATGTATACAGCTTTTAGCAGGACGTTTTAACAGAATGAAACAAATTTTACTAGAAACCTATTTTTGGTACTTCCTATGCTACAGTTTTATTGGCTATCTCTGTGAAATTATCTACTGTTCAATTCCTGCCAAGCGCTTTGTTAATCGTGGGTTTCTCCATGGCCCCTATCTTCCGGTTTATGGCTTTGGCGGCTTGGCTGTTATTGTAATTCTTTCCCCTTTAAAAAGTTCTCCAGTACTCGTGTTCATTTTGGGTATGCTCATAACTTCACTAGTGGAATACATTGCCGGATTTTTACTGGAAACTATTTTCGATACGCGCCTTTGGAACTACAGCCACTATCGTTTTCATATCCGAGGGAGAGTTTGTGTAGTAAATACTCTCCTCTTTGGCTTATTAGCGGTGGGGAGTATCTACCTAATCCACCCCTTCATCGAAAAACTGTTAGCTCTTTTTCCCAGTTACTTGCGTACAGTAGGGGCGTTCGTTATGCTTATGATCATGACTGTCGACACTACAGTAAGTGCTTTTAACTTATTACTATTTACTGAGACAGTTGGGCGCTTGCAACGCTTAAAAGAGATCTTGGAATCCCCGCTTAATCGGGTAACACAGAGCCATCAGCGGTTTGTGGAATTGCTAGAAAAGGAAAGGGCTCAGATCCAAGAACAGTTGCGAAAGTCTGGAAAAAGACTATTTGACGCCTTTCCAGGGATGCACTCACCCGCCTTGGATGGGCAATTCAAACTAATTCGGGAGATGATTAAAGAACGACGTGAAAAAAGGAAGAAAAAATGACGATGCAGGAACGACTAACTAACATACTTGAAACTATAGAAGAAGCTGTACAAGCAAGTGGCCGAAAAGATAAGGTTCAACTAATGGCGGTTTCAAAAACCCATTCATTTCAAGCGGTGCTCGAGGCAGTTAGCTGTGGTCAAATACTCTTCGGAGAAAACCGCGTTCAGGAAATTGAAAAGAAGTTTCCATTGGAGCGTGATGGCTATCAATTACATTTGATTGGTCATCTTCAATCCAATAAAGTAAAAAAGGTGGTCCCTCTTGTCGATTCAATAGATTCAATCGATTCATTGCGTTTGGCTCGACTAGTTAGTGAGCAAGCCCTTCACATAGGTAAAGTTATGCCCGTCTTACTAGAGCTCAATACCTCCAAAGAAGCATCGAAAGCAGGTTTTACGAGCGAGAAAAGTTATTATGAAGTGTTAGAAGCTGCCGCTGACTTACCCGGCATCTCTATTCAAGGCTTAATGACCATTGGACCTTTAAGTGATGACGAGCATGAAGTGCGCCAAGCATTTGCCCAATTGCGTAAGCGATCTGAAGAGAGTAAAGTAAGGTATCCCCATCTCTGTTTTGAAACTCTATCGATGGGGATGAGCCAAGATTACCTCTGGGCAATTAAAGAGGGCTCAACCGTCGTTCGTTTAGGGACGGCAATCTTTGGTAGGAGGGATTATCCTTGAAGAAAAGTGTGGCGATTATTGTATTGGTTATACTCTGTCTGCAACCACTTATAGCCAACTACACTCCCTATAGCCCAGATGAATTTCCTCAATGGAGCCTTAAATTACGGCGTGCAGAGACTCTTTTGTTTGGGTCGCTTCCCATAACAATCGGAGTGACAAGCCTCTCTTATGCTGCGGCCCTCTCTTTCGGGGCTACTCCATTCTCTAGTGATGTAAACAAGGAGACTTTAGCTATAATTGGAATTGCCAGTGCACTATCTTTGGCCGTAGCGCTAGCTGACTACATTATTGGGGAGATGCAGAAATAATGGGAGAAAAAGAACATTACATAGAGCTAATGGTAGCAGATGGGACCCCTCCCACTCGCATTGACACCTGGGTATCTCAGCAAGTTCCCACTTTTCCCCGCTCAGCAGCTTCAGATCAAAGAACTCAGTTTTTTATCAACGGTAAAAAAGTAAAAAAAAGTAAAACGATACAGGCAAAAGATGCTGTTTCAATCATATGGACAGAAGATGTCATGGGCCCTCTTGTCGGTGAGGATCTTCCGCTCGATATCCTCTATGAAGATGATCATATTCTGGTGATTAACAAACAACAAGGGTTAGTAGTCCACCCGGGCTTTAACAACTGGGACGGAACCTTGGTACATGCCTTAATATATCGCTATGGCACCTCTTTTTTTTCTGGGGAAAATGAGAGTGAAGGAGAGGAAGATACCGAGATAGCCTTGCGGCCTGGGATTGTTCATCGCCTCGATAAAGAGACCTCAGGGGTTATGGTGGTTGCTAAAGATAGTGAAAGCCAACTTAACTTGAGTGCCCAATTTAAAGCGAGAACCACCGAGAAATACTATATTGCCCTAGTCTGGGGGCAATTACCCGCTACGCAGGGAGTAATCGAGACGACACTCATCCGCGATCGCCGTAACCGTAAAAGATTCTGTGTTGGCAAAGATGATGAAGGGCGCTTAAGTGTCACCGAGTATGAGGTGTTACGTCAGTATTATGATGTTTCGTTGGTGCGCATCCGTCTTATAACAGGAAGAACCCATCAAATTAGGGTCCATATGTTACATCTAGGTTGCCCTATAGTTGGGGATCCGATTTACGGCAGACGAAAAAAATCTACCGATGGCGCAACCTTGATGCTCCATGCTTTTTCCTTAGCATTATCGCATCCTGTTTCAGCTAAGAGAATGGTTTTTCGGGCTCCTTTAGCGCAACGGTTCAAAACTTATCTTGGTAAAATGAGGGATTAGGTTAGAATACTGGGGTGGGTTAATTGATCTAAATCATCGATTGCCATGGCATCGATGAGATCACGATTAAACAGTTTTTCAATTTTTAAAGTCGAGATAGTTCCATGACCAGGAAAAATTAAGAAACGCTCATCTAAGGTAAGTAATCTTCTTTTAATCCCTTTTAATAGTAAGGCTTTCTCTAACGGCCCACTAGTTTTTCCAACCCGGCCCGCCGATAGCACATCGCCAGTAAAGAGGGCGTTACCTATTCTAAAGACAAAAGAGTCAATTGTGTGGCCTGGGATTTGGATAGCCTCGACTGCAATCCCCGATAAATCGAGTACAGAACGATCAAAAACTTCTTTAACTGGGGAGTCGTACATACTTGGTGAACCAGCGTAGACAATAGGATTATAGATTTTAATGAGAGTCCCTAATCCTGCCGTATGGGACGCATGCCGGTGAGTTAATAACACATAGGCAATAGTGAAGTGGTTATTTTCAATTCTTTCAATTAAATCTAAATTTATATGGCCGGGATCCACCAGGATTGCATCGCCTCCTTCTTCAGGACCGATGAGGTAGGTATTACTAAATCCGTTAAGAGAAAAATTAAAAAATATTTTCATAGAAACTTACAAGAAGTTAGCCTCCTCAAAGTTTGAATATTTAAAAGAGACATTATGCCTATCGGTAAAACGGAAATCGGCATTTTTCATATTGCAGTCGGTAAAAAGTACATTTTTAAGGCGAGCGGAGGAAAAGTTTGAATAATAGAGATCTGAAGAGGAGAAATCACAATTTTGGGCATCAATTCCCATAAAGTTTGAGTGGATCAACAACGTATTAGTAAAGGAACAAGATAAGAGTTTTGAACCGGCAATAACAGAATGGCGGGCATCGCCATCATCAAATTTACAGTTTTCAAACAGACAAAAGTCAAAAAAACAGGCCTGCACTTTAGCGTTCGAAAAATCGATGTTTCTAAAAATACAACGGGCAAAATCACACGTAGTCAAATGAGAATTCGAGAAATCCACATCGGCAATAGTAACATCGGTTAACACTACATCACGATGGCGAGAATGGTCACGTAAGGTAGTCAATAAAGATTGTAAGATTTCTTCACTATCAGGAGTATGTTGTAAGCAAGTATCCCGGCCTTGCATTGCATAACGGTGACATCCTTCACTAGTACAGGGAACACACTTAAACATAGCTAGAGCCTATCAAAACAAGGCTACCCTGTAAAGGCAATTGCTTGCACACTAGGATGATTATCGGTACAGTACTAGCATGAATAGACAAATTGGAGTTGTGACGCGAGGTATCAATAATATCTACGCTGTGGCACCGCTGGAGCATCTGCATAATTTAAAAGAAGCTCCTCTTTATTCGTGCCGGATTAAAGGGAAAATTCTACAAGGCATCTCAGATACGTATAACCCCCTTGCCGTTGGCGATCAAGTTTTGTTTTCAGTGCACCAAGGCCAGGAAGGGATGATCTTAGAGCGTCTTGAGCGCCAAAATAGCTTTGAGCGTTGGAATGCTAATCGGGAAGGTAATCAAACCCTTGTGGCTAATATGGATCTGATTATCTGTGTAACTTCAGCTGATGACCCTCCTTTCCGTCCGCGCTTTATTGATAGAGCAATTGTATGTGCTCGAAACACACCCATGTTACTAGTTTTAAATAAATGTGATCTTATGTTGAGTGAATTAGAAATTGAACGTTTTGATTTATATGCTACTTTGGGATTTGACACCTTTTCTATGTCAGCCTTTGATGAGGAGGGGGTGGTGGCCCTACGTAAACTATTAATGGGAAAAGTAGTTGCGTTAGTTGGCCAGTCAGGTGTGGGAAAGTCAACCTTAGTCAATGCCCTATTGGGAGGTAAAGCGGTGCAGAAGGTGGGAGAAATTTCTCAAAAATATCAAAGAGGACGCCATACTACCAACCATGCCCTCATGCTCGACGCAGAAGGTTTTACCATTGTTGATACCCCCGGAATGCGGGAGTTGCAGATCCCACATAGCGATCCTTTACAGATCGCAGAGGGCTTTCCTGAATTCAGAGATGTTTTGAATTTGTGCTCATTTCAACCATGTTTACATGATCACGAACCTGGTTGTGCCGTTAAAGAGAAATTAGAAGCTGGATTAATCGACCCCGACCGCTATGAGAGTTATCTGCGGATGCTCGCTTCGCTAGCAGAACGTCCTGAAGAATGGGAGAGCGATCGTCGTTAAGGAATTTTATGGATACAAGAACATTACAAGATTTGGGATTTCCCACAATATTAGCTGAACTGAAAACGCTCTCTTTGGCCGAGGAGGGGCGTCAAACGTTAGCCTCTCTCGAATTTATTACTGATTGGACGCTCTTATCTCAACGTCAGGAAATCGTTGAAGATCTTCTTGATTTAGAGAGTTATGGGGTCCAAAAGCCAATCTCATTTCCCTCCTTGAAAGCAACTCTGAACGATTTACATATACCGGGGAAGAATTTAGATGGTGAGCAACTTTTTACGCTGGCCTCTTATTTAGAAGCTGGTCGTATTTTCACCGAATATTGCCGTTCGCCGAGAAAACTACCCACAGAAGCAGATAGGGAGACTCCGGCTACCCCTGCAATGGCCTTATTTCAACCTTTTAACCCAGCGTTACAACAGTTGTACGATCACATTACATTTGCCTTAGAGAGCCCAGGACAAGTAAAATCCTCCCACCCATCTATTGCCAAGTTGAGTCGTGAAGTCGAACGGAGGCGTTTAGAGCGACAACTCTTTAGCACCGATTT
>Ga0265295_1006438_pt1 | contig 14206 bp, 9 predicted proteins | sample Munlansysbiofilm_FD_192503 | JGI IMG/M metagenome (GOLD analysis project Ga0265295, IMG submission 192503) | Leachate microbial communities from a municipal landfill in Southern Ontario, Canada - Methane capture system biofilm | ecosystem: Engineered > Solid waste > Landfill > Unclassified ... | reverse complement strand
AAATCTTTCAATCTGAATTGAATACTGATAAACCTATTCCCCTGATTCCTCCAATTATTGTTGACAATTATATGCATCTGCTAGGAAAGGATATTAAGGGGGGATACTTTTTACCTTTACCACCCAATGAGACCGAAAAAAGTTCTTGACATTGAAATCAGAATATTCTTTGCTTAGCTAAAGAAATTTATAGTGGCTATAATGTGTTTTTTTTAAGTGACTAAGATTTAGAATTATTTAGGTGTTTTATCGGTGGATTCCTTATCTTAAGGACGAAGCAGTAGATAGAAAGTTAGAGGCGAGACTTTTGATGCAGGATTTCAAGGTATATGAGAACTTGTTTTGAATTTAAACCAACTTATGCTACACAACTATTTGTTACAAAGGAGAGAAAAGAATGAGAGTAAAGACATTTTCAGTGATGATGTCAACAAATGGAAATGATGATAATCATTTGTTCCGCAATTCAAAGACAATGTTTTTTGTTTGGATGGTGCTTTTATTTGGATTATTGGTAACTATATCACCACTTATAGCTAGTGAGCCTGGCGAAATATTAGGACCAGAATCAGGTTACATGGATCTCCGATGGCGAAGCGATGACAAGGTTGTAGCCATACAATCGGAGTATGAATACTTTCCTGATAAATTACACTATACCCATGGTGAGATTGTCACAGTAAAATATGATATCCGGGTAGATACAGCTTCTCGTGGCTACAAACCTAACAGAACGTATTATTTGCTATCACCCTACGTTACCGGTTATCAAATCAAAGGGGATGGTGATGATAATTACTGGTTTATTGTTAAATCTGATATTGACACTTTGGAAGCAATTACTGACGATCGTACTTTAAAGGGTGAGTTTATACTCCAGTTATTAAGTTACAAGGAAAAGCCAAAAGTAATTGAGGATAACGAGGGAAGTTTTATCTCACTAACACCAATTGATACTACATACACTAAATCAAGCAAACATAGCGGACCACCAAGGTTTTCAATTGAAGTTTTTAGGGTTGCTGAAATTAATGAAGGAGAAAATGTGCACCTTCACAGCTCAGGCAAGTTCTACTATGATCAACTAAGCGGCTTTGGGATTCAAGGTAAGGTTGAATCTGAGTTTTGGAAGAATCGCTTTAATTACAATTCTGGGGTGATTGCTCCAAAGAACGATTCGTTCTTACCTCCACAGCCAAGCTTTAGAGAGCTTGCTACAGGAGGATTTTATTAGACACCGATTAAAGTTCTAAAAAATTTAACCTTAAAATGAAAGATAAACATCTAATACCCAGTAGTCGTATCCTCTGTAGAACTTTTAGGAAACTCTTTGGTGTATTAATTTAGCTTAAACCCTGCTAATAACGAAGATATATTCTTACTACCGGGAGTTTAACTGGTAGCATTATTGTTAGATTTTATTATACACTTAATGGAATTTCACAATCAGGTACCAATACCTACACTATCATTTCCTATTATAGCTTTCATGCAAATGTATCTTATATCCACAAAGATACACAAAGTGATGCCCAGAGAACTGCTTTTATTAGCAGAGTAATTCTCTGGTGTAAGAATTCAAGTGAAGAGCTTTTTAAGATAATTGCCGAAACACGCCTTTCATCAAGTTCCAACGGTTATTTTGGATTCAGTAATGTTTCATCACCAATAATCCAAGTTGGTTTCTATGTTGAGTACAATACTATTCCCGTTCTCTATTATGATGGTTTCTCACCTCATTTTTCCTCAACTGCATTGTTCAGGTCTATGCATTATCCGTATAAAATTGTTTAATGGATTGATTATCCTGAATAATCAGGATTCCTTTTTATTAAAAAAATAAAGCAGGGTGGCAATTTAGCAATTGCCACTCTGCACATTAGTAAGTGATAATTTTAATTATGCCTCAGCCATAAAAGGGTATTTGTATTCACTATCCGGAACAAAGTTTTCTTTAATAGACCTGGCTGAAATCCATCTTTGTAAATTTAACGCTGAACCGGCTTTATCATTTGTGCCGGAAGACCTTCCACCTCCAAAAGGTTGCTGTCCAACTACAGCGCCTGTTGGTTTATCGTTAATGTAAAAATTTCCGGCACTATGCCGTAGAACATTGTTTGCTTCCAGAATAGCTTTTCTATCCTGAGCAAAAATGGAACCCGTTAAACCATAAGGAGAGGTCTTATCACAAAGATCAAGAGTTTTGCTGAAATCCTTTTCCGGATATACATAAACAGTTAAAACCGGACCAAAGATTTCCTCTTGCATAGTGCAAAACATCGGGTCTGTGGTTTTAATGAGAGTGGGTTGTATGAAGTAGCCAACGGAATCGTCACAATTTCCACCCCATATAATTTCTGCTACAGGTGAATTTTTGGCGTAATCAATGTAGTTCTTGATTCTATCAAAACTTTCTTTATCTATAACAGCATTGATGAAGTTGGAAAAATCCATAACATCACCCATTTTAACTGTTTCCAGCATTTCCACCATTTCTTTGAACCATTCATCGTAAATAGTATCCGGTATATATAAACGGGATGCGGCACTGCATTTTTGCCCCTGAAATTCAAAAGCACCTCTTAAACAGGCAACTGCTAAGGACTTAACATCTGCCGAAGTATGAGCAAAAATAAAATCGTTGTGCAGTTCACTAAGTGCTTTTTTTAGCTTTTCTCTTTCACAAGAGCCGGGAGCATAACTATTCAGTTGCTCATTTTTAGGAACGGGAACGGTAATAAACATTTCTATCTCCTTTTAGTTTATTTCGTTATTTTCAGAATGAAAAGGAGAAATAGACATAGATGGACCAGGCACACCTATCCTGTGGCTCAATTCTTCACCTTTTCACAATGGAAGGCAAATCCGTTTTCAGATAAACCCTATCGGCTAACATCCCTGCCGGAGAAGTTTAGGACTGTTAGCTCGGTGACAAAACAACCTTTTAATTATGCAATATTATATCAAGTTATGTAAAATAGTTTACTCTATAAATCGCTATAGTTTATATACATAACTGGCTGAAATTATTATTAATGAAAAAAGCCCGGCTGTGCAAAACCGGGCTTTTAATAGGGGATTTTTTTAAGTAGTTTAATTAAAAATTAAGCTGCAAGGAAACTCCTGTAGCATAGTTATTCACATCACTATCGTCATTTTTGCCCCAGGCACCGTAAAGATAAAGTTTCAACATATCTTTAACCAGCTGAGATTCTATGCCTCCATTCAGTTCCATTCCAAGGTCTTTTAGCCAGCCACCTGCAGCAAATAAAGTATGTTTTTCCGTTACCGGAAAACGAATAGAGCCAACAGCACTGATAAATGTCTCCTCATTATTGTGATATAACTCGTCAGTCCAATAAAGATTCAGTCCATCGTGAATGATATTATAGCCATAAATGAAGAGTCCGTTTTGGTAATATGAACAGTAAGGAACCAAACCATCCTCGGAGGCAATGAGAATATCAGCTCCAACTTGAATAGGAGTTACATCAATTTCTGCTTTTACAGCAGCGCCAAAACCTGTTTTATCAGGACCATCAATAAACTGATAACATACAAACGGATTCAAATCTAAAGTAGCAGGACCTGCAGTAAGAGTTACATAAGGCAGGAAAGATATTTCACTGTCATCATTTCTATCATTATAGCTAACATAACTATTAAATCCCCAAACCACAGGAGAAGTTGCTTCCAGGGATGCAAGGAAGATTGTATAATCATCGTGAGCAAAACGGTTATTTTCCAGGTTTTTCAGCATTCCTGCTTGAGCTTTCATTCCCTCAATATCCGTATAAAGAATAACTCCCGCTCCATAATGGTCTAAAACCAAACTACGATGATCCGCTAAATATTGTAAACCGGCTTTGATGTTGCTCTTTATGGCTGGCATATAATAATCCAGATAAAGTTCACTGGTTTCAATATTTATGCCACCTGTTCCGATGTTACCTCCGGTAGCATTATCACCCCAGGTAATTTCTCCAATTTCAATAGCCAACCTGAAATTTAACCCTTCCGTCAATTCTGAATTGAGACCCAACCTCAAACGACTGTCTATATGACCACCATCCTTTTTTAAAGCATCATTATAGGCAGCAGCACGCGTAAGCATATCGGCATCATAATCAAAATTAATGGCACCTAAAATGCTTATTAACAACAGGGTTGAGATGAGGGTAAGAATTTTTTTCATTTTTCTCTCCTTTTTTTATTTGTTTTTAATAATAAGATAATTCATTAACCTACCAATGTCAAGTGAATAGCAAAAGAAACGCATTCGTCTAATCCGAAAATAAAAGCATTGGATTGGCATTATAAGAGCATTAAAAATTATTTCCTGCTGGAATATTGTAGCAGTTCAAATCAATATAAACACATCCAAGAAGCTTTATAAATTTCTCGTTCCATTGTAGTAATAATAGCATATACTTAAATTTCGGATGTCTATTGCCGAGCTATTTATGTTGCAAGTTGTAACGGCAATTCGGATCATCTAACTATATCTAAATACTCCCGTCGGACTAACTATCACTCAGTTGAATGCTTCCACTCTTCAGCCATCCTGGAATGCTGTTGCGCAAGCAAATTCATACAAAGTTTTGGCTGCTGAGGATCCTAATTCTGCAGAATGGACAATACTTCAGGAAAATATAGCTGCAACCCAGCTAAATATTCAAATTTTACCGGAACAGCCATTTCGTTTCTACAAAGTGGTTGCAGTTAGATAATAATATCAGAAGATAATCTAAACACTAATTTGCAGGAATAAACCACTGCCTGGTTTTATTAGCTATACTTACCAGATTAAGCATAACGGGAACTTCAACTAAAACACCTACAGTAGTAGCCAAGGCAACAGGTGAATCCGCTCCGAAAAGAGATATAGCTACTGCCACTGCAAGTTCAAAGAAATTGGATGCTCCAACTAAAGCTGCTGGTGCAGCAATATTATGGGGTAATTTTATTTGTTTGGTGAACATATAGCTTATAAAGAAGATTAAATAGGTCTGAATCGTCAGTGGAATGGCTATGAGGATAATATGAAGAGGATTATTGATAATAACTTCTCCCTGGAAAGCAAAGATAATAACAAGGGTAAGCAACAAACCGCTAATAGTAACATTATTGAATTTGGGAATAAAGGTTTTCAGGAAATAATCCTCTCCCCTATGTTTTATCACTGAATATCGCGTTGTTGCTCCTCCAGCTAAAGGAATAACAACGAATAAGATAACTGAGAGAATTAATGTATCCCAAGGGATTTTTATTCCACTAATGCCCATAAGTAATGCTACAATAGGTGTGAAGGCGACCAGAATTATCAAATCGTTTGTAGCTACCTGAACTACCATATAAGCAGGTTTACCATTAGTTAAATGGCTCCAGACAAAAACCATCGCTGTGCAAGGTGCAGCACCCAACAAAATGGCTCCAGCAAGATAATCTTTTGCTAAATTTGCAGGTATAACAGATTTAAATACAATATAAAAGAAAAACCAAGCGATAGCATACATTGTGAAAGGCTTAATTAACCAATTTACAATCCAGGTTACAATTAATCCCTGAGGGTTTTTACCTACATTTTTAATGCTGGCAAAATCAACCTTCATCATCATCGGATAGATCATTAACCAAATAAGAACAGCAATCGGAATTGAAACCTGAGCAAATTCGAACTTGCGCAGAAAATAAGGTATTTCAGGAATATATTTTCCTATTAGAACACCAACTGCCATACATATAATCACCCAAAAGGTTAGATACTTTTCAAAAAAACTGATTCCTTTACTTATTTCTGTTGTCTGTTGCATCTTATCCACCTTTTTGTTGTTATATTTTTTAAGGGGAGATTTTAAATTCATTAATAATTTTTTAAAGAATATTAGTATTGTGCACAGAATCCTGGCAAAATGAGTATCAATCCAAATTCAGTAAATTTAAGCCCAGTTCATCCTGTATTATTCTAATATTCTTTTCCAGGTTAGGAATAATAGGAATGCCTTGTTTACGCACTTTTTGTTCTATTTCGTATTCTTTTTCGCCAGCTACATAGATTCTGTTTTTTCCAGGGAAAAGTTGTGAATTTTGTAAATCCTTGCAAATAGAAGTTGTTATTTTTTTGAAGTCCACCAAATCCGTGAAAAATTCAATATTAATAGCCATAAAGAAGTGTCCCAAACGATAGGGAGCTGGCTTTCCGTTTTCATCTTCTCCCATTAAACCGTTCAAATAATTTCCATTTTGTAAGGAAGCGCAGAGAATTTCTACAGCAGTTGCCAGTCCATAACCTTTATGACTTCCGGTAATTTCTTCTGTTCCACCTAAGGGTAACATCGCAGCTTTTTGTTTTAGCAAATCAATCAGCAGACCTTTTGTATCCGTATAGGGTTTTCCTTCCAAATCAATAGCCCAACCGAGAGGTGTTTCTTTTTCTTCGCGAGCCAGTTGTTCTACCTTACCTCTTTGGGAAATAGAAGTTGCAGCATCGTATAAAAAAGGATAAGGTAAATCGGTAGGCGCTCCAAAACATATCGGGTTAGTCCCTAAAATAGGAGAAACACCATTTGTAGGGCAAATGGAAGGTCGGGCATTGGAAAAAACAAGTCCGATCATATTTTGCCGAATAGCCATTTCTGCATAATAACCGCAAATTCCAAAATGAGTGGAATTACGAACTGCAACTGCACCCAAACCATATTTTTCTGCTTTGTCAATTGCTGTTTGCATTGCTTTTTTACTTATTACTTGTCCCATTCCATTATTTCCATCCCAAACTGCAGTAGCGTATTTATCGCGGAGGACATCAATGTTAGTTACTGGATTTTGAATTCCGGCTTTTATACGATCATAATACATTTTTAAGCGACCGATTCCGTGAGATTCAATACCTTTTAAATCACTAGCTATTAACACATCGCTGCAAATTTGTGCATCTTCTTCTGGCACTCCAAGTTTGATAAATACCTCTTGCATAAAACTCTGCAGAACATCAACTGGCAAATATTTCATTTCTGAATACTCCTTATTTTTCTTCAAAAATAACAGCTTTCAAGGGAGGAAAGCCATTAAAATTAACGCTGGAATAGCTTTGCGTGTAAGCACCGGTAGTAAAAATGTAAACTTTATCACCGGGAATTGTTCCTTCGGGCATACGATAGCGGTAATGTTCATATAAAATATCCATACTATCGCAGGTAGGTCCCGCTAAAATAATTTCTTCCGCCAAACCTTTACGCGGGAAATAAATGGGAAATTTTATGGATTCATCAATGGTTTCAATTAAACCGCCAAATTTTCCTATATCCAAATAAACCCATTGATAAAGATTATTTTTAGATTTACGAGCTACATTAATTACTTCGGATACAATCACACCGGCATCTGCAACCAGAGAACGACCTGGTTCCAAAATAATTTCCGGAAGGTTATCTCCAAAATCCTCTGTAATAAAACGCTGAATTTCCGTAGCATATTCCTGAATAGAAAAAGTGGGATCAACATAATTAGCAGGAAAACCACCTCCGATATTAATCATTTTCAGTTCAATTCCTTCTTCGGCAACAGCATCAAAAAGATATTTACAACGAGCTATAGCATCGTCCCATTGCCCTATATCTCGTTGTTGAGAGCCCACATGAAAAGAAATTCCCCAGGGTTGTAAATTCATTTTTGCGGATTTTAAAATCAAATGATATATAGTATCAGGATGTGAACCAAATTTTCTGGATAGGGGCCAATCAGCGCCAGTTCCTTCCGTTAAAATACGAAATAAGACCTTTGAACCAGGAGCATATTTTGCCAGGTTATCAAGATCAAGCTTGCTGTCTGTAGCAAAAAGACGGACACCTTTTTCGTAAAAGTATTTAATATCGTTAACTTTTTTAATGGTATTGCCAAAACTTAAACGGGATGGCTCAATTCCTAAATTCAGCATCTGATCAAGTTCATAAGGAGAAGCAAGATCAAAATTAGCGCCAAGACCTGCTAACAAAAGTATAATTTCATTCATAGGATTTGCCTTAACCGCATAGTAAACTTTATATTTTGGCATAGTTGACTGCAGTTCCAAATATTTATTGCGAATTGTATTCAAGTCCACAATCAAACAAGGAGTTGGGATTTTTTCCGCAAATGCCTTAATTTTTTCAAACCGTTCTTCGTCCATAAAACGGCTAATATTAAAGGAATATGGTTCTCTATACAATGTTCTGTCCTCTTTGGTATTAATCAGTTTTCCTCAAAATTCACAAAGCCACTTAATGTCAAATAAAAAGTATTTGACACATATCCCCCTTGCATTGAGGTGAAATATATTAAAATAAGGTAACTGAAATGCAGAAAAAAAACAAGTGTAACAGTAGGAATCAGCGGAGGGATTTACTCAAATATGGCAGCTTATAGTTATAGAGTTATTGGTAACACTATGCAGACCAGGGATAACAACATAGAAAAGTTATCAAAAGTAAATAGGAACTTTGAAAGAACCAAGAAATTATTTTAGCGTATCGTCCCACTAATTTGAATGTGAGTATGTAATTTTGCAGACCCTAATATGTTTGCTTTAGAGTTAATTCCAAAAGCAATAGCTGTTTATAAAAAGCGTTGGGCAATAGAAGCAGTTCATCGCCAAATGAAGCAAAGCAAGAAATGGGAAACTATGAGATTGGAGCTATCAATGAATGAAAAATCTAATGCTACCATGGCTTTAGCATTGTTCTTCATCAATGTATCTAAAAAGTATATTGAAAAAATCGCCCTTGGATTCCCCAAAATACTACCCTATAATAAAGTAGACAATGCTATGCCTAAAGAATTCATTTACTATAGTATAGTTGAAGTTATTACAGTATGCATTAACTTTATTATTTCAGTATAAACGGAAACTAATATTAGTATAATATATTTACCAGCATCAAATGCAAATAAGGTTCCGATGATAAAAAATGGGAATGCCAAAGAACTAAATGCATTGACAAGAAATTGCAATCTATTAATTTGTATCAAGTACCAATATCGAAATTGAGGTTGCGTAATGAAGAAAATTATCGACATCAATTGGAATTCATTCAGGTCAAAGTTTAACGGAAGAGAACAAGATAAGTTCGAGGAATTGAGCTATCTATTATTTTGTAAAGAACATGGACAGGATTTTGGCATTTTTGGTTACTTGAATCAGACTGGAATAGAAAAAGAACCTATTGAAAAGAACGGAGTGTTGGTAGGGTTTCAAGCTAAGTTCTTTGAAACCAGAATAAGCGATAACGAGACAAAAATAAAGAATGGTATTAGAAAAGCTAAACAAGAGAATCAAGATATAAAAGTAATTTACTACTATGTAAATAAGAACTTTACAGAAAGTAGTTCCAAGGGAGTCAAAGTACCAAAGTATAAAACTCGCATTGAAAACCACGCGTCAGAACTAGGTATTGATATCGTGTGGAAGACACCAAGTCAACTTCAAGCCCAACTACGACTTGATAACCATCTATCTATAGCTGAGTACTTTTTTGACCTTAAACCAGGTTTGATAGATGCGATTATGAACATACAAAAACATAAAGATCAGATTTTGCAAACTATAAAAACTCAGATTGAGTATTCGGGTGGAGTTATCAAGATTGATAGATCGGCAACTATCAACAGGATTGAAAATGAAATGAAGTTAAACTCAGTACTAGTCTTTAGCGGTGACGGTGGTACTGGAAAAACTGCTATAGTGAAAGAACTGCTTTCCTCATATCAATCCTGCATTTCATATGTGTTCAAAGCTAATGAATTTAATGTTAGTTCGCTTAATGAGTTTTTCAACAAGTGGGGCGATGTTACACTTCTGGATTTCCTAAATGAGCACCAAAATGTTCCGTGTTTAGTAGTCATCGATTCTGCAGAGAAACTCTCTGATATTGATGATCTATCACCTTTTTTTGAGCTTTTCGAGGCATTACTGAAGCATAAATGGCGTGTTATCTTTACAACAAGAAACTGGTATTATTCAGATCTCATGTATCTGCTGAATGAACAGTTTAAATGCAACCCTTTTAGAATTGAAATACCACTCTTGGATGTTGAAGAGTTGAAGAGAATTTCCCGCGAGCATGAGTTTGAATTACCATCAAATTGCAAACTTATCGACCTAATACGTACACCATACTATCTACAAGTGTATTTAGATAATTATCAAGATATCGGATGTGATCAAGATTATAAAGGCTTCTTAGATAATTTATGGATGCAAAAGGTAATGAGATCACAATACAAAAAGGATGGCATGCATATTCTTCGATCTGAATGTTTGCTCCAAATAGTGAAGGACAAAGCCGAAAGTGGTTGCTTCTACATTGATCCGAACTCGTATGACAAAAAGGTCATTGAATTGCTCTATGCTGACGAAGTATTAGGATACGATGTGAGCTTCTCATGTTATTTCATTGCTCATGATGTTATCGAAGAGTTGGCACTACGAAAACTACTTGATAAAGAATATGCACGCAAATGCAGTTTTGAAGGTTTCTTTGAGAGAATTGGTTGCTCACTGACAATTAGAAGGGCCTTTAGGGCTTGGTTGTTAAACAAAATCGAATCTGAGCCGGAGCAAGTTCAATTAATGATATATGCAATATTATCACAAAATTTTCATTCAGCACTTTGGCGTGATGAGTCTCTAATATCGATCTTAACTTCCACAAAGGCAAATGAGTTCTTTTCTTCTATTGAAACGAAGCTCAAAGAGAAGGATTTTGAACTTTTGTACAGGTTGATTTTTCTTCTTAGAACTGCATGCAAAGAGTATGATAGCACAGTTGCCAGCTCTGTTATGAGCAATAACCCGAGTGAAGATTATCTTAAATATGTGTTTACTCAACCGAAGGGACAAGGCTGGGACTATGTTATAGAATTCATATTCAAACAGAGAGAATCACAAATGAATTGGAGAATCATCGTTCCTCTTTTACAGGATTGGACAAAAAAGCATAGAAAAGGATTAACAACCAGTTGTGCTGGTAAGATTGCACTTTATAAATACAGAGAATTGATGTCTGATGAGAATGCAAGGTATAGCGAGAGAGATATTGAAGACCAAATAGTAAATGTGATTTTGAATAGTGCTGGAGAGATTACAGACGAGTTGACTATCTACTTCGAATCAGTGTTGAATCTTGATAGACCTCGAAGTGACAAACTCGTTGAGACACTATTAACATCCTTGATTGACTCAGCAGAAATCGTCAAGGTACTACCAGAATATGTTGAAAAATTAGCTTGGTTATATTGGGTCGCTCAGCCAAGAGACGACGAAGACTACTACGAATATAGGGTTCATGACATAGAACGAGAATTTGGTTTATCAAGTTTCTGCGAACACCAATACCATCCTGAGAGTGCTTATCAAACACCAGTTTATTTTATGCTTAAATGCCACCCCATGAGGACAATTGACTTCATTATCAAACTGATAAATCAGTCAGTTGAGACATATGCTAAATCAGATAGAGGGAAATATAGTGAGGATATAGTACTCTTTATTGAGGGAACAGAATACAAACAGCACATTGATTGCTTACTTTGGAATTTGTACCGTGGAGTGAGTGGAGGTCCTGATCTTTTACAATCCATACATATGGCTCTTGAAAAATGGTTATTAGAATTGGTAGAAAAAGATAATGGCAAGTTAACTGAAGCAATTTGTAAATATCTTTTAAAGAAATCTGTATCTGCTTCTATCACTGCAGTTGTTGTAAGTGTAATCCTAGCTCATCCCAATAAAACATTCAATTTGGCTACTGTTCTCTTTAAAGTACCTCAGCTATTCATCTATGATACTCGTAGATTTGTTGCTGACCAGACAATCAGAAGCTCATATTTATTTGGGTATGGATATGATGGTAAAGATTTTTTACGTGATGAAAGATTGAAGACATGTGAAGACGATTTCCGAAAACAGAGTCTTGAAAATGTTGCGTTGAATTACCAGCTAATAAGTTATGATGAAGAGGCTAGATTTGAACAGAGGAGAAATACGGTGTGGGGGATTCTTGATGAACACTATGCTAATCTACCTCCTGAGCAAGATCAGAATGAATTTGATAAAACTTGGAGGACATATTTGGCTCGCATGGACTCGAGGAAAATGGAGTATAAAATTGAGTCACAAGATGGAGATAAGACGGTTATATCGTTAAATCCCTCTATTGATCCAAAACTAAAAAACCATAATGAAAAGATACTATCTGCTTTGGATGATCTGAATAGATTCATGCAACTCAAGATGTGGGCAGAGAGCATGTTCAGAAATCAACAAGAAATCTATATGAAATATGATCAATACAACAGGAATATTGAAAGAGTTGTATGCGAAACGAAGCAAGTTTTAGCGAAGTTGCAGAATGAATGTGATGACACCTTCGATCTGTTCTACAAAAATCTGCCAGCTTATTCATGTGCTGTATTGATCCGAGATTATTCGGATACTCTTTCGCAAATAGATAGTGTTTTTTGCAAAGATGTTATAATGTCATATGTGTCTGGATTTTCAAAAAATGATAGAGCTTACCAAATTGGGGATGGTTCAGAACCTGTAATTAGCATACTTCCAATTATAATGGAGAAATACCCTGATTTGTGCAACAGCATTAAAGACATTCTCTTGAAGATGCTTTTACACGAGAATAGTATTACTGTATTTGTGAAAAGAAGCATACAGGACCGACTTTGGGATATTAGCCCTGATGATGCGCGTTCTGTTTTAATAGCATATGCGATAATAGATGATGGCTATGAGAAGTACAGAAGAAGTGAAGATGAAAAGAGGCTTTTGAACCACAGTTATAGTTCTAGCTATGTTAGTATTGATGAGTTCTGGGATACAAGCACTGAGCTTAATTCAAGATTTGAGAAAAATGAACTGACATTTACTGATATAGATGTTGAAGGATGCAACCACAGGACTCTGATCTCTACGATTGAATTGTTGCCAATCAAGATAGATGACGATAACTTAAAAACTTATTTTGTGTCTGCAATCAGAGCATTAGCAAAGCGATTCTATGATGACAGAGACAGTGATGATCATACTCATATTCCTAGACTTGTAGATAAAATATGTCCGATGATATTATTTGCTGAGAGGCAGGATGCTCTGTCATACATCACTCCATTTATAGAGCACTTTCAGTTTTCTGCTAATAGCTATCAGCTCTTTAGTCAGCTAATAACAGTTGAAGATAGGTATCCGCATTATGAAAACTTCTGGTATATATGGGATCAATTCTTTGAAAAAATCTCTGATCTTAGCGGTAATATAGACAGAAATCGAGACGCACGTGAGACAATCAAGTATTATTTACTTGCTTATCCATATTGGCCTCCTGGAACGACTGAGTGGCATTCGATAAGAGGAAAGGAAAGATTATTCTATGATAAAGTTGTAAGCAAGATGGGTCACGCCTCAGTTGTTCTCTACTCTATCGCAAAAGTTTTAAATGATGTATGTAGCCAGTTTGCTTTGGATGGGGTGACTTGGTTAAGTAGCATGATTATTACCAACAAATATATTGAACTTGAGCGCTATACGATCGAATACATAGAGAAATTTATCCGACGTTTTATCCTCATAAAGAGACAAAACGTGAAAAGGGATAAAGAGCTCAGAGATAAAGTCATTTGTATATTGGATTTTCTCTTTGAGAAGGGCTCTATCATAGGGTTTCTGCTTAGAGAAGATATCTTGTAATAAAGGTAGAACCTAAAGAAGTGTTGAATAACTTAATTCTAAGCTTGTATTGCCAAAGCGATAACAATCCAGTAGGTGCACTTATTCCACATGAAACTTACCTAGACTTCGAAAGATTTCTCAGGCATTCACATAAAACATGGCTAGTAAAGAGTATAAGTACCTCCCTACCAGAGATTATAAATTGCACTAAGCGAAAAATGGTAAAAGAAAAGATAAAAAAATATATAAATGGTTGCCATCTCGACAGTATATCGGGATATGCAACCGTTATGAATACCTATATGGAAAACAAAAAAATTATTGGTAGTCAGGATGTCAAGACTTATCGTCTGCAGATGGTTCAGGATGCGCTAAAATATGGAATTAAACCCTGCGCTCGCCATTATCAGACAACGGTTAAAACAGTGCGTAAATGGGTAAAGCGATACCAACAATATAAGGAGGATGGTTTGAATGATCTTTCCCGTAAAA
>Ga0265295_1006437_pt1 | contig 14208 bp, 14 predicted proteins | sample Munlansysbiofilm_FD_192503 | JGI IMG/M metagenome (GOLD analysis project Ga0265295, IMG submission 192503) | Leachate microbial communities from a municipal landfill in Southern Ontario, Canada - Methane capture system biofilm | ecosystem: Engineered > Solid waste > Landfill > Unclassified ... | reverse complement strand
AGAAAAAAATTATGACCGGGGGGAGATTATTTTACTGACTGGCCAGCCGGTAACCACTGTGGGGGTTATTTTATCGGGAGAAGTCCAAGTTATTCAAGAGGATTATTACGGTAATCGATCCATTCTCACGGAACTAAGTCCCAGCCATATTTTTGGCGAAGCCTTTGCCAGTGCCGGTATTAAAGAAAGCCCCGTCACGGTACTGGCAAAAACCAACACAGCTGTCATGTTTCTGGGGATCGAACGGATTATTAATACCTGTCCTAACTCCTGTGTGTTTCACAATCACCTGATTGAGAATCTACTGAAGATACTCGCCCGAAAGAACATCCTCCTCAGCAGTAAAAACCAGTTGTTATCGCGGCGGACTATTCAAGACAAGGTACTCTCCTATCTGTCGTTACAGGCCGAAAAAAAAGGGACCCTCGCTTTTGAGATTCCCTTTACGCGCAATGAATTAGCTGATTTTTTATGTGTCGACCGCAGTGCCCTATCCCGGGTTCTTTCCAAACTTCAAAAAGACGGGATCATTGAGTACGACCACAATCATTTCAAGCTGCTTTAATGGCCCCAGTAAAAGCTGAGCGTTCTAGGCCGGACTAACTGCTATTTCCTTTTCCCTCTTATTTTCAATGTCCTGATACAGGGTACGGGAAACCACAATGGAATCGCCCCGGTCATAAAGACGATCCAGATAATCCAGATAGGCACCGGGGGTAATAATGCCATTGATCTTGATCAGATCAATTCCGGTTTTACCGACAAGCGTATCCACCAACTTGACACAATTCGTTCCCAGGGCATAATAGGTTTTAAACTCGTTGCCCTGTTTAAATTTATAAAAACTAGCCTTTGCGTCGTTATAAAGCTGACTGGAAACATCCTCAAAATCCTTTGCATTTCCTTTGATTTCGCCTTTGTCCGCTTGCTCCGCCTTTGGCTCCCAAGGAAGAACGTGAGACAGGAGATCGTCCAGCTGCTCCTGAACCCCTTTTTTTTGTTCTGGCGTCAGTGCGAGGCCATAGCCCATTAAAATTTTCTTTTCAACTTTCAGCGCCTGTTTAACATGTTCGGTCTTGGGCATTTCAACCAAAACGCCATCAGCTAAAAAGCCCCCTAACTTCCAGGTGGAATCGTCATAATTGCCATAGCTGTAAACACACTCGCCAATGGCAGCATCCACATGACCCATGCCCGGAATCAATCCTTCTTTGGTATGGATAAAAATCTCCATATCGGTGGTTCGTTCTATGGAGTGGTCTTCTAGCAATAATAAAGCATCCGGTTCTTCTTGCACTAATGCATTCACTTTTTTTAACATCCGCATCGGCAGGAACGCAGCAAATACCAGTGGTAGGGTTACACGAATGTGCTTCTTGGCTTTTTTGGCCCCATCATTGTGTTTCATCAAACTGACCAAGGCATCGCCAAAAATATTTAAAGCAAAAAAGATCAGATAAACGCCGAAGATAATGCCAAAGATCCGGCCTGTTGTGGTTAAAAAAGCCATGTTGATACCCAAGCCGATATAGACCAGAGCCACCAGCAGGGTCCACACCCAGGAAGCGCCGTCTTTTTTTAATTTAATGCTACTTAATAAAACAAAGCAACCAATAATAATCCCCAGCATCCCAATTGCAAAACTAAACGGTACCTTTAAATACTGCGGGTTGAGATAGGTAAAAACCCCGCCCAACAGAGATAAAATTCCAATTCCCAACTCTTTAAACTTACTTTCGCCCTTTTTTAGAAAAATAGCTGACAGATACATAATCCCGACCACCACCAGCATAATCGAGATGCTGGTAATAATCATATTCCAAGCCAGCTTGACATCCAGCAGCATAATCATGCCACCGGTAAATACCGCAATGGATATTAATAACCAAACAATCGGAGCTGTATTCTTAAATGCTGACATCGGCATAGTCCCCCTGACTTTTCTTCTATTTTATCAGACTTCGCGAAGGCCCACAATCGTATTATTTAGATTAATTGCAACAAAAAACTCTGGTTCAACTAAACAAACCAGAGTTTTTGCCTATTTCAGGTTAAGGGAATCACAACCTTCTGATTTTGGTAGGATTCGACGGCTACCGGGACCTGATAAACGGCACCGATGTTTTCGGAGGTCATCACATCCATTCCGCCATAACAGAAAATTTCCGTGTCTTTGAGAAAGAGGAACCGGTCACAATACCGCAGTGCCAGGTTCAGATCATGGATCACAATGACAACGGCAATTTCTTTTTCTTTGGTAATGCTCTGGATCAGTTTTAAGACCTCCAACTGATTCTTAAGATCAAGGCAACTGGTGGGTTCATCCAGAAGCAAAACCTTCGGTTCCTGGGCCAGGGCCCGGGCGATCATCACCTTTTGCAATTCCCCGCCGCTTAACTCGTCAATATAACGCAATGAGAACGCTTCTAAATCCATACTTTCTATAATTGTTTCGACAATTTCATAGTCTTCTTTTTTGGGTGCCAGTTTGATATAGGGTTTTCGCCCTAACAAGATAGCATCGTAAGCGGTGATTCGGCTGCCTTCGCTTTTTTGGGCAACATAGGCTGTGTTCTTAGCAATATCCAGACGATTGAGTTTAAGAATGTCCACCTCATTTACCACCACCCGGCCTTTTTGAGGTGAGATAATCTTGTTCAGACACTTTAACATGGTACTTTTCCCAGCCCCGTTGTTACCTAAAATCGCCACACATTCGCCATTTTTTACATCGAATTTAATGTGATCCAAAATTTTTCGGTTGGATCGATAGCCAAATTCTAAGGCATCAATTTTCAGCATTATGACCAACTCCTTTAAATATGAGATATAAGAATAACGGAGCCCCAAGGAATGAGGTAATGGCCCCGATCGGCAGAATAATTGGTGAGACAATCAGACGAGCAAATGTATCACTGACGAGCAGCATCAAAGCTCCTGTTAAAGCTGATGCCGGTAATAAATAGCGATAATCATTGCCCACAAAACGACGCATAATATGAGGGGCAATTAAACCGATAAAGTTGATGATCCCCACAAAGGACACGATCGTTGCCGCTGTCAGAGAAGCCACCGTCATTCCGATAAGCCGAACCCGGGATACATTGACCCCCAGCCCGGTAGCCGTATGTTCGCCACACTCGAGGGCGTTGTAATTCCAGCGGTTAAACATAAAGTAAATCAGTGCTCCAGCAGTAACCACGGCAGCTACCTGGATATTTTGCATGCTGGCCCGCCCCAGATCCCCAAAGGTCCAAAATACAATGGCAGCCATCTGAACATCTGAGGAAAAATATTGAATCAGTGCTGTCGCTCCGGCAAACAACGAGCTGAGCGCAACCCCGGCCAGAATCATGGTTTCCGGCGAAGCTTTCCGGGCCTTGGATAGTCCTAAGATTACTAGGGTGACAAACATAGACGCTGCAAATGCACACATACTCGTTAAATAGGGGTTATTAACGGTCACGGCACTGGCAGTATTTCCCATCACGGTTCCGCCACCCAAAAAGGTAATCGCAATCGCGGCGCCAAAAGAAGCCCCCTGGGAAATTCCCAGAGTTGATGCCGATGCCAGCGGATTTTTTAAAATACTCTGCATGACACAGCCAGCAGCAGCCAGCCCAATCCCTCCGACAATCGCCATCAGAATTCGCGGCAACCGGATATTGACGGTAACCAGCACGTTTTTGGCCGCTCCAAATCCAAACAATGCCTTAAGTACTTCCAAGACTGGAATATCAGCTGAACCAGCAGATATAGCAAAAAGAGCGGTTAGAAATGTCAACACCACCAGAGTTACAATGGTCAAAACCTTGCGGTGAACGTATTGATCATAGTTAACTCCGCAAGCTGTCTTTTTTTTGTTGTCCATTTTTTTACTTACCAATTGTCAGCGGACCAAAGCCCTGACCTGCCGCTACATATTTTGCATACAATTTTTCGCCAAGCAGGAACTCAAAAATTTCGTCAGCTTGCTTTTCAATATTAATATCCTTGAACTTGTCAGGATAAACAACAGTTCCCGCATAATAAGCATCAGCCAAGGCAATCTCAACATTGGTATAGTTATTGTTATATGCCAATTGAGTATAAACCTTGTTGTCCTGAACCGCTTTGAGTGCGTTGAAAAAGTCCGGATTCTGGGTATACTGTTCATTGACCAGATCCATGTTCTCTGGATTAAGGAAAATAATCTCCGGATTCCAGGCCAATACCTGCTCAAGATCCACAGTAAATGCCGTCTTTTGTCCCGTTTGATCGACGACATTATTGGCGTTGATTGCCACAAAGGGTCCATAGTTCCCGCTGGTGCCACCAAAACCGTGTTTGCCTTTAAAATTCAAAGCGCCGTTGTAGACAGTGATACGACTGGCTTCTGGTATATCCTTGGTCCGGTCATTGAGATCTTTTTGAGCCGCATCCATAAATTCATTGACTGCGTTGGCACGATCTTCTTTGCCCAGTACCTGGCCGATAATATCGATCGAAGCATCCATTTTTCCATCAAACAGCCCGGGATTCGCTACCGCCACCACAGGAATACCGGTTTTTGCCTGCAATTCATCGGTCTGGGTGTAGTCGGATACCACAAAAATCACATCAGGTGCCAATTTGATGATTTCTTCATCAAATGGCACAATTCCACCGGCACCGCCCTGACCAATCTGTTTCAGACTTGCATAATTGGGATTAACCAACGTGTATGGACGGGTCAGTACTTGAACGTTGTCCATATCCGTTGCACCAGTCACCAGATCAGCCGCATCCATATAGGTTAACAGCCGCATAACACCAAGTGAACCCACACTGGTGATCTCGGCCGGCACTTCCACCTGTCGGCCCAAACTATCGGTTACAACCTTTGTGGTCGTTTCACTCTCAGTGGTCTCTGCTGTAGTATTGGTACAGGCTGCAAAGGTTACTATCATCATTAAACTCAATAAAACTGCAACGATTCTTTTCATTCGTTTCACCTCTTTCAAATTATTGCCTTAGTTCTCTTCTAACCGCAAAGGCGTTCTTTAAAAACCTCGGGTGTAGGGATTGGAGCAATCCACGCAGACTTTTTTGCCATTCTCCAGGCGAATCATATGCTCAGCGGTTTTTTCGCCACATTCTTCACAGATCACGCTCTGAAAAATCCGGGCCCGTTCTGGTAATTCATAATCTGGGGTTTTAAAATCAAAGATTTTGCTGGCATCTGGTTCATTTAAGATATAGGCTTCCATTTCATCCCGCTCCATTTCTGGTAGCGCTTTTAAAACCAGTCTGAGTTTTTCGCCAGTATTACGATTAAAGAATGAAAAGGCTTGTTTTCCGCGGTTTCTAAACAGCAGGTTACCTTTTCCTACGCTACATCCTAAAATAACCTGTACCCCATCAACCCCACAGGCATCGTTTTCAGTAATACAAACCACATCCTCGTCTTCTGAAAATGAAACATTGAGCGCTTTAATCGCTTCCTGTGACGCTCTCACCCCAATGGCTAATCCGGGACAATGATGTCCGTGAAACTCGACCGATTTTTCCCATAATTTCTGATTCATTTTGCTTTTCTCCTTAAATTTTCAAAAAATAAAAGACTCACAAAAGTGAGTCTTCAGACACATAATTATAAATTTTATTAATCTTTCCCAGCATAACACATATACGGATCAACGTACTTTTCTTAGATGTACATTTTGCTTCAGCAAAACACCAGTTCCTTGTATATACAAGCATTATTCTAACATAATAATATCCAGTCGTCAATACTAATTTCACGACTGGATATGATTAAATTCTAGTTTTGATCCCGATAAACAGCTTTTTTTACTTGGCTAGGAATTTTTAATTTATTCGCCACACTCATCATGATGTTGATGTTCGTGACAGACAGACCCGGTAGAAACCAGTTCTCCCAATAGATAACTATTAACGAGATCTTCTGCTTTGCCTTGGGCACCGGTAATGACTTCAATATTTTTTTCGTTAAAAATATCAACTGCACCGCCGCCCATTCCGCCGGAGATAATAACGTTGACACCTTTTTCATCTAAAAATACCGGTAAAAATCCCGGTTTGTGGCCAGGGTTTGGTACGGCTTCAGTCGTTACAACCTTACCATCCACGGTATCATAAATCATAAAACTTTCACAATGGCCAAAATGACCAGATACTATACCATTATCGCTTGCTACTGCTATTTTCATTTTTAGTTCTCCATTTTCTTTTGTATTTTCTTTTGTATTTTCGTCTAAATTCACTTCCAGCGTCTCGGCTAGATGATCCAGCCAGGTGTTATCAAATAATTCAATCAGCCCTTTATCACAGGCTCCGGCAAGGGAGGAATCAATCGGCATCTTTGCCACAACCTCAATGCCATGTTGTTTCGCTACTTCTTCGATGCGACTTTCACCAAATAAATAATGCTTTTTATCGCAGTCCGGACATTTAAAGTAAGACATGTTTTCAACTAAACCGAGCACCGGAATCTTCATCATTTTTGCCATATTTACGGCTTTGGCAACAATCATTGAGACCAATTCCTGAGGCGATGTGACAATGATAATCCCGTCTACCGGCAGCGATTGAAAGACGGTTAATGGCACATCACCAGTTCCCGGCGGCATATCCACAAACATATAATCAACGTCGCCCCAGATCACATCGGTCCAGAACTGTTTAACGGTGTTGGCAATAATCGGCCCTCTCCAAACCACCGGATCGGTATCATTTTCCAACAATAGGTTAATGGACATAATTTCGATTCCGGTTTTACTGGATATCGGAAAAAGTCCTAATTCTGTGGGCATCGCTTTTTCATTGATCCCAAATGCTTTGGGAATCGATGGCCCCGTAATATCAGCATCTAGAATAGCGGTATGATAGCCTTTTCGTCTCATTGTAACTGCCATCAGGGAGGTAACCATCGATTTTCCAACCCCACCTTTTCCACTGACAACACCAATCACTTTTTTTATTCTACTTAGCTCATGCGGTTGTTCTGAAAAATCTACCTTTCGATCTTCACACTCTTCGCCGCATGATCCACAGGATTGACTGCATTCTTCACTCATAACACTTCTCCTCATTCGTTTGTTTTATTGTTTTTTTCTTAGCTCTAATTGTTGCTTCCATTCATCCGCTGTTTACGGCATCGGCTGCAGCCGAAATTTTCCTGGCCTTCTTCGCACAATTTATAATTGCCACCTTCAATTTTTAAGACATTACCGTTAACCAATGCGTCAGCCAGCTTTTTTCGGGCATCATTATAAATTTTCTGGACCGTAGTTCGTGCCACGTGCATACTTTCTGCACACTCTTCCTGAAGCATACCTTCCAGATCAATCAAGCGGATCGTTTCGTACTCTTCTACTGACATGGTAATAATTCCATCTTCCCTGTTTTTTGCATTAAGGGGTCCAAACAAATCCGTTTCTGGTAAACAACAGACTTTTTTCCATTTTACCGGTCTGGACATAAACTAACTCTCCTTATCCAAATTGATTGACTTAGTGCTGGCACTCATGACCAGCTTCATGGGCATGACACATTTCGCCAGAATCCATAACAGAACCAGCCAACCAGCTTAGCGCCACTTCTTTAACATTCCCGGCGCACCCCCGGACAACTTCGATGCCAGACTTTTTAAGTACATTTACAGCCCCTTCGCCCATGTTGCCAGCGAGCAAAAGTTCTACGCCCATTTCTTTAAGTGTTGTGGCAATATTGGATTTGCAGCCACATCCTGCTGGTGAAGCAATTATTTCCTGGCTCAATATTTCTTTGCTTTGCTCATCAATGGTGAATACCGTATAATACTCACAGTGACCAAAATGGCCATCAATTAAGTTCTCTCGTGTTGGTAATGCAATTTTCATAATAGTTCCTCCGATTATGTTTGTTGTTATTGATTTTTTTGTTATTAAGATCATTAACCTCTGTTATCAACAGCATTATTATAATACATGAATGGCATATGTCAATAACAATATTGCTTTTCCATGCTATTCATCTTCATTACCTGTTGATTTACTTTTTTCTAAACGTGCTCTTAGCTTAATTTCTTAATAACATTTCCATCGTATTACCAAACACTACCTGAACTGCAGCGCCAGCCTCACAAAAAACATCGACCAGCGTTAATCCATTATTTACCGCTTCAACAGCACTTTTATCATAAGGTATTTTTCCCACATATGGAATGTCGTGAGCTTGACAATAATCGATAATCGCTTTGGTTTTTTTTAAGTTTGCATCGTATTTATTCACACATACAACCGTCTTTGTATGAAAGGTCTGGGCTGTTTTAATGATCCGCTCCATATCACTGATTCCAGAAACCGATGGTTCAGCAACAATTAAGACCATATCCACCCCGCTGATCGAGGCAATAACAGGGCAACCAATTCCGGGTGATCCATCAATTATCGCTAGTTCATCACCGCGATCGATAGATTTCATTTGCTTTTTTACTTCAGTAACCAGCATTCCCGATGTGCCACTGCCCATTTTAAGCTGAGCAGTTGAAAAGATCACATCCTTATCATATAGCATCAGTTCTCCGGAAATATGAGGTTTCAAATTGATCGCTCGAACTGGGCAAACCATTTCACAGACACCACAACCTTCACACAGATATGGATCAATCCAATAGTTATTGTCAACCACCTGGACTGCATCAAAACGACAATTTTCGACACAGCGGTCACATTTTGCGCACAAAATTGTATTAACTTCCGCCTTTGGCATCCCGAAAAAATCATTTCTCTTAGGCTGACTGGTCTGTTTTATCGCAAGATGTAAATTGGGGGCATCCACATCGCAATCAGCATAGACTTTTGCCTGGGACAGTTTGATAAATGCACTTGCCACCGTTGTTTTTCCGGTTCCGCCTTTTCCACTAAGAATAAGCAATTGTTTCATCTTGCACCTCCTTCATGACGGCTTGAAGCAACGCAGAAAATATGCTGTGGTATGGCTCGATTTTTGATGCAATTTCGCCCTCGGAATTAAGCGTTCCCAATTCGCAATCAAAAGGTATTTTACTTAACACCTTGATCTTATTTTCAAGACAATAAGTATCAATTAAATTTTCACCTTCCATGCCTTTATTAATTACGACCCCATAAGGCTTGTTAAAAATTTTCACAAGTTCATGAACTAAGATCAGGTTACTGAGCCCAAAAACGGTTGGTTCTGCTACTAAGATGCAATAATCCGCATCGCGAATACTTTCCATCACCACACATGCACTACCTGGTGGGCAGTCAATCACGGTTAGTCTTTTTTCATCAGCTATTTTTTTTAACAACGCTTTGATAATCGGTACTCCCGATACTTCACCGGTATTTAAAACCCCTGAAATGACCTTGACGGCTTCGGAAACACCTGAATTTATTACTCCAATAACCTTATCTTTTTCGGACAAAGCGTTGCTCGGACAAAGCATGATACAGCCCCCGCAGGCGTGACAAATATCATCAAAAACAAGTAGCTTATCAACAATCGCGGCGAGCGCGTTGAATTTACAAAAGTCTACACATTTTCGGCAACCGAGGCAAAGATCCTCATCCACCACAGGAATTTTATTCACTACCTTTTTTGTTTTCACATCTGTTGGTTTAAAAAACAAATGACCATTTGGTTCTTCAACGTCACAATCCACATAAACAGATTCTTTTGCTACTGCTGCCAGATTAACCGATACCAGAGTTTTTCCGGTCCCGCCTTTTCCGCTGAGTACTGCTAATTTCACTTACTCATCAACCTACTTTCTATCGCCGCCAGAGAAGTCTCGACAGATGTGATATCACCCAGAATTGCCAGACAAATAATATGCTGAGGACACACCCCAGAAATTTCAGTTACCACAACATCTGATGTTTTTTCAGCAATGTCACTGGCTTCCAGGATGCTGATAACATCTCCCTGACATAATCCAACTGCTGCGAATTCATTTTGAAGAATACGTTCAACGAGCTTTTTTTCTCCAATTTTTCGGGAAATAATCCCCATTGTTCCTTGAGACACGCCATTGATCAATTGAATTTTCATCGTCAAGCTCCGCTAACCCCATGAAAACCGGCATGAAACTGGTCCAGAACCGTTAATCTTTCATCCAGATAAGCATTAATATTATCCTGAATTGAACCAACCTTACTCTTATAGATCTCAAGTTTGGTGGCCTTGAAAACCTCAGCCGCATTTTCGCCGCACCGCGGTGTTATTAAAATATCCGCATGATTATCGACAACGATTTGGGCCGCTTTAACGCCCGCCCCTCCAGGGCTGCTTGCTGCCGTATTTTCAATGAAGTGTCCCATTTTTGTCAGTGTTTCATAAATATAAAAATATGGTGCACGTCCAAAGGACATACACACTTCACTATTTAAAATTTGTTCATCAGCTGGTATTGCAATTTTCATCGATATCTCCTTGTTTTTTATTGACATATGTCTTTAATAACCATTATACTCCTTTAAAAACATATGTCAACAATTATCTTTTCTCATACCTCTTATATTTCTTCACCGTAAACGACTTAAAACCAAAACATTTGGTCATATTCATCCTTTAAAAATATCGAACCGCTGCGCACTTAAAAAAAACTGATCTCTCACGATTTGAGAAATCAGTTTTAATCATTTCATCCTTTATTTAGTATCTGCCTTTAAAATCTGGCAACACCACTATTTTTAAGGTTCTATCGCCGTTAATTTAAAAACCCATCAATAATTTTTGCTTCAGCTTCGCCTTCTGTGAGACCCAGAGTCATAAGCTTAATGATCTGCTCTCCGGCAATTTTACCAATGGCAGCTTCATGAATCAGGGCTGCATCCAGACTATTAGCCGTGATTTCCGGGATCGCACTCACCACACCATGGTCCATGATAATGGCATCACATTCGGAGTGACCCATACATCGGGTATTCCCGCTTATTTTCGAGATAAAGGTTTGCCTTGAATAATCCCGGGCAACGGAACGCGATATAAGGTTCACACGGGAATCTTCCCCATCCATATCCACTTCAAATTTTGATTCTGCAAATTGTTCTCCATGGGTCATCAGTTTTTCTTTAATCACAAGGGTTGCGCCCACTTTCAGGTTCGCCTTGGTAAACCGTCTGGTGGAATCGACCCCTTTGATTTGGGTAGTTTCCATTTCCATATAACTGTTTTCTTCCTGCACCACCTCTGTTACCGGATCAATAACCCGTTTTCCGGTGCCGGTTCCCACACCGATGTGCTTTTCTACATAACGGACTCGGGAATTTTTACCCAGAAAAAATCGATGAATCCCATTGTGCTCAGAACCATCACAGCTATCGCCAGTACTGACACCACATCCTGCAATAATCGTGATATCGGCATTTTCTCCAATAAAAAAATCATTATAAACAAGGTCCGAAACCCCACCACAAGAAACCAAAGCCGGTATAAAAACGCTTTCGGATTTAGTATTGGGTTTAACGATAATGTCAATCCCGGACTTGTCTTCTTTTCCTACAATTTCGATGTTTTCACTGGACTGTCTGGATACCGTTTTACTGTTTTCACGAATATTGTAGGCACCTTTAGGCATGTCTTCCAGCCCCGTCACGTCTTTTAGTAATTTTTTTGCTATCTCATTCATTTCTTTATGCCTCCACGATATCCTGGCAATATGCACAATTTTCAGGATTTTCACAATGGAGCAATTCCGGCAATACACTTTCCTTGGCGCCTCGCACAATTATTGCTCCGTCAACCATCGCAATGATCTCATCTGCCACATCCAGGATACGCTCCTGGTGGGAAATGATAACAATTGATTTTTCTTTGTTTTTATGAATCTTCATAAAAACATCAATTAAATGATTAAAACTCCATAAGTCAATGCCCGCTTCCGGTTCATCAAAAATAGATAATGCTGTGTCTCGAGCGATGATCGTCGCAATTTCAATCCGTTTGATTTCGCCCCCGGACAGTTTATCATCCAACTCCCGGTGGATGTAATCCTTGGCACAAAGACCCACTTCCGATAAATAATGACTTGCTTCCAGAGCTGAAAGATCTTCTCCTTTGGCGATATTGATCAGATCATGAACAGTAATCCCTTTAAAGCGGATCGGTTGTTGAAAACCGAAACTGATCCCTTTTTGGGCTCGTTCGGTAATCGATAAATCAGTGATATCTTCACCATAAAAGGTGATTTTCCCTCGGGTTGGTTTTAAAACACCAGAAATAATTCGGGCCAGCGTCGACTTCCCGCCGCCATTTGGTCCAGTGATGGCGATAAATTTCCCTTTTTCAATGGTTAGATTAACATTTTTTAAAATTTCTTTCTCATTTTCAACTTCAAATGAAATGTTTTCAAGCTTTAGCATTTTTTCTCCTTACCTTTTTCTTTCAAAGTTTTTAAGCTAATCATGGTTTTTGTTTGTCAATGCAAAGGCATTTTCCAGACACTTCTTATTTTTACTTTTTATTTTACCACTTATTACTCCGTTTGGATATATTTCTAACTGAAATATAAAAAACAAAATTCATATTTTTAACTGTACCAAATGTTAAAGGACCATCAACCTAAAAAAGGACTAAAGTTAAACTTCAATCCTTTTCATGTATTTTTATGTTAGTTAAAGTGCTTAAATCAGACAAATAAGGTTGTCCCGGCATTTTCATTGCTGGCGATGTAAGTTCCTACCCCGGCATATTCAATCCCGTCAATAAGCTCTTCTTCTTTAATCCCCATCAGATCCATACTCATGGTGCAGGCGATAAAACGAACCCCGGCATTTTGAGCTTTTTTAATCATGGTATCCAAATCATCGACATGTTTCTTCTTCATAATGCCTTTGATCATAGCTGGTCCTGCGCCGAGCATGTTCATCATCGAAAGTGGCAATCTGCCCGCGCCTTTGGGCATCATTGCACCAAACATTTTTTCAACAAAGGTCTTGTTGCGGCCTTTTCCATCTCTTTTTCGCAGTGCATTAAGTCCCCAAAAGGTGAAAAACAGGGTCACATTTTTTCCTTGGGCTGCCGCACCCTGTGCAATAATCATTGATGCCAGCACCTTGTCTAACTCACCACTAAAAACCACCAACGTTGCATTTTTCTGAGTCGATATCGCCGGCATCAAACTACAGGCTTCACCCTCGCTACCTTTTCTAATAATGCTAATATAGCTTTTCCCTTTTGTCTCCTGAGAAACCAGCGTATGTCCATTGGTTTCACACCAGCTTTTTATGTCACTGACAAATCCAAAATCAGTGGCAATAATCTGAACCAGATCACCGGATTCGACACTTTTTATGGCGTCATAAGTGGCCATCAGTGGCCCCGGGCATTGGAGTCCAGTTACATCAACTTTTTTTTTAATCACATCATTTCCGGTTCCACCCTGCTCACCATCACTTCCTCTTCCGCCCTGGTCAACATCACCGTCATCTGAGTCAACTTTTTTAACGATGCACGCCCCAATATTAAAATCCAACTCCGCCAACTTGTAATGAGCGGTTCGGTATGTACTATATCCACCAGACAAGTTATAGATGTTGGTAAAGCCATTACCCTTTAATATTCGGATGGCAAGATAAGCACGTTGACCGACCTGGCAGGTGACATAGATGGGTGTATCCTTTGAAATGGGAATCTCAGCAATACGATCTCTTAAACTATCCAACTCAATATTGACAGAACCTTTAATGGCACCCGCACTGACTTCGACTGGTGAGCGCACATCCAGCAAAAATCCGCCTTTTTCGACAATTGCATCAATTTCGTGCCATTCAACGGTTTTGTATACTCCATCTTCAATGTTTTCTGCAATATAACCGAGAATGTTAGCCGGATCCTTGGCTGATGAAAAAGGTGGTGCATAACAAAGCTCAAAATCTTGAAGATCAAGAACGGTAGCCCCCATTTTCATGGCTGATGCAATCACATCGATTCGTTTTTCGGTTCCTTCCTGTCCAACGGCCTGGGCCCCCAGAATGCTGAGCGTTTTAGGATCGTAAAGCAACTTTAAGGCAATATTGGTTGCATGAGGATAATAACCCGCGTGATTGGCACGATGGGCCATCACAATTTGATAGTCGATTTTCTTCATATCCAGTTGTACCGCATTATTTCCCGTTGAAGCAATGGTTTTATTAAATACTTTTGCTACCGCAGTTCCCTGGATTCCGTAATTTTTAATTGTTTTTCCATTGATGTAATCCGCTACAACCCGCCCCTGTC
>Ga0265295_1006436_pt1 | contig 14211 bp, 11 predicted proteins | sample Munlansysbiofilm_FD_192503 | JGI IMG/M metagenome (GOLD analysis project Ga0265295, IMG submission 192503) | Leachate microbial communities from a municipal landfill in Southern Ontario, Canada - Methane capture system biofilm | ecosystem: Engineered > Solid waste > Landfill > Unclassified ... | reverse complement strand
CCTACGGCCACGCTCACACTGACCTGGGAGCAGCGCGGCAAATGCCGTCAGCGGCTGCGGCTGGACAGCGGCGAAGACGCAGGCCTGTTTCTCACGCGCGGGCAGGTTCTGCGCGAGGGCGATATTCTGCGCGCCGGGGATGTGCTGGCAATTGTGCGCAATCGCGCGGAACCTGTGGTGACCGGCATTGCCCCCAACTGGGAAACTCTGGCCCGCGCCTGCTATCACCTTGGCAACCGCCACGCCGCCATGCAGCTTGGGCACAAGTGGCTGCGCTTTATGCCCGACCACGTGCTTGAAGAACTGGCGGAAAATCTGGGACTGCGTCTGCGCCGCGAAAATCTGCCCTTTGTGCCCGAAGGCGGCGCCTATGGCGGGCACGGGCACAGTCATGGCTGAACTGGCGGCTGGACTTGTGACGGATCTGGCCTCCGATCCGCCGCTTCCTGCAAGGGCGTTGGCAAGCGGAACCTGCCCTGTGCAACAGTGCGCAACGCAGGGGCAGGGACAGGAGCAGGCGGAAGATTTCTCAGGCCAGGCCGGGCCGCATGATGGCCGGGGCTGTACCCCCACGGCAGGGCACGGGCCGCACCTTGGTCTGACAGCCCTGCTCTATCTGGCGGGGCAGTCCCTGCCTGTTGGCGGTTTTGCCTGGTCGCAGGGCCTTGCCGCCGCCGTGGAGCAAGGGCATGCAGGCACTGCGGAAGGCGTGCGCCGCTGGCTTTGGGGCGTGCTGCAGCTGGGCTTTGCGCGCAACGATCTGCCTCTTCTGCTGCGTATGCACGCGGCAGCGTGCCGTGCGGATGCCGATGCGCTGGCCCGCTGGAACGCCCTTATGCTTGCCGGGCGCGAAAGCCGCGAACTGTGGCAGGAAGAAATCCAGATGGGGCGCGCCCTGCGCCGTATTTTGCACGATCAGAACATGCTGCCTGCCTGGCCGCTGCCTGACGCTGCGGGGTACACGGCCTGTTTTGCGGTTGCCGCCGTCATGCTCGACCGGCACGCGCGCCGCATGGAACCGTGTTGTGATGCTGCCGCGCAGCAGCGCGCCGGGTTGGACGCGGCCTGCGCCTATGTGTGGAGCTGGCTGCAAAATCAGGTGGCAGTGGCCTGCAAAACCGTGCCCCTGGGCCAGACCACCGCGCAAAAACTGTTGCTGGAGTTCATGCCTGCCGTGCCGCAACTGGTGGCTCAGGCAGCGGCCCTGCCCGATGCGGACATCGGCTCCAGCCTCCCCGGCCTTGCCCTGTGCAGCGCCGGACACGAACGACAATATACCCGACTTTTCAGGAGTTGAACGTCATGACCAATAGACCCTGCCTGCGAGTGGGCGTTGGCGGCCCTGTGGGTTCCGGCAAAACGGCCCTCTTGCGCCACCTGTGCCTGCGCCTTCGCAAGCACTACAATATGGCCGTTGTCACCAATGACATATACACCCGCGAAGATGCGGAATTTCTGCTGCGCCACAACGCCCTTGAAGCCGACCGCATCATCGGCGTTGAAACGGGCGGCTGCCCGCACACCGCCATCCGCGAAGACGCCTCAATGAACATTCAGGCCATTGAGGAGCTTCAGGAGCGTCATCCCGGCCTTGAACTGGTGCTGGTGGAAAGCGGCGGGGACAACCTGTCAGCGACGTTCAGCCCGGAACTGGCCGACCTTACCATCTATGTCATTGACGTAAGCGGCGGCGATAAAATCCCGCGCAAGGGGGGCCCCGGCATCACCAAGTCCGACCTGCTCGTTATCAACAAGGTAGACCTCGCGCCCATGGTGCATGCCTCGCTGGACGTGATGGAGCGGGACACCCGCCGCATGCGCGGCGAACGCCCCTATGTGCTGACCGAAATGCTTTCCGGGGCCGGCATTGAGGCTGTGATCGCCTTTATCATCCGCGAGGGCATGCTGCGGCTGCCCGGCCAGACAGCATAAACGCAGCCCGTCTGACCCAGCCGCCGCCTGAACGATCCAAAGCTTCGGCGCGCTTTTGCACCACTGGATTCAGCATCCGGGGGTTCAGCATCCGGGGCTTCCTTCGTCGCAACGGCTCAAGCTCGGCTGAATCCACGCCACGTTGTGGCGCGCTGTACTTTCGTACAGCGTTAGAGCATTTACACTTTTTCAAAGGTAAAATGCTCTAACGCCCAGCGCGAGCACTGGCGCGTTTGGCATTACGCTCATGGCCTCGTGCCTGAAATAGGGTGTCAGCTCCTGCATCAAGCATATATTGCCCCATTAACAAAACGGCCTTGTTAAGGTTGTTTTCCTCCGGTCATGGAGGAAATTCGCCCCCGCATATCAGTGAAATGCCCGGAGCCATCTCTCTAACAGCGCGACGGGCGAACTACTCTCCCTGCTCCGGCAATGTGGCGTCCCGGCACCGCAATTTGCGCCACAAACTTGCCTTGGAAATGCCCAACCGGTTGATGACCCTGGCGGGGTCGTTGTCGCAAAGCGCCATTTCATGACGTATGGTGTCCGCCTCAAACATGCGCACCCTGTCTTTGAGCAGGCCATGCCCATGCCGCCGTTCTTCCCAGGCCATGTCAGCCCACTCCTCCCGAACAAAAACGTCCTGGATAAGCTGTTCCCCTGTTCTGTCAGGGAAAAGCCCCGCTGCAAGCATGAATCTGTTCACAATGTTGATCAGCTCGCGCACGTTGCCGGGCCAGGGGTAGCTGGCCAGAAGCCCGCCGTCCATCTGTTGCAAATCCTTTGGCGCAAGGTCGCCAAACCTGCCGCCGTGCTTGCGGAGCATGGCGCAGAACAGCAGATACACGTCCCTTCCCCGTTCCCGGAGCGGCGGAACGCTCAGGGGCAGCACATTGCAGCGGTAGTAAAGATCCGCCCTGAACTGCCCGGAACGCACGTGCTGCAACAAGGGTTTGTTGGTGGCGCACACCACGCGCACATCAACGGGAATGACAGAAATCCCTCCGACCCGAACGACCTCGCGCTCCTGCAACACCCGCAGAAGCTTTGCCTGAAGCGAAAACGGAATCTCGCTTATCTCGTCCAGAAACAGGGTCCCCCTGTGCGCCAGTTCAAAAACCCCAGGTTTGCCTTTGCGCTGGGCGCTGGTGAACGCGCCTTCCGCGTAGCCGAACAGTTCGCTTTCCAGCAGGCTCGGCGCTATGGCGGCGCAATTGATGGCCACAAAAGGCCCGTTGCCCCGGCCGCTGGCATTGTGGATTCCCTGAGCGAACAGTTCCTTGCCCGTGCCGGATTCCCCCTGAATGAGAACCGAAGCGTCCGTTCCTGCATATTCAGCCGCCAGTTGCTTGAGCAGCCGGAGACTCTGGTTTTCGGTAAGGATGTCATCCAGCGCATACCGGGCGCAAAACCCTTTTCCGCCACGTTTGCGCAGCCGCTGCTCGGCCTGCCGAATGCGGTCTTCGGCGGCGAAGGTGCAAACCACCCCCACCGTGTGCCCATTCACACGAATGGGAACGCGACTGGTCACGATGTTCAGCCCGCCGATGTCCTGAACTTCGTTCAGTTCGGGCTGCCCGCTTTGCAGCACCTCCCAGGTGCGGGTATTGGGCACCACATCGCGGGAGTCACGACCAATCACTTTTTCGGGGTTCAGCCTTAACAGCGAGGCGGCCATGGGATTGATCACTTCAAGTCTGTTTTCCCCATCCGTCACCATGATGCCTTCCGTAATGGTGTTCAGGATGGTCATTGAACGCGCGTGGCGCTGCAATTCTTCACGGCGCACCTGTACAAGCGTCATGGCCGCTTCAAGGCTGCGGGATATGGCGTCTTCACCCGCTTCAAGCACAATGCTGTCCACGTTGTGACGGCTGCGCATCTCGGACACCAAAATGCCACCCACCGCCAGTTCCGCTCCCGCCACCGTAGCTTCAAGCATGCGCGCCTCGTGCTCCGTGCGCGTGGTGAAGAAATACTCGCGGATTTCCATCCCCAACGCGGTGGCAACGGTCTGCACTTCAGGCATGGGGCATTGGTAGTGAAAAAAAGCCACACGGCGTATCTTGCCCGCAAAGGGCAACAGTGTGCGCAAGAGATCAAGGGCCGTGGTGTCGATGGAAACAACGGGAACCCCAAGGCGCAGGCGCAGATAGTCGGCGGTGCCGCCCCGACTGCATAAAACTTCCGGCTGATTTTCCTTTGGCGTGGTGGCAAACAGTTCTTCCGCCGCGCTTACTGCTTCCTCCAGAGCGACGCCCATACGGATATTGAGCCGTACAGGCAGCGTCGAGGACACGCGCTTGAAAATCGGGGTGAGATTGCCATAGGGAGCCACAAGACCTATGCGGTATGGTTCCCTTGGGTCGTCGCCACAAAGACTGATATGTTTTTCTTTTGAGTAAGCCATGAGTTTCCAGCACCCTGGGGCGGGTTATATGCGTTGGAGATACTGCTTACATTCATCATCCCATTCAATAACGTCAAGAAAAAGTAAACACGACAGCCAGTTCTGTCCGGAGCCGCCCAAACCGGCCTGGTAGCCGGGGCGGCCCCGTACAAAGGGCTTTTTTGTCAGGCGGCCCTATTCCATTGAGGCCCCTCTTGGCAGAGGCTCCACGATGGTGAGCACAAAAAGCAGGCAGAGAAGCGCGCCGCCAGCCAGCGAGGCGAACACCGCATTCCAGCTTCCGAAATCCAGAATAATGCCTACCACAAGCGGCATGACCATGCCGCCAAGCTGTCCGCCCATGTTGATGACACTGTAGGCGATGGGGTAGGTGGCTTTGTCCGCCCGACCCATGGCATAGACCGAATAGCATGAATAGCCCAGCGCAAGAAGCAGGCCCATGATAAAGAACAGCGCAGACAGCAGCGTCAAGTCTTCAGGCGCATGCACCAGCAAAGACATGGTGATGATGGTGCACACTGCGCTTATGATCATGAAGGGCTTGCGCCGTTCCGCAAAAAATCTGTCTGAAATCCAGCCGCCGATGACATTTCCGGCCACCGTCCCGGCAAACGGCGCCATGGCCACAATGGCCGAGCTCATGATGGCCATGTGGCGTTCCTGCAAAAGATATTTGGGCAGCCACGACATAAGCACGCCCACCGTGCCCACATTAAAGAAATACCCGAAAGCCGCTCCATAAATATCCCAGCAACGAAAAACCTCTTTGGATGAGTGCAGTTCCTCCACTTTTTTTGTGCGTAGCAGCTTGTCCGCCCAGCAATAGCGGAAAGGCCGTCTGGCTTGCTTCTTCTCCGAAGCAGCCGTGGAGGTTTCGTTGATGTAGTCCAGCTCCCCCTGCCGCACATGGCTGCTCTGCTCCGGATGGTTGGGAACCATGATGTACCAGAGGATGGCCAGTACGGCTCCCGGAAGGGCAAAAAACAAAAAAATGTGCCGCCAATCGTAATTCAGGATGATCCAGGCACAAATGGGGGGCACCACAAGCGGCCCGCACTTGGAAGCCGCCAAAAACAGGCCTGTGGCCGTTCCCTTTTCCTTGGCGGGAAACCAGTTGTTGATGGTTACCGTGGAGCCGATGACGACGGGCGCTTCGCTCACGCCCACCAGCGTACGCAGGATTTTCAGGTGGATTATGGAATCCACTACCCCCATCAGGCCGGTGCAGAGCGAGGTAAAAAGCATGCCCATAGTATAGGCCCTGCGAACGCCGATCTTTCCGGTAAGATAGCCCGCTGGAATCTGAGCAACAGCATAGCCGCCAAAAAACAGGCTCACCAGGAGCCCGGCCATTGTGTTATTGATATGGAATTCTTCCTGAATATAGGGCAGGGCAAAGCCAATGTTGGCACGGTCCGCATGGGCCACCGTGTAAACGACGAATATCAGCGTCATGACTACCCAACGATATCTGCTCATGCCCGGCTTTACTTCAATTTTCATATGAAGATCCTCCAACTGCGCCAGAGGCTTCCAGACCCGCAAACGCCCGGAAGCCTCTGGCTACAGGCGTTATTTAACGTCGTATTTCTTGCCGCGAGCGTTGTATTCATCAAGTCCGATGAATGAGTTGAACTCGGGGAACGCAATCAGATGATCCATGAAATCGGATGTGGTCTTTTGGCTCTTGAGATGATCCATATACTGCCGCACGGCCAGGGCCGCCGCATAAAGCGGGCCAGTGCAGTAAATGGCGATGCCGAACCCCATCGCCTCCAGTTCGTGGGCGGGAGGAATGGGGGTGCGTCCACCTTCCAGCATGTTTGCGAGCGTGGGCGTATTTGGAAAAGCCTTATTGATGAGACGCATTTCTTCAATACTTTCAGGTGATTCAATGAACAGCAGATCCGCTCCGGCCTCCTCGTAAGCCTTGCCGCGTTCCAGCGCTTCTTCAAGCCCGTGATCGGTGCGAGCGTCTGTACGGGCAATTATTACAAAGTCATCATCCCGGCGAGTATCAACGGCCGCCTTGATTTTCTGCACCATCTCGTCCTTGGGAATAACCTTGCGGCCGAGCATATGCCCGCAACGCTTGGGGAACACCTGATCTTCAAGCTGAATGGCGCAGACGCCAGCCTTCTCATATTCCCGCACAGTACGGATGACATTAAGTGGATTGCCATAGCCGGTATCGCCGTCGGCCAACACTGGAACGTCCACAGCTTCAGCCAGGTTGCGGGCGCGTTCCACCATTTCGCTCATGGTCAGCAACCCCACATCGGGTTGCCCCAATACGCTGGCCGAAGTTCCGTATCCTGTCATGTACACGGCCTTAAATCCGGACTTTTCAATAATTTTTCCGCTGAGCACATCGTATGCGCCCGGAGCGAGCAAGATTTCTTTGTCCTTGAGCAGTTTCTTGAGCAGAGTTGTTTTTTTCATGGGTTCTCCCTCTGATAAAAGGTGAATAGGGTTACCCACGAAGTACAAAAACCATTCCATAGTTAACACGCTTAAATAACATATCTTTTTATTTAAAAGTCTTTTCATTTTTAAGACTGTTTCAAATTTGAGCCGCATTTTTATGTGGCAGACCTCCGCTGCATGGCAAATGACTATTGGCAGTAATCAGGGTCAACATTAGCAAGAAAATGATTTCATAATAGGACAGTTTTACTCTGAAATTGCTCTAGAGCAGATAAACTTTGAAAATATACATTCTCAAAGTTTAAGGCACGCTCACTCTGGCGTTAACCGCGCAGACAAACTGCGCTTACGCCTCCGTAACGAACGTCTGCTCACGCAGCCGTCAGCGCAATGTAAAAGTTAAATTGCTCTAAAATGGAGCAGCCGTTTTGGGGCTACGCCGCGTGCGGGCTGCTCTCCGGCATAAAAACGACATGAAGGAAGAACTCTTTTGGCTACGCGAATGGCCGTAAGCCTTGAGCCCCTGGCCCACACGCTTTCTGACTGGATAGAACTCATTACCACCACGGACCTGCACTCGCCGCTTGACTGGCCCCCCACAATGCGTGCAGCAGCCTGGTAACAACCGGGAGAATTCTCCCTTAATGACCGCTTGATCCATGAGGGGGCATTACACTATTACGCCCCCATGTCCTTTATGTCGCACCCCACGAATAATCCGAAAAATTTCTCAAGTGAAGCGTGCTCAAATCCAATCTGCATACTAAAGCGCGCCAGCCGGGCGTGTTTTTCCCGTAAAAACAAAGTACTCCCGTATGCAATGTGGCGGGCAGTGGACAATTACGTTGGCATGTGGCAATGTTATACCATTACTTGCAGCCATAATTGTGCATTGCCATGTATTCCCTGCGAAAACTAACAGCGGAAATTCCATGTTTGCATACCAGTCCGTCCAACATGTCCCCTATCTGTTGGCGGGAGGGGGAGCATGACTGCCCCACGGTCTCCAGGCTGGAGACCTTCCCGCGCATCGGCTGACAGATACCCGACAGTAGCCCTTCAAGCCCCATATGGGCGTGAAGGACTCTGTACTTTCACTTTTTATACAGCGCACCCGTATCACATCGCTCCCTTTGCCTTTCGGCATCGGGAGTTTTTTCGTGCTTGTCGTGGCGGCAAGAAGAGGGGCACGCCAGCAGCGCATGCGAAACATGCCCCACTGCGCAATATGCCGGTTTTCCGGCGGCTGCCGCCGCTTTTTGTCGCGAAATGGCATCAGGCGGCCGATCTGGCACTGCTTTTGCCCGCTCTCTGCGCCACAGGGGTCAGGGCACGACGTGGGAGGCCACCCCGCGCCACATGTCTGAAAAATACTGTTAAGGAAGTTTTCAATGAGCATCTCCACGCCAAAGGAAAGCGCCCAGGCGCCCATGCCGCTCACCAGAGAACAACTGCTGGAACTTGAGCGCGCCCCGCGCACGCCCCGGCAAGTGGTTCTGGATTACGTCATCTGCGCCAGTCCATTGCTCATGGGCGCGCTGGCCCTTGCCGAATATCTGTATATCCCCAACCTGAAAGGCAATACGTCCACCGGGACATACGTTGTTTTCATCGGCCTGCTCATGACGGCTCTGGGCGCGGCCTTTATCGCGGCCCTTTTCCGGCGGAGCGTTTTTGACGCTCTGCGCTATAAAGCGCCGTTTTACAGTTTCGTGTTCATCCTGCTTGCCGGGTACGACTACCTCACCCTCAAGACAGGCTCGCTCATGCTGCCCTTTTTCCCATGGGTGGATCAGGTGCTGTGCGCCATGCTGGAAGACTGGCAGTATTTGCTGGAGTGTTCGCTGAACTCGCTCATCCTGCTCGGCACGGGCTATTTCACCGGCGCGGGGCTGGGACTGGCCACAGGCATTGCCTGTGGCTACAACCGCCGCATCAATTACTGGATTGCCCCCTTCATAAAATTGCTGGGAGCCATTCCCTCGGCCACGTGGCTTCCGGTGGTCATGGTGCTGGCAGCGTCGCTGTTCAAGGGCAGCGTGTTCATCATCGCGCTGGGGGTCTGGTATTCGGTGACCATCGCCACGCTCACGGGCATCACAAATATCGACAAATCCTATTTTGAGGCCGCGCGCACGCTGGGGGCCAGAGGTCGCCAGCTGGTATTCCGTGTGGCCTTGCCCTTTGCCCTGCCCAGTATCTTTCAGGGACTCACGCAGGGCATGAGTTCGGCCTGCACGGCCCTGCTTGTTGCGGAAATGATCGGCGTGGAATCCGGCCTCGGCTGGTACATCACCTGGCAAAAAAGCTGGGCCTTCTACGGCAAGCTGTACGCGGCCATTGTGCTGATCTGCATCATTTTCGTTCTGGTCAATCTGGCCCTGGCCCTTATCAAAAAACGCGTCCTGCGCTGGCAGGTGGGCATGGTGCAGGAGTAAGTCATGAGCACAAACAACTATTTACGCTTACAGCATGTATCCAAGAGTTTCGTCCGCGCGGACACGGCGGAAGTGACCAACGCCCTTGAGGACATCAACATCACCTTCAGCCCCGGCGAATTCGTCAGCATCGTGGGGCCCAGCGGCTGCGGCAAGTCCACCATCCTGCGGCTCATCGCCGGGCTCATTGCGCCCACCACCGGCTCCATAACCCTGGGCGGCGCGGGCATTCAGGGGACTGATCCCAACAGGGGCATGGTGTTTCAGAAGCCCACCCTGTTTCCCTGGCTTTCGGTGGCGGACAATGTGTCCTTCAGCCTGCGCATGCAGCACAAGTTTCAGGGACGCTCGGAGGACGTGGACGCGCTCATACGCACGGTGGGGCTGGAGGAGTTCCGTCAGTCCTATCCGCACCAGCTTTCCGGCGGCATGGCGCAGCGCGTGGCGCTCATACGCACCATGATCAACGATCCCGAAGTGTTTTTGCTGGACGAACCCCTGGGCGCGCTGGACGCCTTTACCCGAATGCACATGCAGGACGAACTGCTGAACATGTGGGCACAGCGCAAACGCATGATGCTCATGGTTACGCACGACATTGACGAGGCCATCTATATGGGCATGCGGGTGCTGGTCATGGCCCCCCGCCCCGGACGCATCCGCGAGGACATCAGCATAGACATGCCCTATCCCCGCAACCGTACCAGCAAAAAATTTCTGGAATACCGCTCGCACGTTATGGAAATGCTCGATTTTGGCTGGGCCGAAGCGTGAGACGCACGCTTTGAGCTGCAAAGAACATCTTTAACCTCTGGAGAACGCAATGAAGGCAAAACTGTTGATTCTGTGCATGGCTGTCAGCCTTGCTCTTGGCGCAGCGGCCGTGGCTGGCGACAAGAACGCTGACGAGGCCGCCGCCAAAGCCGCTGAAGACGCGGCGTGGAAAAAGGAGCCCGCCTACGGCAAAACCTTGAAGATCGGCTATAATGGCGGCTTGTGCCTGGGAACCTTTGGCATTGCCCAGCTCAAGGGCTTCTATGCCGCCGAAGGGTTGAAAACGGAAGTGGTGCGCATGGCTGGCGACAGCAGCGGTCAGACCAACGCCCTCGGCACAGGCAAGGTGGACGTTTCCGGCGACCATATCGCCACCATGCTGGTGCCCACGGTCAACGGCGTGCGGGTCAAGTTCACCACCGGCATCCACACCGGCTGCAAGTCCCTCTATGTGCTGGGTAAATCCGACATCAAGTCCACCAAGGATCTGGTGGGCAAGACGGTGGCCATCCCCGACGGCATAGGCGGTTCTGACCACAATATCGCCATGCGCTTCTTCAACCATGACAAAATTGACCCGCGCACAGTCAAGTTCAAGCCCGTGGAAGCTGGCGTGGCCGTTCTGGCCATGCAGAATGGTGAACTCCAGGGGGCCGTCCTCGGCGACCAGTTCGCCAAAAAGTTTCTGGACGACGGCACGCTGCGCATTGTGCGCTCCCTGACCTTTGACGACGATTTCAAAAAAGAAGCCTGCTGCATCCATGCCGTGGGGGCTGACTTTTACGAAGCCAATCCCATTACCGTGAAAAAACTCACGCGCGCTCATGAAGCCGCCAGCAAATGGATGACGGAAAACCCCGAAGAAGCGGTGAAGATCCTTCAGGAAAACAAGTGGGCTTCCGGCGACCCCAAGCTGGTGCTGGAAATCTTCAAGACCTACAACTTCATGATCAGCGACGATCTTACCGCAGCCACGCTGCGCAGCACCATAGACGACTACAAGACGTTCGGACTTATCAAAAAAGACAAGGATACCGAAGAGCTTATGAAGCAGATATGGATTCCTGTGATGGCTGACGAAAGCAAGTAGCACGTCACGCGCCTCCGTTTCGGCATGAAGCGGAGGCGCGAAACAGAAAGAAGAGCGGCAAGAGCATGAACGGCCTTTGTCCACGCCCGCGCCAGATGCGCCTTTGTCGTGCATGGCTAACATTTTATGGGAAATTGCCGATACTCAGGGTAAGTGCCTGACGTTTGACCCATAAAAGCAGTAGGGGCGTAGCATGGATTTTTTTGATCAGATCATGGCGTATTCATTCCTGAAAAGCGGCAGCCTGGAGCTTTTGCTCAACAACATGCCCCAGCATACAACCGCGCCGCGCGGCAAGTCGGGCAGGCAGATCATGGCCGAGGCGCTCACAGGAAAAATCAGGAGCAACGCCGCCATGCTCCGGCAAGGCGCAAATAATGCTTCCGAGGCTGCCTCCATGTCGGGCAGCATCGCAAACGCCGCCGCCTCCCTGAGCGCCACATTGAGCGAAATGCTTGCCCTTGCGCAAAAAGTGCAGGCAGACCCCAGCCAGAGCGCCACGGCAAGCCCCGCGTTTAAAGCCCTGGCCACAACACTTGCCGCCACGGTATCCGGCGCGCAATACAACGGCATATCCCTTTTGGACAGCGACGCCTGGGGCACGGACAAACGCCTGACCGTCAGCGCCGACGGCGCCATGGCCACAGTGCCGATCCAGCTGGGCTATGGAACCTCAACATTTTCCCTGTATAGTCTGTCAGGACTGAAGGGATTGACCTCGGTGGATTTGAGCACCATCTCGCCTGCGGATTTGACGGCGCTCACGAATTCTCTGACAGGCTACGGCAATATCGCCGACAGCCTCAATGCAAATTACACGTCGCTGGCAACGTCCTATACAAGTGAAAAAAACTTTATGATTGAGCAGGCCGAAATACTTGCCCGCGCGGCAAAAAACGCGCTGCCCGATGAAACGGATCCTTTATTGCGCAACCGGGGCGGCATAGTATCCTCCCTGGGCTGAGACCTTTCTGCCTGTACCTCGCCGTGCGGCTCCTGCCCCCGACAACCCGGAATACTGCTGGCTGTTTGCCATCATCCTTCCACCGACCTGCCCTGTGACCCGCCGGCGCAAGGGCTCTCCGGCGCAAGGGCTCTCCGGCTGGCAGGATTTGCCAAGGCTTCATCCCTGCGACGCGCCGCAACCCTGCATTGCCTCAACCATAGTTCTGGGGTATGGATAACGCCCCTGCACGCGCAAACCTGAATCACTGTACTTTCCACTGTTCTGCACTATTTTACAGTAGGACGATGTCGAGAATGTGCATTCCGGCGCGGTAGAGCGTTTTGCCCTGAAAAGGGCGCATGTTCTGTTGTTGCGCGAGAGTACAGCGCGCCACAACGTGGCGTGGATTCAGTTGAAAATGCGATTTTGAGCAGAATGACAAATTGAAATGCAAAGCATTTCAAAGGTGATTTGATCCAGCAGGAGACACGATGGCAGACATACTGATTTTATTGCTGGTCTTTGGCGGCATTGCGGTTTTTTACCTGCTTGCCCTCAAAAAAGGCTGGCTGCCCATAGACCGCATGAATTGTGGCTGAGTGCCCTTCGACAAGCGGCGTGCCCAGCTTGAAGAAGACGAACGCAGAAAGGCAAGAGCGAAACAGCGGAAATAAGGATGCCCCGGCAAGCCGGAAGGGGGCTTGTGCCCGCAAGGAGCATTTTTTCAAGGCATTCTTTCAATAGCATCCTTTCAACAATACGGGCCCGGCCCCCAATGCCTCTGGCTGGGCAGCGTGCCCTTCAATACGCGACAACCATGTGCGCCCCCGAAGTCTTTCAGGGGCGCACTTTTATTGCGACGTCCGGCACCCCGCGCCCCACACGCTTTTGGCTCCAATTGCCTTTGATAATATGCATTCTCAAAGGGTAAGACGCGCCCGCTTCAGCGCTTGCCAGCGCATATAATCGGCGCAAATTAGCAGCGCAAATTAGCGGCGGCGCTGTCTTTGTCCGCATCCGTGGCGGGCTTGCACGCCTGCCCTGCTCGCCTGCCCTGCCCGCCTGCCCTCTTCTGTGCGTCATGCCGCCCTGCATGCCTGCCTTGCCCACCGACCCTCTTCTGTGTGCCGTGCCTGCCCTGCATGCGCGGCAGATCGGCAACGTTCGGGGCAAACCCTGCGTGCGCCGCTGGGGCGTGTTGTCCCAGAAACGCCACTGCGTTGTTCATAAAACAAAATTCTTCTGAAATCGCGCAATGGTATCTCGCAGTGGCAGTCCGCGCTTTGTGTCATTACTGCGCGCGCCCATTGCCCGCCGCGCCAGAACGTAACAATTGCCAGCGCGGCACGCTGCGCTCAGTACAACAATCATTTATATTGTAAATAATTACGAATAGCACCCCGCAACACGCCCTCACCGCCACTATGCGCAAAAACCTGTCATACCGTCACCCAATTGTCATACTTGAGCGCTACTTCTTTGGGCAATCCATTATCCTACCGGAGACTGCCTATATGCCAACGCCGTTAGTGCCAAACCCACCTGCTTCCGGCAATGAACCGCTGGTCCTGTGCCCGGGCCCGCGCCCTCTGGAAAAACCTCTTGCCGCCATGCGGGCCGCCGCACGCGCCGCCGCTCGCGCAACCGCGCTGGCAGCGGAGGAACGACAGGCCCTGTGGGATATCCTGCACAACAAAAGCATCCACAGTGTGCTGCAACCCATAATCTCCCTGCGGGACGGCTCCATTTTTGGCTTTGAAGCGCTGGGGCGCGGCCCTGCGGGCAGTCCCCTTGAAGGCCCCGAAGCCCTCATTAACGCGGCCCTGCGCCACGGACGCATGCTTGAGCTGGAACATTTGTTCCGCTACAGCGCCCTCAGGGCTGCACGGCAGATCGCCACGGGCATACGCCTGTTCCTCAACGTCAACCCCAACATTATACAGGACCCGCATTTCGGCGTGGGATTCACCAAGGAATACCTCACCCGCTTTGCCCTCAGCGCCGAAGACATGGTTTTTGAAATCACGGAACGCGAATCCGTGGACAACCTGCGCGGCTTTAAAAAAATCATCGAGCACTACAAGGCCCAGAACTATCAGATAAGCATTGACGACGCAGGGGCCGGATATTCCGGCCTCAACCTCATTTCAGACGTGCAGCCGCACTTCATCAAGCTGGACATGCGCCTCATCCG
>Ga0265295_1006435_pt1 | contig 14211 bp, 14 predicted proteins | sample Munlansysbiofilm_FD_192503 | JGI IMG/M metagenome (GOLD analysis project Ga0265295, IMG submission 192503) | Leachate microbial communities from a municipal landfill in Southern Ontario, Canada - Methane capture system biofilm | ecosystem: Engineered > Solid waste > Landfill > Unclassified ... | reverse complement strand
TTTTAGGAAGATCTTGATCTTCAATCTGCACAGCAGCAACGCGCGCTTCTACCATCTCTCGTGCTGTTCGTACGACAGAAAGGACACCGCCAAAACCCGTATCAATATCTACCAAAAGCGGAAGGTTGCTGGCGCGAATCAGATCTCGAGCCCTATCCGCCACTTCTGAGACATGAACTAACCCAAGATCTGGTAAAGCCCGCTGTGCCGTATAGGCCGCTCCGGATAAATACAATGCTTTGACGCCAAGATCTTTAGCAATTTTTGCTGCCAAAGCATCAGGCGCGCCAGGTAACACCAATATCTCGGGTGCCTCCACCAACTGCCGAAACTGTTTAGCAAGTGTTTCTTGGGAAAGCTCCGGTTCAACCAGCCAACTCATCTCCGTCACCACCTTTATTGTTAAACCATGACGTCTTACGCATCGTCACCATCTCATCTGCATCTTCTTAGGGGCGAACCCATTCATTCATCCAGAGATCGACAGGCATCTCTAACAGATGATCGTCTTCGGTCATCAGACGGTAAAGCCGCTCTGCTTGTTTAGCTGGAAAACGTTCAAAAAGCGCACCTTTAAACTTCTCAAGGAGCAAAGGCACACCTTCTTCCCTCCGACGTCTGTGACCAATCGGAAAATGAACTTCTACTTTTTCGGTTGACGAGCCATCTTTAAAGAAAACTTGAACGGCATTGGCAATAGAACGTTTGTCCGGATCAAGATAATCGCGGCTATACGCCGGATCTTCCACCACTTCCATTTTTTCACGCAAAGCATCAATGCGCGGATCAGAAGCGATATGGTCCTCATAATGATCCGACGTAAGATCACCGTAAAGCAGTGCGATCGCTGTCATATATTGAATCGAATGATCACGATCTGCTGGATTATGAAGCGGACCAGATTTTGTAATAATACGGATGGCTGATTCATGCGTTGTAATGACAACTTTGTCAATTTCTTCCTGACGCCCTTTGACCTCGGGATAGAGTCTGAGCGCTGCTTCGACAGCTGTCTGACCGTGAAACTCGGCTGGATAACTAATTTTAAATAAAATATTTTCCATGACATAACTCCCCAACGGCCGAGCCAACGTTAATTTTTTCCCTTTCATCACCACATCTTCAAAACCCCACGTCGGTGTCGAGAGTGCTGTCGGATAGCCCATCTCACCACTTTTGACCCACAAGACAAGACGCACTGCACGACTTGTGGCATCACCTGCCGCCCACGATTTACGCGATCCAGTATTCGGAAAATGGCGATACGTGCGCAGTGCAGCGCCATCGATCCAGGCATTCGATAAAGCAGCGCGCAGTTCATCTTCACTGAGTCCAAACAGTTTCCCACTGACTGCTGTGGAGGCAACTTTCACAAAATGCACATGATCGATCCCGACGCGATTTAAACTGTTTTCGAGCGCTAAGACCCCCTGAATCTCATAGGCTTTAATCTGAGTCTCCAACACATCCTTGACCGTCAATGGTGCTTCGCCCACAGACCGTCTTCGTCTGCTTTCGTAATCAGCCACACTTAAAATCGCCCCGAGATTGTCAGAAGGATGCCCCCATTCTTGAGCAAGCCACGTATCATTAAAATCAAGCCAGCGAATCATCGTGCCAATGTTAAACGCAGCTTGTACCGGATCAAGTTCGTAGCTCGTCCCCGGAACACGCGCACCGCCCGGCATGACCGCCCCCGGTACGACGGGTCCCATCATTTTCATACATTCAGGAAACCTCAAGGCCAAAAGACCCGAGGCCAAGGCATCCATGAGCGCCCAACGCGCTGTTTTCCAAGCAAGATCGGATGTTATCGGTTCTGACACGGTGTAATAGGCAAGTTTTTCGATCAGTTCATCGTATGATGCACGTTTTGCCACTGTCTGATGCTCGGACATATCAACCACAACTCCTTAAATAACTTTGTCTTAATCACGACCACGTAGGGACGCAGCGCTCCGCTCTATAGAACGAACGCTCGCTCAGCGAGCTTCAAAACGTTTCCATCAACTGACAACAGACACGCCACATGACTGGCTGAACTCAATCAGTAGTGGGTTTAAGACCACGGGGCCCAGTATAAAGAACACGCGGACGGAACAACCGATTGTTTGTATGTTGTTCGATGATATGGGCTACCAAACCAGCCGTACGTGAAGCAAAGAAAATCGGTGTGTACAATTCGATCGGAATATGAAGCGCGTCATAGACAGGAGCAGCATAGTAATCCAAATTCGGATACAAACCTTTTTCACGTTGCATGACACGTTCCCCAATCTCACACATGTCATACCATACTGCAGCGCGCGTTGGGGCTTTGCCAGAATCGATAAGTGTTTTAAGCGTTTCTTTCATCAGTTGTGCCCGTGGGTCCATTTTTTTCATGTACACCCGATGTCCAAAGCCCATGATGCGCGCTTTTTTATTTAATTTTTCTAAAATATAAGGTTCCATTTGATCCAGTGTCTTTGCTTCCTGAAGCATCAACATGACCGCTTCATTGGCCCCGCCGTGCAAATAGCCTTTAAGAGAGGCGACGCCACCGGTGAGCGCGCCGTACATATCAGCCATCGTCGAGGCAATGACACGAGCAGCAAACGTAGAGTTGGGCATCTCGTGTTCACTGTAGACGATCAGCGACTGATCAAACGCACGAATTTCTTCAGGGCTTGGGGTTTGACGCGTGATCATGCGAAGCATATTTTCGGCAAAACTTTTTCCGACTTCCGGAAAAAGGGGTTCCGTTCCTTCACGCACATGATGTAAATTCGAAACAATGGTGGCTACCCGAGCAATGGCACGAATTCCCTTACGTCTGCTCACTTCCAAGTTCGTATCTTCTACATCCGGATCAAATCCACCAAGGGCCGATACGGCGGTACGCAAACGATCCATAGCATGCATGGTTGGAGGAAGTTCTTTGAGAATATGCCAAATAGGTTCAGGCACACGGCCTTCTTCGGCAAGTGTCTTTTCCAGTTGATCACGTGTTTTTTCATCCGGTAAGGTGCCAAAAACAAGTAAGTGTAAAACATCGACATATGTTTTGTGCTTCGCCAGATCCAAAAGATTATAGCCGCGTATAACAATTTCTTCTCCTTCAACATCGAGAAACGAAATCGCAGTCTCCGTCGCTATCACACCTTCTAACCCAGGCCGATACGATTGTTCCATGTCCATCCTCCTTATCTGTTTAAATCGGAACATTAAAATTCGTCATATAAAACCATGTACTATAAGATGAAACAGCATCAGATTGATTATACCATAGTTTCCGAAAAGTTGGTACTGAGCGTCAATCATCGTTTTTTTAGTCTCCTCAAAAAACTAAAAAGCAACCTGCTTATGGTCAGAGCAGGTTGCAAAAAAACGACCCATCATCAAGCATTTAACTTGTTTTTAGCCGTTTCAACGAGCTTTTGAAAAGCCGATGCATCATTTACAGCAAGGTCTGCAAGCATCTTACGATTGATTTCAATGCCGGCAAGTTTTAGTCCGTGCATCAATTTGTTGTAGGTGATACCATTTAAGCGCGCGGCCGCATTGATGCGCGTAATCCACAAGCGACGAAAATCGCGCTTTCTCACCCGCCGGTCGCGGTAAGCGTACATATACGATTTCATCACTTGCGCTTTGGCTGTACGGAACAGTCTATGCTTGGAACCAAAATACCCTTTTGCCAGTTTTAAAATTCTCTTCCGGCGCCGCCGGGCGACCGGTCCACCTTTAACACGTGCCATGACGTATGCCTCCTATCGATCATATAAAACGTTACTTCTCAAATTTGGTATGACAGTCAAACGCATATCCAGTCAACGCGCGAAAGATCAAGCGTTATCGTTGTTCAAGCATGTCATAAAATATGTGCATACACTATTTCTTATAAACAAGCAATGGTGCTGTTCGTTTGTGATCCCCAGCGCTCAAAACGCTCGCTTTTCTGAGTTGACGCTTACGTTTTGGCGACTTTTTTGTTAAAATGTGGCTGGTGTTGGCGCTATGTTTGACCAACTTCCCACTGGCTGTCTTTTTAAAGCGCTTTGCAGCGCCGCGATGTGTTTTCATCTTTGGCATGCTTCGAACCCTCCAGTCGTAGAATACAACTTAATAAAGTTTACTTATCTGAGGCAGCTTTGGGCGCTAAAATCATAATCATGCTGCGGCCTTCAAGACCAGGCTTTTTTTCAACGACAGCAATCGCCTCCGTTTCCTTGGCAATACGCTCCATAACCGTCTGACCGATGGATGTATGCGTAATTTGCCGGCCTTTAAAACGGAGTGTACATTTTACTTTATCACCCTTTTGTAGAAAATCTATCACATGACGCAATTTGGTGTTAAAATCGTGTTCTTCTATGGTCGGCGAAAAACGAACTTCTTTAATCGTGATGACTTTTTGTTTTTTACGCGCCTCTTTTTCTTTCTTACTCTGCTCAAACTTATATTTACCATAATCCATGATGCGGCAAACAGGGGGATTGGCTTGAGGCGCGATGTTGACGAGATCAAGATTTTTTTCTTGCGCTAAACGTCGCGCTTCTTGGATGGGCACAATACCAATTTGTTGCCCGTCAACATCGATCAACCGTACTTCTCGAGCACGGATATCTTCATTAATTTCTACTTCCGGACGATTCGTTTTGTTAATAGGGGACACCTCCACGTTTAAATTTGAAACAACAAAAAAGAGCGTGGATCACCCACGCTCACGTTCTTCTTAAAACGAACAAAACCGTCGCCAAGTTGAATGTGAAAACCTTACGAGCATTTGCTGTAAGGTGAGAAGCGCGGGCTTCTTCTTATCATATGATATTACGATGCCCTGATCATACCATGAACACGCGAATTTGTCAAACCACAGCCCACTTGAAAACACATCCAAACAGCCAAGACATCTTTTCCTTAAGCCAATCGATAGACGACGCCTTTTCCACCCTCCGGATACACCCAATGAATATTACCGTAGGGGCACCCTATACGACATGATCCACACTCTACACAGCCCTCATAGCCAACATGCATACGCGTACCTTCCCAACGGTAGACATCGGTGGGACAAAAATGTGTACACCATTTTTCTGTACATTTCGTAAGACAAACGTCGTGATCGATAACGGTCAGATGACTTTGCTCCGCTGCTTGAAAGCGGGTTAAATAAAGCTTTTCTTCGATTTTCGAGGCCATTACCACATCGCCCTCCCCAGACGCCACACATCCCGAGCGGCACCCCATTTACCACGATCGGCCGTCAAAAGTTCGATCATGCGTTTTTGCTTTTCTTTTTTCGGTATACCATCGACCGTAAACAATTCACGCAAAGCGCCATGCAATCGAGGCATGTAATGTTTTAAGTAGTGCGGGTTTTTTTCTAAAAGCGGGATGGTATCGGCATATTTTTTTAGATCCGCACCAATGACACCACGCATGACGCGATCACGATAACGCACCAAAACATTTTCTGACGTATCGCCGAGTGAAAGCGCCTCATCAACGACTTCGGCTGCAAGTTTGCCAGAGAGAATTGCAAAATTCGATCCCTCTCGGTGCACGGCATTGACAAACTGTGCTGCATCCCCGGTGACTACCACCCCATGTCCGACCAGCCTTGGAATCGAACGATAACCGCCTTCGGGTATAAGATGGGCTAGATACTCTTCCGGTTTGCTCCCCTCTATCAGACGTTGAACCGTCGGATGCGCTTTTAAACGCTCTAGAAGCGCATAAGGTTTCATACGCGCTTCGCGTAAGGAAGACAGTGTTACACCGACGCCGATGCTCAAACTCTCTTTGTTTGTATAAAGCCAGGCCATACCCGGAAGCCCTAACGTCGCTTCACCAAGCATCTCTATGGAAACGCCTTCTTCAGGGCCAATATTAAAACGCGATTCGATCGTGTCTTTTGGAAGTGAGAGCACTTCCATAACGGCGAGCGCCACTTCTTCAGGAAGCCATTCCTTGTGAAACCCAATTTGTTTGGCTAAAAGAGAATTGGCACCATCGGCTAAAATGACAACATCCGCATACACGTCGCCTTCTGGCCGATCCACTCGAACCCCTACGACGCGCTCGTCTTCAACGATGAGTTCGGTAACAGTTGTTTCATTAATTAAAAGCGCACCTTGGGCAACCGCTTGAGCAGCATACCACTGGTCAAATTTGGCTCTCAACACGGAAAACGCATTGGGCGGATCGGACCAAGATGGATCGCGAAAAGCAAATGCCACATGGCCATCGTCATCCAGAAGCATATATCGTTGTTCTAAAATCGGACGTTCTAACGGTGCTTTTTCCCAAAAGTTAGGAATGATCTCTCGCAAAGGATACGTATATAAAATACCACCCATCACGTTTTTAGAGCCCGGATACGGGCCGCGTTCGATCAAAAGAACGTCCCGCCCGCGACGCGCCAGTTCATAAGCAGCAGTGATTCCGGCAGGGCCGGCGCCAACAACAATGGCTTCATACTTTAAGGACATCACCTTGGACCTCCTTTAAGGCTTCACTTAAAGACGCTGTTAACTTAGGTAAAAGCGTATACGCATCTGCTACGACAGCGTAGTGGGCTATTTTCATGATCGGTGCCTCCGGATCGGTATTGATGGCAATGATGATCCCGCTGTTTTGCATGCCCACCAAGTGCTGGATCGCTCCTGATATGCCAATGGCCACATAGATCTTTGGCATCACCGTTATACCCGTCTGTCCAACTTGATGTTCACGACCGATAAGTCCCATCTCAACGACATCACGCGAAGCACCGATCGCGGCACCCAAGACAGATGCTAGCGCCTCAACCATTTCCAAACCACGTTGATCACCAACACCCTTACCAAAAGCGACGACGATATCAGCTGTTTCTAAACCGCTTTGTGCCCGACGCTCTTTAACAGTATCTAAAATGTTTTTAAGTAAACTCTGAGATGAAAATGTAACAGACACCTCTATCATGTTTCCTTTACGTGTGGCATCTGGTTCGCCTGCACGCATCACGCGGGGACGAACGGTCGCCATTTGAGGTCGATGCTTTTTACAAAGTATGGTCGCCATAATATTGCCACCAAATGCCGGACGCGACGCTTCTAATAGACGTTCTTCTTTGTTCACCGCAAGCATCGTTGTATCAGCAGTCAGTCCCGTCTCTAAATCAGTTGCGATCGCTGAAGCCAGATCTTTACCATTGGGCGTCGAACCAAACAGCATGATTTCCGGCTTGTAACGTACAATCAATTGATAGAGCGCTTCCTGATAGACCTCTGTTCGATAATGGGTGAGTTCGGGGTGATCGACTACATAGACGACATCAGCACCGTGAGATATGAGCGTATCGACATGACGCTTGATACCAGAACCGAGGAGCACCGCCCCAAGTTCCGTCTCTAATTGCTCAGCAAGTGGTCGCGCGGCATGCAACAGTTCTAAAGCCACATCTTCAAGCATACCATCGTGCACTTCAGCATAAATCCATATACCCCGCCAAGCGTCTAAATCTTTGACATCAACCATTTCTTCAACCGATGCTTCTCTTCGTTCTTCTCCCATATCTTCTTCCTCCTTTCCTACCACAAGACCTTCGATCCTACACGATGCGATTGATCTTTTTTGTTGGAGATCTTTAGCGGACGGCCGTATAAGCGCATTTTTTTATGCTACATCGTTAAACTTATCGTTCACCAACTTTGGCATTGGTCTTAATCCATTCTGGGCGTTGCAACAAAATTTTTGTGAGAATTTTCACTTGCTCATCCAAAGTTCCCGTTATTTTTTCTCCACCTTCTGGTTTAGGTGGCGGAAATACTTTTCGTACAATGGTCGGCGAACCTTTAAGCCCCAGCTTACTCCGATCAATCCCTTCTAAATCATCCACGCTCCAAATCGTCGGCTGATAGCGGGCGGCACGCACCATATTGGGCATAGAAGCTCGTCGCGGCTTGTAAATGGATGGATCTACAGCGATCAAAGCAGGAAGCGGCGATACAACGACTTCATACCCACTGTTGGTTTGTCTGCGTACGGTAATCATACGTTTGTTTAACTGTATATCGACGATTTCTAAGACATTGGTAAATACATACCACCCAAGCCTTCGTGCTACGCCAGGCCCTACTTGACCGGTGTCGCCATCAATGGTCATTTTTCCTGTAATAATGAGATCGAGCGGCGCCACCGTACGTTCAATTTTTTTAACTGCAACTGAAAGCGCATACGCTGTGGCCAATGTATCAGCTCCAGCAAAGGCCCGATCGGAGATCATAAAACCTTGATCAACACCCATCTGAATGGTCTGACGAATGGTTTCAACCGCTGAGGGCGGCCCCATACTCAAGGATAAAACCATGCCCCCGTAAGCTTCCTTCATCCGAACTGCAGTTTCGACCGCATTCAGATCGCTCGGATTGGTAATGTTGATGGTTGAACTGCGATCAATGGTGTACGTGACAGGGTGGAGCTTGGCATTTTTGGTATCTGGAACTTGTTTGACCAAGACAAGGGCATGCATCAACATCTCCCCTTTACATTTACACTATAAGCACGTTAGAAATACAATTTATATTACCAATATTCAGTCTACACATTTTATTTTATTAAACTGTATCACATACTGTCAAGTGCAAAGCGGAAAAGTGTTCGTCAAGTGAATGTGGGCAACCCTTTTTGCACTATATGCATTGTAGCATATCGAGCATTTTCTAATCCTTTGAGGCGTATCGCCCATTCTTCCAGGTGGGGGCTAAGCGGTACTTATCGGCGCCGCTTCCTTCAATCTGAAATGTTGATTCCCCATCGCCATCCTGAACATCAGCGATGACCGAAAAAGCATCAAGCGGCGTCACCAGCCCCTTTCCGATGGCTTTGATGTAACTTTCCTTCAGGGTCCATAATCGATAAAAACCGGTGGGCCGTTCCCTTGCGGTCAGTCGCATCAGATCATCGTATTCCTGTTGCGAGAAAAAACGCATGGCGATCTCTTCATAGTCGATGGGCAAAACCTGTTCGACGTCAATGCCGACCGGATGAACGTCGGTTGCACAAGCTACCCAGCCGCCGGAGTGCGACAAATTAAATTCGACAGACGGGTTCCCTTTCAATCGGGACTTACCATATGGGTTTCTTTCGAAATGAATCGCCGCGTTGGTCAATCCGAACGTCTGCATCAACAGCGAACGAATCAACGTTTCTGCTGCAACCGCTCTTCGTTTGTTAGCGAGGAACCGCAAGTTACTTATTGTCTGCTGCCGCTCCGGCGACAGGTGTCGCATGGCTTGGTGCATGAGCACCAAAGGCTTATTTCCGTCAAAGCTCAACCGAACCAGATATATTTCCGCTGTCAACAATCTCCTTTCCTCTATTATCTGTGATCTCCATTGACCACGGTCACGTTTTTGGCCAGGGTATGAATCGATCTGACACCGGAAGTGATGAGAGCCATGACGATCACCAGAATGCCCGCGATGATAAACATTAGACCGATTCCTCTGCCCGGACCGGTACCGATCACGCGGCCGACGGAAGAAGCAAGCAGGCCTCCCTGTTCAAGAAGCGGATTAAAGACATGATCCGCGAGCAGTCCCGATATGCCGTATGCGATAATAAACCCGAGCTGGGACAGGATGCCGATGATTCCCCAAACCCGGCCCTGTTTTTCTTTAGGGATATTTTTCCGTACCAACACGTCAGCGCTGGCATTGACGAAAGGCAACGCGCTTAGAAAAAGAAAGCCGGCTGCGGTGATAAAATAAACGTTCGTCGTCACGCCCATGAGCGATAGTGCCAATCCGGCGATAACCAAACCGATGACCAACATATCCATATACCGGTGCCCCATGCTAAACATCCCGATCAGCAGGCTGCTGATCAGCATGCCGACGGCACTGACCGATTGGATCGTACCCAACGTCTGGGCATCGGTGAATGAGAGCACCATAGGTCCGATCAACGTTTGCAAAAAGCCAAGGTAGAACGTCACAATGGAAATAATCAAAATCAGAAGCGCAACGCCCCGGTTCGAAACGATGGCATGCCAGCCTTCCGCCAAATCTTTCATCCAGTGGCCGCTTTCCGCGCCGTGGTGCGATGGCTTCATCTGTTTTTTGATGACAAAAACGGCAAAAACAGCGAAGACAAAGGTACCAATATCGATCGCCAATACAGTCTCGATGTTTGAGAAGTTAAGCAATATACCGGCAATGAAGGGGGAAAACAAGAATTTGGATGATTCCGCCAACTGGACAAGGCCGCTGCCTTTCGAATACTGTTCTTCGGTCAGCAAATCGGTGGCAGAAGCTTTGTAAGCGGGACTTTGCAATGCGACAAAGATCGAACTTACCGTCACCCCGGCATAAATTTGCCACATCTCCACCTGTCCGAACAGCATTGTCAGCAAAATGAAAACAAGGCCGGATGCCGAACCGAGATCACCGATAATCATCATGGCCCTGCGATCAAACCGATCGGCCAAGACGCCGCCGATCGGCCGCAGCAATATGGACGGAAGGAACGAAAGCAGCGTAATCAGGGCAACGCTGGTGGCCATTTGCGTTCGATCGAACGCGTAAACCACCAGGGAAAAAGCAGTCATACCGCTTCCGATCGACGACACCAGCTGTCCGCACCAAACCACCAGAAATTTCTTGAATGACTTATCTTGATCCATGGATCACCGATCCCTTTCTTCACTTTTTTTAGATCTGTATTATGGCTTTTATATATTAAGGCCGAATGGAATCTATTCAGCGAACTAAAAGCCCAGATTGATCAGCCAATCGGTAAGCAGGTTCTCCCTTTCTTTTCTGCTGTCTGTGTTTTCGTTTTCAAATTTCTCCAGCCGTTTTTCCGCAACAAGCTGGCCGTCCAGCATGTACAAGACCCGCTCCGTTCTGCCTGCGACTTTGATATCATGGGTGACGAGCAAAATCGTCATCCCCGAACGGTTAATTTCCGACAAGAGCGCCATAATTTCACCGGCAGCATGCGAGTTGAGTGCGCCGGTCGGCTCATCGCCGAACAGAATGTCCGGATCGTTGATCAGCGAACGGCATATCGCCGCTCTTTGCAGCTGGCCTCCGGAGATCTGGGTGATATCATGGTCGGCAAGTTCAGCAATGCCTGTTATTTCCATCAACACGCTATGGGCCATTATGCTCCCTTATTTCGGTTCTGGTTTTGGTACGTTTCTACTCAGGCAAAGTTTTCGTAGTATTCCACAGGCTTACGAAGATGCAGCCAGAATCGATGGTGCTGGTTTTTTTAGAATTATTCGTCATGTATACGTGCCACTATCGATGCCGACGTTGATTTCATTTATCTTTTTTTCTATTAGCTTTCACTGGAATGATTTTTTCTGGCCATTAATTGTAACCGATGATGACCGTGTTCGTCCCCTGACAGTCGGTTTGGCTAAGTTTACCCAAGCTGCAGAAGCTGGGGCAAATTGGCAGCTGATCGCTGCTGGAACATTCATTGTTATCCTCCCTCTTCTCGTCGCTTTTGTGATCGTACTTAAAAAAGCTAGAAATAGCATCACTCCAACACTACACAGCGGCGTTAAATAAACCGAGCGTAAACCGAGAGCGCTCCCTCCATCGAGAGCGCTCTCCGTGCATTGGTTATTGATATTGACGGACCGTCTCCTGCACAAGGCTTGAAAATGCATCCAAAGGCATTGTGTCCGTCGATTTTTCCCCACGACGTCGTACAGTGACCGTACCATCTTGTGCTTCACGTTCGCCAATGACGAGCGTATAAGGGATTTTTTTGACATGGGCATCACGAATGCGATAATTCAAACTTTCGTTTCGCGCATCCAAACGAACACGCACACCATCCGTTTTAAGCCATGACACCGCCTTTTCCGCTGCTTCTAGAAAGCGATCCGATACGGGTAAGACAACCGCCTGAACGGGCGAAAGCCAAACGGGTAGTGCACCTTTATAAGCTTCCAAAAGATAAGCGACAAACCGTTCCATCGTCCCGACCACCCCGCGATGAATGACGACCGGACGATGATGTCCGCCATCTTCACCAACATACGTCAGGTCAAATCGCTCCGGCAAAACAAAGTCAAGCTGAACGGTTGAAAGTGTTTCATCCTTACCTAGTGCTGTTTTAACTTGAACATCGAGTTTCGGACCGTAAAAGGCTGCTTCACCTTTTGCTTCCACATATTCAATACCGAGCCTATCGAGTGTGCGACGCAGTACACCTTCGGCATGATCCCACATCGCATCATTTTGTACATATTTTTCCTTATCGTCAGGATCACGGAGCGATAAACGATAAAAGGAAGCTTCAATGCCAAAATCATGGTAAACGCGTTGGATCAAGCGTACAACATCCGCGAATTCCGCCTCAATCTGTTCCGGCGTCACAAAAATATGCGCATCATTTAAAGTCATACCGCGTACCCGTTGCAGGCCTGTTAAGGCACCAGATGCTTCATAACGGAACATCGTTCCTAACTCGGCAATCTTAAGCGGTAAGTCACGATAACTACGCGGTTCACTTTTGTAGATCATCATATGATGGGGACAATTCATCGGTCTTAGAACGAGCGATTCATGATCAATATCCATCGGTGGATACATACTGTCATGGTAGTGCGCATAATGACCAGAGATCTGATAAAGCTCTACATTTGCTAAAACAGGTGTATAGACGTGTTCATAACCGAGGGACTCCTCTAGATCGACAATATAGCGTTCAATGATACGACGAATTTTGGCACCATTGGGAAGCCAGAGCGGAAGACCTTGACCGACTTCTTTCGAGGTTGTAAATATTTTAAGCTCTTTCCCGATCTTGCGATGATCCCGTTCCTTGGCTTCTTCTAGGCGTTTTAAATAATCTTGAAGCGCTTTATCATCCGCCCACGCTGTTCCATAGATACGCGTTAACATTGGGCGCTTGGCATCACCGCGCCAATATGCACCGGCCACAGATAAAAGCTTTAATCCCTTGATTTTACCAGTAGAAGGAACGTGCGGGCCACGGCATAGATCTGTAAATTCTCCCTGCGTGTAAAACGTGATCGTCTCTGTCTCAGGGATAGATTCAAGAAGTTCTAATTTATACGGATCACCGATCGTTTCATAATAAGAACGCGCTTCCTCTCGGTTTTTAATTTGCCGAGTGATTGGTAAATCCTCCGCAATGATTTTTTTCATCTCTTCTTCAATGCGTGGAAGATCTGCTTCCGTGATCGGTTGCGGCGGATCAACATCATAGTAAAACCCATCCTCGATCACAGGACCAATCCCTAGCTTTGTTCCTGGAAAGAGACGTAAAATGGCTTGAGCCAGTACATGTGCTGCACTGTGTCGCATGGCAAAAAGACCCGCAGGATCGCTGGCTGTGGCAATCGTGATGCGATCCCCATCTTCAACAGGTGTTGATAAATCTTTGATCTCGCCATTTATTTCCGCAGCAAGCGCGCGTTTGGCGAGCGATGGACTGATAGCATGCGCCACATCCCAAGCTGTCTCTACACTTTCAAAGATGCGTTCACTACCATCGGCTAATATGATGCTTTTTCCCTTTTTCTGCAAGGCTTTTTCCTCCTTTAACATCGTATCCATTCACAAATAAAGCCCATATCTAGATCATAAAAAAACCGCCCCACAAAGGGACGGATAGACCGCGGTACCACCCTAATTGATGCACCTTCTAAAGACAAAACAAGATGCACCCAACTCATCCCAATAACGGCGGTGACCGGGTTCGACTAGTAAGTGCACTTTATCGTCCAAGGCCATCATGATGCCTTGTATTAAAACGAGCGCTGTTCATCGAACCAACTCCCAGGGGGTATGATCGAACCGTCTTCACAGGGCTTTCAGCCTAGACCCTGCTCTCTGTAGAAAACCTTTTTCGATCATATGGCCTGATCATTGTTTTTTCCGAATTAAAGATGAACACAGTTTAACACACCTAAGTAGTATTGTCAAAGCGACAGACGCCCACTGTGTTGTTGTTCTGTGATATTGTCATGTCATAACTGTTCAGAGAAAATGTCACTATGGGACAGGAGAAGATGACATTGACAAAAGCGGAACTGAAAAAAGTATTGGTTATCGAAAAGCTTGTTGCCGGGCATATCAAGGTCGCTGAAGCTGCTGAGTTACTGCAGCTTTCCACACGCCAGGTTTTGCGCCTCAAAAAAACATATATCACGGAAGGAGCTGAGGGATTTGCCCATAAAAACCGAGGCCGCAAACC
>Ga0265295_1006434_pt1 | contig 14212 bp, 7 predicted proteins | sample Munlansysbiofilm_FD_192503 | JGI IMG/M metagenome (GOLD analysis project Ga0265295, IMG submission 192503) | Leachate microbial communities from a municipal landfill in Southern Ontario, Canada - Methane capture system biofilm | ecosystem: Engineered > Solid waste > Landfill > Unclassified ... | reverse complement strand
TAAGCGCGCCGGTATCATTGGATGCAATGATTTCATCAGGCGCATTGGTGCCGCACCAGGTGCCAAGCAGCGGCGCACTTGTGTTTATGCCGTTATAAATTTTCAGCCAGTCGTAGTTGCAACCGGCATTTGCTTCTATCGAAAAACTATCGAAGTTTACCGTCACAAGTGCCTCATCATTATCCGGCTTAATCGTCATCACTAAATCCTGCATGTTTCCATAATCTGCATCCGGGCCGCCTGAATCATAAAACAAAGCCTCACACATTTCAAAGGTGCCGTTCTGCATGAGCAAAACCAGATTTACATCAATCAAATTTTCTTTCAGTACCAAACTTGTGTCGCCATCTGCATTAGTAATTTTTAGCTGCACATCAAAAGTTCCTGTTTCAGTGTAAGTGATATTTTGTGGATTCTCTTCAGTAGAAGTCGCAGGTGTTCCACCATCAAATGTCCATTCGTAGCTTACAATATTTTGTCCATAAGAAGCATTCGTAAAATCAACCGATTCGCCTTTCGGCACCTGATAAGCACTTGCTGTAAAATCAGCAATCAACACACCCGGTGTCAGTTGCACATCTTGCACAATGCTTTCATAATCATCAACACTCAGGCTAATTGTTTGCGGATAATACCCCTCAGCAGCATAAGTTAGGTTGTAAGTTCCGGCTTTTATCGGTCGGTGATAATTACCTGCCGGCAAGGTGCTTACTGCAAAGGAGTTGTCCATATCGTGGCCTTCTATACTTATCTGAGCTTCTACAGGTTCCCCTGTTAATTCGTTGGTTATTACACCGCTAATACCATAAGTGGCCTGCTCCATATAGCTAAGCATAGATGCTTTGTTGTAGGTCCACCAGGCGGGTAACTGATTGGCAGGAAGTGTCTTAATATCAGATATTTCAAGGATAAACTCTCTGCAATTTTCAAAATAGTTCATATAATCCTGACGTCCGCCACTCACGCTATACCAATCGTAACCGTTTGTGATACCGTTGTTCAAATCCGTCATATATCCGGAAGGACTGTAATATTGCGCTGAATCAGCATATTCCCGACTTACCATGATCCACCAATTGTTATCGGGATGGCGACGAGACCAGGTATCCCAGGGGTAATTTACAACTTCTGCACCGCCGTGAAAATTGGCCGACATAATAAACTGATTTTCCACAGCCAAATCCATAAATGCAATTGTTTCAACCTGATGCGCATTGCCATCAGGATGTTGTCCGACTCTAGGATCGGGATAGTTACGGTTGAGGTCGATACCGTTGGCATTACCTCTGGTTGAACCGTTTACGGTATTATTTCCACCATAATAAGTGCCATCAGGGTTAGCCAGCGGATTGATATAAATATCCAGTTTATCCACAATGTTTGTTACCCGCTCATCACTTCCATAATTGCTCAACAAATAGTCTGCAAGCCTAAGCATCAGCACATAGCCGGCTGTTTCGTCGCCATGCATACTGGAGGTATAAAGAAATTTAGGTTTTCCTTCAGGCGATCCATTATTGATGCGCAACATCAGCAGCTCTCTGCCGCTGTTTAAGGTACCAAAATTAAATGTTTGGCAATGCGCAGGATAATCATTTTCAAAACCATTCATCATGGCCACATAAGCACTATAAGTTGGGTAAGCATCCCATTCGAAAACTTCCCGATTGGCGATATCGGCAATCATCTCAACCTCTTCGAGCATGGAAGGCGGCATCAGTAAAGTGGGCTGAAAACCTTTGTTTTTCAGCTTCTCAAACTGGCCGCGGTTTGCATAAGCCGTAATCGTGAGACCATCAACCCCATCAACTGAAACCAAATCGCTAAGCTCTTTTAGCTGTTGAAGGCCTTGAATTTCAAGCTCAAAATAAATTTCAGGACGTGATTCGTAGAATTTCTCCAGTGATTGCGTCTGTCCTGCAACAGTTATAAACATTGCTGCAATTAAAAGCCATTTTCTTAGTGCTTTCATTCCTCTATTCTCTTTTAATGTTAATGGATTTGGTTTTGATCCAGGATATTCTTCATGCGTTCTTTCAAATCAGATCGCATCGAAACAAGCGGCAACCTGAGCACATCTTCGCACAAGCCCATCAAGTTGAGCAAAGCCTTTACGCCAGCCGGATTTCCATCCTCGAATAATAAATTTGTCAGTTCGAGCATTTTATAGTGTAATGCCCTGGCTTTTGCTGTTTCACCGGCGCGTTGAAGCTTTACCATTTCGCTGAAATCGCGGGTGTAGGCATTGGCAGCCACTGAAATAACGCCATCAGCACCCAGTGCAATCAATGGCATGGTCAAGGCGTCATCACCCGAAAGCACCGAAAAATTATCCGGTTTGTCTCTCAAAATTGTCATCACTTGTTGCATATCGCCGGAAGCTTCTTTCACAGCCACAATATTGGGATGTTTTGCCAGTTCGAGGCAGGTTTTTGCAGTCATATTCTGCGAAGTACGACTTGGCACATTGTACAAAATAACCGGCACACGGCTTACATCAGCAATGGCCTTAAAATGCATTTTGATTCCTTCCTGCTGCGGCTTGTTGTAGTAAGGAACTACACTTAAAATTCCGGTAATACCCCGAAAAACTTGCTGCTTTAGCTGTTGCAAAATCGCAGCTGTATTGTTGCCGCCAAGACCGAGCATCACATGAACGCGGCCATTGTTCGTGTTAACAATAGTCTCTACAACGCGCGCTTTCTCTTCTTCTGTCAAAACGGCTGATTCACTGGTAGTTCCCAAGGCAACCAGAAAATTAACACCATTGTCAATTACATGGTTTACAATATTTTCTAAAGCAGTGTAATCCACCTGCATGTCATTCTTAAAAGGCGTTACCAAGGCAACTCCCGTTCCTTTAAACATTGATTCAATCATGATTATTTTCCATTTAATTTGATCAGATATTTCTTTAGCTGAATTAATTTAGCCGTCAAATCCGCTGTTTTATCCAGCTTTAAACTTAAATCGCATTCACTATCATCGCCAAAGTTAACCCTAAAGTCAGACAATAAGACGGTCAGCAAAAAGTCGCCCAACAAATTTTGATGCTGACGAAAATCAAGACATATATGGCTGTGATCTTTGAGCTGTTCTTTGAGTGATTCATCATTTATTTTCCCCAGCCAACTTACAGAAGCCGGGGTGAAAAATAGGATTTGTTTATCTGCTGAAAGTGTTGGTATTTTTTTTCCGGAAACAACAAAAACAGTCACAGATTCCACCTTGAAATGCGCTTTTAGCACGCTCAAATAGTTTTCGACTTCTAGGCCTTGCTTATCATCCAGCACCAGCTGAAAACTTAGTAGCTTTTCAGGATTGGGCAAACTAACGCGTCGATTAGCATTCAAAGCATTTGTCAAAGCCCGTTTAACAAAGAATTTTTTTACAAAAAACACCGTTGGGTTTTCCTCCTTATTAATAAGGCAGCAAAAATAGGTCTTTTAGCGTTAAGGCTAAAATAACAGTCTGCGAAAAATTAAATAAAATGAAGCACACAGCAAATGAAACCAAAATAGCTTTCTATCCCGCTTAGGTACATCTCAAAAGTTACTTTCTATAAGGCATAATCGTGTAAAAATGCGTTATTTTGCAAATTATGAGCAAGCTAAATATAACCATTCTTGGATCCGGGACTTCACAGGGCGTCCCCGTAATCGCCTGTCCTTGTGAGGTTTGTAACTCACGCGATTTGCGTGATAAGCGTTTACGGTCGTCCATTTTAATAGAATCGGATGAGGCTACCGTGGTTGTTGACACCGGACCGGATTTCAGGCAACAGATGTTGCGTGAAAACGTAAAAAAGCTTGATGCAGTGCTAGTTACTCACAGCCATAAAGATCATATTGCCGGCATGGATGATGTGCGCTCCTACAATTTCTTGTCCAAAAAAGCCATGAAAGTTTATGCTGCGCCCATAGATCAGGAAGTTATTAGAAGAGAGTTCTCGTATGCGTTTGTGGATAATAAATATCCCGGTGTGCCGGAAATTGACCTTATTGATTTGGATGAAAACGAGATAAATATCAATGGTTTAAAGATTCAGCCCATTCGGGTGAAGCACCGCTTTTTGACCGTTTTTGCTTTTAGAATCGGGTCATTTGCGTATATCACCGATGCCAATCAAATTTCAGAGAAAAGCATGGAAGCCTTTGATGGCGTGAAACACTTGGTTATTGACGCGCTGCGCAAGGAAAAGCACATTTCTCATTTTAGCCTGGAGGAAGCCATCGAAGTATCACGCAAAATTGGTGCAGAAAAAACCTGGTTCACCCATATCAGCCACCGGATGGGACTGGCTTCTGCTATAAATAAAACACTGCCTGACGGCATGCAACTGGCCTGGGATGGGATGCTGATTTCGTTGGATATTTAGGATGGAGTGGTGGAGTGGTGGGGGGTACAATACTCCATTCCTCCATTTCCTACTTTTAACATAACAGGCTGAGACCAGCTTGATTGAGTAATACGACCAAAAAAAACGTTTGAATAATCCAGCTTAGATATTAGTGTTTTCGACCAAAGCAAAGAAATCGTTGTCTAAAGACAGATATCCCTGATCATAAACAAAATAATATATCCGCTTGTCTTTAGTGACATAAGTGCTCGTAAAGTATTTAAAATTAAAGCCTTCGCGGTCGAGTGTTTGCTTTTTCACTTTTGTTTTGCCATCGGGATTCAAACCTTTGAGGATTGCCCGATTTTTTTTCAGAATGTTATTGATATTTCTGATAAAATTAATCTGATCGCGGTTCTGGTTATGATGATAATTATTGCGACAGGAATCGTTACAGAACTTTTTGTCGGCCCTACCGATAAGGATTTCGCCGCAGGATAAACACTTCTTTTCCATTGATTTGATTGTTGATGGGTAAAAATACACATTTTTTTTTCAACAAACACCCCATTTCCAATATCCCATAAAAAACCGTTGAAACTAAATCTCAACGGCTTTTTTTAGGTCTAACAGAAAACTACTCAATAATCAATTTTTCCTGGTAGGTTTTTGAACCAGTATAAACTTTAATCAGATAAACACCAGCAGACAAGGCTGTTAAATCATAGGATTTATCTGATTTTACCTTCTCAAAAGTTTTAACAAGCTGTCCTGAGGCATTCAGGATTTCAACTTTATCAAAAACTTTTATGTCAGCATGTTTCAGTCTAAATTCTCCCGAACTTGGGTTAGGCGAAACTTGCAGAGGGTTGGCAGTAGCCAGTCTTTCGTCAAGACTAACGGTGATTCCCAACTCCACATCAGTGATGTAAAGCGGGTTACCATAAAAACTAAATGTTTCAAAAGCCACGCGCACATCCGAAGTACCAGCCCATTGGTTCAGGCTCAGCGTGATGCAATCTGCACCCCAATCCACGCCGCACCAGTCCCACACATTGGTTGGCACAAAACCTTCTACCGGTGGATGTGTGGCAAAGTTTCCTGTTCCATTTTCCGCGTCAGCAAAGATTCTTGTCCAGTTCTCGCCACAATCATTACTCACGTAAATAATAAGCGAGTCAGCATATTCTTCGTGGCGTTTGGCATAAGCATGTTTAAAGCTTAGGTTAATTTGCTCATATCCAGTAAGATTAAGCGGTGGTGAAATCAGGCGATCGCGCTGCCCGATGGCATAATAATGGGTGAAGTCAAGCATGGCTGCTTTGGTAGTTTCATTAAGGCCGGCCACTTCGGTAAGTTCCCAGGTTACCTGGTTGTCAGGATTCCAGATTTCCCAGCCGGCAGCTTCAAAGCTGATTTCCTGAAAAAGTTCCACAAAAGGCATGGTCGGAATTCCACCAACGGTGAGCAGTGCCGCTTTTGTATCGGAGGCACTGCCATTGAGATTTGTAGCGGTTAGCGTTACGGTATAATCACCCGCGTCTTCAAAAACAACCACGGGATTTTGTGAGTTGGCATCCGTCCCATCAATAAAACTAACTGTTGCAGGTGCGAAGCTCCACTCCCACTCACGCGGCATATACAGGCTTAGGTCGGTAAAATCAACGCTACCTCCGGTGCAAATCAGGTTTTTGGATGCCTCAAAATCTACTTCCGGCAATATTTCCGAGCTCACCGTAATATAAGCTTCTTTCACTGCTGTATTTTCTCCAAAATCGTTGGTAGCCGTAAGCGATACGGTATAAGTCCCTTCTGTAGGAAATTGAATTTCGCTTGGGTTTTGAATGTTTGAAGTGGCTGGCAAAGCGCCTTCAAAAGACCAGTTCCATGAAGATGGCACACCGGCTGTGAGGTCAGTAAAATCAATGACTTCACCCGTAGGGATCAGGATTTCGGAGGCTTCAAAGTCGGCTTGTGGTTCAAAAGCCACGCGCAGATAAGCCCATTCGGTTGCCCAGCGGTCGCCACCTGATGGCAGCTCGGCATATTCCTGTAAAATCCAAAAATCGTAGCCGTTTACCGGATCCAGCATGGCCGAAGAATAGTCGCCCCAGCGGTTGCGTCCACCACCAAAGGTCTTATAATAAGGTGCTAAGCCATCTTTGTACTGATAGGGCGAGCGGAAAGTGTTATCAGGGTCGTCGTGATATCTGAAGGCATAAGCCGCGCTGGCATATTGCTCTTCAGAAAAAGTGTTGAAACCAATAACCACATCTTCAAAGGTGTTTACGGCAATTGAAGCAAAGGCGTACGACATCAGACCTGATGGGTCGTCAATCCTGCCAAACTGCAGCAAATCGCCTTCGGGAGTGATGTTCCACCATTGCACGGAGGTGCGTTGGGGATTATTGGCCGGCAAAAAGACGTGGTGTGTTGCCCACAATTTGCCGTTGCGCATAATTACATTTTCCATGCGGTGATCCACGGCATTGATGTCCTCGGAGCTACCAAGCTGTGGCAAAAAGTCGCCGCTACCACCTACAGAACCAGCCCATGGGTTAGGTGTTCCAACACTTCCAATAAATTGAAATTCCGGCTCGGCCAACTCGCCAAAGACTTTGAAAAGCCGGATATATCCATTCCCGCCCTGGCTGCCATTGGCTGCTGAGATAAGGTAAACGTCTTCTTCCTGAACATCAAAAGTTACAGCCGGAACAAGTGTGAAGCCTTGTGTGGTGGTGAAACGCGTGAAGCCGGGAACTGCATCGCCGGCATACATGGCATGCTTGTCAAAAACATAAACGGTGCTATAAAAGCCATTTCCGAACATATTTCCGGAAACCACAATCCATTTGTCGTTGAAGCCCATGCTCGGATAGTCAAACCACACCTGATTGGCCGGATCTGCGATATAAGAATACAAATTCCAATCGCCTGAGGGATCGGAATTGGCTGATACTCCCATATATAAACGTGATTCGCCGGGCGTGCTACCCGCGCAGGTAACAAAAACCCAACGATCTGCTTCAAAATCATAAATTATTTTAGGGTCGAAAGTGCCGGATCCGGGTAAGTCTTTCCAAAATATGCCGAGCGAGACCGTCCCTAAATCGGTACCCACCCTATCCTGTATGCGGACTTGGGTGTTTAAGGTTACCATCAGGTGATCGGGGCCTGGTGCACCATTCACATCGGGAGGGATGGAGTTGCCCGAATCGTACAATCCCATAAAGTTCGTGTCGGGAGCCGGCGAAGTTTCACGCATCATCGTGGAGACCGGCAGCTTTTCACCTATCGTTAGAACTTCGTCGGGAGAAATTTCAAACTCAGGATGGTTTGGGAAAGGGTTTGGTTTTTTGAATTGGTTATATTCATTATCGCCCAAACTTGCCTGATTGGCCTTAATGGCAGAAAAAGAGGTACTTACTTTTGCCTCGGCCTTGCCGCGATATACGGCTTGCTCCTGCCCAAAAAGTGTTGAACCGGCAAAGAAAAAAATTAAGAGATTGAGTAAAAACAGTCGCTTCATCTTTGATTTTATTAATGAATTATTATAAAACCTGAGGGTTTCAAACAGTTTGAAGTCCGAAAAACGGCCTTACTAAAAACAGACTTTACAAATCAAACCTAGCTTTGTAAGTCTGATTTGTAAAGGCTGTAAAATATTTATGTGTTTTATAAATAGTTATCAGCCGGTAAAAATAATTTTTTTATCGTTACCGCTGCAGTTTAACTTACTGATTAACGGTTAATGATAAACTTACGGTTAAACACTTTCTCGCCCTGGCTGATAATGATCAGGTAGGATCCATTGGCCATATCCGAGAGGTCGATGCTGAATGATTCACCGCTAAACTGCTGATTTGCATACATCCTGCCAGCCAAATCTGTTATTTGAATCTGTGTTTTTTTAGTATTATTGGCCAACATAACCTTCAGCTGATTAGTTGCGGGAATGGGGTAAATCAGGCATTCTTCACTCAGATCAATCAGTTTTTGTCCGGTGATATTTGATACAGACAAGTTTTTGAGGTACAAATTATTACCATAATTACAATAGGTTTCTAACCTGATTTGGATGTTTGATTTTCCGGCCCAAGGCGAAAGGTCTATCATAGGACAAGGAGCGCCGTAGCCTTGCCCACACCATTCGTCGGCATTTAAGGCTTCGAAAAATGCTGTTGTTGGCTCGGCGGTTTCAAAAATACCTTCGCCGTCAGGGCCATTGGCATAAACGCGTTCCCAGCTTTCGCCGCAATCGTCGCTAATACTGACGATTAAAGAGTCTTTTTGAAAATACCGCTGTGCATAGGCATAATCAAAGTTCAAAAAGGCCTGGTCAAAATTTCTGAAATTCAGCACCGGACTGATCAGATAATCACGCGCGCCCATGCTTGAGTAATTAAAGAAATTCATCCAAATGCCATATTCCTCGCCATTATTTGAGAGTTCCCAGCCTTTGCTGCCGTCTGGATTTATTTTTGTCCAGCCTGTTTCGCTGAGTGTTTGTGCCTCAAAATCAGCTTCAAAAGGGATACCTTCACCACCGGTATGAATGTAGTTTTCAAGCGTTAAGCTATTTGTTCCTGCCGGGTTGGAAGCCGTCAGGCTAACCGTGTATTCCGCGTCTTCATTAAACTGAACTACCGGGTTTTGGTCGTTGGCCGAACTCCCATCAACAAAGGTATAAGAGGCAGGCTCAAAAGACCAGGTCCAGGTGTCGGGACAATTTTCAGAAAGATCGGCAAACTGCACCTGCATCCCTGTGCAGCCGGCTTGCTGATCGGCCTGGAAAGCAATGGTCGGGGCTTGGGCTTCACTTACATGGATATAGTCAATTTTTTGTTTGCTATCCATACCTAAAGGATTTGTAACTGTGAGTGTTACAGTATATGTTCCAGCTTCATTGTATTGAATTCCTGCCGGATTGCGCTCCGTAGAATAAGAGGGTGTTCCTCCGGGGAATGACCACGACCACTCGAAAGGCGATCCAATAGTAAGGTCGGTAAAGTCAACAAAACAATAAGCGGAAATATCAGTTTCTGAGGCCGTAAAATCTGCTTCTAAAGTACCAATAAAGGGCGGTGAGCTCCATGTTCCGCGTCCATAAGTAGCAGCTCTAAGCAAATCGCCCTGAATATCTTCTGAATCGTAATAAAACTCCAGTTCAGTAACTTTTGCGCTGGCAGGCATGCCGTTGCCATAACTCATCCATTCTTCCAGTAAAGCGTCTTTGTAAAAAACACCGATATCAGTTCCCAGATACAGTCCTTCCTGACTATTTTTGTAGTAGGCAATTGAATTAATTTGAATATTGGATAAATTGGCTAAGATACTTTCCCAGGTCAAGCCCTTATCTGTAGATTTATAAAGGCGGGTTTGCTGAGCCAAATAAACAATATTTTCATCGTAAGGACTTGTTTCTATGGCTGTTATTACATTTGAGGTGGGTAGTTTGGAAGTAAGACTTTCCCAGTTCACCGTATTGTCTTTCGCGTTTTCTGTAAAAAACAGTTTCGAACCGCTTGCAGCATATAAAATGTCCCTGTTGGCCCTGGATTGCACAATCACATTCATATCATTATTATTCATGCTGCTGATTTTTTGCCACTGCACGCTGTTGGTATTTCCAGCTTTGATATTGGTGCTTCGCCACACGTTTTTATAACCGATAAACATGATATTTCCATCTTCGTGGTCAATCAGAAAGGGCGTAACCCAGCCGCCACTTTCGGTAATGCCATTGGTGCCCTGACCAGCAATACCCCCTTGTGAGTTTAGGTTGTATATGCGATTAATAGCGCCATAATATATAGTTGAATAGCTGTAACGATCATCGGTCGGATCATAAGCACATTCCATACCATCGCCTCCGCCAACATTCACCCAATTATCTGTGCCACCAACATAGGTAGAGGATCCATTATCTTGATATCCGTTGATCACCAAATCAGGATTTGTAGCACTCTGACCCATCTTATAGGCCTGGCTAATCACCAATCCGTTGGTAATCTCTTGCCAGTTTATGCCGCCATCAGCTGTCCAATAAACACCGCCATCATTCCCAACATAAAGCCTTCCGTCAACCGGTGAATATTCCAGAACATGCAAGTCAGCGTGAACCGATTCTACGCCACAACCGCCATACCAGTGTGAACTGATGTTCCAGGTTAAGCCGCCATCGGTTGATTTAAAACTGTTTACGCCACCGGCGATAATCATATTTTCGTTAAAAGGATCAACAGACATATCGAGGTCGTACCAGGCCTGGCCACCATCGCCGCCGTTACAATCCCAGCTCATAATATTAGGTGAGTTGGAACGCATTTCAAATGACAGCCCGCTATCGTCTGAGCGATAAATAGCTTTGAAAGAATCAGAATTGGTCGTCAGGAAATAAACCACTTCCGGATTGGCTTCTGATGCGCCGATAACCCCTCTGGCACTATTAGGCAATCCATTTGTAATCTGAATAAAGTTTTCACCCGTATCGTCGGAGCGGAAAAACTTACCCGATGAGGAAGCATAAACCACTTCTGGAGCACTTGGTTTAAAAACAATTTCTTTGAAGTTTCCTGATCTGGTTTGCACCCAGCTGATACCCATATTTTCAGATTTGAATATGCCATCACTGGTGGCTGCCAGTATGATATCGGAGTTTTCAGGATGTTGAATAAGACGGCCAACGGTGGCATTTCCCATGCCGTCGTTTGACGGGTTCCAGCTTATACCGCCGTCGTCGCTACGCCATACGCCAAGGCCGGGTGCATCACCGGCATCACGGTCGCCGGTGCCGATAAGTATTTGGTTAGGATTGTCATAATTCACCACAATAGCCGAAACGCCGAGTGTTGGCAAGTGATCTGTAAGCACTTCCCAGCTAGCTCCCTGATCTGTAGAAACCCACAAACCACCGGCTGGAGCACCAATATAAATATGATTTTCGTCGTCTGGATGGAAACCAATGGCATTGATACGGCCTAAACCCCGGTACCCGTTATAACCTGAAGGCACTTCAAAAGGACCTAAAGCAGTCCATTCGCCGGCTTCTTCTCGGTTTTTAGTTTGGGCTCTAAATGTCTGCAAAGCATTAAGCTCCCGGTCGGGCGCTGGCCTTTCACCGCTTGATGAAACACGCTGACGCATCATATTTTCCCAACGTTTGAAGGGCTTGAAGCCACTTCCTCTCGTAATTTCACGGTTTTCCCAATAAGCCTCGAAAGCTTTTACAGTCTGGAAGAAATTGGCATCCGGATCCTGCATCATATCTATCCAATAAGGAAAATCAGCAGTATCAGGCTGAGGTTGAGAAACTTGTGCTTTGATTGAAAAAGCTGCTATAATAAAAGTAGCAGCAAGGATAAATTTAAAGATCTTTTTCATGAAAAAAAGTTTACATCTATTACTAAAGTTTTGACTGGACGAAGTTACATCAAATCTGTAATTTAAATATTTTTTAGTTAAAAAGCTTGTTTTTAGGAGTCAGGATGCGAGCAAGGTCAGGTCGCGACTGTTTATTGTCGCAGGATAGTCGCAGCCTGACTGGCATGAGAATTAGCTTAAAACTCTGAGGTAAAATAAAAATTGATGTCAGGATATTTCTCCATGGAAGTTTGCAAGGCATAAGGTGAATCGGCCAAAAACACATCGCGTCCTTCCTTATCAAAAGCAATATAGCTGCTTTTGCGCGCTTTAAAATCGTCGAGCATCGCTTTGTTATCACTTTTAATCCAAGCTGTTTTGTGTAAGGTGATGGGTTCGTAGCGGCAGCTCGCTCCATATTCGTGCAGCAAGCGGTATTGAATAACCTCGAACTGTAGTACGCCGACCGTTCCAATGATTTTTCGTCCGGTGGCTTTGCCCGTAAAAAGCTGCGCTACACCTTCGTCCATCAGTTGATCAAGACCTTTGGCCAGCTGTTTGGATTTGAGTGGATCAGCATTTTCAACATAGCGAAATAATTCTGGTGAAAAGCTGGGAATTCCTTTATAATGGAGCAATTCGCCTTCGGTCATTGTGTCTCCGATTTTAAAATTTCCGGCGTCGTACAGTCCAACGATATCGCCTGGGAAAGCTTCGTCAACAACAGATTTTTTCTGAGCCATGAAAGCTGTCGGATTCGAGAACTTGAGTTTCCTGCCAAGGCGTACATGGTGGTAGGGTTTGTTGCGTTCAAACTTGCCCGAAACAATGCGTAAAAATGCAATTCTGTCGCGGTGATTGGGATCCATATTGGCATGAATCTTAAACACGAAACCAGTAAAGGCTTCTTCCTCAGGCGCCACATGGCGTTCTTCAGCAGTTCTGCCGATGGGCGTTGGAGCAATTTGAATAAAACAGTCCAACAATTCTTTTACACCAAAATTATTAAGCGCGCTGCCAAAAAACACTGGACTGATATTCCCACTCAGATATTCATCGCGGTTAAAATCAGGATACACGCCTTCGATTAGCGACAATTCATCGCGCAGCATAGATGCATCTTTACCGATTAGGATTTCCAGCTCGGGGTCGTTCACATCATCGAATGCAAACCGCTCTTCCACCCTTTGTTTATTAGGTTCAAAGAGATACAGGTTCTTCTCATAAATATTATAAACGCCTTTAAAGTCGGGTCCCATATTTATTGGCCAGCTGAGCGGTGTTACTTTTAAATCCAGCTTTTGTTCCACCTCGTCCAGCAGCTCAAAGCCGTCTTTTCCGGGACGGTCGAGCTTGTTGATGAACACGATGATTGGTGTTTTGCGCATCCGACACACTTTTACCAGCTTTTCAGTCTGAGGCTCAACGCCTTTAGCCACGTCGATCACCACAATCACGCTATCCACCGCAGTAAGCGTACGAAAGGTATCTTCGGCAAAATCCTGGTGACCAGGTGTGTCAAGGATATTGATGTTTAAGTCGTTATACTCAAACCCCATCACAGAGGTGGCCACAGAAATACCACGCTGGCGTTCTATCTCCATCCAGTCGGAAGTGGCGGTTTTCTTAATTTTATTAGATTTTACAGCACCTGCAACCTGAATAGCGCCACCATATAATAAGAGCTTTTCGGTGAGTGTGGTTTTCCCGGCATCGGGATGACTAATGATGGCAAAGGTGCGGCGGCGTGCTATTTCTTTCTTATATCCCATACGTTCTTTTGCTGCGCTATTGGCGTTTTGGCTAAAATTTTGAGGCTGCAAAAGTAGTTATTTTAAGATAACCCCTTTATTAAATTTAGAAGCAATTCTGTATAGCTCTCTTTTTGAATGCCATAACAATGACTAAGCATTTTGGTTTGTACTGCTCAGGCTGCAAAAGTGCTTTAAAACTATTCACAGCATGACATACTATTATTTCCAGAATATATTCTAGGTGTCTTATTAAGGCAGCATATTTCCTTCAATCAAACGGCTTTTGAGAATAATTTTTAACATAAATTATGACAGTTTGACGAAAATATCCTACTTTCGTTTTTTTTAAAGTTAACTCAGTGTTTAAGTTTTTGAATAGACAACTATCATAAATTAATCAACTATGTTCACAAACAAAATCAGAAAATTTGGAGTTAAAGGCTTCATCTTAGCAAGTTTCGCTTCAAGTTTGTTACTCGTTTCCTGCGAAGAGAAAACACCGTCGCAACCAGTCCTGTTATCGCTTCCAGTAATGGAAATTACCACCCAGGATGTTCCAATTTTTGCAACTTTTGTTGGCCAAACTTATGGCTTTAAAGATATTAGTATAAGAGCCAGGGTTGACGGCGTTTTGGAAGGAATGTATTTTAAGGAAGGCACCTTTGTTAAAAAGGGCACACTCTTATATACCATTGATCGGCAACCACTTTTGGCCAGAGAAGCTGCTTCGATGAGCCAATTGGCACAAGCGCAAACC
>Ga0265295_1006432_pt1 | contig 14217 bp, 14 predicted proteins | sample Munlansysbiofilm_FD_192503 | JGI IMG/M metagenome (GOLD analysis project Ga0265295, IMG submission 192503) | Leachate microbial communities from a municipal landfill in Southern Ontario, Canada - Methane capture system biofilm | ecosystem: Engineered > Solid waste > Landfill > Unclassified ... | reverse complement strand
TCGGTGGTACTGGCTTCCTCCTCAACAAATAGCCTAAACTGATATAGACCTTCGCCAAGACCTTTGTTTATAGCAATCCTGTCAATTTTATGCTCCAGGTTACGCTTAAACTTGTTGCTAGTGATATAGGCAATACCATTTCCAATAATTTGAATAAAACTTTTGCGATTATAATCGACAATATGAGCCAACTCGTGACCAATAATGCCAACCCTTGCCTCAAATGGAATATCCCTAAGCAAAGGTGCTTTTAATTTATTTTGCCTACTATTTATTAGAATAATGTACTTCCTGTTCTCGGTTTTCTTGAATATACTATTGGCCCTTGGTCTGGCTGCCATAGTTGTGGCTAGCTTGCGTTCTCGAAAAATTATGTGAGCATCAGTAAGTGTTGGATAGTACATAAGTGCCGCTAAAATAGCTTGCTCAAAATCTCCATGAACTCTCTTGTTATTTAACAACTCGCTACGGAGCGAATCTTTGTGCAGGCTAATCCATTCTGAAGAGGGTATTGAATCGACCTGAGCAAATAATCCGCCAGAAAAAATAAACAGAAGAAAAAGAACAATAAGATGGCGATAAGACACAATACGCATTACATAGTATATGTAAGAGTTTTCACAAAAAAAGGTTCAGCAAACATTCCTTTGGGAGGTTCTGTTCTAAAAATAGCAAAAACGGTGGAACCACTTCCCGACATACTACTATATATGGCCCCATTCTCATAAAGTTTATCCTTAATACCTTTTATTTGGGGGTGATGAGAGCAAACAGTGCTTTCGAAATCGTTGTAAATAATATCTTTCCACTCCACTAACGGAAACTCTGAAATGACAGCCAAGTTGGTGGGAGCTGGTTTTGGCGTCGACTCACGGTAAGCAAGTCCTGTATTTACTTCAATATTAGGGTTAACCAGCATGATGTACATATTGCTAAGAGAAAGGTTAACTGGTTTCAGTATTTCGCCCCTACCAGTTGCGAAGCAGGGCTTATTTACTAAAAAGAAAGGGCAATCGCTACCCAATTCAAGGGCTATCTGGCTAAGTTCTGTGAGAGACAAAGGTTTGTTGCTAAGTTTATTTAGCATTGTAAGTGCAAAAGCACCATCGGCAGAGCCACCACCAAGACCTGCCCCCATTGGTATCTGTTTGTGCAAATGCATTGAAACGTTGGGTAAAGAGGTGTGACGGCTGAGAATACGATGGGCTTTAACGCACAGATTGCTGTTTATATCGCCTTCAACAGTTAAGCCTGTTTGCGAAAAAACGAGCGGTTGAGTGGAATTGGGAGTTGTAATAACTTCAAGGATATCGCACAGGCTGGGGATTGGAACAAATACTGTTTCAATATTATGGAATCCATCGGCTCTCCTTTCGGTAATATACAAGCCGAGGTTGATTTTTGCGTTAGGATAATCTATCATCTGGTTACGGTTTTGCGCAAAGATAAGGAGCAAAAAGTGGTTAGCAAATTTAAAAGAACAATGGCTTTACTCGATTTTACACAACCAATAATTATCATTTTAAAAGGCTGTTGCCTCTTTCGAATTAATATTTCACTAAACATTATACTATGTGCTTGGCTTGCAACAAAAAAATTTAGAAGGAATAACTTTTCGAAATATTAAATAGGAGTTATTGAAACAAAAACGTACTCGTGAATTAAATTACTCCACATTTTTAAGAGTTGTCTTCATCCAAATTTTCTGAATTTAATGAGGCTTTATTTGTGAGTCCTTCAACCACAACAACTATTTCGCCTTTAACCCCTTTTGCCTGAAAATGGGCTATTAGATGAGACAGCGTGCCCCGTACTGTTTCCTCATGTAGCTTTGATATTTCGCGCGATACGCTTGCATTACGCTCATGACCAAAAATATCTGAAAGTTGCTGAAGTAATTTTAGCAGTCGGTAAGGCGACTCGTAAAAAACGATGGTTCGTGGCTCATCTTTTAACGCCTCAATTCGCTTGTTACGCCCTTTTTTCTGGGGCAAAAAACCTTCAAAAATAAACCTGTCGCACGGAAGTCCGCTAGAAACCAGCGCCGGAACAAAAGCCGTTGCGCCTGGCAGGCATTCAACCTGAACACCCTTTTCAATGCAGGTGCGAATAAGAAGGTAACCAGGGTCTGAAATGCCCGGGGTTCCAGCATCGGAAATAAGCGAAATGGTTTGTCCATTGGCAATTCGCTCAGCAATTTGCTCAACGGTTCGATGCTCGTTAAATTTATGGTGTGACCATAATGGCCCTTTTATGTCGAAATGTTTCAGCAGATATCCACTTGTGCGGGTATCCTCGGTTAAAATAATGTCCGATTCTTTTAAAACCTTTAACGCCCTAAGGGTTATATCTTCTAAATTACCAATAGGGGTAGGAACTATGTATAGTTTACTAGTCATGCAATAATTTTCTACGCACTAATTCAATCAGTTGATCTGCTGCCTCATTACCATCATCCCAGGAAAAATTATCCTGAATAAATATTATGGCGTCATTAATATTATCAAAATCATTGAGTTTTTTAATGGTTTTGGCATAAACCTCAGCATTCCCGCCAAACAGTTCTTTTGTAAAAAGAAACTTATCATTAATCCCAATGGCCTTTGTTAAATCCGAAATTGGTTTACTCTTTAACACAGAAGCAATATCCTTTTTCCCATTCCCAAGCATCTCGTTTCTAAACTTTTTCTTTCCCTGGTACATTTCAGCAACCGTGGTTGTTCCCTTACCTGCTTCAACTTCTTCTACATTTATATCCGCTGGTGTAGGTTGGGTTGCAATATGGTTTGTTTTGCCAGTATTTACATTTGGTGCACTATCATCGGCAAAACCTTCAAACTCAAGGTCATTATTTTGAGCTGTTCTTTCTTGCTTCCGATCGTTTACAGCCGTCAGTTCCTCGGGGCTATCACTAACAACATTTGAACCTGATGGCTCTGGAGTACTTTCAGCTACTTTGGTTGAAATTTCAGAATGTTGTATTGGTGCAGAAAAAGACTCGATACTTTTTTCATTGGAATATGATGCAGGTTGCACATTTTCATTAATCTGTTGAAAAAGAACTAGTTCATAACACTTTCTTAGTTTCTCTAAAAGTATATCACGCTCAATTGCCGATAGCTTACCGCTTTCACTACCAACCTTTAGCAGCTGTTCGGCATCATGAATACAATTAATAGCCTCCTTAAATTTATTCTTACTGTCCATAGTTTATAATATAATATTCTAGCTGCAAAATTAAGAATTTAGTTACTTTTGTAAAACTAACGAGATTATTTGTATTTATTGCCATGCTTTTTATTGAAAATTCAATTGCTGAAGGAAAACGTAAGGGATGGATCGAGGTTGTTTGCGGTTCGATGTTCTCGGGCAAAACCGAGGAGTTAATTCGTAGGCTTAAGAGGGCAAAGTTTGCCAACCTTCGAACAGAAATTTTTAAGCCTCATATTGACAACCGCTACGCTTTAGAAGAGGTGGTCTCGCACGATGCAAACTCAATTGCCTCAACACCAGTTACCTCATCGGGTAATATTTTACTGATGGCGTCCAATGTTGATGTTGTGGGCATTGATGAGGCTCAGTTTTTTGACGACAACCTAGTTAACGTATGCAATAAACTTGCAAACCAGGGGGTTAGGGTAATTGTTGCGGGACTTGATATGGATTTTCAGGGAAAGCCCTTTGGTCCTATCCCGCAATTAATGGCATGTGCCGAATATGTTACCAAGGTACATGCAATTTGTATGAAATGTGGCGATTTAGCTCAGTTCTCGCACAGACTATCAGACACTGAAAAACTTGTTGTAATTGGCGAAACGGATATTTACGAACCGCTTTGTCGAAGATGTTTTATGAAAGTAGCCTCTAAAAAACGCGAATAGCATCACCCTAATCCGTTTAACACTACTCTAGCTATCAATACTTTATACCTTGTTATTTTGAAGCATCCGTCACGTTTGAGAAGCTAAAGGGCAGCAAATGCTTAACATCGTCAACTACCACCACCCTATTTTTGCCAATCATAATAACTGGAAAAGGGATTTTACCTACTGATTGGGTTTCAACCATAACCTGCCTACAAGCTCCACATGGAGAAAGAGGTTCGTTTACAGGATTTCCGTTATAGCTTGCAGCTATGGCCATACCTTTAACCCTTACCCCAGGAAACTTTGAACCCGCATAAAAAAGTGCAACCCGCTCGGCACACAACCCCGATGGGTAGGCACCATTCTCCTGATTACTGCCCAAAATATACTCGCCATTATCAAGTAATACGGCTGTACCAACGGCAAAATGCGAATACGGTGAGTAGCTGGTTTTAACCGCTTCTTCAGCCTTTTTGATTAAAAGATTGAATTCTTCTGGTAAATCATCAACTTTGCTATACTCCTTATATTGAATGCTTAAAGTTCTATTTTCCACAGCTATTTCGTTTTATTTTTGACGTAAACGCCTTTGGCGTATGAGCACTCAAATATACAAAATTGAATGTACTAATTATGTTTTGTGTTGAACAAGAATCATAGTATGGCATTTTTATAGAAACTTATTATGCTGTATGGTTTCACAAAGGGTCACAAAGAAGGCACCAACTATTTACAAAGGGAACATTTGAATTTGAAAAATGTTATAAAAACGCATCAATCGTCTTAGCTAAACGACATTAGCAACCTTCATTGTTAGCTAAATTAAGGAATAAGATTAAAAAAAATACTGTTAAATAAGTTTGAGAGATTATCTTTGAACAAAATTCAATATAAGTATGCGAAGAGTTATTTTAACAGTTATACTAACCATAGTAGCCACATATTTTAATACTATATGTGCGCAAACATCACAACAAGAGTATTTTAAACAATATCAAGATTTAGCCAAACGACAGATGGAAAAGTTTGGCGTACCCGCCAGTATTATTTTAGCACAGGGAGCGCTAGAGAGTGGAAGCGGCAATAGCCGACTGGCGGTAAAAGCCAATAATCATTTTGGAATTAAATGCCATAGTTCCTGGACTGGCCCACGCATATATCACGATGATGATGCTAGGGGCGAATGTTTTAGAAAGTATCGAAATGTTGAAAATTCGTATTTAGACCATTCGGAGTTTTTAAGGGGCGCTAGGCGCTATGCCTTCCTGTTTGATTTGGATCCAACTGACTATAAGGGCTGGGCAAAAGGACTTCGCAAAGCAGGGTATGCTACCGACCCACAATATCCACAAAAACTAATTCGTATTATTGAAGAGAATAAGCTGTACCTGCTAGATAAGGGTATATTAATTGAAATAGAATCGCCAACCCAAGGTATGGGCGAACTTGTTGACCCAGGCAATATTAATATTGATATTTTTAATCAGCGCAAAATTTATATGCGTAATAGAATAAAGTTTATTATTGTTAATAAGGAGGACACATATAAAAGTTTGACCAAAGCATTTGAGTTAATGCCATGGCAACTTGCCAAGTACAACGAGATTAGCAGAAACGATAAACTAAAAGAGGGACAGGAACTATACATACAACCTAAGCGCCGAAAGGCAGAGCCTAATCATCCTGTTCACGTGGTTGAAGAGGGCGAAACTATGTACAGCATTTCGCAAATGTACGGTATTAAGCTAAAGCATCTTTATCGCCGAAACCGAGTTGACAGTAATTATGAACCTGATGAGGGAGACAAAGTATACCTGAGAGGACGTAAACCAACAAAATAGTTGTAGCGCATACACTAGTAATAAATGTGATTATGGGTTGACTTTTCCAAATGAATTAGTTAATGGCTTAAAAGCAATGGGCTATAATGCCGAAAAGGATGATTTTGACTACAAACTTTTAAAACAAAATGTAGCAGCAGGGCATCCTGTAATAATGAAAAGGTGCCGACAATTTATTTTCTCAGCATTATTGGGTTTGCGATGGATATCGTGAGATTAAAGATGTGTGGTCAACGACCTGTTTTTTGCCATCTGGCCCAGTTACACCCACCTGGACAACCAATGATAGAGCTTATGTTCATTTGAATTGGGGATGGGGAAATTTATATAAAAACATTTGGTACGGTATAAATGCTATTACCCGCCCAGAGGAGCCTACTAAAGATTTTAACTGTTATATGAAGCTTATTCACAACATTTACCTAAATTAGTATTATGAAAAAAAAATTGATATTCCTGTTTTTTGTCACAATATTAACGGCATGTGACAAAATTCATATTGGAACCCATAAGGATACTATTGCCACATTTACTTTTGTAGATGCAAATGGTAAAGATATTTTTGCAGATTCCTTAACTGTAAATGATTTTCAGATTACATCAACGGAGGGTTATGCTTCCTTAGTTTTAGTTGATACCATTTATGGTAAATACCATTTTGATATTTCTTTCGGTGAAGGTAATGATGGTGATGAAAAATCAGTTACATTATTTCACTTAAAGAATGATATAGATACGGTAGTAGTTACATTTAAGGACAATTACTACAGTATAAAGGATTTATATTACAATGGAGAAAAAATTAAATTTGAATCCGACTTGGATAGATATTGCACCATCATAAAATAATAATCGCTTCCTAAAATAGTGAATTGGTTGGGAAAATGGAAATTTTACCCAAAATAGGACAGTTTCAGCTAGATAACTAGCTATTTGTATATTTCGCAACGGGTTGACATAAAAAAAGGAAAAAGTAGTTGCTTTGCTTCTACTTCGGGAAGAGGGATTAAAGAAAAACGAGGAAAATATTCGCAAAATAAATATTTTCGCTAGTTTTGGATAGTAATTGGAAAGAATAGAAGCCGAAAGGCTTATTTTATATTGGATAGTTTACCGTTTGGAAACAGATATAAAAGACACACCACCAGCGCATAATACGCGGTATATTTTACACCCCACTTTTTGGCTGATTAGGGTACTTTTAGTTTCAATTTAACGGTTTAACGGTGGACAAATCCCAGCCACGCTCGATGGGGCGTAAAATATACTGCCATCCGTTAAAGTAACCCACGAACTAGATAAAACGGTAGTTATCAATCTCTCTGAAACCCGAAAGGAATTCGATGATATTTAAACGCCGTTTCCCAGCAAGTTGTAGTTGGGCTACTCCAATAACACCCTGTTTACAAGCAATATGCAAAAAAGTTTTGCCATCGGTGGTTATGTTACCCACTTCATTATTATTGCCAGCTACTTTAACCAATTCACTTTTAAATATTTTTGTAGATACAACCTCTCCCTGCTCATTGATTAATTGACACCATGCTGCAGGGTAAGGGCTTAAACCACGAATAAAATTATGCACACTCGAAGCTGGCTGATTCCAATCAATTCGGGTTGTGTCCTTAAAAAGTTTTGGTGCAGGCCTGTTTTCGTGCGATTGAGCAATTAGTTCATGCTGAGGAATAGAGTTGACCTTACCCGCGGCCAATTGAATAACAGTTTGCTCTACCAAATTAGCCCCAACAAACATGAGCTTATCGTGCAAATCGCCCGCCGAATCATTATCATCAATATTAACTTGTTGGTTAAGTAGGATATTACCGGTATCTATCTCTTCATCAATTAGAAAGGTTGTAACACCCGAAACTTTATCGCCATTAATAATTGCCCAATTAATTGGAGCAGCGCCCCGGTAATCGGGTAGCAATGATGCGTGCAAATTAAAAGTTCCCAGGCGAGGAATACTCCATACAATCTTGGGTAGCATTCTAAATGCTACAACAATGGATAGGTCGGGCTTTAGCTGCTCAATTTCGCTTATAAATTCAGGGTCACGAAGCTTTTCTGGTTGTAAAACCCGAATGTTTTGTTGTTGGGCATACTGCTTAACTGCAGATTGACTAATTTTCTGTCCCCTACCTGCAGGTTTATCGGGTACAGTTACCACACCCACAATATTATACCCGTTTTCCGTGAGCCGCTTAAGCGGCTCAACGGCAAAATCGGGGGTACCCATATATAGTATTTTTAAATCTTTAGGAATCATGCAATTACTACTTAACAGAATCTCCTTTGGCTTTAAATGGAGGTAACAAGACCAAATCGTGTCCCATTTTATCGCGTTTAGTGCGCATATAAAACTCGTTTGCCTTCAACGTTGGAACCTCAATTGGAACATTTTCGATTACTTCGAGACCATAACCCTCAAGACCTTTCCGTTTAACTGGGTTATTGGTTAGAAGTCTCATTTTACAAACGCCTAAAGCATGTAAAATGCTTGCTCCCACTCCATAATCACGCTCATCGGGCTGATAACCAAGTTGAACGTTAGCATCTACGGTATCGTATCCTTCCTCCTGCAGTTTGTAGGCATGAATCTTGTTAAACAGGCCTATACCTCTCCCCTCTTGGTTTAAATAAACAAGTACGCCCTTGCCTTCCTTCTCAATCATTTCCATAGCGAGCTGTAATTGGCTCCCACAGTCGCATCGTTGCGAATGAAAAATATCGCCCGTTACACATGATGAGTGCATACGTACAAGAACTTCCTCGTGGGGTTCCCATGACCCTTTAACTAGGGCAATATGCTCGATATTTTGATATTTTTGTCTGAAAGCTACTGCTTCAAAATCACCATGCGCGGTGGGTAATTTTACTCGTTTCCCCATTTCAACAAGCGTGTCGAGTTTTAGTCTGTACGCTATTAGGTCTTCAATTGAAATAATTTTAAGGTCGAACTTTTTAGCTATTTCAAGTAGCTGAGGCAAACGAGCCATGGTACCATCTTCGTTCATTATTTCAACCAGCACACCGCCCGGTTTTAAACCAGCCAAACGTGTGAGGTCAACAACTGCTTCGGTGTGACCGGCACGACGCAGCACCCCGTTATCGCGCGCTTTTAATGGGAAGATATGACCAGGACGGCCTAAATCTTCAGGCTGGGTATGGGGATTAACCAATGCCTTTATGGTTTTGGCTCTATCGGAAACCGAAATACCGGTTGTGCATCCCTGCCCAATTAAATCGACAGATACGGTAAATGGTGTTTGATGCAGAGCGGTATTTGTTCCTACCATAAGTTCAAGGTCAAGCTCTTTACAGCGCTCTTCGGACAAAGGGGTACAAATTAGCCCTCGGCCGTGAGTAGCCATAAAGTTTACAATTTCGGGCGTAATGAGCTCTGCAGCTGCAATAAAATCGCCTTCATTCTCTCTATCCTCATCATCAACAACAATGATGATTTTACCTGCTTTGATTTCGGCTATGGCCTCATCAATGGTATTTAATTTACTGATTACGTTGGGTTGGTTGCCAGACATTACTTTGTACTCCTTTAAAATATTTAATAAGCCCAACTAGCAGGGCTAAATTCATTGTTAAAAAATGTGTTGCGAACCGCAAAGGTAAAATATGTATTTTAATACTCTTCAAAAAAACATCAACTAATGCTAATAAAATTATTCCTATCTGAATAGCCACTATAATTTTAAAAAAATAGCTTGAAAACGATAAAAGCACGCTTATTACAAATGCAAACAGCATAATTAGAGGGCCAAACCAACGAATTACCTTATGCGATAAAAATGCAAAGGCAACAGGTGTATGCAAAGGCCACAGCAGGTTTTTAAATTCTTTAAGGTTCTGAAAGTTTCCCATAGCAATTCGAACTTTGCGCTTAAACTCCTGCGAGATTTCATTAGAAACATCTTCGGTTGCTAAGGCTGAGAGTGAATTAATGCACTTTTTACCCTTACCCAACACTTTCATATTGATGAAAAAATCATCAACTAAAAAATTACGAGGAGGTTTTGTAAAACACTCTTTACGAATGGCATAGCAGCCTCCAAAAGGTCCCATCATTGCCCCCCATAAAGCGCCTTCGCGATACTTAATCATTACCTCGTGCGTAATGTAAGCGCTCTCTTGGATTGAGATACCCGTTCTTTTTAAACCCTTATTAACCATCCGAGAATCGACCAGCCCTATTGAATCATCCTTAAAATACTTAACCAATTCAAATATGGTTGATTCGTCGAAAAGTACATTGGCATCAGTTGAAATTAAAATATCACCAATTGCCCTATCGACCAAATTATTCATAATTGCAACCTTACCTTGGCGCTGTTCGAAATTGATAAAACTTAGACTTGGGTAAGTATTTGCTGCCTGTTGAAGTATTTCGTTAGTCCTGTCGACTGAACAATCGGATCCCACAATTACCTCAAACTTATCAACGGGGTAATGGGTTTGCATTATGCTCGCAATTTTTTGCTCTAAAACCTGTTCCTCATTATGTGCTGCCATAATAATTGAGACAACGGGCAAATTATCGGAAGAGGAAAAAACTGTATAGACAGGTTTTTTGTTCGCATCAAACAACCACAATAGTATTGGGTAGAGTATGTACGAATGAAAAACTAAAAATATTAGAGTAAAAAACAGAATTGCCACCTTAATATGAAATATTTGCGGCAAAAATACGAAAAAAGAATTGTGATTTTAGCGATTGACGAGATTAATAACCTTGATAAAAGTTAGTCGACCTCATTTGCAACCTGTTGGCGGTAGTATTTTAGAAGTTTACTTGTTAAGATTTTGTTATTGAAATTCGATTCGGCAAATACGTGGGCCAATTTACCCATATCCTTTGCTTTCTGTGTATTGGTTAGCAGTAAAATAGTGGCGCTAACCATTTGCTCAGGAGTAGAGGCAATGCTAATTTCGGAACCATTTTTAGCATCAATACCCTCAGCACCAATGTGCGTACTCACAATTGCTTTGCCCAGAGCCATTCCTTCAACAATTTTAATGCGCATACCTCCACCAGATAGGATTGGAACAACCATTACACCCTTCGATTTAATAAACTCAACCGAACTTTTTACCTCGCCACAATAAACCACGCCTGTAAAGCTTGAAATTTTACTTACAAACCCTTCGGGTGCATTACGCCCAGCAATATAAAACTTGGCTTTAGGCACTTCCTCGAGTATTTGCATCCAGCAATTTTGCAAAAACCAAATAATCCCTTCCTGATTGGGTAGCCAATCGAGCCCGCCCAGGTGAAAAATCGAAAGATCCTCATTCTCATCACTGGTTTCGTCTTCAAAAGCATTATAACCAGCAGGGCTAACAAAATACTTGCCGCTAAAACCCATTTCTTTGAATGATAAAAAATCGCGAGCCGTAATAGGAACAAGTATATCGATAGCTGAAAGCAAGCTGGTTTCCAACTTATAGATACGGTTTGCAAGAAGATTGAAATACCAACGTTTCAAAAAATTACGCTGGTTGTGGGAAGACCTCCGCCAAATTTCGTGCTCAACATTATGGGCTCTAAGCGCAATAATTCCTTTAAACTGCTTACGGATTAGTGGTATGTACGAATATAGGTATGCTCCCTCGAGTTGAATAATATCAAATTTGGTGCGAGTTAAAATCTCTGAAAGTTTTTGTCCGTAGGCTTTACTGTTAAATCGAGCAGCATTGTATGGCTCGCTGGAAAAAAACAGGTTTCTCAGGGCTTTCAACACCGATAGGTTGGTGTTAACATCAACAATATTTATATCTACCCTGTTTTTAATATGAAGAGGAAAGTCTGCTAGCGAGCGTTGGTGTTTTGGAGTGCTCATAGCCAACAGGGTAACATTTGCCCCTGCTTCAGTTAGTCCCAAAACCATATTGAGGGTTGCAATGGCGCCCCCATCGTGCGGTGGATATGGAACTTTATTGGCCAATATTAGGATATTCATTTACTTACGTTTAAAAAACCCTTTAACCTTATGACCCATAGTTAACAGTTTTTTTAATGAATTTACGTAAAAATCGGCATTCATTAAAACCGAATCAGTTGTTGCTTTATACGATAGAAAAGCACCTAGCGGAAGGAGAATTGCCGATGCTACCCACATACCAAGATACGGCTCCCACATTAGTTCTCTGGCAAACTTTTCGCCCGTAAGCGAAATTACGTAGTAGAAAACAAAAAAGAGAACGGATACAACAACAGGCATACCTAACCCTCCTTTGCGAATTATTGCGCCCAAGGGTGCACCAATAAAGAAAAAAACGAAGCAGGCAAATGAAAGCGAAAATTTTCGATGCCACTCAATGTTGTGCCTCACTAAATGTTTTTTTCGCATATTTATTTCGTTTGCAGTATTACTAACAGAGCTTTTTGCCGTTCGGGCAGTGGAGAGGGCCCGTGATAAAATGGTTTGTTGAAGTGTTGGAGTGAGCGAATTATATAACGAATCTTTATTGAGTACATAGGTAACCACAGCAGTGCTATCGCGTGTTAACTGAAAAGGGTTTTGAAACAGTGTAAGCCTCAGTAAGTTTTCAGCAGCGCTCTTCTTACGCACCTCTAATGCGAGAGAGAGAGAATCGCTAACATGTGTGAGTTGTGATTGATTTAAAGCATGAAAGCTACCCTTAAATAGATCCTCACCACTCCGCTCGAGGCCAAATCCCTTTAGTTCGAGTAGCACAATTTGCTTATCAAATTTATTTCTACGTGCAGGAAACTTTCGGTCGTCGGTCCTCCGTGCGGCCCTGGTTTCAAGCATCTCCTCATACGTATAACCGCTATAAAGCGTAACAACCATATACTCCTCATCACTGGTAATGTGCATATACCCCGAATCGGCAACAGTTACAGTTAAATTCCCCTCCTTTGATCGATGGTCGTAGATAAGGAGATTACTCATAAGGCTGGTTTTGGGATCTCTGTCGCCAATCTTAATGCTATACCCCTCAATATCGTTGTTAAACACTCCTACCCTAATTTGCAGTTCGGGTCTCTGGTTACGAACATCCCAAAGCAAAGTGCTCATTTTTAAGTTGGTGTATGGCATTACGTTATTTGAAAAGAAAAATGCCCCCACAGTAATAAGAATAGTTATAACAATAAGCGGACTCATAATACGAGGCAATGAGATGCCTGCTGATTTCATAGCCAAAAGTTCATTATTCTCACCCAAGTTACCAAGCGTCATAAGCGAAGCCAGTAAAGTTGATAAAGGCAACGCCATTGGCACTAATCCGGCAGAAGCATATAGAAGTAATTCAGCAATAACATGAGCATCAAGCCCCTTACCCACCAAATCATCAATATATTTCCAAAGAAACTGCATAAGCAAAATGAACATAACAATAAAAAACGTCATGAACATTGGGCCTAAGTAAGATTTAAGAATAAACCGATGCAGTTTTTTCATGTGTTTATATATTTATTTCCAAAAGGGTATTAAGGAGCATCCACGGTATGGTTCTACGCTTATTTTACAAAGTTGTTGGTATGGATGGTTCATTAATCTCTTTATTTATTACTGAAGGGCAAAAATAAAAAAAAGCCTGCAATATTTGTATGATAAAGCAAATATTGCAAACTTATAAGTAAACAAGGTAAACTATCGAATGGGTTAACGCAGGGAAAACTAAGAACTAAACTATAATCCAAGCATTCTTATTAACTCGGCAATTTGGCAGTTCCAAAGCGACTCAGCATCTTCAACATCATCATCATCATTAATCAGCTCGGTTACATGTAGGGCTATGCCTCCTGTTACCTCATCGGTAGTTATACGAAATTCGAAATATGCATCATCACTAATGGGTTTCCCATCTTCAAGCCATCTGTACCTTATCTGTTTATTTTCTTTTTTGCTAACCAACTCGGCCTGATTTTCGGAGTTATCCCAAAAAAAGGTGAAAATATCTCCATCAAGGTTTACATCATCAGCAAACCACTCGGAAAAACCCGAAGGGGTGCTTAACCTATTAAATAAGATACTAGGTGACACCTGTAAAGGAAATTCGAGCTCAATCTTATTGTTTACTTCTATATTCTCCATTTTTGGGTTGTGCTAGTTATTTTAATTTTTCTGCATCCTTTTGGCAATGTAGCCAAAAATTTATTTATAAGCACACAAATAGGTCTCTTTTTTATTAACACTCAAGGCTTTTGAATGTTAATAGTAACCCCTTAAGTAGAAGGCAAGGTGGTTTTAGATACAAAATAATTGGTAAAAGGTTTGTGAGTTGCAAATATTTTCATACTTTTGCCCCGCAATTTTGATGGCGAGGTAGCTCAGCTGGTTAGAGCGTCCCGATTGTAAATCGGGAAGGTCGGCGCTGAGGTTATTAAGTTCTAAATGTAATGGCGAGGTAGCTCAGCTGGTTAGAGCGTCCCGATTGTAAATCGGGAAGGTCGGCGCTGAGGTTATTAAGTTCTAAATGTAATGGCGAGGTAGCTCAGCTGGTTAGAGCGTCCCGATTGTAAATCG
>Ga0265295_1006431_pt1 | contig 14218 bp, 7 predicted proteins | sample Munlansysbiofilm_FD_192503 | JGI IMG/M metagenome (GOLD analysis project Ga0265295, IMG submission 192503) | Leachate microbial communities from a municipal landfill in Southern Ontario, Canada - Methane capture system biofilm | ecosystem: Engineered > Solid waste > Landfill > Unclassified ... | reverse complement strand
GACTTGAATTGTGGGGACAACTCAAAGTCGTGGTGTAGCAGATGGGCAGCCTACAGGCAAAGCCAGCGAACGCTGACCCCGCCCAAAGGACGGGGTTTTTCAAGCTTTAATAAATAGATTCGGTGCCCGCTGAGACAAACCAAGACTGGAAGGGAAAAGAAATTGCCTATCGTGCTCCGGTCAAGATTGCATCAATACATTTTGCCCAGCTTCAACCAACCTCTTGCCCACCTCATGCTTCGGAGCGACTTGGGGAAAGCGAGGTACACGTTGCTGCGATCCTAGATCGCTCCCGTACTACAGCGCCCTGCAAATGCTCAAATCGTATGGTTTGCAAGGCTCAGTCATCACGTCGCTGAGCGGCAAATCGCCAAATATCATTCCGGACACATATGAGAGGAACATTATGGGCTCCCTTCCCGAGATGATATAAATGGTTTCGCACCCTTCTGCTGGCAGTAGCAACATCTTTCTTACACAAGCCCAACCGCACGAGCTCTTGGGCGATTTCCCTTACGGTCGCACCATCCAGAAGCATTGCATCTGTTATTTCCGCTTGCCCCGAATGTCTCAGCCAATTCTTCCCGTTTACCGACCCGGAAGGTTTACGCAGTTCAGCCTCAGTGTTAAACGTATCATCTCTATGTCCTTGGCTCATCACGATACTCCAGCGTGCTCAGGTATTATTGCAAACTCACTAGACCCTCATGAGACTCCTACGCCCTGCAAAATTTCGCCTCACAGACTGAATTGTTCAAGAAAAGCCGGTCATCCAACAAAATGAAAGCCGCCTACCGAACAAACACGGTAATGCGGCTTGTGAAATAAGTTATTTCGTCCGTTTCTTAGGCTCAATGGATACTCCAAAAATTACCAAGGAATCATTTACCGGAAACGCCAACCCGTAGGTGTTCAAACTTTTACCACAAGCAACCATAGAAAACCATTAAATATTTTTCAATTAAGACGACAATTCAGGCAACTAGCACCGCTCTCGTAACATCGCTTAAAAATAGCAGCATATTGCTCGGCCATACAATTCACCGAATGCATACATGTCCAATGCCATGCTTTCTACAACATCACACATCTCCACATTCTCCGTCCACTCCGCCGGTATCGTCCCCTTCCCCAGCAGCGCCCCAAGTATATTCCCCGTAATCGCTCCGGTCGAATCGGAATCCCCGGAAAGGTTGACCGTCAGCCGGACACACCGCGCAAAATCCCCATTGGCAACCATGGCACAGTACAACGAAATAGCCAGCGTTTCATCCCCCACCCAGCTACCACCGAGCCACTCTATCGTCTCCGGGCAAGGTGTGTCCTTGATACTAGCCCGCACCGCCCGCGCAATCATGGCAGCAAGACCGCTCTTCTCATATTCGGGCCGCTCCACAAGGAGCAGCATGGTGTTGGAAATCGCCTCCTCGAGTGTACTGCCGGATACCAGGTAAAATATCATCACGGCCAGGAAACCGGTAGGCAGGTAGCCGAGCGGGTGGCCGTAGGTGATGGCAGCAGCAGAGCAGCCAAGCTCGAAAGCTATCTTGCCCCTCTTCCGGTCGTCGCCTACATCCGGCAATGCACTGCAGAACAGGCCGACGGCACAACCCGCATCACCCCGCCGCACCCCTTGCTAGTGTTGACAGGCTGGGCAACCGTTCCCATCTTCCCCGCAATCAGCGCCGACAGGCAGGTGCTGCCCGGCGCCCGACGGTGGTGGAGTCCCTCCACCTTCAGCAACTCCCCATCCAGACAATCGCGAAACTTCGGGTCACGGGATGTTTCCCCCTGGGTGTGGAGCCAGCGCAGATACGCCCGGTAGACGGACGCGGGGTAATCTGGCACAACCCCGGTCTCGCGAATGCGCTGATACTACCTCAGCAGACCCTCCGCGGTAAACAGCGCCATCTGGGTATCGTCGGTAATGGCGCCGACCCCTCCCGCAGTCTCAACGAAGTTCTGTATCCCGTCCGCACCGAACTTTCTCCTTATCTCGTCCATAGACAGAAACTCAACCGGCCAACCGAGGGCATCGCCCACAGCGCCGCCAAGGAGGCAGCCAGAAAACTTGTCAGCTTTATCGTGGTCGCTCATCGTTTGCACCTCCGCACATACTCCTCCTGTTCCTGCGTCGGAATTGTTTCCGACTGGACAACCATTACCCAACGTGTCACCTCTTGCCGCCCCACGTCGAACACTGTAGACTGCTGCGGAGCTAGCTTTCGTCTGGTTGCGAATTCTCCCCGAGCCACAGCGCATCTCTCAACCCGGATGTGCGCTGTATCTGCCTTGAAACGGCAGTACGAAATACTTCTTCACTTCCCCAAATATCCACATACGCCTTTGCCCGGGTAATCCCGGTATAAATCAACTCCCTCGACAACACCTGCGAATCGGATTCCGGGAGCATCAACAGCACACGCTTAAACTCGGATCCCTGGCTCTTGTGCACGGTCATGGCGTAGACAGTTTCGTGCGCCGGAAGCCTGATAGGCGAAAAACTCCTGACGCCCCCGTCAGTCGCCGGGAAGAAGACCCGCATCTCCCCTTCCGATTCCGAATCGGGCAGGGCCAGCCCCACATCGCCGTTGAACAGTTTCAGACCATAGTCATTGGCAGTGACCATGACCGGCCTTCCCGTGTACCACCTGTTTCTCGGCTCAATCAGCCCCTTCTCAGCAAGGATCTCCTCGACAAGCCGGTTGATGCCGGCGACACCGTGCATCCCTTGCCGCACGGCGCAGAGAATACGGAAGGTATCAAAAGCTGCAAGCGCCTCCCCGGGTGTCTCTGCGGCAAGATATCTTCCGTAACCTTCGATGACGTCGTCTGAGAGAGACTTTTTCAGGTCGGCGGCTTTCGGTAGGCTCCGCATGCTGATATCTTTGCTGGCACCCTCCCCCATGAGGGAAATGGATCGGGTCCCGTCGCCGGCATTGACCGCCCGGCTCACCTCCCCTATCCCGCTTGCCTCGCCGAACCGGTAGTTCTTCTTCAAGACCACCAGGGAGTCCGCGAGCGGCGGGAGTGGTTCCTTCCCGGCTTCGGCCGGGACGGTCTCCCCTGCTACCTTCTGCGCGAAAGCCGCGAATTCCCCGGAAAACGGTTCGATGCGGTTCCCCCCGCAGATGTCGCCGAGGACGGCGCCGGCCTCGACAGACGCCAACTGGTCCCTGTCACCGAGAAGAATGAGCCTCGCCTCGGGCTTGAGTGCCGTTGCCAGCTTGGCCATCAGGGGGAGGGAGACCATGGAGGCCTCGTCCACAATCACGGCATCATGAGGCAGCGGGTTCTCCCTTGAATGCCTGAACCGTATCGAGTTGCCAACAGCGCCCAGGAGCCGGTGGATGGTGGTCACTTCGTCAGGGATCCGGGCCTTGACGTCATCGCCGCAGTCCAGTTTTTCCTTCATGAGCCGTATGGATTCCTTGAGCCGGGCAGCGGCCTTGCCGGTGGGAGCGGCAAGGGCGAATCTGAGAGGGGTTTCCCCGGCCTGTTCGAGGAGCAGCGCCAGGATTTTCACCACGGTCGACGTTTTACCGGTCCCAGGGCCGCCCGAAATGACGGTGAACCTCTTTCGCACCGCGGCCAGCGCCGCCACCTTCTGCCAGTCCGTTTCCCCAGCGCCGCTCCCGGGGAAGAGCCTTCGCAGCCCATCCGCAAGGACCGTCTCATCGATCCCGCCCATGGTAGAGGCCGCCTTGTGGAGGATGACCGCGGCCAGGTCGCGCTCATAGCGCCAGTACCGATAGAGATAGAGACGGTCGGCATCGTCCAGCACCAGCGGCCTGAACTCGCCCGGCCGCCCCACCACCGGGAGCCCCTGGAGATGGCCGAGCACCTCTCCCAGCGGCGGCATCGCATGGTTGTCGCCGTCCACGCGCACATCTCTTCCCGCAATACCGGCAAGGTCCAGGCAGATGTTGCCGTCCGTGACCGCGTTGCTGGCAAGGGATGCGACGAGTCTCAGGACCGGGGACGGCTCTCCAGCCTCGCGACAGATGAAATCGGCAAAGTGTCGGTCAATGTTAGTCAGTTCATACATCCTTGCTTTCTCCCTTTGTCTCAGCCTCGACCAGCAATTCCGTCAGCTCCCGGACCATCCCTGCCGGTGGAACATCCCTGAAAATCCCGCTCTCTCCACCGCTTTCCGGGTCAACGCCGCGCAGGAACACGTACAGCACCCCGCCGAAGTGCCTTTCATAGTCGTAGCCCCGCACCCGCAGTGACAGGTATCTGTTCAGGGCAACGGTGTAGAGAAGATACTGGAGGGGATAGAGGTGCTTCTCCATTGCCCGGCCGAGCTTCTCGCGCGTATAGTCCTCCGGTCTGTTGCCCAGGTGGTTCGACTTCCAGTCGAGGAGGTAGAACGTGCCGTCGTGCTCGAAGACCATGTCCATGAAGCCGCGCATCATGCCCCGCACCGGCCGGAAGCCCAGGAACGAGCACACCTGCAGCAGGTCCGCTGCATCGGTAGAGCCGCTCCATTTCCACAGGCACTTCTTCAGCAGGTCGGAGGTGATGAACCTGAGCGGGAAGAAGAATTCGAGCTCGGTGATCCAGCTCCCCCTTCGCAGGCCTGACAGGGAAAAAGAGCCCGACGGCGTGGAGATCGGTGCGGCAAGCACCTTGTCTACCATGTCGCAGACATGCGGCTGCCATTCCGAAGAGTAGCCGTACCTCTCCAGGCCCCTCGCCACGAGGTCTCCAATCTTTTCCCTGCCCGCATCGGAGAAATCCATATCCTCGAATATCCCGTGCAGGAATATGCCCGCCTGTACCCCCCTGGGAAAGGTGAAGATGCTCTTCCCCTGCGGCTCCTCGCCTGCGTCGGCTAGCCCGGGAGCCGGATAGCCTCCCCCCGTTTCATCCCGGTCCGGGAGCTCCGCGACGCCGGCATCCCCCTTGGCGAACGAGGTGAAGCTCGCAACCCGCCACTCCCTGTCGATGACGGCTTCCAGCGTCCTGCTCGTCAGAGGCTTCCCGTCGTCCACGGACGGGACATAGGGTGGAGATCCGTCATCCGCCGGCATCGGGACCACGGAGATGGCGCCGTCAGCCTTGCCGGCGACCTCCTCCAGCTGCTTTTCCATATCCGCTGCCGCAAGGGTCTTGACCTCAGCTGCCAGCATGGCTACCAGATCGTCCACGCTCCGTATCTCCTCCGGCGCGTGGAAAAGGTAGGAGACCGGCGAGGTTTCGGGCCTGTTTCTTCCCGTCTTGTCGTTGACCTTGCCGGCCACCAGGTAGCACCGGTATTTCGCCCGGGTCAGGGCGACGTAGAGGAGGCGCAGGCCTTCCGCGAGGGTCTCCTTGTCCGCCAGGACCCGGTGACGGTCGAGCCGGGCCGAACCGAAGTCCCGCACCATCACGAAATTGTCGTGGAAGGTAGCGACATCGGCGTCCGTCTTTATCCCTCCCCACATGAAAGGGCAGAAGACGATGGGGTACTCGAGCCCCTTGCTGACGTGGACGGTGACGATCTTCACCGCTTTTTCGTCGGTCTCCAGGCGGATCTGGTACTCGTCGGACTGTTCCTGGGCTGCTACCTTCTCCCCGAACCAGCTGAGCAGGCTCTCCATACCGAGCCTCCCCTCGTGGGCCGAATGGTGAATGACCTCGAAACAGTGCAACACGTTGGTCAGCCGCCGCTCGCCGTCCGGCCTCCTGAGGAGTCTGCCCCGCACCCCCTCCCTGGCCATGAGGGTGCGCGACATGACCATGAAGCCGCGATCCAGCCATTGCTGGTGGTAGTCCCGGAACTTCTCCAGCCATTCCTCCCATGCCTTCTCGTCGTCGAGGAGAGCGGCGATGTCGTTTCCCGACATGCCCATGATACGGGTCGCAAGCGCCGCCCTCACCTTGTACTCACGCAACGGGTCAGCGATTGCGGCGAGAAGCGTGAGGATTTCCCGTCCCTCGTCGGTGGCGAAAATGGTTTCATCGCTCCGCATGACGCTGGGGATGCCCAGCCCCCTCAGCGCGTCCTGTATCAGGCCCGCCTGGCGATGGCTCCGGACGATGACCGCGATGTCGCCCGGCGCCACCGGGTGCTCCTTGACAACCCCATTTTCGCGCTTCTCGATGCGCGCCCGGCCCTCGGTCCCGTCCCGCAGCAGCCGTGAAATCTCCGCTGCAACGGAGGCCTGTACCGCGACGTTCGCCTTGCCCACGCCGAGCGGCTGTCCATCCTCTCCTGGCGGAACGGTCCAGATCTGGAGAGGGGCGCCATCGTTCCCTTCGAGGACCAGAACCTTTTTTGCGCCGGACTCACCGCAGGTGATGGGATGATAGGCTATCTCATCGTAGACGAAAGGTTTCCCCTGGTTGTCGAAGACCGTGTTGAACGCACGGAGGAGTGCGGGCGTGGAGCGCCAGTTGCTCGTCAGGGTGAAGCGCCTGTCGCTGTCGACACACCGGGAGGCTTCCATGTAGGCGAAAATGTCGGCCCCGCGGAAGCTGTAGATGGCCTGCTTCGGGTCGCCTATCAGGAAGAGCGGCGTTTCCGGACGGTCGTATATCCTGTGGAAGATGTCATACTGCACCGGGTCGGTATCCTGAAATTCGTCGATGAGCGCCGCGTGATACTTGCCCCTCAGGCATTCGGCCAGCCCGTCGCCGGTGGCGCCGTACAGTGCCGCATACAGGTCGTTCAGGAGATCGCTGAAGAATCGGATGTTGGCTGTCCTTTTGCGCAGCGGAAGGCGCTGCCGGCAGAACTCCAGCAGTTCCCACTTCAGGAGCAGCAACCGTTCCTCCACCAGCTTCAGAAGCCGTTCGCAGGCATCGAAGAAGGGATGCTTCGGTGCCGTGCCCGTGGGCTTTTTCCCCCTGAGGATGCCCGAGACGCAGAACTTGTCGAAGCCGGTGAACAGGTTATAGGGATTGTCCGCCCCGGTGGAGGAGTCCATTCCCTCGAAGAGCCCCGGCAGAACGTCCGCCCGGTATGTTTTTTCGTTTCGGCTCAGGCCCTTGTCGTTTTTCAGCAGATCGACGATTTCCTCCCGGCGCTCCTTCCATTGCCTCCGAACCACTTCAAAGGCCTCCAGGCACTCCAGGTCGATGCTTTCCTGGTTGCGCGACCCGAAGTCGGGGAGGATCTTCATCTTCGGGTTCTCCAGCATTTTCCTGGCAAAGGCCGCGAATGTTTCCGGAGAGTACTTGTTTCGCAGAGCCTCGTCCAGCAGCGGAGCCTGGTCCCCAAAAAACTTCATGCGCCAGAAATCATCCACCGTCTCCTGGAACATGCTCGAGGGATCGGTGACCAGTTCGGTGTCATAGAGGGAGCCGCTCTCAAAGGCGTTATCCTGGAGCGCCCGCAGGCAGAATGCGTGGATGGTGAATATGGAAGCGGTATCAAAGGATGTAATCGCCCTGTTGAGGAGATCCATGGCCACGTCCCGTTCAGGGCCCTTGCCGTTCGTGTTTGCGGCGAGCCCCTGCAGAAACGGGTCCTTCGTGGGCTGCCCCGCGAACACATCGAGCGCCTCGCGGATCCTGTCGCGGATCCTTCCCCTCAGTTCCTCGGTCGCCGCTTCGGTGAACGTGACCACGAGAATCTGGTCGGGCTTCAGCCCCTTCTCGATGAGGAGGCGCAGGTACAGGCAGGCTATGGCATAGGTCTTCCCCGTCCCAGCGCTGGCTTCGATGAGATGTATCCCTGACAGTTGCACGTCCAGATGATTCAGTTCTTGCATGGCTTATCCTCGTCGAGGTTATCAATAAGGGGCTTGAGAAGGGTTCTGGCGACCCGCTCGAAATCGTCGTTGAAGGGGTCCACCTCGCCGAAACAGAGCCGGAAGTAGGCATCGTCGCCTTCACCCGGGTAATCGTTGTATCCCTTTTCCCACTTGTTCCTCGCCCGGTCCACATTCCATTCCAATTTCTTGGCGTAGGCCATGGACGACTCCGGGAAGAAACGGAGCGGTACGGACAGCCCTTCCCAGTAGTGACCGAGAATGTCCAGCAAGAGCGCAGAGGGGTCCGCCACCTCGCCGAATGTTCTTGACTCACCATCCATGATCAACGTGCTTATCAGCGGGTAGCCGGACTCCTGCATGTGATTCAGGATCAGATGCTCTATCCACGTTGCGACCACGTCCTTCGATTTCACCTTCGCGCACCGATACCGCACCAGCTGGTCAGCACGAATGCCGTCAAGCCTACCACTGAGGGTGAACCCGCCGAGGGAGATATCGAAGTCCAGGGGCTTCAGGAGGCTCTGCCCGCCTAGTTGCTGTTGCACCGCTCCGGCAAAGTCGACGGCATCGGATGCCATCTCCCTGAATTCCGCTTCCCCGTGCCGTGCCGGCGGTAGAAGGCCACGACAGCGGAACACGGGGAGGAGGTCGTTCACATCGCCGCCCTGGAGGGCGCATTCCACGAGTTCCTGCTTCAACTGGTACTTTTCAAGCCCGCCTACGGCGAAAGGCTCCCGCTCCTCGAGAGGTTCCGAGACCTCCTCGAGGCGGATCCCAAGCCGGTTCTCCAGGAGAAATTTTGCAGGGTTCTTGAAAAAACGGAGCAGCCGCGGCAGTGAAATCTCTTTCCACTCATCCGGGGGCGGCGCTATGGGAGATGAGATGAACTCGGCCGCATGCCAAGGGTGGCCACGCCTTTCTTCCAGCGCCTCGCGGTTTTCGCTTGAATAGCTGAAGAGCGGTGACCCCTCCTCGAAATAATCCCTGCTGAAGGCCTGCAGCCTGTGCACGGTTACGAGACGCTTGGCCGCGTCATCTCCGGGCACCGCGAACCCCTTGCCGACATAATCCAGCAATTCGCTCACCAGCACCGACGGGGGAATCTCGCTGTTGTCCCTGATGCTCTGGCCGACGTAGCTGATATGGAGCCGGTCGCGTGCCGACAGCAGCGACTCGAGGAAAAGGTAGCGGTCCTCATCACGCAGGGAACGATCACCGCGGCGGGGATTGGCTGCGATCAGGTCGAAACCGGGAGGCCTTGCCTGCCTGGGGAAGGCGCCGTCGTTCATTCCCACCAGCGCCACCACGCGGAACGGTATGCTCCGCATGGGAAGCATTGCGCAGAAAGTCACTCCGCCCGTCATGAATCCGAGCCCCTTCTCTTCTTTCGCAAAGCGGTCTGAGAGCCATGCGCGGATCACGGGAATCTCTACAGGTCCCGTAAAGCCTGCTCTTTCCTCGATCTCACCCATGGTTTCAACGATGGAGACCACTGACGAGAGCTCGTGGGCCGAGTCGTCGTCTGCCTGGAAGAATTCCCCGAGCAGCGACCGGATTTCGGCCCGCCATTCTGTGAGTGACCGGGAACTGGCAAGGCGCCCGGCGATGGCGCGAATCCTGCTCACGAACTCGAGGAAATTGCCGAGCGTCCTGGCGTGAGTCCCTTCGATTTCGTCATAGGGAAGGATGCCGTTGAAGATGCCATCATTTTCCTCGGGCATGGCATACCCGAGCAGCAGCCGGTCGATACCCGACCTCCAGCTGTTCTCCCGGTATGGCGGCAGGCCGAAGCGAGCCCTGTCCTCTTCGTCCAGTCCCCACCGGACCCGCGTCTCTTCCAGCCAGGAACGGATCGCATCCAGCTCCTCACTTTCCAGTTCGAAACGCCTGCTGACAACCGGCGATTCGAGTATGTCGAGGACCTGGGCAACGGTTATGCGGCTGCCCGGCAGTTCCAGCAGCTTCAACAGGACAGGAGCAATACGGCCTTCCTTGGAGAGGCTCCTGTCCGCGATGGAAAACGGAATCCTGCGGGCAGGGTCCTGGCAGCCCTCGAAGACCGCGGAAATGTATGGCGCATACGTTTCGATGTCGGGGGTCATGACGACGATATCCCGTGGGTTCAGGCCGGGGACTTCGTCCAGAAGTTCAAGGATGCTGTCGTGCAGGACCTCCATCTCCCGCATGGGACTATGGCAGGAATGAATCTGGATAGACTTGTCGCCCGCGGCTATCGCGAGCCGTTCCCTTCCATCTTCCGCTCCACGGAGGTTGAGGATGTCGGATTGGATGGTCTTCAACAGCGACCCGCCTTCCGAGTCAGTGTAGAGGTCGCGGCTGCCTGCGGCCAGGTCCCCGCATTCGAGCATCACGTCGGAAAAGTCCCTTCCGAGTCTGCCCAGAGAGGCGAGAAGCGGATTGCCCTCGCTGAGCAGGGCTCGCTCCTCAGGCGTGCGAAATGCCCGTTCTTTTGCGGAGACGATGTCCGCCCAGTATTCGCGGGTGGGGCTCAGCAGAAAGAAGTTGACCTCGGTGAAACGGGAGATGGCGGCAAACACCTCCACATGGTACGGCGGCAGGCTGGAAATGCCGAAGAGTGATATCCTCTCCGGGATCCCGTCCATGGGCACGGCCAGGTCTTTGACCCTGGCGTGGAACTCCTCCTTGATCCGTGCCCGGTGCCTCCCCTCTCCTGCACCGGCCAGCTCTCGCCAGAGGGTTTCCTGCCAGTCTCCGGCGCTCCCCTTCTCCCACTGCAGGACCATGCCCGGCCGGAACAGGGTATATTGGTCAAAGGTGTCGGCAATCTTCTCGGAGAGTTGGAAGAGCTTGAGGCCGTCACCGTCTCCTGCCAGGTAGTGTTTCAACCGGGAAAACTCCTCGCGTTCCAGGAAGCGGGGGAGTAAACCAGCGACCCTCCAGCTCATGACCTCGGGTGAGAAAGGGGAAGAGTCGGGCACTTCGGGCAGGACGGCCTGGAACAACCGCCAGACCATGGCGTTGGGGAACGGGCAGTCAGCGTTCGCCCAGACGCCGAAGCGCCGGGAGAGTTCCATGGCCAGCCATCGCTGCAACCCCTTGCTCTGCACTACGATGACTTCGGGGGTGAAGGGTGAAGCGAGGGGCTCCTTGACAACGCGGGCCAAGGCCTCGACGAGGTTTTCCATCCGGTTGCTGCTATATATGGTGAGGGGCATGGAGAGTTCCTTTTCAGTTTTGCGAAACACCATATGCGAGGTATATGTCAGAATACGTCACTCAAACTAAAGCGAACCATCGCATCACTTTTATGTTTCCATGTTGCGTTCTTGATTGATTATATGTCCTTCCAGTCTCTCACACCCCAACAACCCGCACACTGCTTCTTCCCCCTCCAACGGGCATGACTTCGATCCTGACCCCTATCCTCTCTGCGAGGCCGGGAACATGGGAGATAATGCCCACTCTCCTTCCTGATGCCTGGAGCGAATCGAGGGTTGCCAATGCAACTTCAAGTGTGTCCGGGTCAAGGCTGCCGAAACCTTCATCGATGAATATTGACTCAACCTGGGTGGTGTGAGAAGAAAGGGAAGAAAGCCCAAGGGCTAGTGCAAGGGAAACCAGAAAACTTTCACCGCCTGAGAGACTGTTGACGCTTCTCACTTCGTCACCCATATCCCTGTCCACCATCTGCAGCTCCATCTCCGATGAGGGAGCCCTGACCACGGCATAGCGCGGGGCCAGCGATTGAAGATGCTCGTTTGCATACCCGAGGAGCACCTCGAGGGTCAGGCTCTGGGCATAGGTACGAAATTTCTTCCCATCGGCGGAACCGATAATCTCAGAAACTCTCTGCCAGAGTTCTGTCTTCCCACGTTGCGAAGCGATCTCCGGTAGCAATTCAGCAATTCTTTTGTGGGCCTCAGCGTCAGTCTCAATTCTGTGCCGGAGTTCGAATTGCTGTTGATCCAGGTTCTCTTTCTCAGCTTTCGCAGCCTCTTGTGCAGCTGACACCAAACCTTCAGCGATGGCTGGTTCACCTGATTCCTCATGTTTGGCAAGCATCTGGTGCCTTTCCTTGAAAATAATGCGGGCCTCGTGAAGCTGTTTTTCCAGAAGCGCCAATTCTCCCCTCTTCCCGTTGATCCAGGCATTATCGCGTGAAAGTCTGTCACGCACTACCTCCTCACTGAGTCCTGCGTCAGCAATTGCTTTTTGCAGGGTAGCACTGGCTATCGCAGCGGCCTCACCAAGAAGCCTCAGGTCATCCAACATCTTTTCCAGTGCCGCTTTGGCAGCGGCAAGTTGCTTGTCAGCCCGGCCGGCATCCTCTTTGTTTTTCTCCAGTGAATCCCGGGCCTCCTTGAGTATCGCTGCAAATTCCGCCTCCACTTCGGAGGCAGATCGACCGGAAAAGAATTGAAGCCGCTCTTCTCGTAAATGATTCAAAATGCCTGCACGTTTTTCCTGGTCAGCTCTCTTCTCCCTCTCAATCTTCTGCTGTTCCCCCAGTCTCGAGCGGGCAGCTTCAATCCGGGGCATGAGTTCGAACAGGGATTTCCTACCGCCCTCGCATCTCCCCGTCCATGTCCTCCACTCCTCCACCTCGCCCGCACATCCGGCACAGAATTTTTCGGGATTGCTCGAGAGCAGTTCCTGCCACCCATCCCTTCCCGCAAATGCAGCCGACAGGCTATCGATGGCATCCGTCCTGGAAGTCTCTACCTGTTGCAGATCCCGGGAAACAAGCCTCAGTTTTTCACTGATTTCATGGTGACCCTTGTCTGCGGATGCGAATCTTGCCGTGGCACTTTCTTTCTCCGCTACCGCCTTGTCATGCGTTCTGCGGCACTTCTCCGCGGTTTCATATAGGGCATGGCCTGTTTCCTCAAGGTCATGGATTTCTCCCAGACGCTTTTCGACCCCCTCCTTGGCAACCGATGTCATGGCTATTGCGCCCTCGTCGCAGGCGTTCCCGGGAAGCGCCGTGTCCTCAACCAGTTTGCGCAGCTTTTCCCAGTCTGTTTGCCGGGCAGCAATGGTTTTTTCACATTCATCCTGCTGCTTTTCATAGCCGGCAATGGCAGCCAACAGCCCGGTCTCTTTTTCCCGGGTTGTGGCCTCGGCTTTCTCAAGGCCGGTCTTTTCGGTTCTAAGATCGTTAACGCGTTTTTCGAGATCCTTCAGCAACGCCGCCTCCGGCGAGCCGCCAGCCGCCCAAGGATGCTCGAGAGACCCGCACAAGGGGCAGGGCTCCCCTTCCCGGAGGTCTGCCCTTCGTCCCTCTAGGCTGAGGGCAGTGTTTGCCAGATGAAATGCCCTGTCCGCCTCTGCCAGTGTGACTCCGACCCTTTCAATACCGTGTGATGCCACCTGCCATGCTGCCCTTGCTGCCGCTACCTCCGTCCTGGCAGCATCAGCGGCCACACCGGCTTCCGTTCTATCTTTCACGGTGCCAGCTGCCTCTGTTGCCAACTGGGCGAGGGTCTGAAACGTATCCCTGCGCTTTTCGAGTTCCATTCGCTCCTTGCTCAGAGCGTTCATTGGTATGGAGGCAGCGCTTTTCTCACTTTCTTCACGGGCTTTCCGCACGTCTGCTTCCACTTCTTCAGCAACTTTCAATTTCTCCCGTACAGACTCAAGGTCTGCAGCCTTTTTCTGTTCATCCTTTACAAGGGTGGCGCGCTCTTTTTCGAGCACCTCACCCTCATGACGGTTCTTGATGAAGCGTTTCAGCTCTTCCTGCCAACGGTTCCATTCCGCGGCAAGGGGAGCTGTAACCTTGTTTCTGTCCAACCAGGAGTTCGCATCTTCGATTTGTCCATCAATCACGGCTTTTTCGGAATCAAGCTCGGAAAGCGCTTTCAAGGAATCAGCTGCCGCGGCGACGGCGGCATCAGCCTGCGTGTCTGCTTCCTTGGCATCGGATTCCGCTCCCGAGATCCGCGTGTCAAGATCCCTGGCCTTGGCCAGGAGAGGTTTTGCATTTTCATAATTCTTTTCAGCATCACCTGCAGCGGACTGAGCCTTCTCCAACGCGGCCCGGGCAGCAGAAAGACTTGCCTCTCCAGTCGATACCAACGTCTTCTGTTCTTCTGCCGCATGCGACGCATGCTCGGCGCGTATCCGTGCTGAGTCGGTATTTTCGACCATACTGCGGAGTGGCTGGACCGACTCAACCCCCGCCAGTTCTACGCGCAGTCCTTCGGCGCCTTCCCATGCGGCTTCAGCTTCAGACCTCATGAGCTCCGCCGAGCTGACATCATCGCGCAATACCAGGCGACGTTGGTACCATTCAGAGGCTTTCTCCGCAACCGCCAGTTGTCCCTGTACTTCCTTCAAGGAAACACCCACTCTCACAAGATTTACTTCAACTGTCTTGCGCTCCTCTTCGTCGAGCACGACGATCTCGCCTTTTCTGTCTTCAAGCTGCTTCAGGTTCTGCTCCTCTTCCCACGCACGGCGATAGGCAGCGGTAGAGAGCATGCCGTAGATCTCGGTGCCGGTGATACGTTCGAGGAGTTCGGAGCGCTCTT
>Ga0265295_1006430_pt1 | contig 14219 bp, 8 predicted proteins | sample Munlansysbiofilm_FD_192503 | JGI IMG/M metagenome (GOLD analysis project Ga0265295, IMG submission 192503) | Leachate microbial communities from a municipal landfill in Southern Ontario, Canada - Methane capture system biofilm | ecosystem: Engineered > Solid waste > Landfill > Unclassified ... | reverse complement strand
ATGTAACGTCTGAAATTGAAACAATAGCTGACTGTTGCCACAATATAGGACGAACAGCCACACGCAAAAATAGCAGTAAACTCAATTTCACGCCTGATCAAATAGCCGACTTAAATCAAATGTTTGATTTGGTAGAGGCTCACTTAAATCTCTTCTATAAAAGTATCAAGAAACATCAAATTACTGAAGAGTGCCGTGCCGAAATTCTCCGCATCGAAAACGACATTAATAACTTGCGCTATGCCCTAAAAATGAAAAGTATCGATCAAGTGAACAATGGCACGTTAACCTATGCTTCAAGTACGCATTTTATGGATATGATAGAAGAATGTGAACGTCTGGCCGACGCCATTACCAAAGTGGTAACGGAGAAAAAGTTTTAATAAGCAAGAAAGGCTGCCAATCACTGGCAGCCTTTCTTTTTCAAAACAATTTATTCTACAAATTTTATTCAAAATCGATAACAAAAGGCATGATGGCTTGTACCCCTTGTCGCGATTGAATTTCTTTAAGATAACTAACGTAACGGTAATTATCTCCTAATTGATTACGAAGTGTACGAGTCTCTAACGAGGAAGACAAATCGTTCATTAATTCTTGTACAAAATCCTTTTTAGCTGGATAAGCTTTAAGGCTATAATCTTTTAAGCCCGCTTTTTGAACAGCTATTTTTACTGCGGTATCCAATCCACCAAGTACATCCACTAAACCTATTTTTTGAGCATCCGTGCCAGTCCAAACACGACCTTCGGCAATCGCTTTAATAGAATCGGTAGCCATACCGCGACCATCGGCACAGCGTTTTACAAACAGCTCATAACCACGATTCACATAATTTTGAAATAACACTCTTTCGGCGGTTGTTACAGGACGCATCACCATCCCAAAATCTGCAAAATTATTGGTTTTCACACCATCAAACGCTACACCTATTTTTTCAGTCAAGCCTTTGAAGTTAGGCAATAATCCAAAAATGCCAATAGAACCTGTTATGGTAGTTGGTTGAGCCACAATAGTATCGGCCACACACGAAATATAATAACCGCCAGAAGCTGCGTAATCGCCCATCGATACAATCAACGGTTTTTTAGCTTTTACCAAACTAGCTGCATGCCAAATTTGTTCCGATCCATAAGCGCTACCGCCTGGAGAATTCACACGCAACACAACGGCTTTAATGTCCTCATCATCGGCCAATTCGAGCAGTGTTTCAGCTATTTTATCGGATTCCATATCTTCTTCATTACCACCATCGATAGCACCAACAGCATAAACCACTGCCACTTTATTGGAAGAATATTTTTCGTCTACCGTAGCATTTTTCATTGCTTTGAAACCAACCGTTTTGTAACTATCGCCAGCGAACGTTTTAAGCATGCTATCTACCGAATTTTCATAAATCAACGTGTCAACCAAACCTAATTCGTAAGCCTTTTCGGATTCCGCAAAAAACAAACCTTCATCGGCAAAACGATTCAATACTGCCACATCCAATTTACGCGATTTTCCCATATCCGCCAACATATCAGACCAAATAGAACCCGACATTTGCGTCATTTGTAAACGATTAGCATCGCTCATTTTGGTATTAATATAAGGCTCTACCGCCGATTTAAAAGTACCCACTTTGAACACTTGCATTTCAATACCCAATTTATCCAAGGCATCTTTGAAAAATACGGTGTTCATAGCAATACCGGTCAACCCTAACATACCTTGTGGATTCATCGCTACTTTATCGGCCACAGAAGCCAAGTAATAGGTACCATTGGTATAGTTGTCGGCATAAGCAGCTATGAACTTGCCACTCTTTTTAAACGCAAGCAACGCTTGACGAATTTCTTTCGTAGAAGCTGGCGCAGCCGAGAAATTTTCAATATCTAAATACAATCCTTTGATATTTTCATTTTTAGACGCCTTATCAATGGCTAACAGAACATCATCCAAGCCCATAACAGCTTGAGAATCGTCAATGGTGGAAAGAATAGAAGTAAAACTATTTTCTTCGGAGCGTTCTACTAACGTACCTTTAAGCGTGAGTTTAAATACCGAATTAGGCTCAATTGGCATCGTTTTATCACTCGACGCAGCAATAGCGCCAATCACACTCAACGAAATAATTAAACTTAACACAGAGAACAAAAGCATACCAACAATAGTAGCCAATGTCATTTTAAAAAAGTTTTTCATACGTGATTCTATAAAATTAAAAAATAAGAAACTAGACACACATCGTAAACGACGAAGCAAAGTAAGCTATTATTTTTTGAATTACCAAATTTATTTATTGTTTTTCGATAATTTTTTATCAAAAAACAATCCGAAAGGTGTCATATCAACTCATTTCATTATATAAATTAGTTTTTGTATCTTTGTCAGAACTAATTATATACGCTATGCACCTTGTCATCATCAACGGTCCAAACCTCAATTTACTAGGGAAACGCGAACCTCAAATTTATGGACATGACACGTTCGAGAGTTATTTAGAAACACTCAAAACGCGTTATCCACACATCACTTTATCGTATTACCAATCTAATATTGAAGGTGAACTTATCGATAAAATACATGAGGTAGGTTTCTCGGTTGATGGTATTATTCTGAATGCTGGCGGTTACACACACACCTCGGTGGCTATTGCCGATGCGATTGCTGGCGTAAAAACACCAACTATCGAAGTGCATATTTCCAACGTATTCAAACGCGAAGATTTTCGGCACAAATCATTATTATCACCTGTGGTTATTGGCACCATTGGAGGATTTGGGCTTGATTCTTACCGATTAGCTATTGAATCTTTTTTGGCACGCCATTAAACGTTTTTATCACTTACGGGTCTAATGAAATGTCAACATGATTTGGTTGACCGATTTAGATCACTTACACTAACCCATTTTCTCAATGAAACACATTTTTTCTGCGCTCATCGCTCTTTTTTTGGTTGCCACAAGCTTGCAAGCCGCCATTGTTAAAGGGAAAATTTTAGACACCAACAACAAACCACTCGATTATGTGAATGTCGTTCTGCTACGTCAAACGAACAACTCCCTTGCTGGTGGTGGTATTACCGATGTAGATGGACTTTTTAGTATCGATAATGTCACCATAGGCAGCTACCGTTTAGAAGTGTCGTTTGTTGGGTATAAAACTTATACAAAACCAATTATCATCAAGTCACCAGAAGATAAACTAACCGTAGGAGCCATTAAACTCGAAGAAGATGCGCAAGCATTAAGCGAAGTAGAAGTGGTAGCTCAAGGTTCACAAATGCGATTTGATATCGATAAAAAAGTGTTCAATGTTGATCAGAATATTGCGGCAGCAGGCGCTTCAGCAAGTGAGGTATTAGAAAATATACCGTCGGTACAAGTGGATAATGATGGAAATATCTCATTGCGAAACAACAGCAACGTAGAAATTTGGATTAACGGAAAACCATCTGGTTTGGATAGTGAGAATCGGGCACAAATTCTCGAACAAATGCCTGCAGGAAGTATTGAATCGATTGAAGTAATCACAAATCCTTCAGCCAAATTTAGTCCTGAAGGCACGGCAGGTATCATTAACTTGGTAATGAAAAAAGACCGCAAAAGTGGTTATATGGGCAGCGTAGCTGCTGGCGCCAGCTATCAGATGAATGGTAAATTGAGTGGCAACGCCAGTGCTAACTTCAATTACAACAGTTCCAAAATTGATTTCTATGCCAACCTCGGTTTTCGTCAACGCGACATGATAGGAAGTGGTTTTACTGATCGTTATTCGTTCGCACCAAATACCAACAGGAGCGATACGTTGTCTTTTATGCACCAAGATAATGACCTGATTCGTAGTTCGTGGGGATTATTTGGGCGCACAGGCTTAAACTGGCATATTGACAAAAAAAATACACTCGGGATTTCAGGTATGATTAATTCGCAGGATTACGATAACACTTCAACTATTGATTATGATGTTATACGCTTTAATGCTTTAGAAGACACCGCTATTTACAAACACATTAGCGACATTAACGCCATAAGATTATCGTATAATATTATGTTAGATTATCTTTACGAAATTGACAAAAAAGGCTCTGAAATTCGCTCGTCGATCTCTTATGGAGAAAACCAACGCGACCAAAATGCCAATTATAATCAAACGGTGGAGTATGGAAATGCGTCGGCTTATACCCAAAAACAGTATAGTGGCTACAATAATCATACAGCTGAGTTTAAATCAGATTACGTTCAAAAATTTAGCGATAATATGAAATTGGAAGCTGGTGTAGCCGTGAATTGGCAAGACCGATTTTCTAATTCTAAAACGTGGGATTATCCAACACCCACCACAGACACATTATCGGCTTACAACGATTTTGAATACAAAGAATTAATTAGCGCAGCTTATGCTACTTATGGTGCTAAATTTGGGAATTTTAGTTTTCAAGGCGGTTTACGTGGCGAATATACCAACACGGTAGTAAGCACACGCGATGCGGAAACAGACAACTATTTGACCACTACCAAGGGTTATTTTCAATTATTTCCAACCGCTTACTTGTCTTATTCGTTACCTGAAGGCAACGAACTACAGTTAAACTACACACGCCGCGTCAATCGTCCACGTGGACGCGAATTAAGCGCTTATCGCAACGTATCGGACTCTACTAGTATCTCGTACGGTAATCCGCGCTTAAATCCGGAATTTGCCAATGCGCTTGAATTAAATTATATCAAAAGTTGGGAAGAACATGTGTTGTCGGCATCGTTATACTATCGTTATACCACCGATGTAATACAACGCGTTCGTTTCGAATCGCCATTGAACAGTGATATTATGGAAACCACTTACGAAAATATTGCCAGCGCACAATCAGCAGGCTTGGAAGTGGTTGGAAAAAATAGAATTGGCAAATGGCTGAATTTAACCACCACGTTAAATGGCTATTATGAAGAGATGAGCCCGATTGTTTACAATAATGTGTTACTGCAAGGTAAGAGTGAGGGTTTTTCGTGGGATGCACGCCTAATGGCAAACGTGTTAATCAGCAAAACATTTTCGGGTCAATTGGTTGGCGCTTATTATTCACCACATGTAATAGCGCAAGGCAAAACTAAAGATTTTTACATGGTTGATTTAGGATTTAAAAAATCCTTTTTTGAGAAAACAGTAAACCTCAGCTTAAGTATTCGCGACGTGCTGAATTCACGTGGTTGGAGAAATATCACGTGGGGCGACACGTTCTATCAAGACTTTGAACGGGCACCAAACGGACCACGCTTCTCGCTTACAGCCACCTATAATTTTGGCAATATGAAAGACAAAAAGAAAGCCAAATCGAAAGAGGAAAATGGCAGTAACGGCTCCGATAGCGGTGAAGAGTTTATGGAATAACTCGAATTCAATCGCATATTATGAAAAACACCCTTTATGGGATTTGATTCAAAAAGATAAAATTAATATATTTCCGTTCAAAAGTTACGCTTTTGGACGGATTTTTTTTAAATCCGGACGTTGATTTATCGCTCAACGGCACACGACTTGTGTTACCTCGAATTTAGGTGAGTAATCGTTAATAACGTTCGTTTTATATAACATTATTCCACAGAGCAATAGCAAATGATTTAAAATAAAAAAACGTCGTAAGAAAATTCTTACGACGTTTTTTATATGAAAACATTCACTCTGAAAATCTATCAACGATTCACAACGACTTTTTGAACAGTTGTTTTAGCGCCAGCCTCTACTTTCAATAAATAGATACCATTGCTCAAATCGGTTACAGAAATTTGGTCGCCTGCATTTACACGACCTGATTGAAGCATTTTACCTGATAAATCAACTAATTGGTAGCTCATTTGATCTACACCATCAGCATTAACTAAGAGGTAATCAACAGCTGGATTAGGTGATACTGATAGCCATTGCATTTCTACTTGATCGATAGGAGTAGACGTTTTATACCAAGGTTGACCTTTTTGTGTACCCCAAATAAATTCTGCCAAAATAGGATAATCAATAAAAGGATTACGATTATGTTGTTTGGCGTAAACAGCATCGTTACGAGTAATTTCTTTTTGTGAAACAGGATCGGCACGATGCCATTTCAAAAACAAAGCAATCGAATATTTTGATAAACCAGAGTTACTAGCTACTGCATTGAAAGCATTACCCCAGCTACCACACTTATCAGCATAACGAGTTGCCATATAGAAATAAGTACGCGCAAAATCGCCTTTGTATTGATCATCTGGCTCAAATACGGTTAACGACGTATAACCTGGGAACGTACTTTGACCTGCTTTACCTAATGCCTTACCACCAGGAAGAACCGTTCCATTGGCACATTCTCCAAATTGAAGATTACTACGTTGACCATTTACTTTACCATCAGTCGGATACACGTGAAATGCGTCACTCACCATTGGTGAAGCTTCGCCAAACCAGCTCTGTGGTACGGAGTGCTCGCGGTTATAACAATCGCAAACAGCGCTATAACTACCACATTTGTCGCCCCATGTCCAAGTACAAGTAGAATACATATCCCACAAAGCACCAGAAGAAGTTTTATCGCTAGTAGAATAGACAGTATAAAGTCCCGCATAGCCTACATCATAATGACCTTCGATAATACTTTGTAGGGCATAACGGAGATTATCATTTGTTTGTCCTTCGGCAGAGTCATAATACGTAGTTGGTGCAGCAGCAAAAGCTAACGTAGCAGGCACCAATAAGCATATAAAAAAAAGTTTTTTCATAAAAATAGAACTAATTATTGATTGATTACAAATTTGAGCGTTTGAGATTTTCCTTCCGTGTATATTTCTAACAAATACATGCCGTCAACTAGGTGGCTCACAGAAATGGCTGAACCTGATTGCGTAGAACCACTAGAAAGTGTTTGGCCAGATAGATTGACAATACGATATGTCAATTCAGTATTTTTTTGAGCCGTTATTACCACCACATCCTTAGCGGGATTTGGAGAAATTAGCAACTGCGGCACAACTGTTTGTTCAATAGCAGTACTTGTTTTATACCAAGCCTGCCCTTTTTGGGTACCCCAAATATATTCCGCCAGTTCAGGATAGTCAATAAATGGGTTACGATTGTTTTGCTTATAACCAGTTGTATTGTTTAACCCAAAAATAGCATCATTACGGACACGCTCTTTGTCTGAAACAGGATCTTGACGATGCCATTTCAAAAATAAAGCAACCGAATAAGTGGTTAAACCATTGACTGAGCCAAAGCTCTGTCCACCCCAACTCGAACATTTGTCGGCATAACGAGTGGCCATGTAAAAATAGGTGCGTGCAAAATCGCCTTTATACTCATCATCAGGTTCAAACACTGAACCACTAACACTGCCCCCAGAAAACGTACTTGTTCCTAAACGCCCAAGTGCTTTTGATGTCAAGACTGTTCCATTTGAACATTCACCAAATGGATAATTACTACGTTGACCATTTACTTTACCATCTGTAGGATAAACATGAAAAGCATCACTTACCATAGGCGAAGAACTACCAAACCAACTTTGTGGAATAGAATGTTCTTTATTATAACAATCACAAACAGTTTGATAATTACCGCATTTTTTTACATTATGTTGCCATGAACAGGTTGAGTACATATCCCAAATACTACCATCATCATGTGAATCGGTAGCAATGTAGAGCATATTCAAATTGTCATAACTTACTACGGTATGACCATCGATTATACCTTGCAAAGACAAGCGCAACGTATTGTCTGATTTACCTTCGGCTGTATCGTAATAGGTGGCTGGAGCTGCTGCAAACAGTAGCATTCCAACGCAAAACAAAGAAATAGTTAAAGTCAGTTTTTTCATGATAGTATACAAATAGATAGTTTGCAAAGTTAGAATTTTATTTTGTAACTACCAATTTAACGACTTGATTTTTACCATTGGCAGCAATTTGTAAGACATACACACCACCATTCAACTGGCTAATAGACACTAAATCGTCTGACTGAGCCATGCCTGATAGTAACATTTGCCCTGAAATATCGAAAATAGTGTAAGTGAATTGATCTACACCATCGACCGTAATAGACACCACCTCATTAGCTGGATTTGGATACACTTGTAAGCGTGCAAAGGTAACTTGTTCTACTGGAGTAGAAGCACCATACCAACTTTCACCATTTTTGGTTCCCCAAATATATTCAGCTAAAACTGGATAATCGATAAATGGATTACGGTTGTTTTGCTTATAATTACCTTTATTATAAGTGCTGTTGCCATAGATTACTTCGTTCCGAAGAATTTCTTTAGCCGACACAGGGTCTTGACGATTCCATTTCAACAACACATCGCGACCATAGGTGGTAAAACCACTATAAGCAGAACCAAACATGCCGCCACTCCAAGTTGCACATTTGTCGGCATAGCGTGTCGCCATATAAAAATAGGTACGTGCTAAATCGCCTTTGTACTCATCATCGGGTTCAAATACAACGCCAGAATAACCAGCGAAAGACGAATTACCTCTTCTACCCAATGCTTGGGTCATACTATTGGTTGTACACTTTGTTCCTGTAGCACTTTCGCCCAAAGGGTCATTACCACGGTACGAATTCACGTAACACGATGTTGGATATAAGTGGAATGCATCGCTATACATAGGGGAACCTTCGTTGAACCAACTTTTAGGCACCGAATGCTCGCGGTTATAGCCACCGCCACACGAACCAGAACAAAAACTGGTAGTGTAAGCAAATCCACACGTAGAATAAATGTCGATTATTTTTGAACCTGCGGCGTTCTCCGTATCTGAATATTCGTACAAGTAACGTAACGCATCGTAAGAAACAACCGTGTGATTATCAATAACACCTTGTAATGCCAAACGCAGTTCATCTCCTTGCTTTCCTTCGGCAGACTCATAATAGCCGACTGGAACTTCGGCAAATGCCATCAAAGAGAAAAGACCAAGAAGGCATAACAAATTAATTTTTTTCATGTTTAGTGATTAGATATATAATAATTAACGTACAACTTTAACGCTTTTTACAACACCATCGACAGACACTTTAAATACATAAACGCCTTCAGGTAAAACAAACGCTTCTTCGGCAGCACATTGTAAGCGTTGAGCACACAAACGACCTGTAGCATCAAATACATTCACCGCGCTACCAGGTTGTAAGTTAAGAATATGAATAGCTTCGGAAGTCGTGTAATATACAAGTGCATTGGCATCGGTATATTGCATGCTAGTTGGCGTACTTTCCTCCAAAGTCATCACTGCTATTTGTTCGGAAACAGGAACACCCGTAGGAGTTACCGTGTAATAGTATTGTTTGTTCGGTTCTAAGCCAACTACCAAATACGATTGTACATTGCCTACCGATTTTGGATAACCTGTAAGTGATGCGTTTGCAGCAGCTAGTTTCTTGCCAAATACCTCCACATTTTTTACCTCCCAAGTGGCAGCACTCGTTGCTGTACTCGTATAAACAAAAGCTATTTTTACAATTTTCCCGATATAAGGATCCATAGAAACAGAACCGGTAGGAATAAATGTCCAATCAGTTCCACTCGGCCAATTAGTGACTGGTAACTTATACCAATTTACATCATCATAAGACACTTGTACGCTCAAATCCTGATTAGTCCCAAATTTACGAGCATGTTCAAAATAAATATCTGCACTCGTAGCATTGGTCAAATCAATAGCTGGTGAAATCAACCAACTTTCAGTCGCATAATTAGTGGGATTGATATAAGCACTTGACTTCATATAACTACTACCATTGTAAGTTGACCATTTCCAAACATAAGAAAGTTCTGCTGGTAATATTTTGTTGTCGATGGTAAAGTTGCCTTGACTTGCGCTGAAGGTTTCGTTTAAGAAAACTGCATCCTCCTCACCAACCAACGCTTCTGTGGTTACATTTAACACATAATTGGTAACACCCGCATTTGTCCAATTCGCATTGAAGGAATTTTTTGTAACATTGGTAGCCTCCAATGCTTGGAACGTACAAGTTCCTGTTAATGGCACGTTTCTAGTAGTAAAATCACTACTCGTCACCACCAAAGTAGCGGTATGAGTACCAACTGTTGTAGGCGTATAAGACACGGTTATATTTTTACCAGCATTACCATCAGTTGCAGTAACTGAAGCAGATGATACTTTGAATAACGCAGCATTAGTACCTGTTATAGACAAGCCAACTGTTGACGACAAATTAGTTCCTTTCACCAAAATAGTTTGGTCATTTTTTACCATCACATTTTCGGAACTAAATACTAACGTACTTGTAGTTGGTGAAACTAACGAAGCCGAGCATGACCCAGTAAGCGTTACGGTGGTCGATTGTGCTAATTCTGTGCTACTAATGGTAAGTGTAGCTGTATGATTTCCCAATGCGGTTGGTTTGTAAGATACAGTAACAGTAGTGCCAGCTAACGCATTAGCACTGGTAATAGTTGTAGGCGACACGGTAAAAAAACTCGCATTGGTACCTGATACAACCAACGATAAACTCTTGGTTAATAAGACACCTCTTACTGTTAATTGAGCAGTAGTCGTTCCATTTTTATTAGCTGCACCAACCACCAATGATGACGCATTAGTTGGAGCTGTTAACGTAGGTACATCCGACGCACAAGTACAACCTGATAAATCGCTAGTAGTAGCATACGCTTCAGAATAAGTGGATAGAATTTTAGTAAAGTCTACATTGGTTCCTTGTTTTTCGCCCCAAATATATTCCGCTAAACAGGGATAGTCAATAAATGGGTTACGATTGTTTTGCTTGTAACTTCCTTTGTTATAAGTGCTATTACCATAGATTGCTTCGTTACGAATTTTTTCTTTAGTTGAAACAGGGTCTTGACGATTCCATTGGAGCAGCATATTGATTGCCCAAGTTTGGAAACCATTGTTGTCGCCGCCAAACATACCGCCACCCCAACCAGAACATTGATCGGCATAGCGTGTTGCCATATAAAAATAGGTGCGTGCCATATCGCCCTTATACTCATCGTCTGGTTCAAATACGGTGCCTGAATATCCAGGATATGATGATGCACCAAGTTTACCCAACGCGTCTGTCGTATTGTACTTAGTCCCAGTAGCTGTTTCTCCAAATGGATAATTGCTACGATATGAATTCACACTACACGATGTTGGATATAAATGAAACGCATCACTATACATTGGTGTAGCTTCGTTGAACCAGCTTTTGGGAACAGAGTGTTCACGATTAAACCCACCACCACAACCGCCAGCACAAAAAGAGGTTGTATATGGAAATCCGCACGTTGAATAAATATCAATAAGCACTGAACCTGCGGCGTTTTCTGTATCAGAATATTCGTACAAATAACGTAACGCATCGTATGATACCACCGTATGATTGTCGATAGCATCTTGTAATGCCAAACGCAAAGCATCTCCTTGCTTACCTTCGGCCACGCTATAATAGCCTGCAGGAGCTTGAGCCAATGCCATCAAAGAAAAAAGACCAAGAAGGCATAACAAATTAAATTTTTTCATAATACAACTATGGATTTAATTATCAATAAGCAATTTTGAAACTACGCGTTGATTTACCTACTGTTACTTGGAGAACATAAATACCTTTCGATAATTGAAATTGTTCTTCTGAACTACAGTTAGTTTGTTTTGTAATCAATCGACCAGCACAATCAAAAATAGAGACCATACTATTATCTGCAAGATTGGATACATATACCGTTCCGTTTTGAGCATAATAGGCAATGTCGTCAATGGTTGTATAATTGATGGCAATTGGGTCGTCATTTGTTGCAATAGTAACCGCACCTGTGGCTGATAAAATGGTTAAACGTCCTAAGTTGGCTTCGTATTTATAGGTTCCACCTGTCACGGTAACAGCAGCAGGATGTGTCCCATCGAAATAGGTCAGATAAGTTACAAAACCGCCAGGCGTTGTGTATTGATAATTAGGAACAACTGAGGCTGTAGTACTTGTAGTAACAGTATAATCGGTTACATTAGTAGCATCTTTCAACATGTTGATAGCCAATTCTGGGTAATCAATAAATGGATTACGGTTACCTTGATATACTTCACCACCATCGTTACGAGTCATTTCAGTTAATGAAGGAGGATCTTGCATGTGCCATTTCAAAAGAATAGCTAATGATTCAAACACAGAATTAGAGTTAGAACCTACTTGAACTAACAGATCGGTTTTGCATTTTGGTAAATACAAGTTATTATAATACGTTCCATTTTTACCATAGGTAATGTAATCGTACAAAATCACACGAGCGCAATCGCCACGATAAGTACCGTTAGAAATGGCAGTGTAGTTACTATTGCTAATAGAAATGTCATTAGGGTCATAATAATTACTTCCTTCGCCATAAGCTGTATTACCGCGGTCTGAATTGACCGATGTACTAGCAGGACGAACCGATTGCATATCATATCCAATTGGAATAGATGTGCCTTTTGTCGTTTCAGAACCTTCAAATTTTGATTGTGGCCAAGTATGCTCACGATTCCAAGAACTACCAGAATCCCACGTAGCATTCATAGAGGCACCATTATAATATGAAATAAAATTGGACGAATTATTCAAGTCTTTATCAACTGACGAATAAGCATAACGCAAAGCGCCATAATCATAACGTGACGCTGCAATTTTATTCGTTTCGCCCATCAACTGATTCAACGCGCCAAAAAGAGTGGCTCCTGTTTTAGACATTAATTCGGCATAAGTATAGCCCGTTTTATAATACGCTGTTTGTTTGGTAACATACGTCGTGTAAGCGGCTTTACCAGCATCCGAAGCCACATGCGATTGCATATCAATACCTGCAGCAAAAGTTATCTGAGTAATTAAAAGAAATGAGACCAAGGCTAATTTAAAAGCCAAATACGTGTTTTTCATTTTCGGTTATGAATTAAAAGGTTAACGTTTTGATGGTATAATAAGTTCCTTTATAAAGGATTTGAATCATGTAAACGCCTTTACTTGGAACATTAAAACGTTCTTCGGCAAGGCAATTTGTACGTTGGTCACATACACGACCCATCACGTCAAAAATACGAACTTGTGATGATTCAGGAAGATTCAACAGGTGAATTTGGCGGTCACTGTTCAAGCAAACTACGCCAAGATCTTGATTAATATCGACATTACCACTTGTTGAGCCATAAAGCACTTCTATTTCTTCAGACTGGTTGACAGCGGTTGGTTTTACCGTATAATAATAAGGCTGATCGGCTGACATTGGCACTGCCACATTATGAGCGCAAACAGCGCCCAATGTTTGAGGGTAACCTACTAATGATGTTTTTGTAATTACCTGACCACCAGTAGTAATAAATAAACCTGCAATATTAATACGTTTACCTGTAACCGCTTGCGATAACTCAATAATATCAGTAGCAGAAGCAGTTACAGACATTGTATAATCTACAAAAGCACTAGTTAAAATAATATTATCTATTACATTTGCGCCTATCGCTACTTTTAATTGAGAAGCATCGCTACCATAAGCTTTGGCGTTAATGGTAAGTGTGGCACCAGCAGACATATCAAGACCTGTGATTTTCACCACGCCATCGCCGCTACCAGTTCCTAAACGGAAAGAACCATTATCATCGTACGTACTACCAGATGACGACAAATGATCGTTAGCTGTAATTTTAGCAGCCGACAATGGTGTTTCCAACAATAACGTATCGAGTTTAGTACCCACAACATCTTTTGTATAAACATCCAACTCGTAATTAGCCGCACCAGCATTAGTCCAATTGGCTGTAAAGCCAGAAAGTGACACATTGGTAGCATCCAAAGCTTCGAACGTACATTCACCAGTAATAGGAACTACCACAGAGGTAAAATCATTACTTGATACCGTAAGTGTAGCCACATGCGCATTAATGGCTTCTGGCTTGTATGCTAGCGTAATTGTTTGTCCAGCATTTACTTCGGATGCTGTCAATGTTGATTTTGATAGTGTAAATTTGGCCGCATCTGCTCCTGAAAGTGCTAATGTAACAGTGTTAGCCAAATTGGTACCTTTTATTATCACGTCCTGTTGTTGTGTAAGCGTGGCATCACTTCCCGAAAATGAAACACCTTGCGTAGTTGGGGAAGTTAAAGTAGCTAAACATGAGCCCGTTAAATTCACAATCGTACTCGTAGCAAGTTCACCACTTGAAATAGTCAATGTGGCTGCGTGTTGACCAAGTGCTGTTGGC
>Ga0265295_1006429_pt1 | contig 14222 bp, 13 predicted proteins | sample Munlansysbiofilm_FD_192503 | JGI IMG/M metagenome (GOLD analysis project Ga0265295, IMG submission 192503) | Leachate microbial communities from a municipal landfill in Southern Ontario, Canada - Methane capture system biofilm | ecosystem: Engineered > Solid waste > Landfill > Unclassified ... | reverse complement strand
TGAGCTATTAGGCTCAGTCAATTTTCATTTCATGCCTAATTACGTGCGAATAGTTTCGAGCACCTTAAGGTATCTATTCCTTATCATTTTGAGCTTTTCCTCATCCAGATTTTCGCGGTATATCCTTACCATATCAACAACGCCTTTATCTTGATAGAAATATGCTGTGGCAGCATCAAAATAGAGTAGATCTGTATCGAATTTTACCTCGTCAGTTATCTTTTTAAAGTTATCCCAAGGTACATAGTAGGGAAGTTCAAAGAATCCGATATTAGGGTCAGCTTGATCTTTGTAAATTCCATCGCCATAAGGGATAAGGGTGAAAAAGCAGCGTAGTTTTATCATCGCCATTTCATTCGCAAATTTTTTACCCGGCGATTTGAATTGAACTCCCTCCTTATCATACAGTTCCTGTACGGCATGTATTTGGCTGTAGTTCTGTAAGTTAATAAGCCTTATAACATAACAGGTTTGGTTAAACATGGTTATGTTACCAGTAACAGCACCAATTGGAAACTTCACCTTCTCCTGTACTTTAACTGTAGCTCTGATTAGTTTCTCCAGAGGGAAGTAGTCGGCCAACATCAGGTAAAGCATTTTTGGCCTATTGGTTCGGGGTGTTTCATCGTAGTATCCAAAGTAGGGCGAAACAGCCTCCAGAGCGCAGGTGTTTTTCATCAGTATATCATTGGTAATGCACGAAAGGGGTTCTTCTTTTAGAACTCCACCATAGCGGTCAATGGCTCCTAACTTTTTCATGGCATGAGATTTAGCGTAAGGTTTATACCAAATATACATCATTTTGCCATACAGGTCAACCGTTTAACCTATTTTTTGAATGGGCTATGTTCTATACAGAAAAGCCCCAACTTTATAGATGAGGCTTCTGTAAAAGATAATAGATGCTTAAACCATGCCGGCAACCAAGTCTTTTAAAACCTGATTTCTGCTATATGAAAGGTAAAACATCCTCATGGATGGTTTAAATGGTGTGTCTAATGCCGTGATTGATTCGCTAACTTCTTGCTTGATAATTTCAATAGTTTTCAAAAGTGTGCTGTCAATTTGAGTGATTATTGGGTAGAATCCTTTATCATCAATAATATTTCGAGCGATGTAGGCCATTAGCTGTGTTTCAATAATCTTTTTCGAAGTGTTTATTTGGTTTTTATTTGGTTTTACACCCTGTTTATCAGCAAAAGCAATAAATTGCTCCATTATGTTAACCCCTTTTAGGTAACTTATAAAATCTGTATGGGTTTTAAGGCTCGAAAGGTTTTTCCTATTCCTGTCGGAGTATTGAAAGGCGAAACGATAAATAAGATTTCGACGTGCAACCTGATTAAAGTAGGGACTTGTACCCGTTGTGTCCATTGGGATAAAGAAGTCGGGCATTATGCCTCCGCCACCATATACGGTACGCCCCATTGGGGTAGTGAATTTAAGGGAATCGTCGAGTCTAATGCTGTCTATTTCCTGAAATTCGCCGTGTAGATATCTGTTACTAATGTCATGGTAGTAATCATCATTTCCAGGTACATAGGGTTTTTGTATGCTACGGCCGGTTGGAGTATAGTATCGGGCAATGGTTAATCTCAATGCCGAACCATCTGAGAAAAGAACCTGTTCCTGAACAAGGCCTTTACCAAACGATCGCCTTCCAATTACTTTTCCCCTATCGTTATCCTGTATAGCACCAGCTAAAATTTCACTAGCTGAGGCCGAGAACTCATCGATTATTACAGCAACAGGTATATCGATACAACTTCCTTTAGAGTTTGAGTATACGTTCTGGCGAGCACGAGCCTTCCCTTGTGTGTAAACAATGAGTTTCCCTTCCGGTAAAAACTCGTTGGCTATATTTGTTGCCTGATCAAGGTATCCACCATTATTCCCCCTAAGGTCGATAATAATTTTTTCCATGCCCTGCTTTTGCAAATTTTCTACGGCACTAACAAACTCAGTGTACGTAGTTCTGGCAAAGCGCGAAATTTTAATGAACCCTATCCCAGGTTCAACCATAAAGCTAATATCGATGCTGTAAATAGGGATTTTATCGCGGATTAAATCGAAATGCATAATATCGGGTACTCCAGTTCTAGCAATTCCAAGTTTTACTTTGGTTCCGTTAGGTCCTTTTAGCATTTTCATTACATCTTCCTGTGGCAGTTTAACACCAGCAACTAATGAGTCGTCAATGGTTAAAATTCTATCGCCAGGCATAATACCAATTCGTTCCGATGGCCCACCAGGAATAGTAGTCATAACAACAATTGTGTCGCTAGGCATGTTAAAGGATATTCCAATACCATCAAATCCACCATCTAAAGGTTCGTTTACTGCTTTAAGGTCAGAAGCTGGTATATATACCGAGTGCGGGTCAAGATTTTTAAGAAGGGTAGGGATAGCTGACTCAACTAGCATTCCCATCTCAACGGTATCAACATACTGATCCTCAATAAAGTTAAGTACGCTTGTGAGCTTATCGGTTTTTGGGTAAATTGTTAGACTGGTTCTACCAGACTGTTTCTTTAGCGTGTACCCTAAAAATAATCCTATTGCAAGAACTGCTGCTATTGCAAGTGGATAAAAAATATCCTTTTTCCTATTTTTGTATTCCATATCGGCCTTTAGTATTTCCTTTCAAATGTAATCCAAAATAATCCTGCACCATAGTTGCTAACTACAATTAATAGTTTTTGTTGTTAATCTTCAAGCTTAATAATTTCAATACCCGCTCTTTTTAGAAGTTCAATTCCTTCAGTTGCTCTATAGTCGTCGCTATAAACCACTCTTCTGATACCAGCCTGAATAATTAACTTTGCGCATTCAATGCATGGAGCAGAGGTTACATAAAGAGTTGAACCTTCGCTGCTATTGTTCGACTTTGCTACTTTTGTTATTGCATTTGCCTCAGCATGAAGAACATATTGCTTAGTACGGCCGTTCTCATCCTCACAAATATTTTCAAAACCGCTGGGGGTTCCGTTGTAGCCGTCGGAAATAATCATTTTGTCCTTTACGATAAGTGCCCCAACCTGCCTGCGTTTGCAGTATGAGTTTTTTGACCAGATATGGGCCATCTCAATGTACCGCTTATCAAATTCAGACTGTTTTTCTCCGTAGGGGGAAAGGTTCTCAGATTTCTTCATATTCTTGTGATTAACCTTTTTTAGGATATACTGGTAACCATCAAAGATATTAAATTTTGTGGCTACCATACAAAACAAGCCTTAAACAAAATAGTTTAAGGCTTGTTGAAGTTTTGTACCCGGAGCCGGGATCGAACCGGCACAGTATTGCTACCACTGGTGTTTGAGACCAGCGCGTCTACCAATTCCGCCATCCGGGCGAAAAAATATTTTGGTTTGCGAATATAGTAGGTTTTTTTGTTTTGGGCAATATTATTATTAGCTGTAGCCAATAAATAATGATTACACCACTTTACCAATAAGCTTTGGTTTCGCAATTTTTTTGATGGAATTGTATATTCCTTCCGTATCAATGCCACACTCCCTATAGAGATCTTGTGGGCTTCCATGATCAATAAACCTATCAGGTATGCCCAGCCGGATTACTCTGGTTGAAAAACCATTATCGTTTAGCCACTCCAAAACGGCAGAGCCAAATCCTCCCTGTATTGCACCATCCTCAACAGTGACTATTGTTTTAAAACGTTTGCCAATTTGAGATAGCGTATTGGTATCTAAGGGTTTTACAAATCGCATATCGTAGTGGGCAACGCTAATTCCATCTTTAGCCAATTTTTCTGCTGCCTCGGCAGCATTGGTCCCAATTGGACCAAGTGATAGGATGGCAACGTCATTGCCTTCTCTTAGGATTTTGGCTGTGCCTACTTCAATTGTTTTGAAAGGTTTTCTCCAATCAACCATAGAACCAGTGCCCCTTGGGTAACGAATGCTCCATGCGCCCATATCGTTTTGCTGTGCGGTAAACATCAAGTTACGAAGTTCCTCTTCGTTATATGGTGAGCATATGGTGATGTTGGGTATTGTTCTCATGTATGCAATGTCGAATACGCCATGGTGTGTGGCTCCGTCCTCTCCAACGATACCTCCTCTATCTAAACAAAAAATAACGTTAAGGTTTTGCAGAACTACATCATGAATTACCTGATCGTAGGCACGTTGCATAAACGATGAGTAAATGTTGCAAAACGGAATTAATCCTTCGGAAGCAAGCCCTGCAGCAAAGGTTACTGCGTGTTGTTCTGCAATTCCCACATCAAAGGTTCGCTCAGGCATTTCTTTCATCATAATGTTTAGAGAGCACCCGCTAGGCATTGCTGGGGTAATACCAACTATACGCTCATTCTGCCTAGCAAGTTCTAGGATAGTATGCCCAAAAACATCCTGAAACTTAGGTGGTGTTGGTTTGTCTGTGGTTACTACAATTCTTTCGCCCGTAGTTTTGTCGAATAGACCTGGTGCATGCCATACAGTTTGATTAATTTCAGCAGGACTAAATCCCTTGCCTTTTACAGTATGACAGTGGAGCAATTTTGGGCCAGGTATATTCTTCAGATCATTAAGTACTTGAGTAAGGTAAACTACATCATGGCCATCTACAGGTCCAAAATACCTAAAACCAAGCGATTCGAAGAGATTGCTTTGCTTTAGCACTGCTGATTTTAGTGCATTCTCTAGTTTCTGAACCATTGAGCGTGCGCTTGGCCCTACTTTATTCAGTTTCCCCAGAAGATTCCAAACATCATCCTTAAACTTGTTATAGGTTTGCGAAGTTGTGATATCGAGAAGATACTCTTTGAGTGCCCCAACATTGGGGTCGATAGCCATATTATTGTCGTTGAGGATAACCAATAGGTTAGAGTTAGTCGATCCCCCGTTGTTAAGCCCTTCAAAAGCTAAACCGGCTGTGAGCGATCCATCGCCAATAATTGAAACGGTTTGTCTTTCTTCGTTCTTAAGTTTTGACCCAATGGCCATACCTAAGCCAGCTGAAACCGACGTAGAACTGTGACCAGTCCCAAAGGCATCGTATTCACTTTCGCTACGTTTCGGAAACCCGCTAATGCCCTTATATTTTCGGTTAGTGTGAAACAGGTCCCTTCTGCCGGTAAGTATCTTATGGCCATAGGCCTGATGTCCAACATCCCAGATTAGTCTATCGTAAGGTGTGTTAAACACATAGTGAAGAGCAACAGTAAGTTCAACCACTCCTAAACTTGCACCAAAATGTCCTGGGTTTGATGAAACTTCATCGATGATAAACTGTCGTAGTTCGTTGCTTAAACCAACAAGTTCTTCAACCTTAAGTTTTTTAAGATCATCGGGGGAGTTTATTTGGCTTAGAAGCGGGTGTTGCATAACAAAAATCTTTTAACGATTGCAAAGTTAAAACAAATATATCAAAATAAAGTTTTTAAAAGAATAGGGACTATAGGTAAAGACCTTCTAAGAATAACAACTAGTAAAACAGATAGTTTTGTTGATAAAATCTTTATAAGCATTGGATATATATAAACGCTATCAAAGTCATTATTCATATATTTGCTTCAACAAATAATATCCTAAAAAAAACGAAGATGAATTGCATAAAGCTAAAAATCATATGGATTTTTCTAATAGGCATAATTGTACAATCGTGTGTGCCTGCCAAGGAATTTCAGGCACTACAAGATAAGAATATCAAATGTGAGGAGGAAAGGGAGCGCTATTTTAACGAAAACGAGACCTTAGAGAAGAGTAATAAAGAGTTGGACTCAAAACTTAGGGTACTTAAAGGTGAAGTTGCACAACTCATAGCTGATAGTACATCCAGAGCCATTGAACTATCGAGATTAAAAGATGAGAATGCGAAACTCTCAAAGCGCTATGCCGAATTACAGAATATTCAGGAAACATCTATGGCTGGCACTCAAAAGGAGTCTCGTAGGGTTTTGGCCCAACTGCAGGCAACCCAAGAAGAGCTGCAAGAGAAGCAGGATGCTCTTAAAGAACTTGAGCGCCAACTGAACTTAAGACGAAAGAACCTTGAGGAGCTCCAATCGCATCTGAATGGTTTAAAAAGTGATTTAGACGAGAGAAATGCAAAAATTCAGGAGATGGAAAGGATATTAGCACGCAAAGACTCAGCTGTTATGGCCCTTCGTCGTAAGGTTTCCGATGCACTATTTGGTTTTGAAGGTAAGGGACTAAGCGTGCAGCATAAGAACGGAAAGGTTTATGTGTCTCTTGATGAGCAGCTGATGTTTAAATCGGGAAGCCATGTTGTTGATGCAAACGGAATAAAAGCGCTAAGGCAGTTAATACCTGTGTTGGAGCAAAATCAGGACATTAATATTGTTGTTGAAGGTCACACTGACGACGTGCCATTCCCACAGCGGGGAGAACTGACAGACAACTGGGATTTGAGCGTTAAGCGGGCTACCTCAATTGTACGTATCCTTTTAGATAAATCTAAAATTGAACCCGCACGTATTTCCGCCTCAGGTCGAAGTCAATACCATCCTATTGATCCTCAGAAAACTTCAGCAGCGCGACAAAAAAATCGTAGAACAGAGATTATTCTTACTCCAAAACTCGATGAACTTTTTGAGATATTAGAGGCTAACTAGTCCATATTCTAATAAACCATATGGTTTTTAATAGCCCAAAACCTTAGTTTTTTACTAAGGTTTTGGGCTATACTATTTTCCAATTGTACAGTGTTGAAAAATACTAGGTTTTTTTTAACTTGCCTACAAATTAAAACCCTAAAACCATGAAGAGAAAGATTCTGATATCCTTTACCTTATCGGTAATAGTTGCACTAACGGTTTACCTTTCAATTCCTCAAAACCATTATATTGTAAAGGCGTTAATATACCAAAAGCCCAAAATTCATCACAATACAATTTTTGCCAATAGGACTGTAGAGATTGGCGAGCCAGAACCTTGGCAAACAGATTCCTTATTTAATACGTACGATTTAGCCGAGGATCAGCTAAAAGCAATGGATAAGTATAAAACCGTAGCATTTTTGGTTGCTCGCGACTCCCTTTTACTTTTTGAATCGTATTGGGAAGGTTATGGACCAGATTCCTATTCAAACTCTTTTTCGATGGCTAAAAGTATTGTTGGTTTGCTAATTGGCTGTGCTCTCGATGAGGGGTTTATCGATAACCTCGATCAGCCTGTTGCCGATTTTATCCCCGAGTTTGCACAAGGTGACAAAGCAAAAATTACCATCAGGCATTTGCTGACCATGAGTTCGGGCTTGAGTTGGGATGAGGCTTATTCCAGTCTTTTCTCAACAACTACCCAAGCATACTATGGCAAGTTTTTACGAAAACTTGTACTCGATCAAACTGTTATTAGTGAACCAGGTAAGGAGTTTAACTACTTGAGTGGCGATACACAGCTGCTCTCCATAGTTCTAGCAAAAGCAACGGGACAAAGTGTTGCCGATTACATGTCGAACAGGATTTGGAGTAGAATAGGTGCAGAGCATAGTGCATTATGGAGTCTCGATAGGGAGGGCGGCATTGAAAAGGCCTATTGCTGTTTTAATAGCAACGCAAGAGATTTTGCGCGAATTGGCCGCTTAGTGTTAAACGGGGGAGAATGGAATGGCGAACAGATTGTATCGAAAGAATATCTAGAAGAAACTCTGAAGCCAACAACATACCTTGCAGACAAAGAGTTGGGTGGTATACCAACAGAGCGGTATGGTAATAAGTGGTGGTTTACTACGCATCGCAACCATCAGGTTATTTTTGCTAGAGGAATTTTAGGTCAGTATATTTTCATTATTCCCGATTTAGATATGGTTGTCGTTAGGTTAGGCCATTTACGCGATAATGAGAGAATTGGCGGTCAGCCCATCGATATTTTTGCATACCTAGATATTGCAATGGACATGAGTGATGCTCTGCAATAAATTTTTACATCTGATTAAATGGAAAAAATACGTGTAAAACTTTTAGCATTTCCCGCAGCGGATGTTCAAATATTTACCAAGGCCAAAAGGCGTTTACAAAAGCTTTTTAAGCAGGATATGGTAGAGTTTGTTGATAAGGAACCAGAAGTGTTGGTTTTTCTAACAGGTGGCTCAGAGCGAATAGCATTGCAATCTGTGCATGAATTTGGCTTTTACCTTTTAATTGCTTCAGATATTGATAATTCATGGGCAGCTGCAACAGAGGTTAAAGCTTGGATGAACCAAAATAACATAACCTGCATGCTGGTTGATCAGAATAGCGAATTGGCTGTTGAACTTGTTGACGATTTATACAAAGTGAAGAATGGGATTAAAAACTTAAAGGGTAAGCGTTTTGGCCTAATAGGAGAAGTTTCGGACTGGCTAGTAAATTCGAATATTGATCCCTTTGTTATTAAGACAAAGTTGGGAGTTGATCAGGTGAACATCCCTTGGAACAGTGTTGCCCTAGGTGAACACGGAGAAGTTTCAGCTGATTTTTTAAATTTTTTCAATGCAAAGGGTGTTGAAGGCCTAACTGGCTCTGGTAGAATTTATGAGGTCTTATCCAGTTTGGTTCGTAAGTATGAGTTACATGCCTTAACCGTTGAGTGCTTTTCGCTTCTCCAAAAGTGTAATGCAACTGCGTGTCTAGCTTTGTCAAAGTTGTCGATGGATGGAATACCCGCCGGATGCGAGGGTGATAATTGCAGCATGTTGGGCATGATGATATCAAAAGAACTATTCGGCATTGTCCCATGGATTGGCAATACCTCTTTTGTGAACCCTACGAAGAAACAGTTAACCTTTTCACATTGTACTGTTCCTGCAAACTTGCTTAAAGATTTTGAACTTGATACCCATTTTGAATCGGGGAAAGGTTTGGCAATAAAGGGAACCCTAAAGGCCGATAAGGTTACAATTGTTAGACTCGACCATACCCTAAATAAAATGTTTGTGGGCAAAGGCCTTGTTGAGGTTGGGGAAAACAGGAAGGGAATGTGTAGAACGCAATTATTAGTGAATGTTGACGATTCAGTTATTGCCTATTTTTTAAATAAGCCTTTGGGTAATCATCATTTGATTGTACCGGGCGATTATACCCTGGGCTTTGAATTAGCTGCCCGAATGCTCAAAATGGCATTGGTATAGAAAAAGCCGCAAAAGCGGCTTTTTCTATACAGTTAGAATCTCTTGTTCTTTTTTTTCAAGCAATTCTTCAACCTTTTTGCTATAGGCATCGGTTAGTTTCTGAACCTCACCTTCCGAGTCTTTTGCAAGATCTTCTGCTAGTCCATTCTTTTGAAGTTTTTTAATCTCTTCGTTTGCATCTCTTCGTGCATTCCGGATACTAACTCGAGCATTTTCACCTTCGCTTTTCACCTGCTTTACAAGTTGCTTTCTGCGCTCCTCGGTTAAAGGCGGAACAGCAATACGAACTATTTCACCATTATTCTGAGGATTAAATCCAAGGTTAGCCGCAAGAATTGCTTTTTCAATAGGCCCAATCATTGCCTTTTCCCAAGGCTGAATGGTAATGGTTCTGGCATCAAGTGTACCTACGTTAGAAACTTGTTGCAGTGGGGTGAGTGAGCCATAGTAATCAACCATAATACCAGAAAGCATAGCAGCGTTAGCTTTACCAGCTCTAACTACTCTTAGTGCATCCTCGAGGTGAGAAATAGCTTTTTCCATCATCTCTTTTGCCCCTTCTATGTAAAAATTAACTTCTTCGTTCATGGCTTTATGAATTTTTTGTATAAAAATATTTAATTTCTCACCAATGTACCAATATTTTCTCCTAAAACAACCTTTTTTAAATTTCCCTCTGTGTTCATATCGAATACGATAATTGGCAAATTATTCTCACTGCACATCGTAAATGCGGTAAGATCCATAATTTTTAGTTTTTGCTCGTATGCTTTATCAAACGTAAGGTTTTCAAATTTCTTGGCTTTAGGATTTTTTTCAGGATCAACGTCGTAAACCCCATCAACCCTTGTTCCTTTAAGGAGTGCTTCAGCTTCAATCTCAACTCCTCTGAGTGCCGAGGCTGTATCGGTAGTGAAGAATGGGTTGCCCGTTCCACCTGCAATTATCACAGTATAGCCTTCGCTAAATGCTAGCAATACTTTTGCCTTTGTGTAAAGTTCGCCTATAGGCTCCATTTTTGTGGCTGTAAATAACCTTGCTTTTCCGCCAAGTCCTTCTATTGTGCTTTGAAGCGCAAGACTGTTGATAACGGTAGCTAGCATCCCCATTTGGTCTCCTTTAACACGGTCAATGCCTTTCGACAGTCCGCTTAGCCCTCTAAAAATATTTCCGCCCCCAATTACGATTCCTATTTCTACGCCAAGTTCAGATATCTCTTTGATTTGCGTTGCATAAGAGTTGATAACGCTGGGCTTTATTCCGTGGTTCTCATTGCCCATTAGGGCCTCTCCGCTTAATTTTAGGAGTATTCGTTTGTACTTTATCATTGCTATTTATGGTTAGGTTTTGTAAAAATAGCAAAAAGGTTGCTTTGAACCACTAATCTGTGATGTTTTTGCTAAACATTATAAAAAAAGCTACCAGGTTAACCTGATAGCTTTTTTGAACAAATGAGTTTTTGTTATGCGTTAAGTGAAACGCGCTTAAATCCGACAACCTTTAGGTCTTTATCAATACTCTTAAGGTAATTGGAAATGTTAACTTTGCTATCCTTAATGAAATCTTGATTCATAAGGGTGCTCTCTTTGAAAAACTTTTGTAGTTTGCCTTGAGCAATCTTGTCAAGCATAGCCTCAGGTTTTCCTTCAAGGCGAGCTTGCTCCCTTCCAATTTCAAGCTCTTGCTTACGGATTTTCTCAGGAACATCCTCAGCATCTACAGATACAGGATTCATTGCTGCAACTTGCATGGCAATATCTTTTCCAATTTGCTCGTTTATTCCTGCTTTATTGAATGCAACAATAGACGCCAATTTGTTGCCTGGGTGGATATAGTATGCTACTGTTTCGCCTTCAATCTTCTCGTAATATGAGAGTTCGAATTTTTCACCTGTAATACCAGATTGGTCAAATACAAGGTCTTCAATTTTTCTTCCATCAATAACAAGAGCCTTAAGGGCGTCTATATCTGCAGGTAAATTCTTAAGAGCTACATCTAGAATTTTTGTTGTAAGACCAATAAAATTCTCGTTTTTAGCAACAAAGTCGGTTTCGCAGTTAAGAACTACCATTGCACCTTTTTTACCATCAGCACTAATTGCGGCAAGAGCAGCACCCTCACCAGCATCACGATCTGCGCGTTTATTTGCAATGGCTTTACCGCGTTCACGGATTAGCTCAACTGCTTTCTCGAGATCACCGTTAGACTCAGCAAGTGCATTCTTGCAGTCCATCATACCAGCCCCTGTTAGCTTTCTGAGTTTTACTATATCGGCTGTTTTTACTTCAGACATTGTATTATTATTTTATCAGTTAAAGATATTATTCTTCGGTTTTTGCCTCCCCTTCGGTTGTTTCTTCCTTCTCTACTACTGCTTTCTCATCTTTAAGGGTTACTTTGGCTTTAATTGGCTTAGCGGTTTTCCTAGCGCGCGTACGTGTTGGTTTTTCGCTTTCGCCCTCTTCGGTATGAGCAGGCTCCTTATCTTTTTCGTTTTTCCTTTCGTCAAGCCCTTCGCTAATCGCTTTAACCATTATGTCAATAATAAGAGATATTGATTTAGAAGCATCATCATTAGCAGGTATTACAAAGTCGATTGGAGTAGGATCACAACAGGTATCAACCATTGCAAATACTGGGATGTTAAGTTTTTTTGCTTCACTAACTGCAATATATTCTTTTTGCACATCAACTACGAAAAGTGCTGCGGGAAGTCTAGTAAGATCAACAATAGAGCCAAGGTTTTTTTCAAGTTTTGCCCTTTGACGGGTAACCTGAAGTTTTTCTCTTTTTGAAAGAATACTGAATGTACCCTCTGACAACATCTTATCGATAGTTGACATTTTTTTAACAGCCTTGCGTATAGTTGGAAAGTTGGTAAGCATACCACCTGGCCAGCGCTCTGTTACATAGGGCATATTTACTTGACTCACTTTTTCGGAAACAATGTCTTTCGCTTGCTTTTTGGTAGCAACAAATAATACTTTGCGACCAGACTTAGCAATTTGCTTCATTGCTGCTGCTGCCTCATCAATTTTGATAGCAGTTTTTTGTAAGTCGATAATGTGGATTCCGTTACGCTCCATAAAAATATAGGGAGCCATTTTGGGGTTCCATTTGCGCTTTAAGTGTCCAAAATGTACACCTGCGTCTAAGAGTTCTTTAAAATCTGTCTTTGGCATTTTTTTGAATTATAATAGTTAAAAAAATGGCAATCACTTGGTAGTTTCAAGTTTTAGAAAGTCCAAGCAATTTACAGCAAATGCTGTTTGCCAAAAAATTGATAGAAAACGATTAACGTTTGCTGAACTGGAATTTCTTTCTTGCTCCTGGTTGACCTGGTTTTTTGCGCTCTACCTCACGTGGGTCTCGGGTCATAAAACCATTTGCTCTTAGCACAGATTTGTGCTCAGCATTAATTTCAACCAGAGCTCTTGCTATACCAAGTCTTAGTGCTTCTGCTTGTCCTTTGGTTCCACCACCACCAAGATTTGCTTTAACATCATAACTACCAATAAGGTTAAGAACCTGAAAAGGTTGATTAACCACGTACTGAAGTAGCTCAGATGGAAAGTAATCCTTTAATTCTTTTCCATTGATGGTAATATTTCCTTTACCATCCTGAAGGTAAACACGTGCTACAGCGCTTTTTCTTCTACCAGTTGCATTAAATACCTGCATAGCTGTTATTTAATTGAGTTTAACTTAAGTTCTTTTGGTTTCTGAGCTTCGTGTTTGTGCTCAGGCCCAGCATATACGTATAAATTGTTGTATATCTGTGATGCTAGGCGATTCTTTGGTAGCATACCCTTAACTGCATGTTCAATAATAGCAGTAGGCTTTTTCTGCAACCAATCCTTTGGGGTTGCGCTACGCTTACCACCAGGGAAACCCGTATAGTGGTAGTATAATTTATCGGTCATCTTATTTCCTGTAAGACGTACCTTTTCGGCGTTGATAACTATTACATTATCTCCACAATCTACGTGGGGTGTAAAGCTGGGCTTGTATTTGCCTCGCAAAATATTTGCAACTTTGCTAGCCAAACGCCCCAACACCTCATTCGTTGCATCAACAACTATCCACTCTTTTTCTACGGTGGCATCGTTGGCCGATACTGTTTTGTAACTAAGTGTATTCACGTTTTAAACTCCTTTGTTTTAAGTTAATACCTGTCATTAATGCGTGATCCAAACGGTTATAATAAGCGGGATGCAAAAATACAGTTATTTATTTAAACTCCAACACAAACAATTAATTAATTTTTTTTGAGTTTATTTGGTTATAAGCTTTCTTAGTTAACTTTATCCAATTATTATTGAAGTATGAGAGCAATTTTCACCCCAGAAATACACCGAAAGATATTCATTGCTAGTGGTTTGCTTGCTTTTGTAAGTTTGCCGTTTTCTAAATTTTCACTCACAATTGCCCTAATGTTCTTTTTTGCTAACTGGTTGCTTGAAGGGGAGTGGATACAAAAATGGAACAGGCTTAAATCAAACGACTCTGCATTTTTCTTTTTTGGGATATATATTTCATTGATTTTTGGTTTGTTATTAACGCAAAACTTTACTTATGGGGTTAAAGAGATAACCCAAAAGTTACCCCTATTGCTTATTCCCCTTGTTTTTGCATCCACAAAACCAGTTAATGAAAGAGAAAAGCAATTATTATTAGGGTTTTTTGTACTTGCCGTGTTGGTTTATAGCTTATTGAGTACCTATTTCTATTTTTCAGATTATAGGGGTTCTGGCAATGTAAGAGATATTTCCCTATTCGTATCTCATATTAGGTTTTCATTAATGGTTAACATTAGTATAACCATAGTAATTTGGGGTATGAGAAGGTTTAGCCCTTTATCTAAATTAAGATTTGTTCTGGGAACTATACTGCTATCCTGGTTCATTATTTACTTATTTATTTTGCAATCGCTTACAGGTCTTGTCATTTTAATGGTGATGGTTTCGTTTTATTGTTTTTACTATGCATTTAAAATCAAAAAGATATTTTATAAGTTTTCCATTCTACTTGCTTTAGTTTTGCTTTGGCTTATGTCTGCCTCTTATCTATTTGTAAATGCAAGGGAATACTTTGGGAATCGGCAGTGTATTGATGAGATAAAACTACTC
>Ga0265295_1006427_pt1 | contig 14223 bp, 11 predicted proteins | sample Munlansysbiofilm_FD_192503 | JGI IMG/M metagenome (GOLD analysis project Ga0265295, IMG submission 192503) | Leachate microbial communities from a municipal landfill in Southern Ontario, Canada - Methane capture system biofilm | ecosystem: Engineered > Solid waste > Landfill > Unclassified ... | reverse complement strand
GTAACCTCGGAGTGATTTCGACCAGAGAAAATGCATTTTCACTGCATCACTGGTTATTTGAAATACATTATCTCCGATTAAATTTCAATTAATTTCAGCATATTGTCATGTTTTTCAGGGCTGACTACATACTTTCAACTGATGACAATTTGTCATCACTTCACGACTTTTTACCACCAATCTCTTCCACGCGGTCCTCGAACATTTTCCGGTGCAGGTCCATGTGCGCGAAATAGTCGTGGATCAGGGCTTCCAGGGAGATGTCCTTGTCTTCGCGTCTCCAGACGTGATTGAGGGCACCTGGATTCATGTTTTCGATCAGGTGCAGGAGCAGGGCGTTGTAGGTTTTCCAGAGTGTGACCAGGGTGGAATAGTCGAATGACGTGATTCTAGTCGCGTTTTTCCATTCCTCTGCGTCGTATTTCGGGAAGACAAGCACCGGCTCAAGTTGCAGGCGGACAAATCGCTGGTGATTGTTGGACGCGGAATCGATCAGGTGAGCGATCATCTCCTTCAGGGTCCACTTGTCCGGGGCCAGGCGGATGTCTGCGAGGTCCGCGTTCCGGGTCATGAGGATTTCGAAGGATTCAATACGTGTTTTGCAGTCGATGCAGTCTATATTCATGGTCTCTCCTTGAAGTTGTAGCGAATTGTTTCCATAGCGCTGGATGAGTTGCGGGCACAAGCAAAATGCCAGGGCTTGGTTCTGGGTCCAATCGCCAGATGGCGCTCCTTCCTTGCGCCAGGAGTCATTAACTAACTTGAATTGCAGAATATTTAATGCGCGGATCTGGATGGGATATTTTGTGATTCCTGATTCGAAAAAAATCAGGCTCTGGGGGCTTGGAGAAAATCTGCTTTGGAATGCGTTGATATAAAGACGGCACTGCAAAAAGTCGTAAAAGAACCCGAGTGTCATTCCCGCGAAGGCGGGCCATGTCGGGCAATAGCGCGAAATCCATTCTTTTCAGATAGTTAAAAAGTCGTCATCCCTTTCTTCAAGAGAATGACGACTTTTTGCAGTGAACTCATATAAATGCACCTAACTCCCTGGAGGGGGCGGAGTGTCAATGGTTCGCGTTCCCGAAATCGGATGCTTGCGCAAAACGATCAGGAACGCGAGATGCTCAGATCTTGAAAATGCTCACCGATTTTTGCAGTTTTTCCGACAAATTCTGCAATGAGGCCGCACTTGCGTCCACCTCGGCGCTTCCGTGCGAGACTTCGCTGATCCGCTCGTTGATTTTTGCTATTTCCTGCGCAATTTCGTTCGCCATCAGGGAACTCTGACTCACATTCTTCGTGACTTCCTGCAAGCCGCCAGCCGCCTGGCTCACGTTGTCGGCAATCTCCCTGGTCGCGAGAGCCTGCTGATCCACCGCCACGGCGACGCCGTCGATCATCCCGCTGACGTTGCCGATCTCATCCGTGATCACCTTGATCTCGCCAACAGTCTCGACCGTGAGGGTTTGGATCGACCCGACGTTGTTTTTGATCTCCTCGGTGGCTCTGGCCGTCTGCTGGGCAAGTTCCTTGATTTCGTTGGCAACAACCGCGAAACCTCTTCCGGCTTCCCCGGCCCTGGCCGCCTCGATGGTCGCGTTCAGGGCCAGCAGATTTGTCTGTCCCGAGATGACGTTGATCGTCTCGATGATCTTTCCGATCTCCACGGCGGCGGAACTCAGATTGGTCATATTTTCGGAAGCCCGCTTGGCCCGAAAGACGGTTTTTGCGCTCGTTTCCCTGGTCTTGCCGGTGTTTGCGGCTATCTCGCTCATGGTGGAATTCATCTCCTCCGCGGCGGAAGCGATCATACCGATGTTTGTCGAAGACTGTTCCGCGGCGGCAGCCACCGAGGAAATGTTAACGCCCATTTCTTCGGCCGCAGCGGCCACGCCGTGAGATTTCTCGCGCATGACCGCCGCTCCCTCGAAAATCTTTCGCGAGACCACGGCGAGTTCACTGGAGGACGAGGCCAGCGCGCCAACGCCTCCGATCACGCTGCCCAGGGTTTCCTTGAGAGTGTCCAGCATGCGCCGGGTGGCCCTGAGCATTTTTCCGGTCTCATCACTGCCGCCCTCGGCGACTTGGCAGGTCAGATCGTTGTTGGCCATTGTCTCCACCACACCGACAACCTGCTGAATGGATCGCGTCACGCCGCGCCCGACACTGAAGACCATCAGCAACGCCACGGCAGTCGTGATCAGGGCGATCAGGGAAATGATCCGAAACATCTCGGTGATGGTTGATTCCATCTGCAATGTTGCGGCGGCAAGCTTCTTGTCCTTCAATTCGATGAGGGCGGCCATGTATTCCCGGGATTCATTCGCCAAGGGCGTGGCCAGTTTCTGGTAGTCCGAAAAATGCGTGGCACGCATGTCCTGTCGCACATCCTTGAGATCCAGGCAAAACTGATACCCGTGATTCACGAAACTCATTGTCGTGCGCTCCGCGTTGTCGAGGATCACCGTCTCCTCACGATCCGTGATGCGCGACTTGAGAGATGCATAGCTGTCTGTGATGTTTTTTATGACCTTCTCAAGACCCTGAATGTCCTTTTCAATATTACTACCGAGCATCATGTTGCGTGTTAGACGACTTACGTAATTTACATCCCGGTTTATTTCCAGAACATTGATTTTTCCGCCGATGTCTCGAAGTACGACATCGTTGTATATTGATTTTATGGCGAATACTTCATAAAGGCTGACGCCTGTCAGACATCCAATCGCCAGAAAAAAAACAATGCCGATTCCATACATTTTAAACTTGATAGACATTCAGGCTCCTATGGTGTTTTGCGACGTACCCGTGTTTCGGACCGAGCGGGATAGTGCAAAGGATGAGCGATCGTCAAGGGTGGCGGGCGCACCGTGGCCTCGCTCTAGTTCGATAGGGGGGTGCATCTTCGGACAGGGCATGTGGCCCAGGCCGCGCCTTGATTGAAGTCCACTCTTCGTCCGGGAAACCCTCATGGCCAAGCCGTTGCGCATCGAACGCCCTGACGCGTGGCGCCACGTCGTGGTATGCGGCGAAAGAGTTTGGCAAGGCGCATGTTTTCATCGTATCTGATGGTCGCAGGTGGCTTCAAAGATCATGAAGCGGCAGGGAGGGTATGATGGATCGTCGTCGTTTTTTGAAAAATGTGATCGGGGGCGGCATTGTCGCCGGGTCCACGGTGGCATTCGGCAACTATTCGCAATTGCTGGCCGCAACGGTAGCGGCTGTCCCGGCATACGACCTCGTGGCCGTGCGTGGTGGGGAGCCGGGGGTGATGTTCGACCGGGCCATGGCCTCCCTTGGCGGCATGCAGGCGTTCGTGCCCAAGGGGAGCAGGGTGGTGGTCAAGCCGAACATTGGCTGGGATGTGACCCCGGAACGCGGGGGTAACACGAATCCGGCGCTCGTTCAGCGCATCATCGAACACTGTCTGCAGGCCGGAGCCCGTGAGGTGTCCGTTTTCGACCACACCTGCGACCCGTGGGCGCAGTGCTACAGATCGAGCGGCATCGAGAGGGCGGTCAGGGACGCCGGCGGAAAGATCGTGTCCGGGAACAACGAGGGCTATTACCAGCAGGTTACCGTACCGGAAGGAAGGCGTCTCACCGAGGTCAAGGTGCACGAGCTGCTGCTTGAGGCGGACGTGCTCATCAATGTTCCGGTCCTCAAGCACCACAGCTCGACGATGCTCACGGTCGGCATGAAGAACCTCATGGGCGTGGTCTGGGATCGCGGGTATTGGCACCGTAACGACCTGCATCAGTGCATCGCGGATTTCGTTTCCTGCCGCAGGCCGACCCTGACCGTGGTCGACGCCTACAACGTCATGAAACAGAACGGGCCGCGCGGGGTGTCCACCGCCGATATCGTGCAGATGCAGGCGCTCATCGTCTCCCCTGATCCGGTCGCCGCCGATGCCGCCGCCGCGAAGCTCTTCGGCCTCGAACCCCAAGCCGTCCGGCACATCCAGCTCGCGGCGGAGATGAATTTGGGACGCATGGATCTAGGCGCGCTGTCCATCAACCGCATCAGGCTTTGAGGCGCCTTGTGGGCATGAAGTCTGGGCATCTTAAGTTCGTGCGTGTGTTCGTGTCCCTTGCCTTTTTCGGGCTGACCGCACTGGTCTTTCTTGATCTGGCAAGCGTAATCCCACCGTGGTTCACCGGGGGGATTTTGTACCTGCAGTTCATTCCCTCGCTGCTCGCCTTCATGCACGGGGCGGCCCTCGGCGCGGCGGGGTGGCTCTTTGTCGCGGCCCTGACCGTGCTCTTCGGCCGTGTCTATTGCTCCACCGTCTGTCCCCTCGGGACCCTCCAGGATGCCATCGGATTTACGGCCGGGAAAAGGCGAAGATTTCATTTCAGACCAGCCGGAACGATTCGCTACGCCATCGCGGCCGTCACGGCGCTGCTGCTGGTCGGCGGCAGCGGCCTGCTGCTGAACCTGCTCGACCCGTTCAGCGCTTTTGGGCGCATTCTGGCCGATCTAGTGCGTCCGGCGGTCATCGTGACCAACAATATCGCGGCAGCGGCTCTTGAGCAGTTTGGGCAGTACGCAGTTTCCCGCAAGCAGTGGGCGGTGCTGACGCCACTTGCCGTCGGGGTCGCCGCGACAACGCTGGTCGTGGTCGGGTGGCTGGCCGCCCGGCGTGGCCGCCTTTACTGCAACACAGTCTGTCCGGTGGGCACGCTCCTGGGCCTGGTGTCCCGGATTTCATGGCTGGGTCTTGGAATCGATCACGACAGGTGCACGAAGTGCGGGCGCTGTGTTCGCGTATGCAAGGCGGGCTGCATCGACCTTGCGCGCATGAGGCTCGATGCCGGGCGCTGCGTGGCCTGTTACAACTGTCTGGCGGCCTGCCCGGAAGAGGCGGTGCATTTTGAAAACAGGTGGCGGCGTGCCCCCGCCATGCAGGCGGATCAGGGACGCAGGAATTTTTTGCTGCATTCGGGGGTTTCCTTGCTTGGCCTCGCCGGGTTGCCGGAGACCAACGCGACGGTCCTGCAGAGCAAGCCGACAACTATACCCGAGGCCGTGACCGGTCCCGTCTCCCCGCCGGGATCGATCAGCATCGAGCGCTTCAGCTCCCTCTGCACGGCCTGCCACTTGTGCGTGAGCGTCTGTCCGTCGCGGGTCCTCTCTCCGTCGCTTCTTGAATTCGGGCCATCGGGCATGATGCAGCCGCGTCTCAACTTCCGCGCATCCTATTGCAACTTCGAGTGCACGCTCTGCTCGCAGGTCTGCCCCACTGGGGCCATCCTGCCCCTGACCCCGGAAGACAAGAAGCGCACGCAGCTGGGCGTGACCAGGTTCATCAAGGAAAACTGCGTGGTCGTCACGGACAACACCAACTGCGGCGCCTGCTCCGAGCACTGCCCGACCAAGGCGGTGCGCATGGTGCCGTACCCCAATCCGCTCAACCGGGCATTGTTCATCCCGGAAGTGCATGCGGACTACTGCATCGGCTGCGGAGCCTGCGAGCACGCCTGCCCCACGAGGCCCTTCAAGGCGATCTGCGTGGACGGCAATCCGGTCCACGCGCGGTCGAAAAAGCCGGAGTCCACGGCACTGGAGATCAAAATCAACGACACGGAAGATTTTCCATTCTGAGGCCCGACTCCAACAGAGGATTTTGGAAAAAGTCGCGCGAGCCCCTTTTTTAACAGACTGGGCTTTTTTTCGATGGCACGCATAATATTCTGATATATTTAAATATCTGGACACTGGGGTTGAGGCTTGCTAATGACTTCCACCCATGCGAACCGTAATTTTCTCACTAATACTACTTACTTTTTGGTCTACATCCGTACTTGCCGAACACAAGCGCCTTGAGAAGGAATATCAGCAGGATTGGTGTGCCGAAGCACGCGGTCAGGCGGAGATCCGTCTTGCCGATGGAACCAGGGCCGATTGCATCACACGCACGCATGCCATCGAGTTCGACTTCGGGCGCAAGTGGGCGGAGTCCATAGGCCAAGCCCTGTATTATTCCATGCAGACCGGAAAGCGGGCAGGGGTTGTGCTGATTCTGGAGCGGATCGAGGACAGGAAGTTCTGGATTCGGCTGAATTCGATCATTGAGTTTCAGAAACTCCCGATTGACACCTGGAAGATCGAGAATTTTCAGATCCCATAACGATTGTCATCTCCCGCCGACGGATGTAGCCCTTGATGTCAAACATCAGGAGCAACCATGAGCGCACTCTTTTCCCCCATCTCTCTTGGCAATCTTTCCTTGCGGAACCGCATCGTCATTGCACCCATGTGTCAGTATTCGGCCCAGGACGGGCTGCCGACCGACTGGCATCTGATTCACCTTGGGCAGCTTGCCCTGTCCGGGGCCGGACTGCTGATCATCGAGGCCACCGCCGTCGAACCGGCCGGGCGCATCTCGCCGCAGGATCTCGGGCTGTGGTCCGATGAGACCGAGGCGGCCCTGACGGCGCTGCGCAGATCCCTGCGGGACTGTTCTTCCATGCCCGTGGCCGTCCAGCTGGCTCATGCCGGTCGCAAGGGGTCGACGGCGCGGCCCTGGGATGGGGGCGCGTCCGTATCGTTTGGACGCGGCGGCTGGACTACGTCCTCGGCCTCGGCCCTGCCCTTTGACCCCGAGGACGCCCCGCCCGTGGAAATGGACTCAAACGGCATCGCGCGGGTGGTCAAAGCCTTTCGTGGGGCGGCGGAGCGCGCCCTGAATTGCGGCTTCGACGGCGTGGAACTGCACTGCGCCCACGGCTACCTCATGCACCAGTTCCTGTCCCCGCTGTCCAATCAGCGCCAGGACGAATACGGCGGCAGCCTGGAAAACAGGATGCGCCTGCCGCTCATGGTCTTCCGCGAAATCCGCGCCGCGCTGCCCCAGGGCTTTCCGCTCGGGGTCCGCATCTCGGCGACGGACTGGATCGAGGGTGGCTGGGACCTTGAGCAGAGCACGGTCTTCGCCGCGCGCCTGAAGGAGCTTGGTTGCGATTACATCCACGTTTCCAGCGGCGGCCTGTCCCCCATGCAGAACATCAAGCCGGGACCTGGCTATCAGGTGCCCTTCGCGGCGCATATCAAGCGCGAAACCGGCATGACCACCATCGCGGTGGGCCTGATCACCCAGCCCCGGCAGGCCGAGGAGATCATCGCTTCCGGCCAGGCCGATCTGACGGCCCTGGGCCGGGGCATGCTCTACAACCCCCGCTGGCCCTGGCATGCGGCCGCAGAACTGGGCGCCTGCGTCGATGCGCCGCCGCAATACCTGCGCTGCGAGCCCCACGGCGTGAAGGACCTTTTCAAGAAGAGCTGAGTGCCAGGTCGGCCTCGCCTTGCGGACCGATTTCATTTTTGCCGTGGTCCGGTGAATGTCGTTTCTGCGCAAACAGGCCGCAAATCCTTCCACTGAGAAGAATTTGCGGCCTGTTTGGTGAGAGTCCCTCGGGTGCGCAAGGATGATCTTGCCGCGAAGCCTGATCAGCCCTTGTGCATCCGGGTCATGATCCGATTCGTTTCGTTCACGATTCAGGATTTTCTTCCTGTTTTTTCCATCCAAAATCGTTGTGATACACCATCAGCTTCGTCATGCCGCCATCCACCGTAATATTCTGACCCGTAATAAAGCCGCTTTTCTCATCACACAGAAACATGACCGCATGGACGATGTCCGAAGGATCGCCCACACGGCCGACAGGGTGCTGGTCCGCATCCGGGCCATTGAACCGGGCGCCGGTGGTATCGATCCAGCCCGGCGATATGGAGTTGACCCGCGCCTTTCCTGCCAGGGTGACGGCCATGGCATGGGTCAGCGCGGTGATGCCCCCCTTGGCCGCCGTGTAGCTTTCGGTATTTGCCTGACTCATCAGATGCCGGGTCGATGAGATGTTCACGATGCTTGTCGAAGGGTTAAAGTGATCCATGAACAATTGGGGCAGAAGAAACGGGGCCGTGATTCCGACACGCAACACGTAATTGAAATCCTCATGGGAGCAGGTCTTGAGGCCGCCTCGGGACAGGCACGCATTGTTGATGAGATAGTCGATGGCGCCATGCTGGGCGATTACCTTTGATGCAAAGGCACGCAATACCTGATCATCGGCAATGTCACCGACGAAATAGTCGTTGTCCTGCACGTCGATATTGCAGACGGCAACACCCTGCCGAGCAAAAGCATCACATATTGCCTTGCCGATGCCCTGCGCTCCACCCGTAACGACCGCGACTTTCTGTTTCGACACGACGAGATCTCCTTGTCCTTTACTCACACCTTCAGGCTGCAGGATTGCATGACGCTGCGGGCCAGCCCGGCTCCAGCCTGCTCGTACATGTTCAGGGCCGTGCAGACCCCAATGGCCGAGAGCTCTTCGACCTCTTCGGGGAAGCGTGCGATGGCCGCGACGGAGCATTGGAAGTTCAAATTGTGGATCTGTTTGGCGGCGTACATGTTGCCGTGGTGGTTGGGCATGGCCAAAATGATCAGTTCCAGCTTGTCGTCCCGTTGCAGCTTGAGCCAGAACTCCGTGTCGCAGGCGTCTCCGAGGATGACGTTGCGCCCCTGGGCCCGGTTGAAGTCCACTCGTTCAGGGGCATGTTCGACGCCGCAGACCTCGCGGCCGTAGACCGGCGTCAGTTCGTCGTAAGCACCGGAGCCGATGCGCCCCATGCCGAAGACGATCGCTCGGATTGATGTCAGGTCGATGGGCGCATCGCTGGGATGGCAGAAATCGCGTTCGAAGCGGGTCAGCCAGGGGAACATGTAACGGTGCACCCGCTCCGAGTTTTTACCCAGCGGAGCGGACACGGCAAAGCTCAGGCTGACGGCCATGGCGATGACCAGCAGCCAGTCCGGGGAGATGAGGTTTTGGCCTGCTGCGATGGCAGCGACAATAAGCCCGAACTCGGAGTAGTTGGTCAGGGACAGCGCGGAAAAGAGGCTGCTTCTGGCGCGCATACCGAAACGGCTGACGATGAAATGGTAGATGCCGGCCTTGAAGGGCAGCAGCAGGCAGAGCAGGACGGCGGCCGTGAACATCCCCAAGGTCGGCAGTCCCTCCATGCCGATGGAAAGGAAGAAGCCCACGAGCATGAGCTCCTTGAAGCCGAACAGGGCCTTGGACAGCTCCGAGGCCCGTGGGTGTCCGGCGATGAGCACTCCGACGACCAGGGCACCCAAGTCCGGTTTGAGGCCGATCAGGGAAAAACCCTCGGCACCCACGCCCAGGGCGATGAAAAGCCCGCAGAGGATGAAAAGCTCTCCGCGGCCTGCCATGTCCATGAGCCGGAAGAGGACCGGGCGCAGCAGAGGCAGGGCCAGGACGCCAAGGGCCCAGATGCTGGGAAGCTTGCCTGCGGAGGCGCTCAGAAAGAGGACCGCGAAGAGGTCCTGCATGATGAGGATGCCAATGGCGATCCGGCCGTAGAAGGCGGTCAGGTCGCCTTTTTCCTCCAAGATCTTGACCGCGAAGACCGTGCTCGAAAAGGACAGTGCGAAGGCCAGAACGAGGGTGGCCTGCCAGGACATGTCCATGAGCGGGGAGGGAAAGAGCAACTGCCCGAGGAGCAGGACGAGATGGAAGAAAAGGGTGGTGACGGCCATCTGAGCCGTGGAACTGAGCCATATCTCGGGTTTGAGCAGGCCGCGCACGTCGAGCTTGAGACCAATGGAGAAGAGCAGCAGGGTGATGCCGAGGTCTGCCACCAGATCCAGCCCTGGGGGAGGGGTGAGGCCGGCCATGTTGAAGGCGAAACCAGCCACCAGGAAGCCGACCATGGGCGGCAGCCCGATGCGTGTCAGGGCCAGACCGAAACCGAAGGCGAAACTCACCAGAATGACAAGCATGATCCTCTCTTTGGCCGATTGCGATGGCGGGTTGCGGTCCGAGTGAAAAAAAGGTGGATCGTACGGTCCACCCCCAAGTTATCAACTTTAAATTATTTTCAGCGGAGCGCGGGCATGTCAATGAAACCCGTTTGCCGACTCTACCCGCGCCCTATTTCGAGAGAGAAAAACCTATACTTTTTTGACGAATTCGGACTTGAGCTTCATGGCGCCGATGCCGTCGATTCTGCAATCGATATCGTGGTCGCCGTCCACCAGCCTGATGTTCTTGACTTTCGTGCCAACTTTCACCGTGACGGACGAGCCCTTGACCTTGAGGTCCTTGATGACCGTGACCGTGTCGCCGTTCTGGAGCGGCTTGCCGTTGGCGTCCTTGATGATCCTGTCATCCGTCCCGTCGCCGGCAGCGGCGTCCTTGGACCACTCGTGGCCGCATTCCGGGCAGACGTAGGCCATGCCGTCATCGTAGGTATATTCGGAGCCGCACTTGGGGCATATGGGCAGATCACTCATTTTGGTATCCTCGGACTGTTTGGGGTTGCGCGCGAAATCGCCGTGATTACAAACAGCTGAACCCGCTAGCCGTTTGAAGCTGACAAGGTCAATGCCAAATGCTGGACTCGAAGGGTGCGAACAGAAAAACAGGAACCCGCTAATATCATTGCTTGGCCGGTGCAATCCTCGTTCATTCTTGTAGAAGCAGGAGGCCTTGAGAGACCCTTGCGCGGTATGAGGTGTGCTTCTTTAATCCTTGTCGTGCGATCGACGCTGTGCGAACATCTCCCGGGCGGCGAAAATCTCGTTCATTTTCTTCGAGGAGTCGAGCGTGTACCAACGGTTACTGAACATCTTCATGGCAACCCGAAATCCTCAGTTGGAAACGTTTCTCAGGGGTGTTTCGCCCCAGGAAGGGTTTTCCCACCAGTTTATCGGCAGGCCCGATATCGCTGAAGCCGATATTAAAGGCTGCGCCGTCATCATCCTCGATTTCGATGTCGTTGCGCCTGAGTGCGTGGCGAAAATTCATGAAGCCAAGGATGAACATGCCATCATGATCGGCTGTTTTGACGCCGGAAGTTTTCCGGTTCTGGCGGAGTGGCACCATCTTTTCGATCAGGTCTGGACCAGGCCTTTCGGCGAAGACAGGATTCAGACCTCGTTTTCAGGGATTCTAAGGCGTCTCAAGGAGCGCGAGGACGCCCTGCTGAACTGGAAATACGTGGACACCTTGATAGACAGCCTACCGGATCTGATCTGGTTCAAGGATGCCCGGGGCGCCCACCTGAAAGTCAACAGCAGCTTCTGCCGGACTGTAAATAAGACCAAGGAACAAATCGAAGGCCGTGGGCATTATTATATCTGGGACATTGAACCTGATGAATATGCCCAGGGAGAATATATTTGTCTGGAATCTGAAGAAATTGTTCTCAATAAAAAGGAAACCTGTCTTTTTGACGAAACAGTGAAGTGTGGTGGTGAACTGCGCAAGTTCAAAACCTACAAATCACCCATCTTCGACACGGATGGAGAAGTGATCGGCACTACGGGTTTTGCTCACGATGTGACTGATCTTCAGAACCTGATGATTGAATTGAACATTTTGATCGAGAGTCTTCCTTTTGCAATAATGGTAACGGACAAGGAGAATAAAGTTACCATTGTCAATCAAAAGTTCATTGATATTTTTGTTCTGGATCGATCAGAGCTGATCGGAAAAAGTGTTGATTCCTTCCTCAATGAAACAGGAAATTATACTCGTAGTAAAAGATGGATCATAGAGCAGGACGAAGATGATACCTTGCTTATTTCCAAAAAGAGAATTCTCAAAGTTCACGATGAAAGTCTTTTGGATATATTCGGCGTGCTGGCTGGCCATATTTACATTTTTGCGGATATCACTCTTGAATATCACCACAAGAATAAACTGCTGGCGGATGCAAACACAGATTATCTGACCAAGTTGAACAACAGGCGCAGTCTCCAGGATTTCATGAGGAAAACACCGCCTCACCCGGACACGGCGCTGTTGCTCGCAGATCTGGACAACTTCAAGGAAGTCAACGATCAGTACGGCCACGAAGAAGGGGATATGGTACTGGTAGCCTTTGCAGACATGCTTCTGCAGATTTTTTCAGCTGAAAATCTGTTCCGTATCGGCGGAGATGAATTCGCGCTACTTCTGCACAATGTGGGCGATTCCAATATGCCGAGACAGTGCGCTGAGCAAATCTTGGCGGGATTTGCAGAGAAAGTCGCCTGCAAGTTTCCCCACACCGATATTTCTGTCAGCATCGGCATTGCCATGGATGATGATAAAGAAGAGAATTTTGGGGAATTGTTCAAAAAAGCGGACATGGCTCTTTATGAATCAAAAAAAGCGGGAAAAAATGTGTACAAGTTCTGGAGCAGGTAGTCCCTTGAATCTGCATTTTGTCGCTTGATTCTTGAAAATTACTCTCCAGTTCTGATTTATCCCATGCTATCGAAAAATCAGTCCGGAAAACCGTGGCCAGCCTATCCTTTACCCTCAACTGAATTCGCGAGCCGTTCAAAAATGGCCTGTCAACTCCTCCGCGCGATCTGCATCCCCTCGAAAAGCCCCTGAAAGAAGTTGGCCGCGTTCACGCCCAGCGACCTGATCCTGTATCCGCCTTCCTGCACGATTATCGTGTGTCTGCCCAGGGCGCCGATGAGCCTTCCATTGAGGAAGAAATCCCTGGCCTGCAGACGCCACGTGCCGGTCGGGTCCCCCTTGGCCGGGTCGAGCCCCAGGCCGACGATGACGAAAGCCGGGTCGAAGTCGGCCATGACTTTTAGCGCCTGGCGCAGGGTCTCGGCGTATCTCTCGCCGTCGACCTCCTCCGGGAGGGGATAGTTGCGGTTGTATCCGAGGCCCGCCCCCTCCCCGCGCTCCTCCGCAAAGCCGCTGAAGTACGGATAGGCGAATTTCGGATGGCCGTGGATGGACAGGGTCAGCACGTCGCTGCGTTCGTAGAAGATGTTCTGGGTGCCGTTGCCGTGGTGGTAGTCCACATCGAGCACGGCGACACGCCCGTGAGCGCTGAGCCGGTGGGCGACCACGGCCGACGTGTTGAAATAGCAGAACCCTCCGAAAGCCCGGCGTTCGGCGTGATGTCCCGGAGGACGGACCAGGGCGTAGGCCAGGCGGCGTCCGGCCAGGAGTTCCTCGGCTGCGGTCAGGCCGCAGTCCACGGCTCCGCGCGCCGCTGCATAGGCGTTGCCGTTCAGGGGCGTGAAGGTGTCGATGCAATAGTAACCAGCCCGCACGGCCAGTTCCCGTGGCGGCCGGGCGGCGTTTCTGATGGGGAAGACATAAGGGTAGACGGACTTCTTCTCGGGAAGGTTCGCGCAGACCGTTCGGAGGTAGGACACGAATTGCCGGTCGTGGACCTGGGTGATGTGCCGCTCGGCGAAATGCCGGGGCTGCCTGCGCAGGAAGAGTCCGGTCTTCTCGATTTCTTTCAGGATGGACTTCATGCGCACCGGAGATTCGACATAGCCGCGCTCGCGGATGTGATGGATGGCGTGGTTTTCGTTGCAGATCAGGGCGATCCTGCGGTCGGCGCTGATGCCCGGAACCCTTGGAGGCGCGGTTTCCCTGACGTAGCGCGGTTCGCGCAGGGCCAGATTCCCGGCCGGGATGGAATCGAGGACCATCTTCACGTATTGCGGCGAGCATTTCTCTTTGTACTTGCGCTCCAATACGGCGCGCACCACGTGGCGAACCCGCTCACGCGAGAGGCGCAAGGGTTTGTCCAGGGGATCGGCCACCAGATAGGGGGCGCAGTCGTCCTCGGCTGAAAGAGGCGTCTCGTAGGCCGTGTTGATGATGGGCCGCGCCCCGTAGCGCTCGTAGAAGCGAAGCCTCGCGACGTTCTCGCGCAGCAGCTCCGGATCACGGCACAGGGCCGGGTCGTCGGGCAGGCATTCAAAGAAGAGGGCCGTGTCGCCAAGGGCCTTGGCCTCCTCGCGTACCCTTTCGTAAAGGGCCGAGCCCACCCCGTGGCCGCCGTGGCGCAGGCTGACCGAGAGGTAGTCAAGGTAGCAGAAGCGCAGGTCCGAAAAGTGGCACAGCAGGGCGAATCCCTGCACCAACCTGCGTTGCCCCTCGGCCACGAAGACGATGGTCCGGTATCCCTTGCCTAGGGGGTTCTTGAGGGTGGCGGGGAGATTCGCGACCTCTTCGGCGGCGATGAGTGGAAACCGCTCGGCCAGAATGGTCTGCACCTGCTCGACGCTCTGGGCGTCGACGGGCACGGTGGTGTCGTAGATGGGACGGATGCTGAACATGGAGAGCCTCGTTTCGGCCGGAGCCGGGACCTGTATCCGAATGGAATTTTATTGCCGGTCGGGATAATACGGCGGCGAGGGCGAATGGTAAATTG
>Ga0265295_1006426_pt1 | contig 14224 bp, 10 predicted proteins | sample Munlansysbiofilm_FD_192503 | JGI IMG/M metagenome (GOLD analysis project Ga0265295, IMG submission 192503) | Leachate microbial communities from a municipal landfill in Southern Ontario, Canada - Methane capture system biofilm | ecosystem: Engineered > Solid waste > Landfill > Unclassified ... | reverse complement strand
ACCTGATCACCGCCACCATGGCTGCCCCCGCCCTGGTCAAGCTTGGCATCCCCCCTCTTGCAGCACACATGTTCGTCTTCTACTTCGCCATGTTTGCAAACATCACCCCACCGGTGGCGTTGGCTTCCTTTGCAGCCGCTGGTCTGAGTGGCGGCGATCCCATGAAGACGGGACTGCAATCGGTCAAGCTCTCCCTTGCTGGGTTCATCGTCCCCTACATGTTCATCTACAACACTGCCTTGTTGCTCATCGAAACCACACCTCTTGTTGCATTGAGGGTTACCATAACGGCTATCATCGGGGTATGCATGATAGGCATGGCGACCGAGGGCTACTTCCTCTCTGACATGAAGTGGCCGTTCAGAATCCTTGCATTTGCGGGTGCATTGTTGCTGATCACGGCAAATGTGGTGCAGGATGCAATCGGACTCACCTTCCTTTTGATCGTCTTGCTCTTCCAATTCCGAAGCAAGAGGATAGAGCAGCATACAAAATCTGCCTGAATAGAATTGAGCCGTTGTGCAACATGTACAACGGCTCATTCATATACAACCAAACATTCTCTTTCTGGTAGTCTTCCAACAAGAAATAAATGAAGAACTGTGCGTGCTATTCCTCAAGCACCCAGGTAGCTGAATGTCCCTTATTGTCTCCCCTACAGGGTGGAAAACGCTTTCCTTCTACCATGGAGACTTTTTTCTCCGGATGGTCTTTGCAGTAATACTGGCCGCTTACCATACAGGAAGCTCCTGTTTGGGTAGAGACAGCCTCTTCTTCTGCCAGTTCAGCTTCTTGGGCTGTATCCTCTCTCAGTTGAGGTTCTTCATCCGTCTCTTGTTTTCCCAACAACAACCATTGCACCACAATAGCGGCACAGCCGACGAGAAGAATAAGGATGATGGCGATGGTTTTGACCTTTGGATCCTGTACAGCAATCAGAATCAACACCACGATGAGTACCATTACCACGATGTAGACAATGGTGGTCTTCTGGACACGTTCTCTTTCCTGACTCGTATTCATACCTTCTCCTACTAAAGTTGATACCCCTGGAGGGAAGAAATCATCAAGGTTGTATCTAAAGCATACAATACGTGAGCCCAATTCTCAATCTTTTTCCTTACGAAGCAATTATATGGAGAAAACACAAACAAGAATGTGTTTTCTGCAGGACAAAATCCAATACTTATTTGCCTAGGCATTACTTTCATCAATAATATTGCCTACAATATTATTGTCAATGTTTTTGTTTTTTCCTATACTTACCACATCAACTGAACCTGGAGGACCTTATGAAACGTTCACTACCAACCATTCTGATTCTTCTGATTGTTTTTACATTCTCTCTCTCAGCCAAATCTTTCGCTCCTTTCATCGAAACTGAGCAGGGAACCATAGCGTTGCTGCACCATACCTACCAGAATGGAACGGCCTATGATCCCACTCGTGAGTTCGATTTCATTGCCCAAGGTGGACAGGACAACCTCTACCCCTTCAGCCGCTACACCGTAGGTGCAACGGTCAATGACAAGCATCGTGTCTGGTTCACCTACCAGCCGTTGAGGTTGGAGACTGCGGTAGAATTCAGAGCACCGGTATCTATTGGTGCTTCGAATTTTACGACTGGCGAAGCAATGGAACTCACCTACAGCTTCCCCTTCTACCGTGGCACCTACACTTACGATCTTCTGAGCAAGTATGAACAAGCTTACCTTGGTGTCGGTCTTGCACTGCAGATCAGAAACGCTTCCATACAGTTCAAGGCTGTAGATGGGACTGGGCTGTACGTCGGCCAGAATGTTGGGCTCGTACCCGCACTTGCCATCTACAGTGAGTATCACTTCCCGTTCGGGTTGACACTCAGTGCAGATATTGCAGGATCCTATGCCAACCTTGCCTTCATCAACGGTGTGGACTATGAGTTTGAGGGATCCATTTTGGATGCATCGCTAAGGATGAGCTATGCCGTGCAGGATGATCTCTCGCTCTTTGCCAATGCCCGATTCTTCGGAGGAACCTCCAATGGATCGAGCGAAGCTGGGGGTGAGACTTGGACGGAAAGTTTGCAGAAGTATACCAAGAACAACATTGCATCCCTCACCTTCTCGGCAGGTCTGACGTACCACATGTAAGACGAATCCTTCCTGTTTATGATGCGCAGATTGAACATCTGCGCATTATTTTGCTGTATGGCATCTTCTTTTTCTAGGCAAATGGGACTGGGGTGTGTACGATATGAGCAGAGAGGTGGTTGACGTGCCTACCCATGCGATAGTTAACATTTTCAGCCTGGTTCCCCTGCTCTTCACCATCTATCTGGCAAAACGGCATCTTGCCGGGTCGAGACAAAACTGGTACTACATACTCGCTTCAATCATCACCATCGTCATATTGCTGTTGGAAGTGTTGGAAACTCTTTTGACAGGGAGAGACGGGGTGTTCTTTCTGTTGCTGCACCATCTTGCCTATAGCGCAGCCTTCTCCCTGACCCCAGCCATCCCACTTGTCATCCTCTTCTATCTGGGGTTCTCTTCACTCAGTTTCCAATCGAAACTCTTGATCTCCCTACCCTTTGCCGCTAATGCAATACTCTCGGTACTCTCCATCCAAAACGGCTGGATCTTTACGATCAGTGAAGCAAACATCTATCTTCGCGGTCCCCTCTTTCTGTCGGCAACCTTCATTTCGGCAGCCTACTATCTTCTGATTCTTCTCTCTCTCAAGAGACTGAAAGCAACTGTCATCGTTCCTTCTCACCTACTCTTGGGTATGGTATATTTCCTACCGATTGTCTCCACCCTCTACCAACTGCTGTTCAACGAGGAGATCTTCATATTCAGTACGGTTGCGATTGCACTCATGTTGTATTATCTCATCATGCAGGAGGCAAGCTTTGACTATGACCTGCAGACAAAGGTGAGAAACAGAGTCTCATTTGAGCATGAAATGCAGGCACTCGCTCAAAAACCTCACCCGGTAGCGCTCTACATCTTTGATGTAAACAATCTCAAACAAACAAATGATGCATGGGGGCATCAGGAAGGAGATGTACTGTTATCTACCATAGCCGAATTGCTTACGCAGGTATTTGGGGGAAAAGGAAAGGTATTTCGCGTCGGTGGAGATGAGTTTAGTGTTCTGATCGACACACAAAAAGCTTCCGATTGCTCAGTATTGCTCCAACGCTTCAAAGCGCTGGTAGCCCACACCAATGAATCACGGGTGCCCCCCATCAGCATTGCCAGCGGTTATGCGTGCATTGATCCTGCCAATAACATATCACTCGCAAAGGCATTCCATCTTGCCGACGATGCCATGTACCGCGACAAGATGGAACAAAAACAGAAATTACGGCAGTAAGCCCAGTATCTGCATCTGCAATTCGCGCAACTCCAATTCTCGGAGAGTCGCCAAGACAGCAAACGCCGCCTGATACCAATCGAGTTCCTTTTGCCTCACTGAAGTAGAATCGACAAGATTTGCATCAAATCGGATCTGCTCAGCTTCGTAGATGTCGCGCTTCAGCTGGTAATCCTCAAGCTGGATCAGGAGATCAATCAGATAAGACCGTGTTTCCTGTACCAAGAGATCCAGATCATCCGAAGCCTGTTCATACGCCTGTTCCACCTTCGCTTTGCTGCCAAGCAAGGCGAGTTCAGCACTCTTTTGCTGAAGAGTTGAAGAACGCCTGAACAGGTCGGTTGCGCTGAACCCTATGGAAAAGGAAAGGGCGGGATCACCATCGGAGACCATTTCTGAGAAAGAGCTGAAGAAGTTGGTTGCACTGCCTGTATAGTACGGTGAAAGGGAGAATGAGAGCTGCAGTTGCGGCGCATCGCTGAGGGCGTAGTACCCGCTGTCCAGCGTTGCTGAACGCAACTCGAGCAAGGCGTTCTGATACGCAGCGCTCTTGGAAAGATACCGTTGCAACAACAGCTCGGTATCCTCAATGCGCTTGGCAAGCGAGAAGGGATCGAAATCGGGGGCAATGGAGATCTCACTCGGAGGATTGCCCGTATAGGTCTTCTGCAAGGTGTCGTTGAGATTGGAAAGCTCCGTATCCAATGCATCATACGAAGAGGCCAGCTGATAATAACTGAGCAGCCTGCTTTCATAAGCCTGCCTGCTGATCAGCCCCTGTTCAAGATTGAAACCAGCCTTACTGACTGCTTCCTCAGCAAGCAGGGCTCGCTCGCCAACGAGGAAGCGGTTCTCCAAGAGGCTCTGACGCACATGCAAAAGTCGTGCATTCTGCACCACCAGCGTGCTCTTCAGCGAATCAGCTTGCATCGTTGCAGTTGACAGCTTGATCGTTTGCTTCTCCAACTGGTCCTTCTGGTAGGAAGTGGAAAGCAGGGAAGAACCGACAAACAGCGGTTGCTGCAAGGACACGGTTACAGACGGTGTCTGAGTCCAGGTCGAGGTGCTGATGGCATAGGAGCTATTCTGTTTCACTCCCACGCTGAGCGTTCCTGCAGTAGGCAAGCTCTGCGTCAGTGTCCCTCCTACGGAAAAGCTTTGGGTCTTCGGAGAAGCTGGGTTTCCCATCGGCCGAGGATCGGTATAGGAGTACGGGGTGGCAGAGACACCTAGTTTGGGCCGTGCACTCTGCTTTGCAAAATCCAGTTGTGCCTGCTGCAGCCCTACCACATACTGCAGTTGGTCAAGGTCGAGGCTGTTCGCCTCCACCTCCCTCTCCAACCGCGCACGCAAGGAAGAGAGGGTGTTGAGTTCTGGGTTGGACCACATCGAAAGGAAGGGACCAAGGGATGGGGATGCAAATGCTACCTCGGGAAGCTCGAAGGAGCTCTGGAGCGAAAAATCCGGATAGGAAGAAGCTCCAAGAGGAAGCACAAGAGCGATGAGCAGAATGGCAATAAGCTTAACAGATTTCATTGTGCGTTCCTCCGTTTGCGGTCGTAAATTGTTCCATAGAGCAAGGGAATGATGAACAGGGCACTGATGGTGGAAAAGATCAAGCCGACCATGATGGTACTGGCCATGGGAGACCATACCACCGAGTACCCACCAACTCCTATGGCGGTAGGAAGCAGTCCGGCAATGGTCGTGAGGCTGGTCAACAGGATCGGTCGGATCCTGGTGGAAGCTGCTTCTATCACCGCATCACCGGTTGCTATGCCCTCTTTCCTTCGTTCATTGATGAAACTGATCAAGACGATGGCATCGTTGACCGCAACACCAGCAAGGGCAACCGCACTATAGATGACGGTCGTGGAGAGCGGCGTTCCGGAGACAAAGAGATACAACACGACACCAATGAAGGCAAAGGGAACAGAGAGCAAAATCAGGAACGGTTGGCTGTAGCTGTTGAACTGCGTTCCCAAAATCAGATACATCAAAAAGATACCCAGAATGAAAACCCGAAGGATATCTATCAGGAGATTTGAGAAGTCGCTGAATTCACCGCCTACAACCAGATCAACACCTGGGAACTGGGAGGCAAGTGTTGCACCCCAATACGCTTCCATCTCCGCATTGACTGCCTTCTGGTCTACCTCATCCAACGCATCGGCGGTGATGGTTATCTCGCGTTTGCCCTCCACTCTCCGGATAGTTCCGATGGAAGACTCCCCTCGTATCCTTGCAACACTGGAAAGAGGAACAAGACGGCCATCGTCGGTGGGAATCAGAATCTGTTCCAGATCTTCGAATGTCTGTCCTCCGTTTCGGGAGAACCGAGCAACAATATCAATCTCCTCGTTCTCCAGGAAGAACGTGCCGACCGTCACCCCTTCAAAACGACTGCGAAGATACCCAGCTATTGTGGAGACACCGATTCCAAGGCGGCTCGCACTCTCTTGGTCAACCTCGATGCGCAAGGCAGGGTTTCCCGGGACAAAGTCACTTTGTACGTTTGCCACATCCTCGAACGAGGCAAGTTTTGAAAAAAAAGCTTCACTCGCCCGAACAATCGGTTCATAGGCGTCCCCTGAGAGGCGGAAGCTGAAATCAGCAGAAGTGGGGGGTCCGTTAACGGCTTTGGTGAAAAGGACCTGTTCCGTGCCGCCGATGTAGTAGGTTTCCCGTTTCACTTCCTCGATGATGGATTCGATGCTTCGCATCCTTCCTTCATCCATTTCTGCGAGGTCAACCGTGATCTGGGCCTTGGTGGTATTCTGGGAACCGGAAGCGTCCCCTCCCACATTCGAACTGATGGAAAGGATCTCTCCCTTTCCGACCTTGGAAAGGAGCGTTTCCTCAAATTGGCGTACCACACGATTCGTCTGGGCAAGCGTGGAGCCCAAGGGAGTGGTGATTTCAATGTTGAAATAGCTGTAATCCTCAGCGCTGAAGAGATCCTGACGCAAGGTACCAACCAACGAGAAGACTGCAACAAGGATGAGGAGTGCAACAAACAGCCACAAGCCCTTCTTTGCATACAGCCGTTTGAGCAAACGTATATACTTCGCTACCAAGGGTGCGAAGAAGCGCGATGTCTTCTCCTTCACCGACTCTCTCGGTCCCCACTCCGCATAATGGCTGGGGAGGAAGAAGAGCGCCTCAACCGTACTGACGATGAGGGCGATGGTGACTGTCAACGGAATGACACGCAGGAATTTGCCGATGGTACCGGGGATGATCATCAGGGGGAGGAAGGCAGCGACCGTAGTCCCTGTTGCCGCAATAATCGGCCATACCACCTTATTGACGCCCAGTATGGCAGCATCGTGGCGTTTCATGCCAAGACTCTGGAGCCTGAAGGAGTTCTCAATGATGACAATGCCATGGTCGACAATGAGTCCGAGGACAAGGACCAAGCCAAAAAGGGTATTGGTATTGATTGTCTCTCCCATGAGGTCGAGGATCAGAAAGGTCAGCGCAAACGTAACGGGAATACCAAGGGCTGTAATCAGGGAGTTTCTGACACCAATGAACAGGGAAAGAATGATGACAAGAAGCACCAGTCCCATCAATGCATTGGAGGATAGGACCGAGAGGCTGGAAGCTATCTGCACCGTCGAATCATTGAAGAGGGTGAGCGTAGCCCCACTGTTCTGCTGGGCCTCATCCACAATTGCCCTCACCCTTTCCACGATGGCTACTGAGTCGCCTTTCACCACCTTGGTGACCTTGAGACTGATGGAAGGATTGCCGTTGAAGCGGCTGATTGCGCTATCTTCCTCAAACCCGTCAACCACTTGGGCAACGTCGGCTACCCGAACCAACCCTTCGCCTTGGCTGGATCGACGAACAATTACCGAACCGATATCCGAAACACTTCTGATCGACCCAAGGGTCCTAAGCAGGTACTCACGGGAATCGGTGGTCAGATTGCCACTGGGCGATGTGCGGTTCTGTTCAGAAATCGAGCGAACCACCTCATTGACACTCAGGCCAAGACCAGAAAGGGTTACAGGGTCTAGGTTCACTTGGATTTGTCTTTCGGGCAATCCTATGATCTCAGCGTCCTTTACATCAGGGATTCTGAGAATCTTGCTCTGCAGAAGCAGCGCCTGTTCACGAAGATCAGCATAGGAGAGATTCCCACTGATCACGACCTCTATGACCGGCAAGAAATCGGAAGAGGAGAAGTCATCGAGTACCGCAGGCAGGGTTCCGTCAGGAAGACTCACCTGGCCGAATCGTGTCTGGGCATCCTGGTAGAGTGAGGCAAAGGTCTGATTATCAATACCATCATTGAACTCCACCCTGACGACCGAAAGTCCCTCACTGGTGGTCGAGCTGATCTGTTTCAGCTGGTCCATCCCTTGGAAGGCATTCTCCACCGGTATGGTGACCGAAGCTTCCATATCATCGGCACTCACCCCAGGATAGGGAACGATTACATTCACCCAGTAAAAGGGAACCTCAGCAAACTGCTCCTGAGGAAGCCGTATCAAAGAAAACATCCCCAAGGCAATCACGGTGATCATCAGGATATTCACCAATACAGGCTTGGTCACCGAAAACCTTCCGATAGAAAAGCGTTTCACCTCGTCATCCATCTTCTCCTCCTACTGCTGGGTGCTGATGGCTGATCCATCCACCAACCGCGAAAGACCACTGACGAGAACCCGCTTTCCTTCCAGGCTGACCGCTGCTTCAATAGCAGTGAAATCCCCATATTGATCGACGATGTTCACTTCCTGGAGAGATGCAGTCCCTCCTTCGGCCAAAAATACATACGTTTTTGCATTACGGTAGACCATTGCCTGGTTGGGTACCAACTGGTAACGCGGTGCATCATCCTGGTAGATGGTTACCTGCGCTGTGATTCCAGCTTTGAGGATATCCACTCTGGGATTATCAAAGTCGACATAGACGGTCCAGCTGCCGGTTCTGCTGTCACTGGAGGCACTCACTGCACTTACCCTTCCCTCTGCGGTAATACGTTCAAGGGGCGTATCGATCACGATATCGGCACGGGCTCCCTCTTTGATCAGAAAGAGCTGGTTCTGGCCCACCGCAAGGGTTACCCGAAGATGCTCAAGGTCCACAATGCGGGCAATTTGCGCCCCAGCAGAAATCAGATCGCCTGGAACCAATTTGGTAAGCTCGGCGATGCTTCCTGAAATGGGTGTCGTGATTTTGGTATTGGAAAGCGTATTGCGGGCATTCTCAAGCTGGGCGGCAATGCCGTCAGCGCTCGATCGGCTCTGATTGAGCTGTGAAAGGGATATCGCTCCTTTTGCATAGAGCTGCTCATTCACCGCAAGCTCACCTTGAATATTCTTGTATTGGTTCTCAAGCTGGCTGAGGGTGAGATTGGGTATGGTATCGTCAAGGACGATCAGTACATCATCTTTGGTCAGGGTGGTTCCCAGATTCCCGTACACACTTCTGATTTCTCCGCTGGTGCGGGCCTTGATGCTTACTTCTTGTTGTCCTTGAACGGTTCCACTTCCTATGACCCTATCGCGCAGTGGCCTGATTTCAACAGGTACTGCTGAAGCAACCACTTGGGTATAATCGGTGGCTGAGGCAACAACATCAGCAGAAGTTTCTACGGTTTGTTCAGTTTCACCTGGTTTTCCCTTGGTGCAGGAACTAAGGAAAAAAGCGGCAAAAATAAGCACTGCAAGCACATATCGCAGAGATTGATTTCGTGACATACTATACCTCAATTTGTAATTTCCAAAATTAGGAATGATTCTTAATAAGAGTACTGCAAAATCAAATTTGATGCAAGATATTTGGCTCCTTGCAGGAATCTTTGGAATGGGGTATTATTTGTACCTAAGCATGCAGCATATCATCTGATTTGACCAACAGGTCTGTCCTATGCGTAGGACCATAAACGGTGATCGTGGGCGAATGAACGCCATGACTGGATGCGAAAACCAAACCTATGAGTACCAAAAAACAGGAATTGCAACTTCTTCAGTTGACTACGCTCGTCTGCCTTGGCTTCGGCGTGCTTGGTCTTGTCGCATCATTCTGGGCAGGGTCCAACTCCCTTTTGCTCGATGGCCTCTACTCCCTGATCCAAAGTCTCTTTATCATCGGATCGGGCAAAGTGGTATTGCTCTTGTTCAAGAAGGACGATGAGCGCTTCCCCTTTGGATATGGATCCTTTGAGCCCTTCTTCCTTGTGTTGCGATCGGTTGTACTGCTCACCATGATCATGACCATCGGTTTTAGTGCCACCAAATCCTTGGCAAGCGGGGGATATGCCATCTCCGTCCCAATAGCCCTCCCCGTCTCAGTGCTCTCCATGGTGGTCTGCTTTCTTATCTGGATGCTGTTGCGCAAGAAAGCAAAAGAGCTCTCAAGCCCGCTGCTTCGCGCGGAGAGCAAAGCCTGGATGCTGGACACCCTGCTCAGCCTTGCATCAGTGCTTGCCATCCTCTTTGTACTGCTTCTCTCCCGGCTCGGACTGACCTCTGTCTCTTCCTACATAGACCCTGCTCTCACGCTGCTGTTCGCGCTTTTCCTTTCACCCTCCTTGGTGAAAGACATCATGCAGTATAGTTCTGAGCTGCTCGGTGCCGCACCATCGGATCAGGTGCAACAAGCGCTCGAGAAAATAGTCAACCGGTTTGTCAGGTCACACCACTTCATCAGTGCAGAAGTCTTTGCCTCAAAACGGGGAAGAAGCCTCCAGGTAGTAATCTACATTTATCTTGGGGAAGAGCGGCCCTTGCTCGAGCTCGATGCCATTCGCCTCGAGATGACCAAAGCACTGGTCTCCTACTGTACCTGGTGCGATGCAGATATCATCTTCACTGTTGATGACCGGTGGATGGATGCCTCATCATTGCTGAGTATCCAAAAGGCCTGAGAACTGTAATCTTTTCGTCAGATGAGTGTTTTATGTAGTGAAAAGACTGTTCTGAAATGGGAGGGAAACGTATGCGAACACGAGCGCATCAGTTCACGTTGCTGTGCATCCTTACGTTCTTGCTCCTTTTCACTACTGGTTGCGGTGTGTACAGCAAGGTCCCTGCAGTACAGCCGGAGGGACAGGAATGGGAAGGCCCGCTTCTTGACCAGGCGGATATGCAGCATATCCAAGTTACGGTCAAAGCACGCAAGCCCACCGTTACCCTCAATCTCGAAGAGCTTGATGCTGATCTTCCTCTGCTGCTTACCTATGTAAAGCAAGCAGAAGAATCCAGCTCACCACACGATGAGCTGGAAGCTGACTACACCTTGGTCATTGCAAAGCAAGAATAACCATGCCTCAGAGAATTACATGGGCGCTGATCGGTTCGAAGCTTATTCCCACCTCATCGCCCACCTTGTACAATCCCTCTTTCACCGGATTGTAGGAAATTGCCACTATCGGCTCCGTACGTCCTTTCACGCTGATTTCATATTCAACGGTGGCTCCAAGATAGACAGCCTCGGTAACCTTGCCGTTGAAAAAGGCTTGGTCACTGGTTTTCTGAATATGCAACCCTTCTGGCCGGATGACAACCGTAGCACGCTTCCCCGCTTTCACATCCTTGTTGAAGGAAGGAAATTCGTACAGTTTCTGGTTGATCTCAACGGTTACCACGTCGGTCACGCGCTTCACCATGCACGGGAAGAAATTGGCTCTTCCGATGAAATCAGCAACAAAGTGATTGGTCGGCCTGCTGTAAATCTCAAACGGCGTACCGATCTGTTGGATTCTTCCCTTGTCCATGACCATGATACGATCACTTACCGTCATCGCCTCATCCTGGTCATGCGTCACATAGATGCTGGTAATTCCAAACTGTTGCTGGATTCTCCTGATTTCGGTGCGCATCTGGTCCCTGAGTTTCGCATCAAGGTTGGAAAGCGGTTCATCAAAGAGCAGGACCCGCGGCTTGGTGACAATAGCTCTGGCAAGGGCTACTCGCTGTTGCTGGCCGCCTGAAAGCTGGCTGGGCTGCCGAGCACCTAGTGCGGAAAGGCCCATGGTCCGCATGATTACGTCCACCTCTTTCTTCATCTCGCTCTTCTTCATTCCCTTCAAGTCAAGGCCGAAGCCAATGTTCTGTTCCACCGTCAGATGAGGAAATATGGCATATGACTGGAATACCATCGAAGAGTTTCGCTTATTGGCAGGCAAGTCATTGACCAACGCCCCATCAATGTAGACATCACCCTTGGTCTGTTTCTCAAACCCACTGATGATTCTCAGCGTGGTGGTCTTACCACACCCCGAGGGACCGAGAAAGGTGACCATCTCCCCTTCCTTGATTTCGATATTGACATCATCGACAGCGGTGAACTCCTTGCTCTTGTCATCCTGGTCGGTGAAAATCTTGGTTACTTTGACTAAGGTTACGCTCATGGTGAACTCCTACTGTGAGAGAATTGAACTGGTGGTGTGATACTTCAGCCGCAGAATCAGCTTGATTACTGCCATGGCTACCAAAATGATGGCCACGAGGATAAGGCTGAAGGCTGCTGCCGCCCCGATACGTCCGCTTTCCACTTGGCTCATGATCTGGACAGTCATGAGTTTCCACCGTGCTGAAACCAGGAAGATGGCCGCACTGATGGCTGTCATACTCCGGACAAAGCTGAAAATGAGGGAGCTGAAGAAAGCCGGAACCATCAAGGGCAAAGTCACCCGCTGGAATGTCTTGTTGCTGTCAGCACCCAAATCGACGGCTGCTTCCTCTATGGATGGATCTATTTGCTTGAGGACGGCCACACCACCCTGCACCCCGACGGGGATATAGCGGAAAATGAAGTTAAGCAACAAGATCAAGAGCGTTCCGGTCAGATAGAGCGGATGCTTGTTGAACGCAAGAATATACCCTATGCCGACTACGGTACCGGGAAGCGCAAAGCTGAGCATGGAAGAAAATTCCATGAATTTCCTCCCCCAGAACTTCTTGCGCACCACCAGGAAGGCAATGATCATACCCAGGATTCCCGCCATGGGAGTTGACAACCCTGCGATTGCGAGCGTATCGAGCACCGATTCAAACCCCACACGCCAGACATAGACAAAGTTTTGCAACGTGAGCTTGGAACTGTTGCCCCACGATTCGGCGAAAGCTCCGAAGACGATGCTTGCATAGACAAGAACGATGAAGAAGGCTATCAGGCAGCAGACTCCAAAGAGAATCCACCGTGCCTTCGGGCTCACCACGTCATTACTGGACTGGGTGGGCTTACCGGTAACCGTCACATACTGCTTCTTGCTCACCCAATACTTCTGAAGCATGTACGCCGAAACTGAAGGTACCAGCAAAATGAAGGCAAGTGCTGCGCCCTTTGCAAAGTTGCCCATTCCGGTAATCTCCAGGTAGGCTTGGACGGAGAGTATGGGAAACTGAGCACCGGCAAGCACCAAAGGATTCCCAAAGTCAGCAAGCGACTCAACGAAGAGCACCAGCATGGAGGAAGCAATGCCTGGAATGGAAAGAGGCAGGGTTACTTTGCGGAATATGGTGAACCTGTTGCCACCCAGATCCATGGCAGCATCCTCAAGGGTGGGACTGATGGACTCAAGCACCCCGCGCAAGGTGATGTATGCTACCGGGAAAAAGGTCAGGACCTGGGCAAAGAGCAACCCTTTCGCTCCATAGGCGTTTGCATCCTGCATCCCCAGCAACGTAGAACTGACAAAGCCGTTCCGCCCAAAGAGCATGATGACTGCCAAAGCTCCTATGAAGGGGGGACTGATGATCGGGATGGTGGCGATCAAATTGAAGAACCTACGCCCAGGAATATTTGCCCGCGTCAATGAGTAGGCAAAAATGTAGGCTATGAGGGTACCAAGGACGGCTGTGGCCACTCCCATCCAAAGCGAGTTGAAGAGCGCTTTGAGATAATACCCGTTCGAGTAGGTCATTACATCGGTAAAATTCTTGAATGAGAAGGCTCCTTGCACCTGGAAGCTTACCACTATCACCTTGTACAACGGGTAGATGATGAAGAGGACCAGAGAGAGGAGCAACAAGAGAATGACACCCAACAACAGCGGGTCCTTGCTCAGTTGGATGAAGCTATGCCATGAGGCGATGATGCGTTGTTTCATGAGGACCTCGTCGATGCGTACAGCATCTCCGGCAGAGTTCCTGCCGGAGATGGAAAGGACTGAATTACTTCTTTGCTGAAAGCACTTCGCTTACCCAGCGTTCCACCAGTTCAGCTTTGCGGCTGCTGTAGTAGGAAAGGTCTACTCCTACGACATCAAGGGTGGAGAAAGCGGGCATGACCGGGTCGATCTCAGCATCGTCGATGACCGGATAGAAGTAGGTTCCGGTTGACTTCAGGACATCCTGTCCCTTCTTGCTGACCAACCATTCCATGAAGATCTTTGCAGCTTCATAGTTCTTTGCTCCCTTGAGGATGGAAGCGGCGGGGAACTCAAAGCCGAAGCCTTCGCTTGGGAAGACAATCTCGATGGGCTGACCGTTGGCCTTCATCTGGAAGAAAGCGGGAGAGAACTGGATGCCGATCGCTGCATCACCGACATTCACGCCCTTTGAGGGACCGGTGCCACTGGAGGTATAGGTCTGGATGTTGGCATTCAGTTTTGCCATATATGCAAATGCCTCGTCCTCACCCATGATCTCGATGAGACTGTAGACCATGGTGGTAGCGGTACCACTTGCCTGCGGAGTCGGCACCTGGATCAGGTTCTTGTACTCAGGCTTGAGCAAGTCTGCCCAACTGGTGGGAACCTTTGCGCCAGCCTTAGCGAGTGCTGTGGTGTTGACACCAAAGCAGAGTGGATTCATGTAGAACCCTCTCCAATACCCTTCACTATCCTTGAACTCTGCACCCAACGCTTCAAATGCCGGACCCTTGTAAGGAACCGTCAAGCCTT
>Ga0265295_1006425_pt1 | contig 14224 bp, 11 predicted proteins | sample Munlansysbiofilm_FD_192503 | JGI IMG/M metagenome (GOLD analysis project Ga0265295, IMG submission 192503) | Leachate microbial communities from a municipal landfill in Southern Ontario, Canada - Methane capture system biofilm | ecosystem: Engineered > Solid waste > Landfill > Unclassified ... | reverse complement strand
GTCATGTACAAAGAGAGACCAAGTGAATTTTTAGTCATTGACGCGCAAGAGGTGGTCGATTATTTAAAAACAAACGAAATGTTTACGGATCTTTCAGAAGTTTACAACTCTCCGGAAGAGAGATTTGTAACCAAAAAGAATTAATATGACCCTCTCCATGCCAAACGATGCAACTTAAATCGCATCGTTTGGCAGATTAAAGATCAATCCAATGCTTCTCTTAATGCGTTTTGTCTATTTTTAATATCAGAATTCAATTCTTTCTCCGATTCCATATGCATTCTTTCGTTATAGGTTACATATTTCTTTTTGTAGAATCTATAAGCAACAAACGAAAACATTAAAAATATTATCAAGTATGCTAGATACTTTAAAAGAACGAACTCAAAACTTTTTGTTTCTTGTGTCATTTTGATAATTTCAATTTTCTTTGTTTCAACCGTTTCAACAGGTTGTTCGATTGTTTTTGGATTTTTTAATGATGCAAAAATATCTTTTTTTTCTTCGTCTGCAATATTTGTTTTTTTGAAGATAGAACCGATTCCTTCTGTCTTGATTTCAAAGGTTGTGGTGATTTTATTTGCTATGTCATATTTATATACCCCATAAGAAAACGCCATGCTAAATATGACCACAAAGGAAACAAGGACAGGGATGTAATAACGGTATGTTTGTGCTAAATACTCATCGACGGACTTAATGCCTTTCCATGCAAGAGATTCTTGCCACCAGGCGATATGAAACCCCCAATACAAAAAAAAGAGAATTAGCATAGGTACTGTAGCGATATTGAATCCGAACAAGGTTGTAATGTAGAGCACAAGCGAAATTACAAATGCATCTGCTATACCGTCTCCTATAGTTAGTATTCTATCGTGTGCAATTTGCGATGGTAAAAGGACGGGAGCCGGCATACCACTTTCTATTAGCTTGAGGTTTCCCCCGATCGACACACACGTATCCACTATTTGTTTTGGTACCTTATGAAGCCTTGATAAAATGTTTGGAACTGCTTCTTCCCTTGACTTATTTTCTCCAATGCCTAGTAGATCATCAAGCTGATTGTTCATATTTTTGTTCCTTATTTTGGTATTGCCATTGATTTTTGTACATGCTCGCTAAATGCTTCGATATTGTCAATTCCTTGCATGTTTTTTGTTGCTTGTCTAAAAAGCACTTGTTTAAACTCGCTGTGTTTGGCCGCTGAAAAACATCTGTCTCTTCTTGGTTCTTCCCCTGGTTTGCACTCTCTAAAGCTGATATTTTTAAGGTCATTGATCGTTAGATCGCTACAAGAACTCCACCCTCTGCCTGTTTGTTCTTTAAGTCCTTCGGCAAAAATTTTAGTCAAAATTGAATCGTAACAGCAGTAATTGTATCTATGTTGCACACATTCACCCCAAACAGCTTTTTTGGTACATACAACAGATGTTTTGACGCATTGTTCATGATTGAGAAAAAGATTTGTTTTGTAGTCTAAAGGATCCCAAGCAATCGCATCATCTTCGTTTTTACAAGTGTCAACCTCTGCAAGCATATTAACATACAGGTCAACGACTACGGTTGCCGCTAAACCGCAAACAGGGCATGCCATACTTACTGCAGCCAACCCGATAGACAAAGCCAGTGGTTTGCCGCCGCTTGGATCTGGTGGATCTTGTGGCCTAGTCGCATCGAGCATTTGGTTCATTGCGGCCGATACTTTGGCACCGGCACAAATAGTTTTTCCGGCTTCTATATAGGCATTAGGAGATAGGGCAAGAACCTGCAGGAGCATAGGATCATCTTCATTGATCGCATAACTTCGCATTACCCATTTTTCCCCAAAGTTTTGAGCTATCTGTGCCAATTGATCAGGTGTCATCCTAAGAGGATTTTTATACGGCTCATTAAGCTCCAACGAGGTTCCGTTTACATCATTCATGCTCCAGCTTACTAGGTTTGGCATACTTAAACCAATAGAAGCCATACAAGAGTTATAAGCTACTACGCTACTTGATGAACTCATACCTGCCATACCTTTAATTAAGTCATCTGCTCTTTGATATTCATCTTCCGTCGGTGCAGCAAGAATAAGAGCTGTATCTATACCAAATCTTACAAGAGAGGCATTTGTGATGTTAATAAACCTTGTGTCAAAAATACCTTCTGTATATGAATGGTTGAGCCATTCTGTTGTGCTCCTGTAAGCATCATCAACGCTTGCTTGAACCGTATTAACAAGAGACGGCTCATCTACTAGCGGTGGTGTAGTTAATTCAGCAAACCCGATTGTTTCATCTAGGTTTTCAGTTGGTGTCGTAAATCCAGAAGTGAAATCATCCCATGTTTCACCCATGCTAGTCATAATTTCGTCTGAAGTTTCTGCAACGGCTGTTGTCGCTTCATCAACTGTTTGTGATGCTGTATTAGCTGCTTCACTGACAGCAATACCAATGTCTGATTGAGCAACCGACATCATCATATCATCCATAGCTGCTTGAGCATCAACCATATAAACATTAAACTGCCCTCCATACTCATCCAGTAAACTTAATCCACCGTTGAGTTGTGTATAACTGGCATAAGCTGACATTGCGTAAGCGGCTATAGTGAATGGATCTGAAAGATATGACGAATCCATTTTCATTCCCTTGTGACACTGACCTTTCCAACCGCTCCAAATGTGAATAGGCATATCAAGCATATTTGCTTTAGTGACAACATCTTCGAAAGATGCCGGCTTATATACCTCAACGCCAACATCCCCTATATTAAGATTAAAGCCACTCTCGCGATTGATAAAATCATATTTTGCACAACCTGCGTATTGCTTAGTTTTATGTTCGCACGCAAAAGTCATTTTTGCCTGCGAAAAAAGAGTTTTCCCTGTAAAATCAGACACAGGGTGACTCACCTCTTGCTGAGTGAGCGTACAGTTTGATTGCATATAAGAATCACACATATTCTGAATATAGCAATTTCTTTCACAATCCCCTTCATTGTCAGATTGAAACCCATTGTGTGCACACGTAAAGCTAGTATTTGAATCATTACTTGTACATTTTTCAAGAGTGCGACAATTTTGCTCACATAGGTCCTTGTTATCCCAAGCAACCATTCCGGAGATATCAACCGTGCTGTCATTTTTATATGCTTGCCATAGTGGATTTTTTTCACACACATAAGATGTTTCTACCACTTCTTCTTCATCTTCAGGAGCTGTAGGAAAATCTTCGTAACATCTGTATTTTCTTTTCTCATACACATCCAACTTAGAAATATAAACTCTGTTTGGATAGGGCAGGGGGTAAACCATCTCGATCGGAGTAATTGTCCCCATAATTAAGTCTTTTATTAAGATAGATGTAATGGCATTTTCCTTCACATAATTATCATCGGGAACACTAAGGGGTTCTCCTGTTTTTGAACCTTTTCCTCCATAAACACCGCCTCCTATTTCAACCCAATGGTCAGAGAGTCCTGCTGTTGAGCGATTTACATTAGGGGACAATGCCATGTCACCGGCAAGCTTCAATTGCGAAAATCCCACGTTTTGCATCTCTTTAAAGTGTGTCGGGTTGATCGTCTTTCTAATTACCTCTTGCCCGTGTTTATTGTAAAAATAGAGTTCGTACAGACCTGAAAACGGAAAGAGAATAGTTAAGGTTGATGTTGTGTTGTCCCATGTCTTAAGATGCACATTAAAAGAACGAGGGTAATGAGGGAAGTCGCTTGCGTAAGCTTGAGGCGTTACAACTTTACCGTTGAGGTTCACTTTTGTGCTACTGTAATGGTTCCTCCCGACGGCAAAAGGGGTGGGGTTTAGCACTTCCCATTCAGAATTTTGTTGAATTGTTACGATATCACTGACATCGATCGGAATCCCTTGCATATCAACACTATAGCTTCCGGAATTGCGTAAACAACCCAAGACGCTACCGTTGTAATTTTTAACAGCCATCCCCGCATCAACTGAAGTGACACACTCTCTTATTTCAGATACGTCGAGGGAGGTTGTATTTACATCTTTTACAACCAAACAATCATTAAAAAGATCATCATTGATATTATTCGCATCTTGATCGCAGTTTATAATATTTGTCACCTCAGTCATATTGAATGAAAATCCTTTCATGTCTAAACATGTTTTGATCGCTTCATTAACGTTTGTGCCAAGCGGAGCATGTTGCATATTACAGTAAATTTTTGAAGCGCTGCCGTCAAGAGAATGTTTAAGAACATAGATATCGTCGTCTAGTTGCCCTTCAGCTTTTATGTTAATGTAGATGTTTTGCTTGCGAGAATCTAATATGGAATTAACACGAAGACAATTTTCTCTTTCGGAATACATATCCGGCTCTGCACTTACCCAGTCTACTTGGTATTCTTGCCAACGTCTATGAACAGCTTGCTCTTTGGTTTTCGTTTCTGTAAAATCTTCATAAACCGGATCCACACAAACATAATCTTCATTGCTAAAATTTTTCGTATCACAAACAATCTCTTTTCCATTGCTACATGTGCCCGAAAACCCAATGATATTGTTTAATCCATCCCGGATAGGTTTGTTTTTATTACAATACTCGTACTTTATCTCATTTACTGAGGTGTTCGGGTCATCATCAACGCATTTTGCCGGGAACATGAATACTTGTTTTTTATCAACACATTCAACATTGTCTACCAATGGTCCATCGGGGCATACATATTGAGCCGTGCTTAAATTAACCCTAGTGGTTTCTTCCTCGGGAACAGTACCTGTTTGGTTATTTACTACACCGGGCAAATCTGTTTTTTCTCCCATAACGACATTTTTAAAAGTACAATGCTTTTTGAGATTTTCTGTACATGTCGAAACCCTGCATTTTGCTTGCATAGGGTTTTCCCAGCATCCATCTCCTCCTAGTCTATCGTAATAGGATACACAAGTAACCAAACCGCCAGGATACTGCTTCTCATCAGCGTATCTGTCACATATGCTTACAAGCATCGGGGGGCGCGATTGAGGAAGGAGTTCTACCGCTGAATGCAAATTAGCTACCGGGTTCGCGTCTATAATATATTCGCGTTCAATCCTCCAATAGGGGAGACATATAGTTGTGTCAATACTATATCCCGTGTCTTCTTTTTTAAACACCCTGCAATCTTTTCCCATTGCTTCGGCTGTTCCATATCCGACAAAGAGTTTTTTACCGGCAAGATGTGAGAGGTCTTGATTTTTAAAAATCTCCATTGTGATTTGAGAAGGAAGATTGTCGTAGTGTTTAAAATAGCTTATATTGGAATCTTCTGAATCAACGGCTTTATTGTTTTGCTCAAGATAAATAAAGTCTTGTGCTTTTATTTCCCTTAATTCCGTTGCATATAATACAGCAGTTGAAAATATAGCAAACATCGCTGTGACATTTAAAATTGTTTTTCTCATTCACTTTCCTTTGTAGTGTCATCTAAAGCCGGGTCATAGGCAAAAATAAATACGTACCCGTTCTTGCCCACATCCTCTTTTTTAGGTGTGATTTCTACGAATCCTGTTTTGTTGTTGATTTTTCCATATTGGTAAGATTTGATTTCATATTCGTTCGTTCCATTTACTTGCATCTTCATGTTGCCATCGTCTTCAAGAACTTGTTTAAAGCTGGCTCTTCTGATGGAATCAAAAAATGGTTTTATTGTGCCGGATTCGATTTTTTGCACAAAATCTTGATAAGTCATTTGTTGGTTTTCCGGCAACACAAAAGCATAGACTTTATAGTTTGCGATGAACTCTCCGGTTCCATCAAAATCACCTGTGTATTTTTTAGTTTCAATTGGACCATTCGTAGTGATTGAGCGGACAATCCCCGGCACCGCACCTTTAAAAATAGTAGACATATCATTAATAACTTTAGTTCTCATCACGACCGTTTCCATCTTTATAGGTTCGGATTTATAGTGCTCAAGAATGTTCGTTGGCGGGATGTGGTACCAAGTTCCTCCCGTAAACGTCTTATACTCCCATCTCGCCGATGTGTTTGTTGTTGCAAGCAACTCATCGTTTTCGCCGATAGTGGTGTATTCGGCATTTTCTTTGATCGCAAAAGGGTAGAACATATTACTCGTGTCTTTTTTAACATAGAGGATTTTGTTTCTTACTTCATTTTTTTTCAGACTATTTACATAATCCATACGCTGTGCTATTACCTCAACAACAGTGTAAAACTTGAATTTTCCGTTTGAAACATCAAATGATGCCGGCTTATATTGCCAGTATAAAGTCGCTGCTTCAAGATTGTTGCCAACCGATATAGCAAAAGCGCTATCGCTTTGTGTGTTTTCATCAAGTGTGACTTTTGCAGAAGTGTAGGTGCCATTATTTAGCATTTGCATATAGGCTTTTTCTTTATACTCTTCCGCAAGCTTTTCGGAAAATGCAAGGTCTGTATCAATAACAGGCTTAGGTCGGTAGGTTCCTTCTTGGTAAGCAGAAGAGACTATTGTTTGAATAGGTGTTGAGGTCGCATCAAAGACAGTTTCATTTAGTATAGGTGTTTTAAGGTTTCTCAAATTTGTACATGTATCTATTCTGCAGTTTTCTTGACCTTCGATGCATCCTTCTCTGAATTGCTTTAATACATTTTCATTATACGTTCGTATGTCTTGTGTGCATTGATACTTTTTTTTACATGTATATTGGCACCCTTCGAGCGTTGAGAAAGTACCGTCAAGATTATCTCCTACGACACCGTAGTCTTCACATATTTTATATGTTGAGCCTTGTATGGAAAATGATTTTATTTTTCCTGAAGGGCATGAAAAAGCATAAGTTCCAGGATTTTTTAATGAAATATCTTGAAGAAGAGGGCATATATATTTGCCTTGCTCTTTATAGTGAATCGTTATAGCATCAAGTTGGCTTTTTGTTTTTGCAGTAGTTTGTTCCATCAATACGGATATCTTTTCACCGCGGAATCCTAACGGCAAAGTTATGTTTTTATCTTTAACGGACAAATCGGCAATTATTGATTCTTTGTTTTTGGCTGTAATGAAAACTTTGATCTTCACCGTTGCATTTTGATCGCTTGAAAGTTGCATGGTGATCTTGTCTAAAGGGATGCCCTCTGGAAGAAGAACTGATTTTTCTTGTGCCGGAGTGTCGTCGTCTACTTTTATAGGGTCAATATATTTTTTTAATAATACCGGTGCTTCCGCTTCTTTACAAGAGCTTTGATCATAGCATTCACTTTCACACTTTTTTTGGGCTTCTAATCCATTTGAATTAATATAACCCCCGTAGGAAAGACCGGTTTTGGTGCATTGAAAGCGTATAGGGATATCTCTTGCGATATAACATTTGACCGTTTGTCCGACCTGCAAACCGTTGTTGTTTATGGCATTGCTTGCCAATGTGTCTTGCATATTTTGTGTCCACACTTTTAAATTCGCGGGCGCATTCGGGTCTTGGCGAATGGTATCGGTTCTGACTTTATTTATATCTGTGTTTCCATCTGTTTTGAAAAAATCTTGCATTTTTCCGATCGAACCGGTGTTTGCTCCGTTTTGGGCGCTTTGTTTTTGCCAATTCGACGTATTCCATTGTGAATGATCATCTGTTTCTACTGCATCATCGTATGTTTTGTATGTCGTGTACTGTTCATCCGATTCAAAACCTCTTCTCTTTTGGGTTTCTTGTTCGATTGGGGAAAGTGAAGATGTTGTGTTTGTTTCATTGCTGTCCGCAAATGAAATATTAAATAACAACAAGCAGATTATTAATGTTATTTTTATCATGAAAATACTCCTATTACATAATATTACCATAAAATTTCATAAAGTATTCGTAGTTGTTTTTTATAAAATAAGGTTAATATTATTTTATTTAAGTTAATATTACTCTCATATGAGCCATATAAAGGATAACAATGAGAAACAAAATCACAAAAATTACACTTTTGTGCGTTGGCCTCTCTTGTTCCGTACACGCGGACGGTATAAGAGAAGCTTATGTTAAGGATGGTGGGAAGTCAGATGAGCAGTATGCTACGGAGCTTTTTAACAAGTCGATTCGATTTTTAGAAGGTGATGGACCAAAACGAACGGTTGAAATCGGAACAAACAAAATGGATGTGATCGATTACAGATCGGCACTTGATGGTTTTGAAGAAAGTGCTTTTAAAGAGAATAATCCAATGTCTGCGTATGCGGCATTGCATATTATTGATTCTTTCTCAATCAAGCAAGATGTGCAAAAAAAGAACAAATTGGTCAAAATATTAAACGAGACACAAGACTTTTGCATAGCGAGGATTTGGTGGGGAGATTTGTATTATCGCGGCGTTAATGAAAAAATTGACAAGAAAAAAGCGCACGAGATATATTCTACGATAGATCCATCTACTTGCAATGACTGGCAAAAGAATGTTTTATTTTCGCGACTCAACGCTACCAAGCCGAAACAATAGACAGTAGGAGATGGAATATGAGTGATATCGAAATCATTAATTTCATAGAGGATCTTCAACTGGAGATGATTGACGATCAGGGGGTAATGCCGACAAAAGAAGAAATTTGCACCTATATAAGCATCTCGCTTGAAGATGCTAAATTTTTCAATGACAAAAAAACGGTTATGGAAAACGAACTTGTTTTACAGTTCCTTTGTCGGAGAGAAAACAATGTATAAAATTGCCGCTTGTGCGGCTCTTTTGTTTGCAACTCACACTTTTTCATCGGAAGAGATTATCGATTATGGGGTGAGGGGGGAACAGTATGAAATTACAGATAAAAACTTTCTTCAATTGGTGCAAGAAAGAATAAAAGAAAGCGATTTTTCTGAGGTTAAATCCACTGCAAAAAAAAATATAGAAAAACACTTCATAGTTAAGAATGATATCCTCTCTTGTCAAAAAGATAACACACGTAATCATATCCCAATGGTCACTTTTGACAAAGATGTTATTCTGCCCACCGGCGAGGTGATGGCAACTAAAGGAGACAAAAATATTTTAGAAATACTCCCGGCACCTTTGGGAAAATATGTGTTTTTTCTAAATGTTGAAAATGAACTCGAAAGAGATTTCATAAGCAAGTATTCCATTGATGATTCTTCTTCTTTGGTGTTGGTGTTAAATGGAGATATGAGTATTTTGAGAAACAACAAGATTAATGCTCAAAAGGCCACCAAGGATTTAATTAAAATCTTTGATGTAAAATGCTCCCCCTCAATTGCGATTCAACAAGGAAATCAATTTGTCATTCAAGAATATTTTCTTGAAAAAGAGACAAACACAGATGAGGCGAAAAAATGAAGAATAAGAAAATAGCTATCATTCTTTTGGTGAGCGCACTAAATGCACATGCTATGGAGCTTTTTAATATTGCAAATAATCTTGATTTTCAGTTTTTGATGGACAAAACAGAAATCACGCTTGATTTATGCGAGTGCTCGATCGCCGATGGCGGTAACGGCGTTGGTCTTACAATGCGCCTTGCTGAACCGGTAGGTGTTCAAGAGTCAACCAACACGCCCTGGCGTCTTGTTTCTTTGGATATGGACTTACAAGAAATGGCTCAAGAACAAGGTTCTAGCAGGGAAGGGGGTGGTAATCGCAGATATCACCACTATATTGCGTTTGCTCCGTTTGCATTTCTTAATCTAATCCAAGATATTACATGTTTTGAGACATTTCCTTCGCTAGGCGCTCTCTATCTTTCAGAAGTTATCCCGAGCCAAAATTCCGACATTGTTGCCAATTTGGTACAACTTTCTAAAGGTCCGATCGGAAAAACTATTTATAATAACATGATGGCGATGTTGCTTGCTCTTCCTGATTGTGCGGCAACTACTTTTTATGAACCAATGAATAGTCTTTTGTTTAATGTGGGATGTGCCGGAACTACTGGTAATAATACGGCATACGGGACAATGAAAGATGATGATCCTTTAATGAACCATCATGTTCTTGCAGCTACGCAATTTGATGATCTACATTTTAGTGGAATGATGCTTAAGAGCTCTAACGCAACATTTGTACAATCTCCACAAAGTGCCATACCAAACACTATGTGTTCCCCTCAATATTTTCCAACGATAATAAAAACAGAAGTTTTTATCCAAAACATGCTTCCTACTGTATGGAGCGCTCAAAATTTAGGTATGTTTAGAACTTTCCATGCTGATTTTAAAAATAAACCTGGCAGCCAAGACGACGTTGCTTCATGGGTTTGGATTATTAAAGATTTTTGCGTAGGCGGAACGAAATGTAAATCTATTTATCCGGGAGATATATTTTAATGAATCAAAAACTATTTTTATGTTTATCTTTTTTATTAATATTTAGTAATAGCTATGCAGGGGTTGATTTTGCTGATATAGATAAAGATAAACAAGAAGCTTTAATAGAAAAAATGGCGCAGAGCGCAGAACAGTTAAAAAAAATTACAGCTGCGCAAACGAAAGAAAAAGCACCTGTTCAAAATAAAAAACAAACACCGGTACAGAAACCCTCATATACTCAAGAGCAAACAAAAAAACAAGAGAATATTGAGCCCTCAAGCGCTCCTGTGCTTTTTTACATGACAATTGAAGGAGATGAAGCAAGACTTGTTTCTTCCGAAGAAGAGCAGTCTTTTCCAAAAAAAAAATTAGAGACTCAAATTGACAATACGACTATTCAAAAGAAAAATGAACAACCTAGTGTTGAAAAGAAAATTATTAAAAAGATACTTACTCGCGATGAATACAAGAAATTAAATCTTGATGAACGCTATTACGATGCATATGACCACATTTTTAATACTGCAAATTCACTTACAGACAATAGCTATGTTTTAAACGAAATAAACTCATATTTTCAAAAATATGTAGACTCAATGAGTGGTGATGAAAATCTAAATATCTTTTTTTTAGTTGATTCTTCCATGAACAATGAGATGTTCTTGAGGTTTAGTCGGGAAATTGACAAGATACGAAAATATAACAAAAAGATCACAGGAAGAATTATTACAAATGGCTTGGTTATTACAAAAGAAGACAGGTATGAAGTTCAAAGCAAAATTACCAAAAAACAAAGAGAATTACGCGAGGCAAAAAACAATGATTTAAATACAAGCACCATAGAAAAAGAAATTAAAAAGTTACAATATATTGCTGAAGGAAACTTTGATACTCATTACAAATGGGCACAAAAGCTTTATTCTGCCGGGGTAAGGGGCGTTAAACTCCAATTTAATCCAACTATTTTTCAAGATATGCGACTTGATAAGGTACCTGCATACGTGCTATCTCGATGCCCACATGATTATAGATATCAAGATTGTCGTCATATTGCGATTGTGCGTGGTAATATTTCTTTACGATCATTTTTTGAAATGTTAGCTGAAGATAAGATTGAATATAGAGGTTACTATGAAGCATTACTCGAATGAGATATGAATTTTATGGTAAAATTTTTATTTTCCAAACAAAAAGGAGGATTAATGCATGTTGATATGAATAATTTTGAAGAAGTAAAGAGGTTGAAAAACTATCAACTCTATGAAACTCGGTTTCAAAAGAGAGTCGTCAACGGTAGCGAAACGGCTATGTCTTTTTTTAGAAATTTAATAATCAATGCGAATGATGATGTTCATCTTCGAAGGCAGAGAGTTCTTGCATATTTAGCAACATGGGCTGCAAACAACAATTATCTTTCAGAGAATGATCTTCAAGAAGTGATTTTATTGATTGATAAAAAAAAGAAACAGCAACTTGAACAACCAGAAGTTAATTTAAACAACTTTTTTAAACATAGTATTAAAATTTATAAAGCTTTGCCGGACGAAGAAGTAGGCAAGAAAGAAACGTTGGCCATCATTATTACACCATTGCTTTTAGGTGAAGCTCTCACTAATCTCATACCACTTAAATACTCTGATATAAAAGTTCACGAGATAGAAGACACGGCGGTCTTGACATATAAAACAGATAAAAAAAGTCACAAAGTGCTACTGAAAAAAGAATTAGCGGGTGTTTATATTAAAATTCTCAACGCACTGAGAAAAAGATACGGGGAAGATGACGCATTGTTGTATGCAACGACGGAAGATACTTGGACGCTAAGTAAAGCTAGTATATTAATGTACAACTCTTATCGCGATTTTATAACAGATAAAACAAATACAGTCAAAGACACAACTTTTGTAACCTTATTAAAAAGAGAATTAAAAAATAAAAGAAGTGATTTTTTTCAATCGATATAGAACACCCCAAGAGGTGTTACTTGAAAATTAACTAGAAGATAGCAGAAGCCTGACAACATCACGCTTATCAATGGTATTAATATTCAAACCACTCTCCCTTAAAAAGAGAGCTATTTGGACGATTCTGTCGTATGTGGCGATACCGTATCTCCGAATAAATTCTTCTTTTTCCATGACTCTTCCTTTGGATTGCTTAACAACTCCCTATAAGGATTTATAGGAGTTGGCGGAATTATCAACTAATTATTCTTTGTGTTTTTGTAAGTTGGTTGTTATCGCTTTAGCTTACTGAATGCCTTTTCTCTTCAAAAGAGAAATTTTTAAGCTACTTTTTCTTTGGTAGCTTTTGCCTTTACAGAAGATTCTTGAGTAGAATAATCTTCTTGCTTTTGTTCATTTTTTGATTTTTCAACCACATCGGGTGATGGGGATGTGTTTTTTGCTTTGTTTTCAAGATACTCTAGTCGGCGACTAATCGCATAACCACTACCATATTTTTTTTCTAAAAAACTATTAGTAGTGTTTCTTAGAGCAACTGCTTGATCGTTAATATTTTTAGCGAATTCCGCTGAATCATCTACAATTAGGTGTGCAGAAGATCCTTTGCCTCTTTCAACCGCTCTTTGCAGTTTAGTAGAAAGAGAATCAGCGATACCCTCTAGTGTAACTAGATCTCTCGCCATGTTTTTTATTTTATCATTGTTGGTTTTAATGACAACAATTTCTTGTTTTGTCTTAATCCCTGAAATTATTTCAGTCAAAGACACGTTTAAATTTGATGTTTCTGCATCGTTCCTGCTTGTTGTATGCAAGAGATTTAGCAACTCAACGACTTTTGAGGTTACCTTATCAGCGTCAAAAAGCGCCAATAAAGCACTTAGTTTTTGTGTGTCACTTTTATTGTTTGTGTTTAGCTTGTTGATTTGTTCAATAGCTTTTCGTTTCATTTTGGTTTCCTTTATTTATCAAGAAAACAAAAACACAAAAAGAATTAAAAAGTTGAAGATTCCATATAACTGTAACAACTCCCCAAGGAAGACTAAAATCTCCTATAGGGAATTGTTAAGCAAAGAAGATATGGATTTGATTTATTAAATCATAATATAAATAAAGAATATTTGATAGTGTATCATTTTTTTAAAAAAATCGCAATATTGAAAAAATGGCAAATTAAGATAAAATAATATAAAAATTAGAAAGTAGCAATAATATGCAAAACTCAGAATTAATAATAGAAAAAATGATGACAGCAGCTAAAATTACTACACAAGAAGAGCTTGCAGAAATTTTGGAAGTTTCTCCTGCCGCTATTTGTAAATTTAAGAAAAACAAAATACCGCGCAAAAGAATTAATATTTTTTTACAAAAATTTCCCAACACACAAAGAAGTGACATAATCGATGATGGTTACGGAGAAAACCTTGGAGTTACGGCAGACTTATTATTGCTTGCCGCAATCGTAGAAGAACACAAAAAATTTCTTGACGCGAAAATTAGAAAAAAAGAAATTGCCGGCAAAGAAAGTCATATCATTAAAGACTTAATAGATAAGAAGTATAAAAAAACCCAAGTATTTGGTTCCTATAAACAACAGTATTTAAAAGAAAACATTGATGAAAGCAATATCAAACTTCTTTCATTAGGTTTTTGCATGGATGCAACAAGTTGTATGAGCAACACTAATTGTGTAGTCTGTAAAAGTTTTTTAACAACACAAGATTTTTTTCCAATATTAAAATATCTGCAGGGCTCTCTTGTAAATATGAGATATTTTTGTCCTGAACTAACTACAAACATAGATGATCTTTTACAAGAAATCAATAATAAGGAGGATGAATGAACATATACGGCATAACCTACGCAAAGCCGGAGGTGGTACTTTTACAACAGACCGGGATCGGTGTCGCCGAAGTAGCGGCGCGAACCTGTTACGACAGTTTTGAAAACAGCGAAAACGATGCGGTGCGCACTACTCAGAGTATGCTTCCCGATCTTGCTACATGCCAAGCGATCAATGAAATAGAGG
>Ga0265295_1006424_pt1 | contig 14229 bp, 23 predicted proteins | sample Munlansysbiofilm_FD_192503 | JGI IMG/M metagenome (GOLD analysis project Ga0265295, IMG submission 192503) | Leachate microbial communities from a municipal landfill in Southern Ontario, Canada - Methane capture system biofilm | ecosystem: Engineered > Solid waste > Landfill > Unclassified ... | reverse complement strand
GCGGGGCACGCCCAGCTAGCCTGCCAAGCGAACGGTGCTGTAATGCCGTCGGCAACAGGAACCTCAAGGTTGGCGGCCTAGCCGCTGCTCTTGGAATCCACTTCTTTTAGGGAGTGGAGGATGTCAACTCCTTTTTGTTTTTACTGGCCTTTGCCAGTACTCTGGTTTAGGGCGGGCACTATGCCGCCTCGCTATAAGAAAATCCATCCAAGCACAAAGGGTATCACCGGCCACAAAATAGTATTGCCTATTTTTTCGGCAACACCAGACCCTCTCTCGTTCTCGTCAAGGCTTTCCTGGTCTTGCATTTCCTGCCCTGCTTCTGCCCGTTGTTGCTTTACGGCCTCCGTGCGTGCCATAGCATCAGCGATAAAGGGACTGGGGCGTACTGCCTCACTGCTTGTCCCACAACCTGCCAGCATCATGCAGGCTATCAACACCACTGCATACCTTTTCACTATCTTGCTCCTTTTGGCTCCCGCGCCCAAAGCTCTCTGCCAATGTTTTCCCCTCTGCGGAACATCTTAGTCACAGCGGTTGGCAATGGCAAAATCCGCTTGGAAGCCTCGTTTACCACCAAAAGCTCAAGCTCGTCATGGCTTATTGCATCCGGAAAAAGCCTGCGCTCTTCTATTGGTCTGTTTGCCCATTTAGCATCAAGTATGCCTTTTCGCATACCCTCACTTATACCAAAATCGACATAAGCCACAGTTTTGGAGGTCAATTCGGAGACAGCCCTACCCATCTTCATCCCTTTTTCTCGCTCTTCGCTCTTCCCGTCCATCAGCACCTGGGTGTAAAGCAGGTGTGAAGCAAACGGTACCTCTCCGCGCTCCATACAGTCAAGCATTGCGAGCTGGGCGTAGTAGGCGAAAAGCACCGTTTTTTGCGGGATGTCGCTCTTGAAAGGAGACTCTACTGTAACCACTGCCATTTTTGCCTCTTTTGCGTTTTCCATTTTTTGTCCTTCCTGTTTAGTTGTCTCTGAAAAAATCCCATCCGATGCTTTGCTGATACAGGGCTTGGTAGGTGAATCCTCTTTTTACCATCTGGGCTGCTATCTGCTCTGCGTTACCCTTAACTGTCATCTCCTTTGCCCTGTTGCCTTTGCTTACCGTCCAAACAGTCACGGTGTCTGCGTCTGACTGGTAGGCAACTCTGAATGCCGCGCCCCTGGTCAGCAGAAAGGCAGATGTATCAGGGTCGCCTCCTTGTTGGCAACAACAAGCTGCAAACCTCTCAGAAAAATATAATTCCAAAAAACCTCCTTGCCAACAGCCAACAAATTCCAAACAGCTCAATAAAATATAGTTAGAACATACTACAGTTTTTTGTGTATTTCAATATAAATTTTAGTGCGTATGCAATATTTTATTTTGCAAACAAAAGAAAATTGTTGCCTTCCGCTTTCCGATGGTGCTATATATCTGTTTGCGACAAACAATAAATATGTACGGATTTAACCTGTTTTTTTGCTTGCACAAAACAAAATAAGCTTGACTTAACAACAAAAAGTATACCACAAGTGAAACATTTTGTGGTATACTGCAAAGCATATATCACAGGTTTAAGGGAGGTTTTTTGTGGCAGAGGAACAAGCTAGAGCAGTTAAAGCGCTTCTTGCGCTGAAGGGCATTAAGAACCCTACGCTGCGAGAGGCACTTGAAATAAGGCACGCAAACTCGCTTGCCAGGCGTTTTAAGCTGGGGTTTTCCGGCAAAGAACTTGCCAAAATCGCGCACTTAGCTGGTTGCAAGCTGGTTTTTTTGCAGACTAACGGGCAGTACTTTGTTTTGGGCGGACAGTCAGCCCCAGATAAGCCCGTAAAATCGAGAAAGAAAAAGGAGGTAGTTGCCAATGGGCCGAATGAAAACAAACCCTCGATATAACGTGTTGTGCTTCAGAGCATCAGACTTTGAAAAGAAGATCATACAGCAGGCGTTCGAGGCGTCAGGCAATAGCAGCTACTCGGATTTTCTGCTCAAGGCCATTGTTCGCGAAGCAGCAAGATTGACGCGCAGAGGCAAATACAAGGCAAAGGTATCTACCGACACAGACGCACTTTTGGCTGCATAGCACCAGACACTAAACGGGAAGGATTTTTTGATGGATTTCATGAGTTTCGTAAACAACGTACTGGTTTGGTCAAACGACCGGGGCATCCTTGAGCATGGCACATCGAGAAAGCAGCTATATAAGGCTCTCTCCGAAGTTGGTGAGCTGGCAGACGGCATTGCCAAAGGCAGTCTGGATGAGATGGCTGACGCTCTTGGCGACATCGCGGTTTGTCTGGTAAACGCCAACGCGCTACTTGAAGCTCCTCCTTTGCTTCAGCCTGTGCGAGTGCAGACCAGTGACACAGATAGACACTTCTCTGACCTTTTGTATCTGCTCTCCACAGCCCTTTGTCCTGGCCAGGAAGTTTTGCGCCAGGGAGAAGACAAAACAGCGGTTTACATAGGCAGGCTGTTTTCTTTCGCGCTTCAGGAGCTACACAACATTTCAGAATGCAACGGCCTTAACTTCTTCGAATGCTGCGAGACCGCTTGGCACGAAATCAAAGACCGCAAGGGGTATCTCACCGCTGACGGTGTTTTTGTAAAAGAGGGGTAGTCTTGGCATGGCAAAATTTAGCATCCGCTTACAAAGCGATTTTAACGACTTCTATGACCACTGCTTTGCCTCTTCCCACGAAAAAGCAGCTTTTCAGCACAATCGTTTCTCGCGCACCTCTCGTACACGTCGAGACGACTTTGCCATACTCAAGCAGATGGGTGTGCAGACTGTACAGCACGGCACTCCTGCGCAGATTCTGGACTATCTGATAGCGGAGCACCCTGGCATCACCAGGGATATGCTGTGCCAGATTTCGCAGGTGGTTGTCTACACAGAAGATACTTCCCACAGAGGCGAAGGCAAGCTGCTTGTGCCTATGACTACTGCCCTGGAAGAGTATCCCTATGCGTTTTGCAGCCTCTATATGCCCACATACGCCGATTGGCGGCATCACGGTGCGTACTCGTTTCGCTATGTGCGAGCTGGTTTGCGCCAGTTTTGGGTTAAGCAAGTCTCCCTGAGCGATTGGCGCAGTAACTGCGGCGAAGGTTTTTCAGAGGTCCTGACAGAAGCAGAGCGGGCAGATGCTTATGGTCTGGTGCCGCTATACGCCATTGATTTCGTATCTATCGGCAGGGAGCTTCTGGCTGTTGACTATAACGACGCGCCAGGACTCAAGGGTGGCGGGTTGGATTTCTACCTCACCCCGTCAGATGTGTACAAAGAAATCGAAGGTTTCTATCGCCAATTTCTGCCGTAACGGAGGTCACATTGGACAGTTGCAAGAGTTGTGTTTGGTATTTGCTGCACCGTCGTTTTTGTCAGTTTTTGAGCAGGCAGTCAGCCGCTTCCGGCTGCTGTGCAGAGTATGTTGAGTCGGACTAGGAGGTCAGTATGCGAGCTTCTCCCGCTTCCACGGAAAGAAAAGTCAGGGCTTTGCTTAAAGCAGGCGAATGTGGCACCTACCTGGCCTCTCCATGCCTGTATCTGTGCGTGTCAGGTCGCAACACAGGCTCGTGGATGTTCCGGTATCAGCTAAGAGGTTCACGCCGCAGGATGGGTTTGGGCTCTGCCACTGTGCTTACGTTATCGCAAGCGAAAGACGCTCTCATAGAGCAACAAAACCTGCTCGCTCAGGGTCTTGATCCCATAGACGCGCGTAATGCGAACAACCGCCACGCAGTAAACTCGCTTGTCACTTTTGAGGCTGTAGCCAAGGAGTACATCGACGCGCAAAAGTCTGGTTGGGATAGCTCTCACCATTTGCGTCAGTGGCAAAACTCCCTGGCAACTTACGTCTATCCGGCCATAGGTAGCCTTCACCCTTCTCAAGTAACCACTGAGCACATTCTGGACATTCTTACGCCGATTTGGAACACAAAGCGCGAGACCGCCAGTCGAGTTAGAAACCGCATTGAGCTTGTCCTTAATGCAGCTAAAGCTCGCAAGCTGCGCGAGGGTGAAAACCCTGCCACATGGCGCGGACATCTTGAGCTGCTTTTGACCAAGAAAAAACGCCGTGACTCAAAACACCATGCTGCTTTGCCTTGGGAGCGTATGCCGGATTTCTGGCAGAAGTTAATCGCGCACAGTGACACCAGCGGTAAGGCTTTACAACTAACTATCATGACTGCACTACGCACAAGTGAAGTGCTTGAGTCGCAGTGGAGCGAGATAAACCTCGACACCAGTGTATGGACAATTCCGGCTCACCGTATGAAGGCAGGACGAGAGCACAGGGTTCCCCTGACTTCTGACATGATTAAGGTCATAAAAACCTTGCCCAGGGGGTCTTCACAGCTTCTTTTCCCCCAGCCCAAAAAAGACAAGCCGGTTCCCAATGCGTTTATGCGCAAAAAGCTTATCGACATGCGCCATGACAAAACCGCCACCGAATCTGATTGGCTGGTGGACGGAGAAACAATAACAGTACACGGCTTTCGCAGTACGTTTCGTGACTGGGCAGCCGAGAACACAAACTTTGCAAACCTCGTAGTTGAGCAGGCTTTGGCGCACACCATAAGCAGCTCGGTCGAGGCTGCATATCGCAGGGGTGACCTGCTCGATAAACGAAGGGAGTTGATGGAGGCATGGTGCGCCTATCTGGGCACCGGCAGCCAAAAAACCTAATGGTGTACAGCCGTGAATTTAACCTGGTGGGACAACCGCATATCCAAGCTCGTTAGCCAGCAATCCAAAAGCGATCCTGGAGAAGACTGCTGGGCGTGGATACAGAAATACCGCGCCAAGGAGTGGGAAGCACATTTGCAAGCCAGGCGCGAGTTCGACCAGCTTTTTAAGGACGGTAAAGACAGGCAATTGACTGTCAAATTTAAGGAGATTTACCAAGGCTACAACGCCCTTGTGCACATGTGGCAAGAGCGTGGAAACCAATGTACGCAGGCAGAGTTGCTGGATTGAGGAGGTTTAGGTGGAAGGAAGCCCTTACGGAGTAGCAGGTTTTAGATTGTTGAGGTTGTGGGAAATTATCGGAGACGCTGAAAAGGGCGTCCCTCCTTTGTTGCCCATATCCAGAGCCACCTGGCTTCGAGGCGTAAAAGACGGCTCCTTTCCTAAGCCTAAGCGTCTTAGTGCCAACACCGTCGCATGGCTTGCCAAAGATGTGTACGAGCTAATCGAAAGCCTACCAGAATCAGACGTCAGCGATGCGTGAGCTCTAAACTTCGGGGGTGACTTCGGAGGTGACTTCGGGGGTGACTTCGGGGGTGACAGCTCCCCAATATAAAACATCTCACAGATTTTGAAAAACGACAAGAAAGGAGAGTAATTTGTCTAACAACAGCTTCAACCTGATTGACGAGCCGTGGATACCGGTAGAGATGCACGGGCGGGTCAGCCCCTAAACTACGCCAGGCTGCTTACAGACCTGCGCTATTTCGGCGAGAAAACCAAGGTACGCTGGGCACAGGATTTTTACAGTAATCGCGGAAGCGAGAATCAAGAGGAGGTTGCATGAGTTTAACAGCCAGTATTTTGTATCTAACCCGTAAAGACGTTCAAGCATTAAGAATCAAGGATCCTTATGCACTGCATAAGGCAGTTTACAGTCTCTATCCCGATGTGCGCAGTGCAGAAGAAAAGCAAGGCAGCACTCCCAGCGGTTTTTTACATGCCGATCTTGGTGGTGACCATAATGTCCGCAAGGTTTTACTGCTCTCAAACCGCGAACCCGCGCTGTTTCTAAAAGACAGCAGCGGTCAGGGTAAGCATGGGGACGTGCAAAGCAGGCGCGTTTCTCCTGATTTTTTAACACACAAAAATTACCGTTTCAGGGTCGTTGTAAATCCTACGCAACGTAACAGCCAAAGCCGCAAGCTTGTGCCGATCAAAGGGCGTGAAAATGTAGCCCAATGGTTTGCATCTCGTGCTGAAAAAAGCTGGGGATTTAAGGTGGTTCCAGCAAGCCTACAGGTCGATAGTACAGACGTTTTGGAGTTTAGGGATAAAAACCAACGCCCTGTCACTATTGCGCAAGCTCAGGTACAAGGCGTTTTGGAAGTAACTAATCCAGAGCAGTTTAAACAAAGCTTTGCTCAAGGAATTGGGCGTGGTCGCGCTTTTGGCTGCGGCTTGTTACAAATTGTCCCCATTGTCGAAAACCCATTTGCCATAAAATTCAACTAAAAAAGGAAAATATCCATGACTAACAACTACACCAACACCCGTATCGAGTTCCATATCCTGCAATCTTTCCCTGTTACCTGCTTAAACCGCGACGACGTAGGCGCACCCAAAACCGCCGTTATTGGTGGTACCACCCGCGCCCGTGTTAGTTCGCAATGCTGGAAACGCCAGGTGCGTTTAGCTCTGCAAGGGAGTCTTCCCCACGCACGTGGGGGTGTTTCTTCCGGAAGATAGCGGCGACTCTCCCGCCAAGAGTTTTCCCCACTCCTGTGGGGGTGTTTCGTAAGGTTTGGGCACAAAAAAAGGCGGTCTTCCTTTTTCAGGAAGCCGCCCTTTTTGTCTATCCAGCCCTAGTCTGGAGACGTTGTGCCTGTCAAGGCAAATTTTCCGCCAAATTCTGAACATAACTGAGTGCCGCCGCTGTCATATTCATTCCTTCCGGGCGGTTGATTACCGCTTGCTCAATCGCCCACCGACAACTCGAAACATCCATTGGGTACTCTTCACCCCAGAATATTGTGGCCGCTTCGTCCTGGAGCAGGGTGTACATAGCCCTGTCTATTGCGTACTTAAAGTCATCCGGCGTGAACTCTGGCACAGGATGGTACTCTTGCCAGATGTCCATCAACTCTCTGAGTTCGCCAAAGCCAAGGCTGTCAACTTCCATCTCTTCTTTTTCAAGATAATCTCTCAAAATCTCTTTTGCCGTCATATTTTTTCTCCTTTGTCTTTGTGACAAGGAAATGCACTACTCCCCCAGGGAGAAAGTACATCCCCCTGTCAGGGCTAAAGTGCTGTCAACCGATACGAAAGAACTTCGTACCATTCGCCTCGGAGTGAAACTCCGGAGCGCACGGTTCAATGTATCCGTCAGCATCGGTGATCAAGAGCCTGTCGCTTGGGTTGAGCTTTTGCAGCTCCGCGATCAGCTCTTCCACAGTTATGGAATGCCCAAACTTTTCCTGCTTGTCTCCCAAACGAGAAACAGCACGCCTGTACTCCACTGACCTGCGGATTTCGGACACCTTCGCCTTTATACCGTCCCAATCGCAGCGGTCGGACTCAAAACATCTTGCGCAGTTGGTTCTGCTCATGGTGCTCTCGCCGTCTCTGCAATATTGGGACGGATCGTTCCATTCGCCGCATATTGAACACTGAATATGGGTGTTTGGGATTTCAATTTCTTCCAAGCTGTACAAGTCTATGACTACCATTTCTTCCTCCTTTGTTTGTCACCAAACTTCAGCCTGGGCTCCGCAATACGGGCACTTCACAATGCTGCCGTGTGCGTATCCAAGGCTTCCCAGGTCAGGGTGATCACAGCCACCAGGCCCGAACTCGGGAGGCGGTCTGTCTCCACCCATGTCACCGCGCAAGGCCTCTAGCTCAAGAAGCTTCTCCCTGCGCCGGTGAGCAGTGCCGTTCTTTTCGTCCCACTCCCGATAGTCGTTCACAAAAGCGTAAACCGCCGTGTCAACGCTATCGAACTCCACTTCGCAGTCTTCGTCCAGCCCAACCCGCTGAATGGAGCCGTGGTCAAAATAGCGCGTGCTGAAGTAGTGGTTGCCGTCAGCGCAGTTCAGATAGAGGGTGACATCGTCACACGTGACCTCTTTGCCTGTCTGCGCCACCTGGATGGTCTTTTTCTTTGTTTCGGCCTCTGCCTTGCGGTACTTCTCCCGCATATGCTTTGGCCACTCATAAAAACCAGGAAAATCGTCGCTGTCTGGGTCGGCACTGTACTTTTCAGGGCCGCCCATGGTTGCGCCCCGCAGAGCCATTTCTGCCCGCTCTGCGTCAACCTCTTTTTGGAGGTCGCCTATCCAGGCCATGTCCTCTTCGCGAAAAAGATCGCTAAGTGAAAACATGTTTGCTGCCGTGAAGTAGTGCCGCCAGATTGGCGGGTAAGGCCGCTTCGTTGTCTTTTCCATATATTGCCTCCTTTGTTCACGCCGCAAGGCGGGCAAAACGCGCTGCTGCCCTCTCGTGGTGTGCTCTGGCTCTCGCCCTATCCCACGCCTGATAATCCTTCACAAAGGCGTGTACGGCTTCGTCAGTGCTCTTGAATCGCATCAGGCTTTCTGGGTTCACTCCTGCTCGCTCAATAGAGCCGTAGTTATATCCCCAGGTGCTGAAATAGTGGTTGCCGTCAGCGCAATCCATAAAGACCGTGAGGTCTCCGCACTCCACCCTTTTCCCAGTTTTCGCCATCTCTTTTTTATGGTTGGCGAGGTCGGATACCAGGCGGTCGTGCTTTGACTGCATATGCTTTGGCCAAAGGAAAAAGTTAGGGAAGTCCCAACTGTGCAGGTCTTTGCTGTACTCCCGCACGCCCTCCACTCCAAGGGAGCAAAGGCGGTTTCGTGGGAGTTGCCGTCTGGGTAGTTTGTCTATCCAGTCAAGAGATTCTCCCTCAAATACCCGCCCGATAATATCATCGGGTGAGCAGGTAAAGTACTGATTCCGCCGTGGCGGGTGTGGTCTTCGTAGTGTTTTTTCCATTTTGTCTCTCCTTTGTCTGTTTAGGACAAGGGGGACGCACTACTCCCCCAGAGGGAAAGTACGTCCCCCTGGTGGGTTAAATTAAAGTAAAGCTTTAAGCTTTACTGGATGTATGCCTCCAGGCATGTGCCATGAAGGCTTGCACCTGAAAGATCTGCTTCGCTCAGGTCAGCGCCAAAAAGGTTGGCGCCGGTGAAGTCTGCGCCTTCTCAAGTTGCGCTTTTACCAGCGTCACAGCCCATTTCTTGTGGGTGTCCCCGGCAATCGCTATATGCCTTTTCGCGGCATCCACTACGCCGATGAACCGCCGCTTCTCGGATTTCAGGACTTCGTTTTCCGCACGCAGGCGCGCTATCAGCGCATCTGCTCTGCGAAGGTCTTCCTCGGCATCGTCTGCGCGGCGCTTGGCCGCTTCTGCCGCCTTCTCGTATCGCGCCACCTGCGAGCACAACCCGCTCAGGTATGCGCGTTCCACGCTCACCGTCTCGGCTGCCTCATCCGTAAACCGCTGCCGAATAACCCTGTCACCTCTCTGTCTCGCCCCTGCACCCATTGTCTTATCTCCTGTTTATGCCACATGAATCCGCAACTCCCATGCGTCCTTCGGGTAGATGTACTGGAATGCCTCGCCGCATTCATGCCGCTGTTGTCGGACGTACTCGTTCGCCGCTGCGATGAGGGCATCTTCGGTCTCTGCGTAGATCGTGCCGCCCTGTTTTCGCCCCTCGTAGTGAATGCTCCCTATCAGCATGTAACTGCCGACAATTTGCCCGTTCACGTCTTCGTCAAATTTGGTGTTCATTTTCATGCCCTATCTCCCGTGGCCTAACCCATCATTCAAGCCGACGCCTACGGCGCGGCTTAATTCAGGCGTTAGGCGTCAATAATGACTCCTCTCGTGTTGTAGATTTTATATCAGCTTCAACCCAGTCTGCTTTACGAACACCACATTTTGAACATACCCACCCATCGTCCCATTTATGGCGGTATTCGCATAATTTTTTGAAATCATCTCCAAACTCAAGTTCTTCAGCATCATAATCGAACCAGATATTCAGGCTGTAAATTCCACTTTCGTTCGGAATATCCTTAAACGTAACATCTCTTAATTCTGTGCTATTCAAATAACTCATATCAAGAAGGGCCTCCCAATACGGATGAGTCTCTTGCGTTTTGCCAGTTAATATTTTTACTGACTTAAACGCCACACCTTTACTGAGTCGTAGTTCGCTAACTGTATCGTAACAAGGAACCACTTCATCATCTTCTATATCAACCGATAGAAACCAGCTCCGTTGCTTAATTTTATCCAGTTCAGCCCACGGAGATCCTTTTTCAAAATAATGATTCTGTATTCTGAATATAAAATCCATTGTTTATACCCCCAGATTCATGCTTATTGCAGGGTTATGCGTCAAATCAATCGCGCCTTCCAAATTGGTGGCAACGAAGCTTGCGTATTCTAGGCTTACGCCCTTCAAATTGATCCCCGAAAGGTTTTCGTCGTCCAGGGCAACCCCTTCCAGGCAGATACCCTTTCTGACAGCCTCTTCCACCAGCCCTTTTGTGTCAGCAGCGGTTTTTGAGGCAAATATGATCTCTCCCTTCGTGTTTTTCAAAGTGAGTTCTTGCATTTTGCCTCCTTTTTGGTTTTCGGGGTCAGTCGTTTTCGGATAAAGAGGCATGTCGTCACCTCCCCTCTGACAGATTGCGAGTCACAACCCCGCACCGATCCAAAGCTCTAGCAGCTTCGGTACGGTTTTTCGCCGCAAAATGAATATTGCGGTAAAGCCGACCATCGCCGTATTGGTCAAAAGCAGGAGAAGCGTGTGACCAATTAGGTAGATCTATTGCCCATTCCAGGTGGGCGTCCAAGATGGTGCAGGTAAAGGTTTTCAATACCCCTGTCAGCCTTAGTTTTGTTTTTCCCATGTTTTTGTCTCCTTTTTTTCGGAGAGAAGACACAAAAAACCCCACAAGGGGTTTGGTCTTCTCTCTTGTGGGGTTCACTATCTAAATTATAGACAAAGAAAGGTTACTCTTCGTCCTCGTCTTCAACGTCGTCTTCTTCTTCCTGGAGCTCCGCTCTGCGCTTGCGCATAGCATCCTCCAGATCAGTGAGGGTGTACCCCTCGTCGTTGGCATAGCCCTCGCACTCGTCCACCATCGCGGTTATTTCTTCATCTGTGGTGGCTGCCGTCACTTCCGTGATGCTTTCGTATGCCCAATCCACCGTGTCAGAGGCGCTCATGGGAATATATTTTCCGCTTTTGAACGCTGCCAGCACGTCACCTCCAACCATCTCCGGGAACTCGCGAAAATAGCCTTGCTCCCTTGCGGCTTCAATCGCTTCATCCAGAGAGTTGTACTCTCCACGTCCGTAGAGCGACCAGTCATTGGTCGTTCCACACCACCCTTCTATGCGAACCTCGCGGCTCGAGTTGGTGATGGGTGGGGTTAGGCAGATTTCCAGATAGTCCTCGTCGATATTTTCGTCTCGGTTCGGGCCGACATATCTGGTCTCTACCAGGTAACACCTGGCTTCTCCCAGGTTTGCGCCTGAAAAATCCACGCCTTCTAGGTCTGCCCCGACAAAACTGACATCAGTCAGGTTTGCGTCTGAAAAATCCGAGCCTGACAAGTCAGCACCCTCGAAGTCCGCGCCCTCTAAATTCGCCCCGACAAAATCCGAATAGCGAATCTCTGCCTTGTAAGCCCGCAGCCCTCTCAAGTCCGCGCCTCTGAAGCTGGCGTCGTCCATAGAGCATCCCGCGAACCGAACGTCTCGCAAGCACGCGCCGTCGGCGCAAACGCCACTTAGGCGTGTACCCCGAAGGTCTGCATCTTCGAGATCAGCCTTTTTCAGATTAGCCCCCGAAAGCCAAGAGCCAGAAAGGTCGGCACCTTCCAGGTAAGCACCTGAAAGATTTGCACCCTCCAGGTTTGCCTTGAAAAAATAAGTGCACCTGAGATATGCCCCTTTAAGGCAGGCTTTCTCCATGCTTGCTCCCGAGAAGTCAGCTCCCGAGAGGTCGGCGCCTTCCAGGTCAACTCCCGTCAGGTTTACTCCCTTTCCGATCGCGACCTCTACCGCGTCAGCCACGGATAGAAAGTCCCCCTCAAAAAGCACAGCACCGTCCTCTTTTCTCTTCAAGATAATTTTTTCCATGTCTTTCTCCTTTTTTTGGTTTGTATGCCAAGGAGACGTACCATCCCCCCAGGGAGGTAAGTACACTCCCTGGCAGGGTTAAGGTTTGCAGCTATAGCACCGCCCAGACATCAGCGAAGAACCTCCCAAGGCTGACGTCCGTCCCTGGACACTCGAGGTCGTAGTGGTCAAGTGCCAAAGCGAAGCGGTCGTCAACCGCCAAACCCAGGTCAATCACCTCCATATCGGAGGTGATGTACACAACACGAGAGGGGTTTCCCCCTCCCTGAACAATGCGTAGCCACAGGTCGCCTTCGACAACCTGTATGACATACGCGGAGGCATACCCGATGCCCCCTGCATCGCCGTCGGCAGAGTTGCCTTCGGCCAACACGACTACCTTCTGCTCACTGCCTTTGGGCAGAAGCACCTTGCCGTCACCACGGCGGGTGTATCCGCCCTTGGTGTCTACAAACAAAAACAGCCCAGGGGCATCCCCCTGAACCACCTTTGGCTTGCCGGTCTTGCTGAGGGCAATGGTTTTGCCCTCGTTCAGGCCAGCTTCGAGGTCGAACGAGGACGGAATGATGATGCGTTTCCGCCCTCTTCCTTCCTCGCCCATTGTTACGGCTTGAAGGTCGCCGAAGGGCATTTTTACTGCCCATGCCTTGAATGCTCTGTTCGTCCAGATCATAATCTTTCTCCTTTTGTGTTGTTTTAGGGGAGAAAAACGCAAAAACCCACAAGGGTTTTGGTCTTCTCCCCCGTGGGTTAATGAAAAATGGTCAATTTTTATATGCGATGGCTGCAAGACGCAACTGTCCTGTAGTCTTGAAAAAAATAATTTCAATCTGGGCGACCGCAAGATTGAAGTGTAAACCGCAAAAGTGTAAAGTGCATATGTCGCTCTTTTGTGGTTCCAATAAGTACGTAAACGCTAAACATTTACGTCTTTCACAAGAAGCTTTCACTGTTCTTGCTTTTTTCTGTCGTCCCTTTTAACCGCTCGTTGCTGTAAATGGAAACAAGGGGTTAGTGAAAAAAGGTGTTTTTGTTGAAAAACAAAAAAGAGGACAGAAAAGATAGATAGTACCAGTATCCCTTTTACACCCGAAAAAAGCAAGAAGTTTCGTTGCTTTTTTGTCTCTCGAGAGGATTGAAAATGCTGAAACCACTTGAACATTTGTCCGCTGCATCAAAACTTTACCCCAATGCCTGGAGCCAGGTCGAAGAGCTTGTCCTTGGCAAAGGAAAAGACCTGCCCGATTGGCCAGACTGGTGCTTTATCCCAATGGCTGGCTGGTACTCAATTGTATCGTCTGCGACAGGCGAGTACCACCTTCCACCTCACTTGATTGCTGACGTGTCCCGGCTGTCAGCAATTGGCACGTGGAGGTATAGCCAGGGCATATACCGTTTTGATCCAGAGCTGCTGACTGCGCTTTGCCAGACAGAACTCACAGGCGATATTCCTGTGCAGGTTCTGTACAGACTGCCTGAATATTGTGTGTATATAGAAACACCGGATATGGATTGGTTTGGCTCGCCTCTATATGGGTTTTGGTGTCACCTGGAAAGGGATATAAACACCGGCAGGGACGAATTGCGCCTGCTGCTTGACACAGAAGCTGCGCTTGTGCCTGTACCGCTGCACATCGGGCAGTGGAGCCTCAAGGAAGCCGTTGCAAGGGCAGACGCAGAGACGTCAAGGGTATCTGGAGTGCCGAGCGCACTGCTTGAGAAAGTGCTGAAAAGCTCCCTGCGTATCAAAAGTATTCAGCCGCTTTTGTCCATGATCTTGTATCTATGCTCAGACGAGCCGGAAGTGCAAGACGAGCGCAACCCAGAAAGCAAAGCCAGCAAGCCCTCAATGACAAAAACACGCAATGGATTCAGGCTGTTTCCTCCCAGCGGATGCAGGATATGGCAAGTTGGCAAGGAAATTGGCGTTAAGCTTCGCCAAAAAGCCCCTGTTGGCGAAAGAGAAACATCTGGCGGAACTGTGCGCCCGCATATCAGACGCCCGCACTGGCATGGATATTGGGTTGGGCCAAAAGACAAAGAACAGACATTTGTGTATAAGTGGGTTGCTGCGATCCTTGTTGGAAAAAGCGACGGACGGGGTGAAAACAGCGGCAGTTCTGCCTCCAGCTGAAGCAGCGTCAAGGTCTCATTATATGGGTATACGTTTGGGTGTACTCGTTTTGACAACAAAAAGAAAACTTAGTAATTCAAGTAGCTTCCAACTTGTTTTCAGTCTGATGCATAGTTTGCGTTCACTTCTTCGGAATTATGTCATGTAGTAAACTAACAGCCAAAATAATAATTTAATACTGGAGATACATTTATGTTTTTCAGCAGCAGTTGCTTCCAGTTTT
>Ga0265295_1006422_pt1 | contig 14233 bp, 16 predicted proteins | sample Munlansysbiofilm_FD_192503 | JGI IMG/M metagenome (GOLD analysis project Ga0265295, IMG submission 192503) | Leachate microbial communities from a municipal landfill in Southern Ontario, Canada - Methane capture system biofilm | ecosystem: Engineered > Solid waste > Landfill > Unclassified ... | reverse complement strand
CATCAGGATATGCGCCTGTTGTTTGCTGGGGGTGATGTGCAGTAATTGACCTTTCATACTAAATAGTATTATACGGTACATAACCGCTTTGGAGACGGGTTAAACCGGTTTTACGGGAAGCCGTATTTCCGGCATCGGGCCTATTTTTTCGCTTCCGCAGGGGCGGTCACACCGGAAACCGTCAGACACGACATTGACCAACAAACCACCTCCGGCAAAGATTCCCGCCTTGACCCGACACCTGACCATTAAGGTTCAGGTGGGGGAATGCAGCGGGACTTGTTCAACAATTAAATTTCCAATCCGATAGAATAGATCATTTGTCCTTCGATACGTATCATATTTCCCACTAATGTCAACGCCCTCTTCTCCTGCCTATTCCCAAACACTAGGGATTATTGCACTCATTGGCTCCATGGCCTCATTGTGTATTGGTACCTCATTTGCCAAATCCCTTTTTTCCGAAGTGGGTGCGCAAGGTACAACCACTTACCGGCTGGTATTTTCGGCACTGCTATTATGTTGCATATGGCGACCCTGGCGCTTTAAACTCAATCGCAAAGATGCCTTAAGCATTATTTTGTATGGTTTATCTTTGGCATCCATCAATTTCCTGTTTTATATGTCGCTGCGTACTATTCCTTTGGGGATTGCAGTAGCCATAGAGTTTATCGGCCCCCTGTCCCTGGCTATTTTTTCTTCACGTAAAAAAATTGATTTTCTATGGATTGCCATGGTAGCAGCTGGCTTATATATGCTTATTCCCCAGCAGGATTCAATCGCTGCGCTGGACCCCGTTGGGGTTACCTATGCCGCGATTGCTGGTGTAGGTTGGGCCCTGTATATCATTTTTGGCCAACGAACCCGCAACATTCACCCGGGGCAGGCCTCTTCTTTGGGTATTACCGTTTCTGCCCTGGTGGTTTTACCCTTTGGCATTGAACATGCAGGTACCGCCCTATTGAATCCAACCCTAATGCTGTTTGGCTTGGGCGTCGCCATTATGTCCAGTGCCATCCCCTACTCACTTGAAATGATATCCTTGCGTGCCCTACCCCGTAAAACCATGAGTATTTTACTTAGCCTTGAACCCGCCATGGGGGCCGTTGCAGGTGTTATTCTTTTACATGAATTCCTGACATTTCCACAATGGCTGGCCATTGCCTTTATTGTTAGTGCATCAATAGGATGCGCAGTTACTTCCCGTAGCCCGATCCGGGATGAAATGGAGAAAAGCCCAACATGAACACGCTCTATGATTTTTCTGCCACCAAGGCAAACGGCGCCACACTTGAATTATCCAGCCTGAAAGGCAAAACGCTGCTTATTGTCAACGTGGCCTCCAATTGTGGTTTTACCCCTCAATACAATGGCCTTGAAAAACTTTATCAGACCTATAAAAAACAGGGGTTTGAAATTATTGCCTTTCCATGCAACCAGTTTGGTCACCAGGAACCCGGTAGCAATGAAGAAATTATTTCTTTTTGCCAATTGAATTATGACGTCAGCTTTACCATCATGAGCAAGATTGATGTTAATGGCAGTCACGAACATCCATTGTATACTTGGTTAAAAAAAGAAAAGCGTGGGGTTTTGGGTAGCCAAAATATTAAATGGAACTTCACTAAATTTTTAATTAACCGCCAGGGTGAAGTTATCAAGCGTTATGCCCCTGTAACCAAACCTGAACAAATAGAAACCGATATTAAGGAAGCCTTATCATGATTGATCTTTATTACTGGACAACACCCAACGGACATAAAATTACGATATTCCTGGAGGAAACAGGTCTTGAATATAAAATTATTCCTGTCAATATCTCCAAGGGAGAACAATTTTCTCCTGACTTCCTGAAAATCGCACCCAACAATCGTATACCCGCTATGGTAGATCATCACCCGATTGATCAAGGTGAGCCCATTTCAATTTTTGAGTCCGGTGCAATGTTGCATTATCTGGCGAATAAAACCGGTCAATTTCTGTCTTCCGATTTAAGGATCAGGACCGAAACATTACAATGGTTATATTGGCAAATGGCCGGATTAGGCCCCATGGCAGGTCAAAATCATCATTTTTCACAATACGCCACTGAAAAAATACCCTATGCCATTGAACGCTATCGTAATGAAACCAACCGTTTGTATGGTGTCCTGAATAAACACCTGGAAGACCGGGTTTATATTGCAGGCCAATATTCCATTGCCGACATGGCTTGCTATCCATGGATAGTGTCCCATGAAAAACAGGGGCAAGACCTGGCCGATTTCCCTAACCTGCAACGCTGGTATGAATTAATAAAAGCACGACCTGCAACAATACGTGCTTATGAAATTGCCCATGAAATTAACCCTTCACCAACCGTACATGATGAAGAATCCAGAAAAATCCTGTTTGGTCAAACCGCGCAATCTTTAGAAAAAAACTAAGGTTTACCATTAAAAAGAAACCCCGGTTTTAACGAATCCTTAAGGCGGAGCTGTTAAAACCAGGGTTTAACACCGCAAACTTTCACAAACAGCTTTTATAAGCAAAAATCAAGGGTAAAGACCCCGCACTTCGCGCGCCTCTAGAATGCGGGTGCAAGCAACAATAAATGCAGCGGTCCGCAAGCTTACATGATGATGTTTGGCAACATCAGAGACAGAGCGATAGGCGTCACGCATGAGACGCTCAAGACGCTGGTTAATTTCTTCTTCGCTCCAGAAAAAGCTGGAAAAATCCTGTACCCACTCGAAATAGCTAACCGTTACACCGCCTGCGTTGGAAATAACATCCGGAACGATATACACCCCTTTCCGGGTAAGAATATCATCAGCCTCGGGAGTGGTTGGGCCGTTGGCGCCTTCTACCAGGATTTTGGTCTTGATTTGGTCTGCATTTTTTGTGGTAATTTGATTTTCAAGTGCTGCAGGAATAAGAAAATCGCTGGAAACACCCCAGAAATCTTCATTTGAAATGGCAGCGGCCTCTGTAAAGCCCATGATACCGGCATGATCTTCGACATAATTTAACAAGTCGTGGATATTGATACCATTTTCATTGTGAATCGTGCCGGTATGATCTTGAATGGCCACCACCTTGGCTCCTGTTTCGTGAAACAGGCGGGCCGCAGTACCACCCACATTACCAAAACCCTGTACAGCCACTCTTGAACCGGAGACACTCAGGCCCAGGTCTTTAGCTGCTTCGCAGGCAGCAACAAATACCCCACGGCCTGTGGCCTCTACACGACCAAGGCTGCCACCAAGGGAAATAGGCTTACCGGTAACCACACCGGTGGCTGTAGCCCCCTCATTCATAGAGTAGGTATCCATCATCCAGGCCATGGTTTGTGGGCTGGTGTTTACATCGGGAGCCGGAATATCTTTGGTTGGACCAATAATAAGACCAATTTCGCTGGTGTAGCGTCTTGTCACGCGTTCAAGTTCTTTTTTTGAGTACTTGCGTGCATCGATGCGAATACCGCCTTTGGCACCGCCAAAGGGTAAATTGACCGCTGCATTTTTAATAGACATCCAGGCGGCCAACGCCATTACTTCTGCCAGGCAGACATCCTGGTGAAAACGTACGCCACCCTTGCCCGGGCCGCGTGATGTATTGTGCTGCACACGATAACCTTCAAAGTGTGCAATCGTACCGTTATCCAGTTCAACAGGAACATCGACAATCAAGGAGCGCTTTGGTCGTTTCAGCGTTTCTACCCAACGGCTAAGGGAGCCTAGATAAGGGGTAACCCGGTCAATTTGTTGAAGATAGATACCCCATGCACCCAAGTCATTAGGATTTAAATATGAGGGGAGTGGGTGCGAAGTGGATATTTCTGAAGTCATTGAGTTTCTCCTGTGAAATAAACAGCCTTATTCACTTAATACTTGATTGTACTTGTTCTGTTATAAAGTATTAATCTGCCCCCATTTATTTATATTAAATTTAAATAGGGACACATAAGGAGACAGGTTAATTAACGCTTGTAACCGCAACGGTATAAACCGAATTACCGCTTTTGATATCCATCTGCATAGTTAGGCCCTTTTCAGGGCAATACCATTCGGTTACGCTTATTGGCTTATTACGTGCGGACTTGCCAGGGGAAATAAGTGTGGATTGAATCTGGCCACTGGAAATGGTGCCTGAATAGGTAACAGGCTGGCAGCTCATGGGACCCATTTTGGTCTGGATCGGCTGCTGCTTGCCGATTTTTCGCTGGGCTGACTGTAAAAAAGCATTCTCGACATTGACCTGGCTAATGGGTATCGAAGACGGCAAGGACATTGATGCCTGGGCATCTGCCCTGTATGTTTGGGCTGGTAAAGAACCAGACTGCTCATTGATGATATTGGCTGGCTTAAGGAAATAGCCATTGACCCGGCTTGTAATCACAGAGCGCATAATAGTGCCTAATAAGCCGGCCGAATCAAATGAACCACTTAAAACTGAGCCGCCACTATTAACCATCAAACGAAAATTGCCTGAGCCATTGATTTGCTGTCCGGCAATGGGCGCATTTGCCTGGATATGCAAGTCGGCACTGCAATCACTGCCAGATGCTTGTGTTACCTGCTTGATCCTGATTGTAAAATGTCCTTTACCGCCATTGATATTACCTTCTATTTTCCCGTTGGGCTTGAGCCAGGGGCTTTGACAATACACTTGTTCAGCATGGGCATTTGTACCGGCCCCCAGTAGCATCAGGGAGTACAGGATATTAAAGCACACGATACGGGAATGAGCTTTCATGGCAAGATCCATTTATCTAAGCATAATTTCAACAAGTCCGGGCAAATTCAATTCCCGGGCCAGGTCTATGGCACTTTTACCTAACTGGTTAACGGCCTTGGGATCTGCGCCGGCAGCCATTAGGACCCGTACTGCTTCAGGATTTTTTGAAGTGACTGCCATATAAATGGGTGAGCTTCCTTCCGCGGCCGGTGCATTGGGAAATGCCCCATTGGCCAGTAGCATCCGGATCATGTCCACATGCCCCATTGAAGCAGCATAATGCAAAGGCGCCCAACCCAGCCTGTTCACTTCAGCCCCCCGGAAAATAAGCCCCTCGGCGCGGCGCACATCACCAATAATGGCCAGATACATCAAAGGCGTTTCCCGGTTGATGTTTTCAATATTAAGATTAATATTGGGGGCCCTGGCCAAAACATCAAAGACTCCCATAGAATCGTCACGGATGGCTTGTATGATAGGCGGCTGGCCGCCCTGGTTAAGCGCATTGAGATCTTGACCTTTTTCTATGGCCTGTTTGACAAAAGACGCCCGGTCATTTTTGATATCATTCCACCAGGCACCCGATGTATTGGCCAAGGCGGACAGGGAAAAAACCATGGCCCCAAGCAACAAAGAAGATTTCAATTTAATATTGCGCATTGCATACCTTTTTAATTAACAGGATCATAACAGACATTAAGTATACAAAACATCAAGGCTTGCAAGATAAACATACCTTGCACATTAACCTTGATTTACCATTTTGCTTTTTGGAACAGCCTGAAAAAGTTGTCCGTAGTGACCTCTTCTATTTCTTTTAATGTTACCCCCCTGAGATCGGCAATTTTTTCAGCAACATGAATCACCTTGGATGGGTCATTCAATTTGCCTCGAAAAGGAACGGGGGCCAAATAAGGTGAATCGGTTTCAATCAGCAAACGTTCCAATGGTACTTTTTGCGCTACCTCATGCAATTGATGGGCATTCTTGAATGTAACAATGCCGGAGAGCGAAATGTAGAAATCCTGCTCAATGGCTGCCTGTGCCACTTCCCAGGTCTCAGTAAAACAATGCATGACACCACCGCACTGATGAGCGCCCTCTTCTTTCATGATACGGATCGTGTCTTCGGCAGATGAGCGGGTATGGATAATTAACGGCAAGCCCGACTGGACCCCCGCCTTGATATGAACGCGGAAACGTGCTCTTTGCCAATCCAGCGGTTCGCTCAAACGATAATAATCAAGCCCGGTTTCACCGATAGCCACAATCTTAGGATGTTGCGCATGCTCACACAGCATTTCAACGGTAGGCTCGGGCGTATCTTCGTAGTCAGGATGAACGCCAACCGAACCGACAAGTTGCGGATATTTTTCTATTAAGGCGATGATCCTTGGCCAATCGGGCAAATTAACACTAACGCACAAGGCTTGCCCGACATTATTCTGCTTCATTTTATCCAGAATGGTATCCAGGTCCTGGCTTAATTCAGGAAAATCCAAATGACAGTGTGAATCGACAAACATGATTGATGACTTATGAAAAATTAAAAATTATTTTGAAATGCAGCTTAATGCAACCCGCTGCAGGGTTGACATAATAAACAGACGGGCATTAAGCGGGTGATCGGCAATGCGCTGTTGCTCTGCCAGCCATTTAAGCAACTGCGAAATTTTATCTGCCGCCATATTGCCGGCAATGGCAGACACATTTTTCCCTAAAGTGGGAAAGTAACGTGATGCCTGTCCAAAGCAGTTAAGATTAATATCAAAAACAAATCGCTGAAGGCTATCCAGCCACTGTTTTGCCGGTATCTTTTCCAGTTGTTCCGCCAGTTTATCAAGATTGGGCATTTCCCGATGGGCCAGTTTGTCACTAAACGCCGAAAGCCAGTACTTAACCGGCTCATAATCAGACCGGCTAAAAGCCAAGGCACTTAACGGCGCCCCGCCGGTGGCAGCCAGCCAAACCTGGCCATCTTCAAGCCCGTTTTTCTGTAACCATGATAAAGCGATAGACATTTCGGGAACCGGCAAAGCCAAACGGCGGCAACGTGACAGCAACGTTGGCAGCAAACGCTGAATGGAATGCGTAACCAAAAGAAAAATGGTGTTTTCTGGCGGTTCTTCAAGGACCTTAAGCAAAGCATTGGAAGACGCGGCATTCAGACTTTCTGCCGGATACAGCACAATCACACGGTATCCACCCCGGTGGGTAGAAACCGTGAACAGTTTTTCAAGCTGGCGAACCTGTTCTATCCTGATGTCCTGGGACAGGGATTTTTTTGATCCGCTGTCCTCATCATTTTCAGTTGTAGTGGCAAACCCTTCTTTAACGGCAAGGGCATCGGGCAATACCATCCGTAAATCGGGATGATTTCCCGACTTTACCCAGCCGCAGGATTCACAGTGCCCGCAAGCAATCCCGTTATGGGATGACTCGCATAATAAACTGGTAGCGGCCGCATGGGCAAATTTCAGTTTGCCTATGCCCGGTATGCCATGAATGATCCAGGCATGTGAAAAACGCTCTTTATTACCCAGCCATTGACTGGCCATGGCGGTCTGCCATGGCAGAAACTCAGGTATGTGCATTTTTTCCCTGTCCAATAAATTGCAGCAGGCGGGTTTCAATAAATTCCTTAACCGCTTCATAAGGCCAGGTGGAATCAATCAGCATAAAACGCTGTGGGTCATTGGCAGCCCGCTGTAAATAGGCATTGCGCACCGCCTCAAAAAACGCATCGTTTTCCTGTTCAAACCGGTCAAGGGCGGCGCCGTGCCTGCCCAGCCGTTCACGCGAAACTTCAAGCGGCACATCAAACAGCAGTGTTAAATCCGGGTTCAGGCCTTCTTGCACCCAGTTTTCCAATACAGAAATTTTGTTGGTATCAAAATGACGGCCCCCCCCCTGATAGGCATAGGTGCTGTCGGTAAACCGGTCGCAAAGCACCAGCTTTCCAAGTGCCAGGGCCGGCTTGATGACCTGGTTAAGATTTTCCTGGCGCGAGGCAAACATCAGCAAGGCTTCGGTTTCCTGGCTCATGGCTTCATGGAGCAGGATTTCACGCAATTTCTCACCTACTGGTGTGCCCCCGGGCTCGCGCGTCATCACCACTTCCAGGCCATGCCGCGTGAAAAAATCGGGCAACCATTTCATGTGGGTACTTTTTCCGGCGCCATCAACGCCTTCCAGTGTAATAAAAAGCCCTGTCATTACTGACCCCTTTTCAAGATATATTTTTGTACGTTTTGATTGTGTTTTCTAAGATTTTCGGCAAACTCACTGGTGCCGTCACCTCGGGCAACAAAGTAATAAAATCCGTGTTTTTCGGGGTGCAGGGCTGCCTGTATGGACAATGCACCCGGCGTGGCGATAGGCGTGGGTGGCAATCCCGCACGGGTATACGTATTCCATGGCGTATCGGTTTGCAAGTCTTTTTTGCGAATCCTGCCTTGGTATTTGTCACCCATGCCATAAATGACGGTCGGGTCTGTTTGCAACAGCATATTTGCCTTGAGCCGGTTAATGAACACACCGGCCACCCGATCCCGGTCCTGGCTATGTCCGGTTTCTTTTTCAACAATCGAGGCCAGAATCAGGGCTTCGTAAGGGGTTTTAAGGGGAATGTCGGGGTCCCGGTTTTCCCAGGCTTGCATTAGCTGTTTCTGCCCTGCATCATAAGCCCGTTTTAAAATCTGAAAATCGCTATCGCCTGGCACAAATACGTAGGTTTCAGGAAAAAACAAGCCTTCAGGATACGTATGGTCCGAACCCAGTTTCTTCAATAATTCTTTATCGGTAATATCAGCCAACGTTTGTGTAATATCCTTATTGGCCTGCAAGGCCTGGCGAATTTGCTGATAAGTCCAGCCTTCGATCAGGGCAATCTGGCGCCTGATCATATCCCCTTTGGCCAGTTTGTCCAGGATATCAACCGGTGTCATGCCCTGGGTAACTTCATAGGCGCCGGCCTTCAGCTGGACATCCTGCCCAGTATAACGGGCATACATAATAAAAAGCTGCGGCTCGATATCCAGCCCCGCTTTGGCCAGGGTCTCGGCAACCGTGCGAATGGTACTGCCTTTAGGAACCGTAAACTCCACCGTTTGAGATGACATGGGGACGGCGCTAGTGGACCAGTGCCAGACTTTACCGCCCAAGCCGATTGCCAGCAACAGGGCACAAATAACAAAAGCCAGAACAAGGGACTTGAATAATTTCATGCGTACAAGCGTATTGGAGTAATTTAACAAGGCTCAATTGTATCAGGCAACAAGACAATAACCATCACTTCAAAGCAGTGAGCTAAAAGGCGCTAGCCAATAAAACCAAGTACGGCATGCCAGCGGCCATTAACCTTTATCAGGATCGGGAAATACACCTGAGCGTAGCAATATGGCGTACTATTTAAACATTCAAATTTGTATCAGTAATGCAGGATAATAGCCATGATTCCAGAACCTCAAGAACATATTGACGATACTTTATTTCAAAGCGATCTCAGCCATTTTACCGTTTTCTCTGTCACCGGAGCCGATGCAAACAGCTTTCTGCAAGGACAGCTCACCCAGGATATAGAACTGGCCACTGAAAACCATGCCGTACTTTCAGCTTATTGCTCTCCCAAAGGACGGGTGCTAGGCAGTTTCCTTATCTGGAAAGAGGTGTCAGCAGATAATGAACCAACCTTAAAGTTTCTGGTTCGTAATGATATTGCCGAGTCATTACTTAAGCGCCTGCGCATGTATGTCATGCGCTCAAAAGTGGTTTTTACGCCAGACACGCTAGCAGTCAAGGGAATTTGGTCACCCACAATCGAAAAGTTGGGTAAGTGGCTTGAGTTGGATCTGCAGCAAATACCCGCATGGAATGTTGTATCAAAAGACGGATGTACCTGGATAGCCTTGCCAGATGTGGCTGGCAACAAACGTTTCATCTGTATTTATAACTCCCTGGTGAGCAATCAGGAGGGTTTCTGTTCCTTATTAAGCCATAAAGACAGCGCACAATGGGATGCACTGGAAATCTTAAGCGGCACCCCATGGATTGAAAAAAACAATCAGGAACTGTTCATTGCACAAAGCATCAATTTTGATGCGATTAATGGCATTAGTTTTACCAAGGGATGCTACCCCGGCCAAGAAGTGGTTGCACGCAGCCACTATCGCGGCACCTTAAAGCGCCGCATGGCAATTGGCATCGTTAGCAATGCCACAGACCCTGAAACCTGGCAGCCAGGCAAAGATGTGTTTGATACACAGGACAGCCATGAACCATGTGGTTTAATCGTTAATAGTAGCGCTTTCGATGGCAAGGTCTATTTGCTGTTTGAAACCAAGCTGGTGGCTCTTGAACACAACCAGATAAGCATTGGCGGTATTGATGGCCCCAAAGTGGAACTGGTTGATATACCATATTCACTTGAAAAGCCTGAAAACCGGAAATAATTCAACAGAACCATTTCCGGTTTATTAAATATTAATTATTAGTATTAAGCCAAGCCAGACAAGGGATGCCTGTCTGACTTGGGCCAGGGAACGTCAAAATACGATGCCAACAACTCATCAGTCACCTCGTTAATGCCAGAAGGTTTCCATTGGGGGTTCTTGTCTTTGTCCACCAACAGGGCACGAATCCCTTCCTGTAACTGGCCATCTGCACAACAATGCAGCGCCACCATATATTCCATACGAAAAACATCCGCCAAAGACAGGTGCAAAGCCTTACGTTGCAGGGTAATGCCCAACGCCATGGAAAGCGGAGCGCCTTTTAACATGGTGCTGGCGGCACGGGATAACCAGGCATCATCACTATCTTTGAGCCGGGCAATATTACGGTAAATGGTTTTAATATCAGCCGGCGCACAAATTTCATTGATTAAAGCATAATGCTGTTGCAAGGGACCAGCTTGTGCAGGCTTTCCTTGATGCGCAGATAAAACCGCATGCACCAGATCATCATTAAATATACGCTGCTGAGGTGCCTGCCAGGCTGATTCAAGCAAGGCATTAAGCACCATATCCCAATTATTATGCGCTACCTGGTAGTTGGCAAGACCGGTAAAAAGCGCATCAGATGTGTTGACAATGGCACCTGTGCTGGCCAGAAACAAGCCCGTTTTGCCTGGCAAATGATTTAATACCCAGCTTCCACCCACATCGGGAAAAAGGCCAATACTGACTTCCGGCATGGCAAGTCGGGAACTTTCGCTCACCACCCGGTGACTGGCGCCAATCATCAGACCAATGCCACCGCCCATGACAATACCGTGTCCCCAGCAAATAACCGGTTTGCGGTAGGTATGTATTTGATAATCCAGTTTATATTCAACTTCAAAAAATTCGCGTGAATAGGTATTCGCCCACGCGCCCTGCCCTTGATAGGTTTGCATGCTTTGATACAAACCGTGTAAATCACCGCCCGCACAAAATGCCTTTTCACCGGCACCTTGCATAATAACCAGCACCACTTCCGGATCTTCTTCCCATTGGGTAAGCTGTTCACTTAACAAGCGGCACATCTCTAGTGAAAGCCCATTTAAAACGTTGGGCTGGTTAAGCGTGGCAATACCAATTTTGCGCGCGTTATTGGTATTGAGTTCAGTAAACAAAACAGGTGACGACATTGTTCCTCCTTGAGTCGTATGGTTTTTTAAGTATTATCCCGGTATTCGGTGTAGTTGTTAATATGTGATTTTTTTTGTCTGAGCTGCCTTTTGGTCAAGATCCCTGCTTTGCGGTGTTCCGCACGGCGTCTTCTGGACTCTTTAGGATCAAACACAAGCTTGCGGTAAAGCTCAATCCGGTCACCCTCTTGTAGCGTTTGCCCAGATACGCATTTAATACCAAACACACCCATTCCAAGGCTACTAATATCCAGTTCAGGAAAAGCATTGGCTATACGACTTATCGCAATAGCATCAGCAATAGTACTTCCGGCCGGCACGCAAAAACTTTTACACCATATGTGGCTGGCCGTAACCGGAAAGCTAAGGGAAACATGAAAATCAGCGGTCGCCATAAACAACCTGGGCCCGTTTGGTGAAAGAATCAATAAAGCTGTTGGCAATACGGTTAAAAACGGGACCCACCAGCATCTCAAGCGTTTTACTGTTGAAAGCATAATCAAGGGTAAAGAGTACTTTACAGGCCTCTTCATCAAGCGCGATAAATTCCCATGTGCCATTTAACGCAGAAAACGGGCCATCAACCAGTTTCAGTTCTATTTTTTCTGGGAATGTGTAGGTGTTGCGAGTGGTGAATGTTTGTTTTATTTTTGCCAGACTGATGGTGACCGATGCCACCACGCCGTCTTCAAGTTGTTCTTTCACGGCCGAGCCACCACACCATGGCATGAACTCTGGATATTTTTCAACATCGGAAACCAGATCAAACATCTGGCTTGCCTTGTAAGGTAGAAGTACGGAGCGTTGGACAGTATGCATTAATTAATTTTACAGGGTTAAACAATTAGCCAATGGCAAATAGTGACGTTTAAGGGCAATATTGCCATAAATTTCTTTTTTATGTGATGTATTCATTTACAATATGACCTTAAGCCGACATCATAAATATATTTTCATAAAAAAATCCTATTTTAACGGCTGTAGCATTTTTATAATATAAATCATGAGCATTGTAGAAAATCGTAAAGCGCGCCACGACTATTTCATTGAAGAAAATTTTGAAGCCGGAATTGTCCTTGAAGGCTGGGAAGTAAAAGCCATCCGGGCCGGAAGGGTTCAGCTAGCTGAAAGCTACGTTATTGTACGTGATGGCGAACTCTGGTTGCTGAATATGCATATCAGCCCACTGGCCACCGCTTCCACCCATATCCACCCCAATGCAACGCGCACCCGCAAATTGCTAATGAACAAAAAAGAAATCAACAAGTTGATTGGCAAGGTGGAAATTCGTGGATATACCCTGGTACCCCTTAATCTGCATTATAAAAACGGGCGTATCAAGCTGGAGTTTGGACTGGGCAAAGGCAAGAAACTTCATGATAAACGTGACAGCGCCCGTGACAAAGACTGGCAGCGCGAAAAAGAGCGCATCATGAAGCACGATACACGCCGCCAATAAGAAAGAGCTTATCCGCCAATAAAACAGAAGGCTCCAGAGAGCCTTCTTTGGCATGGGAAAAATTTAACCAATTAAATTAATGGCGGGATAGACGGCAAAACAGGTACTTCATTGCGTTGGTGTTTTATTGGTATTTTTAATAATCGTCATGGCAGAAGCGATCATGCCGCCCATATCTGACAGGTTACCCGGCAGAATCAGGGTATTGCCTTCCTTGGCCAGATTGCCAAAGGCTTCTACGTAATTTTCTGCTACTTGCAAGTTAACGGCCGCAAGACCACCCGGCTGTTCAATGGCATTGGCTACTTTGATAATCGCTTCAGCCGTTGCGGTTGCAATAGTGGTTACTGCCTTGGCTTCACCCTCGGCATTATTGATTTGCGCCTGTTTTTCACCTTCAGAGCGCGCAATGGCCGCTTCACGTTCACCGGTTGCGATATTGATTTGCTCTTGGCGGCGACCTTCAGACGCCGCAATCAGGGCCCGTTTTTCACGTTCGGCCGTAATTTGTGCCTGCATGGCGCGTAAAATTTCGCTGGGTGGTGTCAGGTCCTTGATTTCATAGCGCAATACCTTGACGCCCCAGTTTGTTGCGGCCTCATCAAGTGAAGACACAATCGTACTGTTGATGGCATCACGTTCTTCGAAAGTACGATCAAGCTCCATACGGCCGATGACTGAACGCAAAGTGGTTTGTGCAAGCTGGGTGATGGCCACAATATAGTTTGACGAACCGTACGAGGCCCGCATTGGATCGGTAACCTGAAAGAAGATAACGCCATCAACCTGTAATTGCGTGTTGTCCCGGGTAATACAAACTTGGCTGGGAACATCAAGCGGAATTTCTTTTAATGAATGCTTGTAGGCAATTTTTTCAATGAAAGGAATAACAAATTTTGCGCCTGGAGACAGGGTTCTGTCGAATTTCCCCAACCGCTCTACAACCCATGCATGTTGTTGGGGAACAATAGCGATGGTTTTAATGAAGATGATCAGGGCTAATATAAAGACAATAAGCCAAAAAATAATGGATGTATCAAATTCCACGGTCATTCTCCTATGGATTGGCTGGAATTGGCGATGTTATGCACTGGCTTTAAAATAAGCGTCACGCTTTGAAGATCGACAATGACGTATTGCCCAGGCGAAGGAGCTTCTGAAATGGAAGGGTCCAGCTTTACCTGCCACTGGGCACCTCTGTAATAAACCGTTGCCGTACGGTTATCTGTCCATGACTTTACCTCTACGGTCTGGCCAATATCCAGATTGACATTGCTGTCGCTAGTTGCCTTAAGATGCCATTTTTTTAACAGCACGCCTGTTTTTTTAAGAATAACCAGCCCAGCTAGGCCGATAATGCTGCAGGTTGCCACTTGTGCGGCCAGGCTAAAACCAAAATAGGCGACAATACCCGAAGCGGCCAGGCC
>Ga0265295_1006421_pt1 | contig 14233 bp, 12 predicted proteins | sample Munlansysbiofilm_FD_192503 | JGI IMG/M metagenome (GOLD analysis project Ga0265295, IMG submission 192503) | Leachate microbial communities from a municipal landfill in Southern Ontario, Canada - Methane capture system biofilm | ecosystem: Engineered > Solid waste > Landfill > Unclassified ... | reverse complement strand
GCCATGGTACCCACTCCGGCCGCAAAAGGAAACGGAAACCGATTTGCACAGAACCCGAGAACACAGGATGACACCATGTTGCACAAGGACTTTGACGTAGCACTGCACAAGGCCGCCGCCGACCAGTTGAAGGCCAAGCCCGACCAGGCCAACCTGGGCTTCGGTCAGCACTTCACCGACCACATGTTCACCATGCGCTGGAATCGCCAGCAGGGCTGGCACGACGCCTGCATCGAGCCCTACGGACCGTTCTCGCTCGACCCGGCAGCCATGGTGTTCCATTACGGCCAGGCCATCTTCGAAGGCATGAAGGCCTACCGCGGTAAGGCCAACGAGATCTTTCTGTTCCGGCCGATGGACAATCTCACCCGCATGAACCAGTCGGCGGTGCGCATGTGCATGCCCCGCTTCCCGGCGGACCGCGTGCTCGCGGCCCTGCGCGCCATGATCTACCTCGACAGGGACTGGGTACCGTCGGCGCCGGGCGCGACCCTGTATATCCGCCCGACCATGATCGCCACCGAACCGGCGGTCGGCCTGCGCCCCGCCGAGGAATACCTCTTCTTCATTATCAGCTGCCCGGTGGGCGCCTACTATGCCGAGGGGTTCAGCCCGACGAAGATCTACGTCGAGGACCGCTATGTGCGCGCCGTGCCCGGCGGCGTGGGCAACGCCAAGACGGCCGGCAACTACGCCGCCAGCCTGCGCGCCCAGACCGAGGCGCACGACCGGGGCTACACCCAGGTGCTGTGGCTCGACGCGGTCGAGCGGCGCTACATCGAGGAGGTCGGGACCTCGAACATCTTCTTCGTGATCGATGACGAACTGATCACCCCGCCGCTCGAGGGCTCCATCCTCCCCGGTGTGACCCGGGACTCGGTGCTGCAACTGGCCCGCGACTGGGGCTGGCGAGTGAGCGAACGGCGGCTCGCCATCGACGAGGTGATCGCCGCCGGGGAATCCGGCGCTCTGCAGGAGAGTTTCGGCACGGGCACCGCCGCGGTGATCTCGCCGGTGGGTGAATTCTGTTACCGGGACAAGCACATCCAGATCAACGGCGGCCAGGTCGGTGAACGTGCCCGGCGCCTCTACGACGAACTCCAGGCCATCCAGTTCGGCCACCAAGAAGCCCCGCACAACTGGCGGGTCAGCGTCGGCTAAACGCGGCGACGCTTCCACCCCTCCGCAAGTTTTCTTCAGATCTCAAAGGGTTGGGCGAATCATTTTTTCGCCCGACCTTCCCTTGATTTTTCCCGAAGCCGCACTACTGTATGCGCTGTTTGAAGCCTAACGCTTCGTTTTCGTCCGACCAATACGGTTTGCGCCGACCGTAGGGCAACAAACAGCAATCGGTGCAAACCCTTTTTTATCCCTTTACTAAAAAAGACAGGAGGATTGTCCATGAAGATTCGTCCGCTGAATGACCGCATCTTGGTCAAGAGACTGGAAGGAGAAGAAAAAACCGCAGGCGGCATTATCATTCCCGACTCGGCCAAAGAGAAACCGGCCGAGGGCGAGGTGGTGGCCGTCGGTCCGGGCAAGCTGAACGAAGCCGGAGCGCGCGTCGCCATGGATGTGGCAGTCGGCGACCGGGTGCTGTTCTCCAAATACGGCGGCACCGAAGTGAAGCTGGACGGTGAGGATTTCCTCATCATGCGCGAAGACGACATCCTCGGCGTCATCCAGGCGTAAGCCACTGGTGCCCATTCATACGATATAACGCAAGGAGACTCTACACATGGCTGCAAAAGAATTGAAATACGGCGGTAAGGCCCGGGAAAAAATGCTCAACGGGGTCAACACCCTGGCCAACGCGGTGAAAGTCACCCTCGGTCCGAAAGGCCGTAACGTGCTCATCGAGAAATCCTTCGGCGCTCCGGTCATCACCAAAGACGGTGTCACCGTTGCCAAAGAGATCGAGATCAAGGACAAGTTCGAGAACATGGGCGCCCAGATGGTCAAGGAAGTCGCTTCCAAGACCTCGGATGTCGCCGGTGACGGCACCACCACCGCCACCGTGCTGGCCCAGGCCATCTACACCGAGGGCGCCAAGCTGGTCGCCGCCGGCTCCAACCCCATGGAGATCAAGCGCGGCATCGACGCCTCGGTCGCCGCCGTAGTCGCCGAACTCGGCAAGATCGCCAGCCCGACCAAGGAGCAGAAGGAAATTGCCCAGGTCGGCACCATCTCCGCCAACAACGACGTGACCATCGGCAACATTATCGCCGAGGCCATGGACAAGGTCGGCAAGGAAGGCGTGATCACGGTCGAAGAGGCCAAGTCCATGGAGACGAGCCTGGATGTGGTCGAGGGTATGCAGTTCGACCGCGGCTACCTCTCCCCCTACTTCGTCACCGACCCGGAGCGGATGGAAGTGAGCATGGACGAGCCGCTCATCCTCATCAACGAGAAGAAAATCTCCAGCATGAAGGATCTGCTGCCGGTGCTCGAGTCCGTTGCCAAGATGGGCAAGCCGCTTTTGATCATCGCCGAGGACGTGGACGGCGAGGCCCTGGCCACCCTGGTGGTCAACAAGCTGCGTGGCACCCTGAACGTGGCCGCGGTCAAGGCTCCGGGCTTCGGCGACCGCCGCAAGGCCATGCTTGAGGATATCGCCATCCTCACCGGCGGCCAGGTGATCACCGAGGACCTCGGCATCAAACTGGAGAACGTTACCGTCAACGACCTGGGTACCGCCAAGCGCGTCATTATCGACAAGGACAACACCACCATCATCGACGGCGCCGGTGACAAGGAGAAACTGGCCGGTCGGGTCAAGCAGATCCGCGCCCAGATCGACGACACCACCTCCGACTACGACCGCGAGAAACTGCAGGAGCGGCTGGCCAAGTTGATCGGCGGCGTGGCCGTGATCAATGTCGGCGCAGCCACCGAGGTGGAGATGAAGGAGAAGAAGGCCCGCGTCGAGGATGCCCTCAACGCCACCCGCGCCGCAGTCGAGGAAGGCGTGGTGCCGGGCGGCGGTGTCGCCTACCTGCGCTGCCTCAAGGTGCTCGACGACCTCAAGCTGGAAGGCGAGCAGAACCTCGGCAAGAACATCATCCGCCGCGCCCTCGAGGAGCCGGTGCGCATGATCGCCACCAACGCCGGTTGCGAGGGTTCGGTGATCGTTGAGCACGTCAAGAACCTGGAAGGCCCCATGGGCTTCAACGCCGCCACCGAGAAGTACGAGGACCTCATCGAGGCGGGCGTCATCGACCCGGCCAAGGTGACCCGTTCGGCCCTGCAGAACGCGGCCTCGGTCTCCGGCCTGCTGCTCACCACCGAGTGCATGATCGCCGACCTGCCCGACGAGGACAAGGGTGGCGCCGGCATGCCTCCTGGCGGCATGGGTGGTATGGGCGGTATGGGCGGCATGGGCGGCATGATGTAAGCCGCAGCCGGCCAATCCGCGCTGTTCTTCCCGGCCCCGCCCGCTGCCTCCGCAGTGGGCGGGGCCTTTTGTCGTACCACCACGGCCGGGCCGACTCGTCCCTGCCGCTTTCCTGTTGACAAGCAGGGAGAAATGGAGCATATTTGTCCGGCTCAAGCGAACCGGCTTGTTCACATATCGGCGATGTAGCTCAGCTGGTAAGAGCATACGGCTCATATCCGTAGTGTCCGGGGTTCAAGTCCCTGCATCGCCACCAGATATACGTCCGGAGTGATCCGGCATCCCATAGGGCAGCCCGCTTTCTCGCAAGGAAAGCGGGCTTTTTGTTGAGCGCGGCGCAGACCTGCCCGCCGTCACGGCGGGCAGTGTCCCGGTCCGCCGCCCCCCACCCTCCGCGAAGGAGTACCCAACCATGGCCAGTGAAGCGAACAAGATCATCTACTCGATGATCCGTGTCAGCAAGAAGTACCACCAGAAGCAGATCCTCAAAGACATCTCCCTGTCCTATTTCTACGGCGCCAAGATCGGCGTGCTTGGTCTGAACGGCTCGGGCAAGAGTACGCTGTTGCGGATCCTTGCCGGCATCGACACCGAATTCGAGGGCAAGACCATCCTCTCCGAGGGGTTCACCATCGACTATCTGCCCCAGGAGCCCACGCTCGACCCGGACAAAACGGTGCGCGAGATCGTCGAGGAGGGGGCCCAGGCCACCGTGGACCTGCTCAATGAATTCAACGCGATCAACGAAAAATTCGCCGAGCCCATGGACGATGACGCCATGCAGGCGCTCATCGACCGCCAGGCCCAGGTGCAGGACAAACTCGACGCGGTCGATGCCTGGAACCTGGACTCGCGCCTGGAGATGGCCATGGACGCGCTGCGCTGCCCGCCCGCGGACATGCAGTGCGGCGTACTCTCCGGCGGCGAGAAACGGCGGGTCGCGCTCTGCCGCATCCTGTTGAAAAGCCCGGATATCCTGCTCCTCGACGAGCCCACCAACCACCTCGACGCGGAGTCGGTCGCCTGGCTGGAACACCATCTCCAGCAGTACCCGGGCACGGTTATCGCTGTCACCCATGACCGTTACTTCCTCGACAACGTGGCCGGCTGGATCCTCGAACTGGACCGCGGCCTGGGCATCCCCTGGAAGGGCAACTACTCCTCGTGGCTCGAGCAGAAGCAGAAACGGCTGGCCCAGGAAGAGAAAAAGGAGAGCGAACGGCAGCGCACACTCGCGCGCGAACTGGACTGGATCCGCATGAGCCCCAAGGGGCGGCGCACCAAGGCCAAGGCCCGCATCTCCGCCTACGAGAACCTGCTCACCCAACAGAGCGAAAAGGCGGCCGGCGACCTGGAGATCTACATCCCGCCGGGGCCGCGCCTGGGCAAGCTGGTCATCGAGACCGAGGGCGTGCGCAAGGCCTACGAGGGCAGGCTGCTCATGGACAACCTGAGCTTCTCCCTGCCGCCCGGCGGCATCGTCGGCATCGTCGGTCCGAACGGCGCCGGCAAGACCACCCTGTTCCGCATGATCACCGGCCAGGACCAGCCGGATGCGGGCACCATCCGCATCGGCGAGACGGTCAAGCTGGCCTATGTCGACCAGTCGCGGGATGTGCTCAACCCGGCGAAGACCATCTTCGAGACCATCAGCGAGGGCCAGGAGACCATCTGGCTCGGCACCCGCGAAGTGAACGCCCGCGCCTACGTGGCCCGGTTCAACTTCACCGGCAGCGACCAGCAGCAGAAGGTGGGCGAGATCTCCGGCGGCCAGCGCAACCGCGTGCACCTGGCGCGCATGCTCAAGGAGGGCGGCAACGTGCTCCTCCTGGACGAGCCGACCAACGACCTGGACGTGAACACCATGCGCGCCCTGGAAGAGGCCCTGGAAAACTTTGCCGGCTGCGCCGTGATCATCAGCCACGACCGCTGGTTCCTCGACCGCATCACCACCCACATCATGGCCTTCGAGGGCGACTCCGAGGTCACCTGGTTCGAGGGCAACTACTCCGACTACGAACAGGACTACAAGCGGCGCAAGGGTGCCGACGCGGACCAGCCGCACCGCATCCGCTACCGCCAACTCACCCGCGAGTAGCCCCCTGTGCGCAAACCGGAGCGGACAGCGGCCGCGCCCCTGCGGCCGGCCGCTTTTTTCCGCTGGTCAAGGGTCCTGCCCATGGCTATTGTGTGCCCATGATCGACCTCACCAACACCACCCCCGAGAGGCCACAGCATAGGCCCTCCAGAGCGTGCTGCGCCGGCGCCCGCACGGGCGGCAGGCCATGAGTCCTGCCGGTGCCGGTACAGACAGCCGCCTCTTGGTGGAGCGGCGGTTCTTCACCTTCGCCGAGCAGCCGGAGGGGCTCTCCCTCGACTGCGGCGCCCGCCTCGGCCCGATCACCCTGGCCTACGAGACGCTCGGCGAACTGAACGCTGACCGCAGCAACGCCATTCTTGTGCTCCACGCCCTCACCGGCGACGCCCACGTGGCCGGTGTCCACACCGCCGACGATCCCCGCCCCGGCTGGTGGGACAACATGGTTGGACCGGGCAAGCCGGTGGACACGGACCGCTACTTCGTCATCTGCTCGAACATCCTCGGCGGCTGCTCGGGCAGCACCGGCCCCGGGTCGATCAACCCGGCCACCGGCAGGCCGTACGGTCTCACCTTCCCGATGGTGACCATCCGCGACATGGTCCGCGCCCAGAAGGAACTCGTCGACCACCTGGGCATCACCCGGCTGCTGGCGGTCATCGGCGGCTCGGTGGGCGGCATGCAGGTGTTGCGCTGGTGCGTCGATTACCCCGAGATGCTCGTTTCGGCCATCCCGTTGGCCACCACCACCCGCCACTCCGCCCAGGCCATCGCCTTCAACGAGGTGGCCCGGCAGGCGATCATGGCCGACCCGGCCTGGCAGAGCGGTGACTACTACGGCTCTCCCGGCCCGGCCCACGGGCTGGCGGTGGCGCGCATGATCGGTCACGTCACCTACCTGTCCGACGAGGCCATGCGCGAAAAGTTCGGCCGCCGCCTGCACCGCAGCGCGCTCTCCTTCGACCTCACCGGTGACTTTCAGGTGGAGAGCTACCTGCACCACCAGGGCCGCAAATTCGTCGACCGCTTCGACGCCAACTCGCTCCTCTACATCACCAAGGCAGCCGACTACTTTGACCTGCAGCGCGGCGACGGCTGTCTGCTCATCAACGAGGCCCTGGCCGATGTCTCTTTCCTCGTGATCTCGTTCACCTCGGACTGGCTCTATCCCACCTACCAGTCGCGCGAGATCGTGAGTGCGCTGAAGAAGAACGGCGGCGATGTCAGCTTCTGCGAGATCGAGGCCCAGTGGGGCCACGACGCCTTCCTCGTCCCCAACAAACGGCGGGACGGCCTGATCAGCGGCTTCCTCGACCGGGTGTCCCATGATTGCTGCCGCTAGCCCCGAGCCGGGCGGCCTGCGTTTCGACCTGCAGGTGATCGCCTCGTGGATCGAACCGGGCGCGCGGGTGCTCGACCTGGGCTGCGGCAACGGCGACCTGCTCGCCCACCTCAAGACCCACAAACAGGTGGCCGGCACCGGCATCGAGCAGGCCGAGGAGAAGGTGGCCCGCTGCATCGAACGCGGTCTGACCGTACTCCAGGGCGATTTCCGTACCGAGGTCGGCGACTACCCGCCGAACCGCTTCGACGTGGTGGTGCTCAGCCAGACCCTCCAGCAGATCCACGACCCCAAGGAACTGCTGCTCGACCTGCTGCGCATCGGCCGGCGGGTGATCGTCAGCTTCCCCAACTTCGCCCACTGGTCGGCCCGGCTGCAGATCCTGTTCACCGGCCGGGCGCCGGTGAACGACCAGCTGCCCTACGAGTGGTACGACACCCCCAACATCCGGGTGATCACCATCAACGATTTCAACCGGTTCCTGCGCACCATCGGCGTGCGCACGGTCCGTCACTTGGCGATCAACACCTTTCACCACGAGTCGCGCGGCACGGTGGTGCGCTGCCTGAAGAACCTGCGGGCCACTTATGGCATCATGATGCTCGAGCGGACCTGAAAACATTGCCCGAGGGAGAAAAACGAATGCGGAAAAAACAAGTGCTCACCGGCTCCTGCGCCGTGGACGCCATTGCTCCCGGCGCAGTGCGCAACCCCATCGACAGCGTGGTCGGCGCGCTCAGCGCCGGATTCAAGAGCGGCCAGTGGGCCAGCCATATCGAGCCGGTGCCGATCCCGTCCAAAATCGAGATCATCGACCTGATCGAGCAGGTCCAGCGAATTCTGTTCCCCGGTTTCTTCTCGCCGGTGATCCTCCGCCCGGAAAACCTGGACTACCACCTCGGCCAGCAGGTCAGCCTGTTCTACGAAAACCTGGCCAGCCAGGTCAGCTCGGCCATCCGCCACGACTGCTTCCGCCACGACCAGAACTGCACCCTGTGCGGCGAGCGCAGCTACCAGATCGCGGCCGACCTGATCGACAGCCTGCCCACCATCCGCAGCCTGCTGGAAACGGACATCGAGGCCACCCTCACCGGCGACCCGGCGGCCACCAACTCGGACGAGGTGATCTTCAGCTATCCCGGCCTGTTCGCCACCATGATCTACCGGCTGGCGCACCGCCTGCACGAACTGGGGGTGCCGCTGGTGCCGCGCATCATGAGCGAGCACGCCTACCACCGCACCGCCATCGACATCAACCCGGGCGCGGAGATCGGCTCGCACTTCTTCATCGACCACGGCGCCGGCGTGGTAATCGGCGCCACCACCAGCATCGGCGACCGGGTGCGTGTCTACCAGGGCGTCACCCTCGGCGCCCTGTCCCTGCCGCGCGACGCGGGCGAACGGCTGCGCGACTGCAAGCGCCACCCGACCATCGAGGACGACGTGATCATCTACGCCAACGCCACCATCCTCGGCGGCGAGACCGTGGTCGGGGCCCGGTCGATCATCGGCGGCAACGTCTGGCTGACCGAGTCGGTCGGCCCGGACACCCGGGTGCTGCTCGAACAGCCGCGGCTCGTCTACATCGGCGCGACCGAGGGGGTGCGGATATGAACCGGCCCGCCTGCGCCTCACTGACCGGGGCCATCGGTAACACGCCGCTCGTCCGCCTGCAGCGGATGGAACCCGCGGGCGGCGCCCGGCTATTCGCCAAAATCGAGTCCATGAACCCGCTCGGCTCCATCAAGGACCGGGTGGCCGTGGCCATGGTCGACGCGGCCGAGGCGGACGGCAGCCTGCAGCCGGGCGGGACCATCGTCGAGCCGACCAGCGGCAACACCGGCATCGGCCTCGCCTTTGTCTCTGCCAGCCGCGGTTACCGACTGATCCTGACCATGCCGGCGAGCATGAGCGTGGAGCGGCGCATGCTGCTCGCCCACCTGGGCGCGGAACTGGTGCTCACCCCGGCGGCCGAGGGCATGCGCGGCGCCGTGGCCCGGGCCGCGGCCCTGCAGGCCGAAACACCCGGCGCCTGGATGCCCGACCAGTTCGCCAACCCGGCCAACCCGGCCATGCACCGGCGCACCACCGGCCCGGAGATCTGGCAGCAGTGCGGCGGCCACATCGATGCCCTGGTGGCCGGGGTGGGCACCGGCGGCACCATCAGCGGCGCCGGCACCTACCTGCGCGACAAGAACCCGGCCCTGCACGTGGCCGCGGTGGAACCGACGGCCTCACCGGTGCTGTCCGGCGGCAGTCCCGGGCCGCACACGATCCAGGGTATCGGCGCCGGGTTCGTGCCGGCCAACCTCGACCGCTCGGTGCTCAGCGAGATCCTCACCGTGACCAATGAAGAGGCCCTGGTGCAGGCGCGCGCCCTGGCCCGGCGGGAGGGCATCCTCTCGGGCATCTCCGGCGGCGCCGCCCTGGCCGGGGCCCTGCAGCTGGCCTCGCGGCCGGTCTTTCGCGACCGGGACATAGTTCTGGTGCTGCCCGACACCGGTGAGCGCTACCTGAGCACGGAGCTGATGGCGTGAGCGGACAACCGTCAGATCACCCGATCGCGTCGGAGGACGGTGCCGCGACCTGCCGGCGCTGCGGCACCTGTTGCCGCCAGGGCGGCCCGGCCCTGCACACCGGGGACCTGGAACTGCTCCAGTCGGGCCGGCTGCAGATTGACGATCTGGTGACGGTGCGGCGGGGCGAACTCGCCTTTCCGCCGCTCGGCGAACAACCGGAGGTGGTGCGCCACGAGTTCCTCAAACTGCGCGGCACCGGAGCCAGCTGGTGCTGCCTGTTCTACGACGAGGGAGCCCGCGGCTGCAGCCGCTACGATGACCGGCCGCTGGCCTGCCGGATGCTCGACTGCCGGGACACCGGCGCCCTGCTCGAGCTGGCCGGCCGCGACCTGCTCACCCGCTTCGACTGCCTGGCGGGCGACGACCCGCTCCTGCCCCTGGTCCGCCACCACGAAGCCGAGTGCCCCTGCCCGGACCTGGAGACGGTGCGCCGTCGCCTGCACGAGCCGGCCGTCGACCAGGCAACCCTGCTCGCTCCGCTCGAGGCCCTCGTCAACCTCGACTTGGGCCTGCGCACCCGGGCCGTCGCGGCCCACCAGCTGAGCGTGGAGCGCGAGCTCTTCCTCTTCGGCCGACCGCTCTTCCACCTGCTGGCGCCACTGGGCATCCAGGCGGTACCGGCGGTCGACGGCCTGCGCCTCACCCTGGCCCGGAGCCCGGCCGTTGCCGGCTGAGCCCCGCCCTCCCTTCAACCCCTGCGAGGAACACGGCATGCCCACCGCCGACGTCCAGGCCCTGCTGGCCCGCTTCGAATACGCTGACAACGCCTACCTGAAAGACGAAATGGACACCGCGGTCGAGCAGCGCGAGGCGATCACCCCGCTGCTCATCGCCCTGCTCGAGGAACTGGCCGACAACCCGCTGCTCTACACCCTGGAAGGGCGCAACGGCCACGTCTACGCGGTCTCACTGCTCGCCCACTTCAAGGAGACGGCCGCGCACCAGGCGATCATCCGCGCCTTCACCGTGGACCGAGAGCAGTCGGAAGAACTCTGGGGGGACATGATCACCGAGACCCTGCCCACCCTGCTCCACCGGACCTGCGGCGGGTCACTGGACAGGATCCGGGAGCTGGTGGTCGACCGGGATGTGGATCTGTTCGTGCGGGGTGCGGCCATTGAGGCGCTCACCTTTGCGGTGGCGGAAGGCGTGGCCGACCGGGACGAGACGGTGGCCTTTGTGCAGGGACTGTTCACCGGCGAGGAAGCCGAGGCGGACTCGTTCTTCTGGAGCAACCTGGTGGCGACCCTGTGCGACCTGCACCCGGGCGACTCCATGGACCTGATCCGCCGGGCCTATGCGGACGGCCTGGTGCAGCCGGGCTATATCGGCATGAGTGATGTGGAACGGAGCCTGGCCCTGGACCGGGCCGAGGCCATGGCCGCCCTGGGTGAGCGCACCCGGCGGCGGATGCCGGCGGACCTGCACAGCTACATCTCCTGGTTCGCCGAGTTCCAGCCCAAAGACGACCCGCCACGGCCCGAGGCGGACAGGGAAACCGAACGGACGCGTCGGGCCGGCAAGAAGAAACAGGCCGAACGCGCCCGCAACAAGGCCGCGAAAAAAGCGCGCAAGAAGAACCGACGCTGAGATCCCGCCCTATTCCCGCAGGTTGATCTCCAGGTTGCCCTCGCGCACCTGGATGGCAGCCACCCCGTCGGCGAACCCCTTCCAGAAGCCGGGATCCGAGCCGAACACCTCGACCAGGTCGATGTTCTTCAACCCGCCCATCCAGGCGTTGGGGATGGGCACGCCCATCACCGAAATGCCGCGCAGGATGAACACCGGCCGGCTGCCGCGGAAGGCGAGTTCCGCCCCGGCGCGCACCTTCAGGGTCTTGCCGCCGAGGAAGGGGAAATCCGGGTCCACCGGAATAAGCATGCGCAGGCTGACCAGGTCATTGGCCAAGTCGATGGCCACCTTGTCCGCCAGGTCGGTGTTGCGGGCAATCATGGCGTTGATCTCCCGCTCGGTCAGGCGGATCTCGCGGGAGGCGCCCTCCTCGGAATAGGCTTCGGGTTCAAGCGGGCCCGGGGCCGGCACCTGGTCCGGCCGGGACGGACCGGGTAGCGGTCGGCGATCCTCCGGCAGGGGACGGCTGTCCAACTGCTCGAACACGGCCAGCTTGTGTTCCAGCCGCTGCGTCTCGGCCGCGCTGAGTCGGACCGGCTTGAACGGCGCCGGAAACAGCCAGCTCTTGACGATGAACAGGGTGGCCGCCATGGTCAGCACCATGGCCCCGAGGACAATGCCCGTGATCTGCAGCCCGGTCAGTCTCGGGGACGGCTGGTGCCCCACTGGTGGCGGGAGTTTTGTCTGCTGCCCTTCCGATTGCAACTCTTCCATGATTCCGCCTCCGCAGTGGTGAACGTTCTTTCCCGTGTGGGCAAGCAATACCTCGCCGGCCGGCAAAGTGCAAACCCAACGAGACCTGCCACCCCGCTTTCCGGTTGGCATTCCGCGCCGTTGGCTGCCTCGACTGCCGCCAGGAAACCATCAATCTGCTTGCACGGCAGGACAATCTCCTGTATTGCATCCCCACTTTTTTGCAGGCCGGTGCATCTCCGGGAGGACAGGACGCGACATTGAACTTCTATCTGGTGTGCATTCTCGCCATACTCCTGCTGGGCGCCCTGCTTGAACTGATTGCCGGCCTGCTCGAACTCCGCTCGCTGCACCCCGAACTGCCGACCGAGTTCGCCGAGGTCTACGACCGGGACCGCTACGCCCGCGCCCAGGAGTACACCCGGGCGACAACCCGCCTGGCCCTGGTGCGCCGCACCGCCGGCCTGGTGCTCACCTTGGCCTTCATCCTGCTGGGCGGCTTCAATCTAGTCGACTCCCTGGCCCGCGGCCTCGGCCTGGCCGCGGTCCCCACCGGCCTGGTGTTCACCGGCCTCGTCGCCCTGCTCTCGGGCGCGGTCCAGCTGCCGTTCTCCGTCTACGCCACCTTCGGCATCGAAGAGCGCTTCGGCCTGAACACGACCACACCGCTGACCTTCCTCCTCGATACCCTCAAGGGGATGCTCCTGGCCGTGGTGCTCGGCGGGCCGCTGCTCGCCGGTGTGTTCCTGCTGTTCGAGGCCGGCGGGCCGTCAGCCTGGATCCTATGCTGGCTGGCGGTGACCACCTTTCTCCTGGTGGTCCAGTTCCTTGCCCCGGTGGTGCTCCTGCCGCTGTTCAATCGGTTCACGCCGCTGGCCGAGGGCGAGCTGCGGGCTGCCATCACCCGCTACGCCGCGGCCGAGCGTTTCGCCGTGGGCGGGATCTTCACCATGGACGGCTCCAGGCGCTCCACCCGGGCCAACGCCTTTTTCACCGGGTTCGGCCGCTTCCGGCGCATCGTCTTTTTCGACACCCTGCTCGAGCGGCTGACCACCGCGGAGATCGTCGCCGTGCTCGCCCACGAGATCGGCCACTGGCGGCTCAAGCACATTCCGGTGATGGTGGGGCTCTCCGTCCTGCAGACCGGGCTGCTCTTCTTCCTGCTCAGCCGCTTCCTCGACAACCCGGGGCTGTTCGCCGCCTTCGGCATGGAGCACCTCTCGGTGTACGGTTCCGTAGTCTTCTTCGGTTTTCTCTACACGCCGATCGCCACCCTGCTGGCCGTGGGCATCAACGGACTGTCGCGGCGCCACGAGTACCAGGCCGACCGGTTCGCCGTGCACACCGGCGCCGGCACCGAAGCCCTCATCAGCGGCCTGAAGAAACTCAGCGTGAACAACCTCGCCAACCTCACGCCCCACCCGGTCAACGTACTGCTCAGTCACAGCCACCCGCCGGTGCTGGCGCGCATCGCCGCCCTGCGGCAGGTCACCGCCGACGTGGCGGGGGCGGCGCGATGAACGGTGCCGGCCACCGCCTGGAAGCGGCTTGGCTCGCGCAACTGACGCGGGAGTACAACGACATCTGCTACCAGTACGGGGTCCGCCTGCAACCGCCGGTGCTGGCCCTGAACGACAGCCGGCGGCAGCTGGGCCGCTGGTCGGCCGGCGACCGGGTGCTCAGCCTCAGCCGCCACCTCATCGCCGAACACCCCTGGAACCTGACCCTGCAGGTGCTCAAGCACGAGATGGCCCACCAGATCGTGAGCGAACTCCACGGCCGGGACGATGCCGGCCATGGCCCGCTCTTTGTGTCGGCCTGCGCCCGCCTCGGCCTGGACGCGCCCTTCCGTGGCGCGACCGCCGATCTCGCCGAGGGACTGCGTTCGGTGAGCGCCGGTTCGCCGGTCACCGAACGGGGCCGGCAGATCATCGACCGGGTGCGCAAGCTCATGGCCCTGGGCGGCTCGGACAACGAACACGAGGCCGCGCTCGCCCTGCAGCGCGCCGGTGAGCTGCTCGCCCGCCACCGTCTCGACCTGGACGCCCTGGCCGAGGACGAGGGCATGGTGCACCGCACCATCCACACCGGTCAGCAGACCCTGCCGGCCTACCGCAAGGCGATCTGCGCGCTGCTCGAGGCGCACTTCACAGTGCGGGTGATCTGCGCCTCGCTCTACGACCCGCACCTCGACCGCTCCCTGCGCACCATCGAGCTGCTCGGCCGGGCTGAGCGGGTGGCGGTGGCCGAGCACTGCTACCACTTCCTCGAGGACCGGCTGCAGACCCTGTGGGCCAAGCATCGGCACACCTTCGCCGGCAACGGCCGCACGGCGCGGACGAGCTACTCCCTCGGCCTGCTCGCCGGGTTCCGGGAAACCCTGGAGCGGGGCCGCCGCGGGGCGAAGAGTGGGACAAGCGCTGCGGCCGCACCCGATCCGAGCGCCGACCTGCCGGCGCTGCGCGAGCAGCAGCGGCTGGACGAATTCGTCGCCT
>Ga0265295_1006419_pt1 | contig 14235 bp, 15 predicted proteins | sample Munlansysbiofilm_FD_192503 | JGI IMG/M metagenome (GOLD analysis project Ga0265295, IMG submission 192503) | Leachate microbial communities from a municipal landfill in Southern Ontario, Canada - Methane capture system biofilm | ecosystem: Engineered > Solid waste > Landfill > Unclassified ... | reverse complement strand
TTATTTCCTTTTGTTCAGAACTTTCATAAACTTCTATAATAACTCCATTCTCGTTGGTTTCTATAATGCCATTGGGGATTAGCCTCCCATCTCCAGTAAAAATCAAATCTGCAGAAATTTTCATTTCCTAAATTCAACAAATAAATGCAATTTTTTCAGAGGAGATAAAGATTAAATTTTTCAAGACAAAGGAGAAAGAAAAAATCTTTCTCTCTTTGCCCTGATGGATAAAGTTTAATTTTGTCCTCTCCTCGCTAAAAAAAAGTTGCAAATGAAACATTTAACCGTAGAACAAAGGTACACAATTTCTGTAATGAAGCAAAAGGGCTACACACAAAAGCAAATTTCCGAAACTTTAGGAAAAGACAAAAGTACTGTTTCCAGAGAGCTTCAGCGTAATTGTGACAAACGAAGCGGAGAATACCGCCATGATCTTGCTCAACGCAAGTGTGAACAGAGGCATTATAGTAAAGCTAAAAAGCTACGTTTTACAGAGCATGTAAGAAAATATGTTGACACCTGGCTTGAGGAAGACTATAGCCCTGAACAAATTGCCGGAAGAGCTAAACTCGATGGTGTGGACTGTGTTAGTCATGAACGCATTTATAAGTATGTATGGGCAGACAAGAAAGCCAAAGGGTCTTTGTTTGTTCATTTAAGAAGAAAAGGACGAAAATACCGAAAACGAGGGGCTGCTAAGGATAGCAGAGGCATAATCAAAGACAGGGTTGACATTTCACAACGTCCGGTAATTGTAGATGAAAAGACGCGTATTGGCGACCTCGAAATTGATACGGTTATTGGGAAAAACCATCAGGGTGCAATACTCACTATTAACGACAGGGTGAGCAGCTTTCTTTGGATGGCAAAGCTAAACAGCAAAAATGCCGAAGAACTGGCGGAAAAAGTTGTGGAAATATTATCTCCTCAAGCACATTGGATGCACACAATTACAGGCGATAATGGGAAGGAATTTGCAGAACATAAAAAAATTGCAGAAAATATTAGCATTGATTTTTACTTCGCAAAACCATACCATTCATGGGAAAGAGGTGCTAATGAAAATACAAATGGTCTTATTCGCCAGTACTTTCCCAAAGGTTCTTCATTTGAAAAGATTACTAATAAAGACATCCAATATGTTCAACACAAGTTAAATAACAGACCAAGAAAAAAATTGGGATTTTTATCGCCTATTGAATTTTTATCACTAAATTTGTCTAATCAAAAAGTTGCATTTATAACTTGAATTCAGCTTTTATAAAAGTAATGAAACAAAATTAATATCTTTGAAAAAAAAAGATGAAGACCATAACTATTGATGATGTAAAAAATGCCATTCGTGATATTCACGATTTTCCTAAAGAAGGTATAGTATTTAAAGACATCACCACCGCACTGAAAGAACCTGAATTATTTGCTTTTACAATAGACTACTTGTACAACTATTATAAAGATTATGGAATAACCAAAATTGTTGCCATAGAATCGAGAGGATTTATTCTTGGAGGGGCTCTTGCATACAAGCTTGGAGCTGGGTTTGTTCCCGTAAGAAAACCAGGAAAGTTGCCCGGTGAAAAGTTTTCTGTCAAATATGATCTTGAATATGGGTCAGATACTCTTGAAATCCACAAAGATGCACTAAACGCCGATGATATAGTACTTGTACATGATGATCTTCTTGCGACAGGAGGAACTGCATTGGCGACAAACAAACTTATTCAATTATGTGGTGCAAAATCTGTGTCTTTTTCTTTTTTATGCGAATTGTCTTTTCTTAAAGGAATTGACAAAATCCGTCCAATTAGTCAGGTTCATTCACTATTTCAGTTTTAATTTTTTTTTATTTCTTAATACATTGTTGTACCTTTGCATTGTGTATTAAAAAATAAAATCTTATGGCAAAGTATGTTCTTGACCCCCGCAAACTTGAAGATGCCGCCAGTAAATTTCGCGCTATTTCTCACCCAATGAGAATCGCTATCATCCAAATGCTAGAAAAAGAAAAGCAGTTGAATGTAACTCAAATTTACAACCGTCTTGAAATTGAGCAGGCGGCTGCATCTCATCATCTCAACATCCTAAAAAGTAAAGGCGTTCTTGACTCAAAACGTGTAGGAAAAAATACCTTTTACATGTTAAAACCAAACATTATTAACATTATCAAGGAATGCCTTGATAAATGTGGTAAGTAGTTTATTTATTTTCTTCCGAAGTCTGCTGGAATTTCCCCCCAAACAGAAGTTTCCCACTTTCTGATTTGAAAGTTCTCAATGGTGTTGTTATTTAACCAATCTACCGCATTTTGAGTCATTTCAATCACCTTGGGATCCATATCTATTTTTGTGTTGATTCTTCTTTTCTTGACCCATGCAATGGCCGTAACTGAGTCTGAATAAACAGGAAAGTTAATGTTTGCTTTTTGCATGTAAGAAAGTGCATGAACTATTGCCAAAAACTCTCCTATATTATTGCTAGCACCATTAAAAGGTCCTTTGTGGAAAAGAACCTTACCAGAAGGATGAAATACCCCTCTGTATTCCATGACCATTTTGGCAACAGAACAAGCAGCATCAACACAAATGGAATTTTCAGTAGGCCTTGGTCCTACTAACTTTGAACCCTTAGGCCTAACTGGTGTTGAATACCCTTTTATAAATGCTTCTTTTGCTTCATCCATGCTTGAATAAGCCCTATAGAGAGCACCCTGAAAACCATTTATTTGAAGCGCACATTCTTCCCAGGTTTTGAAAACTCCAGTTTTTCGACCTTTCCAAACAACATAAAATTTTGTCTTAGCATTCATCGAAACAAAGATACATTAATCCCTGATTTTTTTCTCTATATTTGCTTTAAGTTATAAATATTTAAACGCAAACATATAATAAATAAAAGAATATGAAAATAAAATTGTTTTTCTCTTTTTTAATTCTATTTGCTTTTTTTACAAGTTGTAATTTCTTTAACAAACAAGATTCTTCATCTAAAGCAAATGTAGCAGAAACAACAATAGAACTTACCTATGAAGTAACGGCTGATGATGGTGCTTTTTCAATTAAGTTTCCTGCAGAGCCTGAATTTTCAATTGAGCCTACTGAAACTGAAGTAGGGACCTTATTCAACAAAATGTATATTTATGAATACAATGTTGAGCTTTCATTCATGATGGCTTTCTGTGATTATCCACAAGAATACATTAACCAATATGAGCCGTATGGAATGCTTAAGGGAGCAATGGAAGGTTTTGTGGAAGCAATAGGAATGACTATTGACCAACAAGAAAAAATTGACATTAAAGGACATGAAGGTATTGATTTTATGGCTTCAGGAGGAGGATATTGGGGGCACATGAGAGATTTTCTCGTTGAAAACAGATTATATCAGTTCGGAATTCTTAGCACAAGCGGTCCAATGAATGAAGTTGATACTGAAGCCTTTTTAGATTCTTTCAAACTTCATTAAAATTATACTTTTCTCATTATCAAAATAGTCTTTGTTTTTAAGGACTCCATTTGCGTATCTTTGCAATAGAAAACGGAACAATTATTGTAAACTATAATTTTAAATACCATTATGAAAACACTTGCAAAAACTGTTTTTTTAATTCTAACAATTTTGTTTTCTTCTTTAATTTGGTCTTGTGAGCCAGACGAAGATGACAATAACAATACAACAAATACGCGCTCTAAATTTGTTAGTGCTTGGAGATGTGTTGAAGAATCTCAACTTACTTATACAGTAGAAATTACAGAATCTACAACCAACACTAGTGAAGTATATCTTGGTAATTTTCATCATCTGGGCGAAAGCGAAAGAGCACTCGGATCTATTGCTGGATATGCTATTACTATACCCGAGCAACCCATGTGTTCTGGAGAGTGGATTGTGAAAGGGAGTGGCATGATGGGAGCCAATGCAAAAACAATTTCTTTTCAATATATAGTGACAGGAGGACCTACATCCGACACTATCAATGCCATATACGATAAAATTTAACTAGTCTTTAGTTATTTGTTCTATCCATTCCGGAACTTGCGGTTCTTGCAAAATCTCTTCCTCATTTGATAAACCCTTCTCTTGCGCAGCTCTTATGTCTATTTCCATCAATCTACTTACAACATCTTGCATCACCACATCCATTTCTTTCCTCGCAGTATAATATTCTATTGTTTTCAGTAATCTCTTGCGGCTTATCTGGTGCTTTGTGAAAAAATCATCATAGTAAGAATTCGAGTAATATTGAATATCTCTACCTTCTACTTGTATTTGGTATACAGATGCTTCAATTAAAAAAACCTCTACCATCAAATCCTTTAAAACATCCATTTCTATAACAGAATCTTTTTTAAAATCTACTGTTTGAACAAACTTGCTTTTGTGGCCACAAGAAGAGCAAATTATGACCGATAAAAACAGGAGACTAATTGGTATTATTTTCTGCATCTGAAATATTATTTGTGAAGTCCACATTCTTTATTTTCGGGCTGCTCCCACCACCAACGGCCTGCTCTAACATCATCATCCTTTGATATAGCTCTTGTACATGGCAGGCAACCAATGCTGCGAAATCCTTTTTCTTGAAGAGGATTGAATGGGATTTTATGCTCTTTAACAAATTGAATTGTTTGTTCTTCTGTCCAATCAGCAATGGGATTGAACTTTAATAATCCGTTAATCTCATCAAATTCTATTTTTTTCAAACCATATCTTGTCACTGATTGCTCACGTCGTAGTCCGGTAATCCAAGCTTTCTTGGTGCTTAACTTTTTTTGCAATGGCACTGTTTTTCTAACATAGCAACACTCCTTCCTATTTTCCACACTGTTATAAAACAAGTTAATTCCTTTTTTATTTACCATTTGCTCTACCTCGGTCGAATCAGGAAAAAGAACACGTATGGAAATGCCAAAAAACTTGTTTGTTTGCTCAATTGTATCATAAGTTTCTTGAAACAATCTGCCAGTATCCAGAGTAAATATCTCAACCTTTTTTGTAATCTGAGTAAGCAAAAAGGTCACCGCCTGGTCTTCCCATGCAAGACTAGTTGCAAATGCTAAAGAATCTCCATAAGTATCAACTGCAAGCCTTATTATTTCTTCGGGGCTTGCATCTCTAAATTTCTTCTCTATCAGACTAATTTCTTCATTTTTCATAAACAAAACTTTTCATTACAAAAATACTAAAGTTTGATGACCATAAATTCTGTTCGTCTGTTTAATGCCCTCCCCTGCTCTGTTGCATTGTCAGCTATTGGCATTGTATCTCCATATCCCTTATATGATAATCGTTCTTTTTTTATTCCATTGTTAACAAGATAATTAAGCACGGATAAGGATCGTTTTTCCGACAATACCTTGTTGTATTGAGAGCTACCCACATTATCAGTGTGCCCTCTTATTTCAATGTGCATTGTTGGGTTATCACGAAGAAGTTGAATCAATTTTTGTGATTCAATCACTGATTCGTCTTTCAGCTTATCACTATCAAAGTCAAAAAAGATGTTTCTCATTACCACAATGCTTCCTGTTTTTATGGGCTGAAGCTTTATGTCTTTTCTAAATGATTCTTTTTGTATTTCTTCTTTATTAAACTCAAAATGCTCAGAATAAAATAGATATCCTTTCTTATTTACATTTAAAGCATAGGGTGCATCTGTGGGCAAACAAACCAGAAAAGAGCCATCTGCACCATCTGAAACAGATTTTACAACCAATTCTTCTGTTTGTATATTAAACAGCTCAAATTCAGCCTTAATTGGGCTTCCTGTTTCCATATCTGTAATCGTCCCTTTTAAATAATATACGGGCTCAGGTCTGAGCTCCACAGGCAATTCAAAACTATAAATATCAAAACGACCGAATCCATCCAGTTGATCTGATACATAATACCCTGTTTTGCCAGAAGCACTAACAATAAAAAACCCTTCATCATTATGAGTATTTATGGGATACCCAATATTGACGGGCTCTGACCAATGACCATCCACCTGTTTTTTACTCATATAAATATCCATCCCTCCCATTCCGGGATGACCATCTGACATAAAATACAGAGTTTTTCCATCGGGATGAATAAAAGGAGAATTTTCTCTTTTTGGAGTGTTTATTGGTTTTCCAATGTTCTCTGGTACGCCCCAAACTCCAGATTCGTTCATTACTGTCACAAAAATATCAGCATTAGAATTTTCGCGATTACTTACAAAATACAATGTCTTTCCATCAGGCGAAATAGAGGGCTGAGTATCCCAATGTGCGCTGTTGACAGTAGAACCCATATTTTCTGGTGCTTGCCATGCCCCATTTTCTTTTTTTGAAATATAAAGATCACAACTTCCAAAACCATCATCACGGTTACATGCAGTATAAATAAAGGACATTCCGTCGGGCGAAATACACGCAGCGCCTTCGTTACCATGGGTATTAATGGGATGACCAAGAGGTATGGCTCTACTCCATTTTCCATTCATAAAATGACTGATATAAAAATCTTCTTCATGTGTGCCCGAGGTAGATGTATATTGGTCTCTAGGCCTGCGTTTTGTAAAATATAACACCTCTTCATCAGCTGTCAGAGTCATTGAGTATTCATCGTGTTCTGTGTTAATTGCTGGCCCTAAGTTTTGTGGATCAAAATCTACCGGATTATTTTTCAAACTGATTGCAAATTTTGCCATTGCGATATGCTCTTCACAATATTCCTGTAAGGCAACATTCACATTTTTCTGTTGCTTAAATAGTTCAAAATTAACAACTGCTTCTTCATATAATCCTGACCTTTTTTGCAAATTCGCTAAAAAATAAAAATTATTTGGATAAAATTTTGGATCTAGATCAACAATTTTTTGATAATAATCTATTGCTTTTATGTAAGCTTTCTGCTCTTCATACACTGTTGCCAACAACTGAAGAGCTTCAAGAAATCCAGGATCTATTGATATGGCCTCAAGAAAATTGGTTTCGGCTTTTGCCAAATCTTGCATGTTATAATTTTTAATCCCCTCGTAGTATACTGCAACCGCATTCTTCTTTTTGGTATGCAATTTCTCCTGCTGTGCACAAGAATAAAAAGAAGCATTTAAAAACAAGACAAGCAAAACAAGTATTCGAGGTAAATGGGTATTCATTATATTGATAGTTATGGAATATTTAAAAACTTATGAACTTGAACAGACAGCCTCCATTTTGGATTATTCTTGATATAACGCATGATAAATGGTAAAATTTCATGAAATTGACTCCATTCGGGTTGCAAAAATAAAAGCACATCAGAGGAAACAGCAGAAGCGTTTTTTTCGGCCCAAAGAAAATCTTCCTCCTTTTGGATCACTACTTTTAATTCATTGGCTTGCTCATATACAGACTGAAGAGGTGGCTGCTGCTGCTTTGGGGATAAAGTTATCCAATCCCACGTACCAGTAATTATTCCTGTACCAGAAGTTTCAACTTGGCAATAAATCCCTTTACGTTGAATCAATTCGGTCAATGTTTTTAGATTGTGCCTGAATGGTTCTCCACCTGTAACTACAACACTTTCTGCTTTGGTTTTTAAAACTTCGTTTACAATCTGCTCTACTGGTATCTGTGGATACAATGATTCATCCCAAGCTAATTTCTCATCACACCACGTACAGCATACATCACAACCTCCTAAACGTATAAAGAATGACGGTTTACCGGTAAATAATCCTTCGCCCTGAATGCTATAAAATGTTTCTACAACTGGTAATTTTTCTGTTGATAAAATCATGGTTCAAAGGTAACAAGAAAAGTTATTACATCATCTAGGTTATCAGGTGTCCTATGAGCTTTGAAATGTCAATTATTCCCAAAAGAGATGAAACGCTTAATAAAATAACCACAACGACAACCCATCTCACAAAATTGGCTCCCCATTTTACGGCAAATTTAGATGCGAAATAAGCTCCAATCATATTTCCAATGGCATGAATAAGACCATATTCCCATTTTACTTGCTTTTGCCAAACAAATACCACAAGAGTAAATGGAACGTATAATAAAACCAATAAGATTTTTACCGCATTCGCTTTAATCAAATCAAAGCCACAATTCATCACTAATGCAGCTAGCAGAAAATAACCAACTCCAACATGTATAAAACCGCCATACAATCCTATAATAAAAAAGAGAACATAGGTAACCCAGTTATATTTTCTGGTCATCAATATTTCATTGCCCTTGAGCCATTGTTGAGGTTTTGCAACAATAAACACGAGCATAATTATCATAACAACAGCAATTGCCTTTTCTATGATATTTTCGTTTAGATTCACTGCTATTTTTGCACCAAGCAGAGAACCTGAAACTACAGGTATTGCTAGCCAAAGAACCTTGGCTGAAGTAAACATACCGTTTTTTTTAAAGTTTCTAAAAGCAACAAGATTTTGAAATAATACAGCTACCCTGTTGGTGCCATTTGCAATAGGTGCAGGCAAGCCAAGAAACATCAAAAGAGATAGAGAAATGATTGTTCCACCGCCTGCGAGTGTATTGATGAAGCCTACCAGCAAGCCGGATACTATTAGTGTGATAATTACAAAAACAGACATAACGCAAAATTAATAAAAACCCGTGGAGGCAAAAAAAAAATATTTTATGTGGTTTTAATTCAATCATGCATTTAAAATTGTCTTCTTCTAATTAACAATGCCTTCTAAATAAAAAATAATAAGTATGAGTAATTAATACTTCTTTATTTGTATTTTTTCATATTACCTTTGCACCCGAAATGAATAATATTAGAAACTTTTGCATTATAGCTCACATCGACCACGGTAAAAGTACCCTTGCTGATCGTTTGCTTGAAATTACTGGTACCCTAACCGAGCGTGAGACCCAAAATCAGGTTCTAGACAGCATGGATCTTGAAAGAGAAAAGGGCATAACCATAAAAAGCCATGCCATTCAAATGGCGTACAATAATGGTGAAAAAGATTATATTTTAAATTTAATTGATACTCCTGGTCATGTGGATTTCTCCTATGAAGTCTCTAGATCCATTGCGGCATGCGAAGGAGCTTTGCTTGTTATTGATGCCACTCAGGGCATACAAGCTCAAACTATTTCAAATTTATATCAAGCCCTTGATCACAATCTGGAAGTCATTCCCATTCTAAATAAAATGGATATGCCTTCTGCTATGCCCGATGAAGTCAAAGATCAAATTGTGGAACTACTTGGTTGTAAAGTTGAAGATATTATCGAAGTCAGTGCAAAAACTGGTTTGGGCGTTGATAATGTTTTGACTGCTATTGTAGAACGTATTCCTGAACCCAAAGGAGATCCCTCTGCACCTCTTCAAGCATTAATTTTTGACAGTATTTTTAATTCCTATCGTGGCATTATTGCATATTTCCGCATCTTTAATGGCACAATTTCTACCAATGATTTTGTACAATTTCTATCTACGCATAAAGAATATCATGCCGATGAAATTGGTATTCTCCAATTAAAACTTGTTCCTCACAAAACTCTTTCTGCCGGTGATGTAGGATACATTATCAGCGGAATCAAAACGGCGAAAGAAGTAAGAGTGGGAGATACCGTAACTCACGTAGATCGCCCTTGTTCAAAAGCAATTGATGGTTTTTTAGTGGTAAAACCCATGGTGTTTGCCGGATTATATCCAATTGATGCTGATGATTATGAAGAGCTTCGTGCATCTTTGGATAAACTCCAATTAAACGATGCATCTTTGACATTTGAACCTGAATCATCTATGGCCCTAGGTTTTGGTTTCAGATGCGGCTTCCTTGGTCTTTTGCATATGGAAATTATTCAAGAAAGATTGGACAGAGAGTTTGATGTTGATGTGATTAGCACGGTCCCCAACGTTCCTTATATTGTTCACACAAAGAAAGGAGAAGTTACAGAAATTCATAATCCATTAGGATTGCCCGATGTTACAAAAATTGATTTTATTGAAGAACCCTATATCAATGCAAGTATTATTACAAAATCGGAATATATTGGTCAAATAATGACTTTGTGTGTTGGGAAAAGAGGAAGTTTAAAAAATCAAGTTTATTTAAGTACCGACCGCGTGGAATTGAATGTACATATACCATTGGCTGAAATAGTTTTTGATTTTTATGATAAGCTAAAGAGTATCTCCAAAGGATATGCTTCTTTTGATTATTATCACAGCGGATATCAACCAGCTCAACTGGTTAGATTAGATATTTTATTAAATGCAGAACCTGTTGATGCACTTTCATGTCTTATTCATGTGGATAATGCTTATTCATTTGGAAGAAAAATTTGTGAAAAATTAAAAGAACTCATTCCTCGTCAACAATTTGATATTGCCATTCAGGCTGCAATTGGAGCAAAAATAATTGCGCGAGAAACCGTTAAAGCTTTCAGAAAAGATGTGACAGCCAAATGTTACGGTGGTGATATTTCTAGAAAACGAAAATTATTGGAAAAACAGAAAAAAGGGAAAAAGCGGATGAGAGTTATTGGTAATGTAGAAGTTCCTCAATCTGCTTTTCTTGCTGTTCTTAAATTGGATTAATTTTTATCGATTTTCTTTATCTTATTAAAACTTTGCTTAGCAAACTTGGGCACTTCACGTTGCTGACTCCAATTTTTTCTTAAAGTCAATGTTATGCTTATGTTTTTTAAGAAAGCTGGACGCCTTTCCATGCGTTTCCTTTTCAATAACACTTTGGATAACATTTTAAATGCTCTTCTTTCTGATGAATTGTTTATTGAATTAGACACAATATTCTTTCTTTCTTGAATCAATAGGGATGTCAAATCGATTCTAACAGGACAAACGTCATTACATTTTCCACATAAAGTAGAAGCATAGGGGAGATGAGAGAAATTTTTTATTCCAAATATATACGGCGATATAACAGAACCAATTGGACCTCCATACACTGTTCCATAAGCATGTCCGCCTATTTGCTTAAACACAGGACAAAAATTATAACATGCTCCACATTTTATGCAATATGATGCTTCTCGCAACATCACGTCCTTCATAAGAGATGTTCTTCCATTATCCAATAATATCACATATATCTGTCTTTGATTTTCGGTTTGTTTTTGAATTCCTGAAAACAAATGATTGTATGTTGTGATGTTTTGTCCAGTTGCGTGGGACGCAAGCAAAGTTTGAAAAAGTTCAAGATTATCAGCAGATGGCAATATTTTTTCTATGCCAGCGACAACAATATGCACTTTAGAAGATGTGGCAGAAAGAATTGCATTGGCTTCATTTTCAGTAATTGCAATACTTCCCTGGTTAGCAATTAAAAAATTTGCTCCTGTAATTCCCGCTCCTGCTTTTAAAAATTCTTCTCTGAGTAAATTCCTAATAAATCGAACCAATATTTCGTGCGAAGTATTATCAGAAAATTCCTGATCGTATTTTTCATTTAAAAATCCAACTATTTCTGTTTTTGACATATGCACAGCTGAAGTAACAATGTGAGCTGATTTTTGTCCAACTTGTTGTACTAAAAAATCTCCCAAATTTGTTTCTAGAGAGGATATTTTTTTTGAAATTAAAAATTCATCAAGTCCTATTTCTTCGCATACTGTAGATTTTGACTTAATAACCTTATTTATATCATTATCGTTAAGAATTTGCAAAATATAAGAAAGTGCTTCCTTTTTTGAAGGTGCATATAAAACTTTCCCTCCTAATTCTGTAAAATTTTTCTCGAAATCTATTATGTTTTTTTCGAGATTTTCTATGCTTTTATATTTTGCATAATGTACTTTCTTCTTTGCTACATCAAGATCTGCAAAAATGTTTTTACTAGTATTCCATTTTTTATAATAATTATCAAGATTTTTTGATAATATGTTTTTTTTATGCTCATTATCACAAGCAATTTTAGACTCCAGAATAAAATTATTTTGAGATTCTAACATTTTTTCAGCTAAATTTTATCCACTCTTTTTTGATGTCTTCCACCTTCAAATTCGGTATTCAAAAATAAATCTACAATAGCTAATGCACCTTTTTCTGTAATAAATCGAGCTGGTAAAGATAAAACATTGGCATCATTATGAAGTCTTGCAAATTCTGCAATTTCTTTATTCCAACATAAAGCACATCTAACTTTTTTATATTTATTTACAACCATGCTTACCCCATTTCCACTACCACACATTATAATTCCAATTTTGTAAATACCATCATCGATAGCCTTTGCAAAAGGGTGAGCTATATCTGGATAATCCATGCTTTCACTAGAATGAGTACCAAAATCAATTACCTCAAAGTTTTTTTCATTAAGAAAAGATTTAATTTTTTCTTTTAAATCAAAACCAGCATGATCCGAGGCGATACAAATTTGTTTTATCATTATAAAAAATATAAAAGCTTTACTGCAAAGGTATTGCTAATAATTTAAAAAAGACATCATCTTTTTTTTTTAATATTACTTTTATATTCATTATAATTTATTACTTTTATATTTTAACTTTGTTAATAAACACAAGAAAAACCTCAATATGCGGTTAATAAGTAATGATAACAAAAAACAGATTTTGTACATGTATTTTTATTCAGATAAACAAGGTTGAAAAAGTCCTACTTATTAAATATTGTTAACATCAAACTCTAACAAGAAAAATAGTTAGTTCTTAACAAATGTAAAAAAATTTCTTGTTTAAAAACTCTTTAAGTCGTTTAAAATTAAGTAATTTTGCATTAAGTTTATTAACCAAGATTTTGTGTCTAAATAAATAAAAATAGTTTTCAACCGTTCTAACAAGCTTATAATTATAACTAATACTTTATAAATTGATTAATAAAATTAATATAACTGTTGATAAGCTCAAAAAAGAAAAAAATGCAATTATATTAGCGCATTTTTATCAACTACCAGAAGTTCAGGAGCTTGCGGATTATGTTGGTGATAGCTATAGTTTGGCTGTAAAAGCTAAACAACTAGATTCTAACATTATAGTGTTTGCTGGAGTTAAATTTATGGCAGAAACAGCAAAAATATTAAATCCAAAAACCAAAGTTTTATTGCCAGATTTAGAAGCTGGTTGCTCATTAGCAGAATCTTGTCCTCCTGAAGAGTTTAAAAAATTCAAAGAACAACATCCTGATCATCTTGTGATCACATATATAAATTCTTCTATTGAAATAAAAACAATGTCGGATATTGTTTGTACCTCTAGCAATGCAGTAAAAATAGTTCAATCTCTTCCATTAGAAACAAAAATTATTTTTGCTCCGGATAAAAATCTTGGTAGGTATATTATGGAAAAAACAGGGAGAAAAATGGTATTGTGGGATGGTGCTTGTCATGTTCACAACCAATTATTAGCAACTCATGTTATTCAGATGAAACAGCAACATCCAAAAGCAGTTGTTGTTGCTCATCCAGAATGTCAGGGACCAGTGTTAGCTCTTGCAGATTTTATAGGATCAACAAATCAGATAGTTGAATATTCACTTCATTCAAAACATGAAGAAATTATTGTTGCAACAGAAACAGGAATTTTACATCAATTGAAAAAAAATTCCCCGCAAAAAAAGTTTTATATTGTTTCAATAAATAAGTCTTGCTCTTGTAATGATTGTAACTTTATGAAGCTCATAACATTAGATAAGATATTATATTCTCTAGAAAATGAGAAATATGAAATCAAAGTTGAAGAATCCGTTAGAAAAATGGCCTTGCAACCAATTGAGCGAATGATTGAATTAACAGAACAATGAAAAAAAGTTTTTTTTGTTTAGTAGTTTTTTTATTTGTTGTTGTATATTGTTTTGCGCAGCAGGATTCAACAATGAAACATGTAAAGTTTTATTATCCAAATGGTCAAATATCAAGCGAAGGATATTTGAAAGAAGAAAAACCAGAAGGTTATTGGAAAACTTATTACGAAAATGGAATATTAAAATCGGAAGGTAACAGAACAAATTTTTTGCTTGATGGAACCTGGAAATTCTATAAAGAAGATGGAACATTAACAGTAGAAATTAATTATAAAAAAGATAAAAAAAATGGGAAAAGAATTTCCTATTTTAAAGAAGAAACTTTAGAAGAAACTTTTGAAGATGATGTAAAACAGGGGATAACATCTTTTTATTATAAAAATGGAAAAGTTAAAAAAGAAATTTTTTACAAAGATGGATTAGAAGATGGCATTGTAAAAGAATATGACACAACTGGTCGTATTATTACGTTATATACATATAAAAAAGGTTTTATTATAAGTCGTGAAATTATTAATCGAT
>Ga0265295_1006418_pt1 | contig 14236 bp, 12 predicted proteins | sample Munlansysbiofilm_FD_192503 | JGI IMG/M metagenome (GOLD analysis project Ga0265295, IMG submission 192503) | Leachate microbial communities from a municipal landfill in Southern Ontario, Canada - Methane capture system biofilm | ecosystem: Engineered > Solid waste > Landfill > Unclassified ... | reverse complement strand
TGTTCAGTTCAAGGAAGATGAAAAATTTAACCTTTAGGATACATTTAGTATTTTGAGGATTAAATTTTGATTCTGACGCAGAAATGGACAAAAAAGGCCGTTTTCGTTCAGCAACTAAGGATGATATCCTAAAGTTTTTTATACATAAATACGATACTAATTTAAAAATATGTATTTATAACGTCATGGAAGACGTTTGTATAAAACCACGGAAGGAAAATTCCCATGAAAATTTCATCTTATGATGTTTCGCTTCAGTCAAAACATCAGTATTCAAGTATTTATGAAAGAAGCTCTCAGGTTAAGGGAATCTTTTTTAACGGCTTGAATGATGACGGCAAAAGCAGCGGCGATTCATCAGAAATAAGTTTAAAAGCAAAACAAAAATATTTTACCTCATCCTTTGGTCAAACTGACAAAACAACAGAAATAAGAAAAATTGACACTGGTTCAGAAGAAACTGATCCTGACAAAAATTTTGTTTCAAAAATTGTTTCCCATGTTACAGGACAAAAAGCTGACTTTACAAGTGAAAATGTAATGATAAGCATGTCTGAGTTAGATACCCCATCACAAAATATTGAAACAGGAAACTCTTTAAAAGTCCTTTTTTCCCAGACAGAAAAACTTGAAACAAATGAACAGACAATTGTTGATACTAAAGGCCTTGTAACAACAGAAGACGGAAGAGAAATAAGTTTTGGAATGCACCTTTTAATGGAAAGAAATTTAGTATCAGAAAAAAGTTTTACAGGTAAAGTCGAAATGACCAAACTTGTTGATCCCCTTGTAATTCAGTTTGATGACGGCCCTCCAAGTCTGTCCGACAAATTTTTTTCATTTGATTTAAACAGTGACGGAACTGATGAAAAATTAAAATCACTTGGTAAAGGAAGCGGATTTTTAGCTTTTGATATTAATGAAGATGGAATTATAAATGACGGTACAGAGCTTTTTGGAACATCTTCTGGAAACGGATTTGCTGATCTTGCCATGTATGATGATGACCAAAACGGATGGATAGATGAAAATGATGAAATTTTTTCAAAGCTTTCCATCTGGAGGCCTGAAACAGATGGTGAAGATGAATATATGAGCGGTCTTTTATCATCAAATGTTGGAGCAATTTATCTTGGATATGCACAAAGTCCACACACAATTACAGATTCAAAAGGAAATACTGAGGCAGTTTTAAGGTCAACTGGAATGTTTTTAAAGGAAACTGGAGAAGCAGGCCATGTCTATCAGATGGACCTTGGAGATATGAATAATCTTGAACAAAAAAATTTGACTCAAAACCAGGAAGCCTCTCAGGCAGGTCAAAATGAAAATCTAAGCAATAGTTTAAAAAAACCTGATTATTTTTCAGTTTTTAAAGACAGGATAGCTAAATTACAAGAATCCCTTGAAACATCAAGAAAAGAATATTCAAATAATTCAGCCTCAATTTTCAGCGAGCTTGGAGAACAAATAAAAGAACGTCTTGATAAATTAATGGAAATGCTTGAAGGGAAAAAGGCTGCAAAAGGAAAAAATTTACATCCTTATAAAACTGAATTTGAGAAAACCCTTAAAAATTTAGATATGAATATCTGATATTAAGATTCAGACTAAAAATAAAATTTAAAAAAAGCGGTTTAAAAACCGCTTTTTTATTTTTAACGGCGTTTTGAAGCTTTAATTGGGTTAACCTTTTTCTTGGTTTCTGCTTTTTCAACCTTAATATGAGTAGCCATGCTGCAATTTCCTATTCTCCATTGATCAGCTGGAGCTGGAAAAGCAGTACAGTATTTACCGGCTTCATATGTTTTAACCCTTGAGCATCCTTCGCATTGTTCAACTATTGGAAGGCATGTACCGCCTTCAAATGAACAGCCTTTAGATGTCATAAATACGCATTCGTCACCTTTACGAGTTGTTGTGCAAATCATTATTTACTCCCTGATATAACTTTTTTAATTGAGCGCTCAGTTAAATTTAAAATTATAAATTCAAAACAAAAACTTTACTTCTATAAATCAAATAAAATAAAGTGTCAATTTCAAATATAAAATATATATCATTGATATTTTCACGTTTTTTTATATATAAATGAAACTTGGTCTTATAAATAATGATAGAGAGAAAAATGCAAAATATTTTAGAGAATATAAAAAATGTTTTTACTGAAGAAGCTAAAGCTCTTTTGTTTGTGAGAGAAAAAATCAATGAAAATTTCGTCAAAGCAGTTGATTTGATTTTTTCATCTAATGGTAAAGTAGTTGTTTCAGGAATAGGAAAATCTGGTCTTATAGGCAGAAAGATTTCTGCAACTTTGAACTCAACAGGGACTTATTCGATTTTTCTCCATCCAGTTGAAGCAATGCACGGAGACCTTGGTATTTTAAAAAAAGAAGATGTTTTTATTGGACTTTCAAACAGCGGAGAAACTTCAGAGCTAAATATTATTTTAGCGTCTGTAAAAAGAGCAGGATGCCAGATTATAAGCTTTACGGGCAATTTAGATTCTACACTTGCAAACCAATCAGATATAGTAATTGATACAGGTGTTGAAAAAGAGGCCTGTCCTCTAAATCTTGCTCCTACTTCGAGCACAACTGCTCTTTTATGTGCAGGGGACGCTCTTGCATCTGCACTGATATTAAAAAAAGGGTTTCAAAAAGAAGATTTTAAAAAATTTCATCCGGGAGGACTTCTTGGTAAAAGACTTTCAATGAAGGTAGAAGAATTAATGAATCCTTTTGAAAAAACTCCGGTGGCAAGTGAAAATTCTGATCTTTTAATTGCTTTGAAAATTCTTGATAAAAAAAGTCTTGGAGCAGTTTTTATTGTTGGGGAAAACAATAAATTAAAAGGCGTTATAACTGACGGTGATATCAGAAGAATAATAGTTGAAGGGAAAATTAATTTAAATCATTCTGTCAAGGAATATATGACAAAAAAACCATTTCAGACAATTTATGGATCGCCTGTCTACGATGCTTTGAACCTAATGGAATTAAATCAGATTACTGTTCTTCCTGTTGTAGATCATTTGGGAAGTGTTGTAGGTATTTTGCATCTTCATGATATTTTAGGTAAGGGCGAGCTAAAGTTTAGTGGACAATGATTTTAAATTTTAGGGAGATTTAATGTTTAGCGGAATAAAAAAACTTGGCGATCCAAAACTTGATTCGCCGATTTATAATCAGCATAAATCTAAACTTTCAGATTTTGTATCTGATGAAAGAAAAATTTTTTATAAGGTAGATTCTTTTGATGACAATGAGTCTGTTCCAAAGGATTTTGAATCTGCCGGGCCAAGGAAAAAAATTTATTTTGATCCTGTAAATACAAGATGTGCAGTTGTAACGTGCGGGGGACTTTGCCCCGGGCTTAACGATATAATAAGAGCAGTTGTTTTAGAACTTTTTTACAGATACGGAGTAAAAAAAATTTTTGGAATAAAATATGGTCTTCAAGGGTTTATTCCTTCTTATGGACACGATATTTTGGAATTTATGCCTTCAAATGTTGAAAGAATAATGGATCAGGGCGGTTCAATACTTGGATCTTCTAGAGGGGAGCAAGACCTGGATGAAATTATAGACAGCCTTGAAAGATTAAATGTTCAAATCCTTTTCATGATTGGTGGAGACGGCACTTTAAAGGCAGCTCACAGGCTTGCCCTAAGAATTTTAGAAAAAAAACTAAAGATTTCAGTCATTGGTATTCCAAAGACAATAGACAATGACATTTTAGTTACAGAAAGATCCTTTGGCTTTGACACTGCTGTTTCAGAAGCAGCACGGGCAATACGTGCAGCCCATAACGAAGCTGTAGGATTTCCTAACGGGATAGGTCTTGTAAAGCTCATGGGCAGATATTCAGGGTTTATTGCGGCTTCTGCATCACTTGCCCAGCAGGATGCAAATTTTGTTCTTATTCCTGAAGTAAAATTTAAACTTAACGGAGAAGGCGGACTTCTTGCTGCAATTGAAAAAAGGCTTTTAGAAAGAAAGCACGCAGTAATTGTTGCAGCAGAAGGAGCAGGCCAGGAATTTTTTCATGAAAATTCAGGTACAGACAAATCAGGCAATACAAAACTTCATGATATTGGTCTTTATTTAAAAGAAAATATTGAAAATTATTTAAGTGAAAAAAAAATACCTTATTCGATGAAATATATTGATCCAAGCTATATGATACGAAGCCTTCCTGCCAATGCAAATGACAGTGTTTTTTGTGGATTTTTGGCTAGAGACGCAGTTCATGCAGGAATGTCTGGAAGAACTGATATGCTTGTAGGATTTTTAAATAACAGATTTATTCATCTTCCAATGGAACTTTGTGCTGGAAAAAGAAAGCATGTAGATCCTCAGGAAAAATTGTGGCAGGCAGTTTTAGAATCAACAGGCCAGGGCGATTTTTTATTGTAATTGATGTTTAAAAAAATAAGCAGCTGGTGAATGAAAACGGTCTTTTTTGTGCATCCTAAAAGAGGATTGTTTGAAATTTAGTTTGGCGAGGGTTTTTATATTAAATATATCAACCCTCAAATTTAGATTAATTGTCTGCATTACCATCAGGATTAATGGAATCTATATCAATAATATCATGTGCCCCTGGATATTTTTTTGTTGAATATGAAGTTATTTTCATGATTTTTTTTGTAATATTTCCCATTCTTTCAATTTCAACTAAAATTTTTTCGCTATATTTTTTTATATTTTCAGTGTTTTCAAGGTTGAGTTTTATAAGTTCGGAATAACCTGAAATATTTTGGAGAGGCTGATTGAGTTCATGGCAGAATGTGCCAGCTGTTTCAAGAACAGCACTAAGTTTTTCTTTTGCAAGTTTTTCCTTTTCTTTTTCATTAATTTCTTTTAGCTGGTTTTTAAGTTCCCTGTTAAGTTTTGTCATTTCTATATGAACATTAATTCTTGCAAGAAGTTCTTCTTTGAAAAATGGTTTTACAATATAGTCTGATGCACCAGCTGAAAAAACTTCAAGCAGTTTGCTTTGATCTGAAATTGCAGTTAAAAAAATAACAGGCAGATTTTTTTTGAAAAGTTCATTCCTTATTTTTTCGCAGAGAATTTTACCGTCCATTATTGGCATTACAAGGTCTGTTATAACAATGTCATATTTTTCAGGATGAGTAGATATGAGCTCAAAGGCTTCCTGTCCATTTTCAGTTTCATCAACGCAAATGCCAATCCTTGTAAGGTGGTCAACTACAACTTTTCTTGAAGTCATATTGTCTTCGACAACAAGAGCATTTATTTCGCAGGCATTTTTTTTGGGAAAAAGAATTTCTATAGCTATTTTTTTGAGGTCTCCCTGCCTGAAAGGTTTTGTCAGAAAATCAGAGGCCCCAAGAGCGAATCCCCTTTCTCTTGCACCAATAGAGTCGTTTGCAGTAAGGAAAACTATAGGAATTCTTGTGTTGTCTACATGTGTAAAAAATCTTGTATAATGTTTTTCTCTAAATTTTTTGTAGGTTGCAAAACCATCAAGTCCTGGCATGTCAATATCAAGGGTAATTAAATCAGGAGGGTTTGAATTGGTTGCTATAGCAAGAGCCTGCAAACCGTTTTCAGCTTCTTCAACAATAAAACCTGCCTCTTCAAGCTCTTTTCTTACAAGTTTTCTTATGGTGGCACTGTCATCAACAACAAGAATTTTTTTGGGTTCAAGAGGTTTTGTCATATAGGGCCTTTTTTTGAAAAAATTCAGATAATATCTAATTATTTGTTGAACGAAAACTGCCTTTTTTACCCATTTCTGCGTCAGATTCAAAATTTAATCCTCAAAATATTTAATGTATTCTATAAGGTTAAATTTTTCATCTTCCTTGAACTGAGCAAAAAAATTTCGTTTTCGGCCAATCACTAATTATTTAATATTTAAGTTTGAAAAAAATTTGCAAACTCCATAAGGGTCTTGCTTTATCTGATCTTTAATTTAATTCACGAGCGGTATAAGTTTTGAAATTTAAACAGGTCTAATATTTATAAATCTAATAGGTTTAATTTATTAAAAAAATTTCAAATTTAAAAATATGAAACATTTATTTTAAATTTATCCAAAATATTAAATTAATAACCATGTTTTTGCAAGAATTTATGTTGACAGCTCTTTTTAATATTGTTACAGATTTTAAGTCAAATTTAAGAGGGTTTAAAAATGTTTCAGAAATTATCAGCTTTTGTACCAAAAATATCAATTATTAATATTATAGTCGTCATTATTATGGACATAGTCGTCCTCAGGGATATTTGTTCAGGCTGATAATGGTATATATCCGAAATTTTAAAACCGTTATCAGCCGGAGCTGATAACGGTTTTTTTGTTTTTATAAGGAGAAAAAAATGAAAAGTGATAATGCTAAAAAAGGGATAGAAAGAGCTCCCCATAGAGCCTTGTTTAAATCTATGGGTTATACAGACGATGAAATAAGAAGACCAATGATCGGTATTGCACATGCCGCAAGTGACATAGTTCCAGGCCACGTTCATTTAGATAAGATAGTTGAAGCTGTAAAAGCAGGTGTATACGCAGCCGGCGGTCTTCCTATTTCTTTTGGAACAATAGGCGTATGCGACGGAATAGCCATGAATCATAAAGGAATGAGCTATTCTCTTGGAAGCAGGGAAATTATTGCAGATTCAGTTGAAATTATGGCAACAGCCCATGCTTTTGATGCAATAGTTCTTGTTCCAAACTGCGATAAAATTGTACCAGGAATGCTGATGGCAGCAGCAAGGCTTGATATTCCTGCAATTTTTGTCTGCGGTGGGGCAATGCTTGCAGGAAGACATCCTTTAAAAAAGAATGAAAAAGTAGACCTTATTTCTGTTTTTGAAGCTGTTGGATCAGTAAGAAACAATACCATGACTGAAGATGAACTTCTTGAAATTGAAGATTCAGCATGTCCTACATGCGGTTCATGCTCTGGAATGTTTACAGCAAACTCAATGAATTGTCTTACAGAAGCAATAGGAATGGCACTTCCTGGAAATGGTACAATTCCTGCTGTAATGGCTGCAAGAATAAGACTTGCTAAAATGACAGGCCAGAAAATTATGGAATTGCTGGATAAAGATATAAGACCTTCGCAGATTATGACAGAAAAGGCTTTCCAAAATGCACTTGCAGTTGATATGGCTCTTGGCTGTTCAACCAATACAGTTTTGCATCTGCCTGCAATAGCACATGAGGCAGGAGTTCAAATTGATCTTTCAATGATAAATGAAATAAGTGCAAAAACACCTCATATATGCTCAATGAGTCCAGGCGGTAAAGATCATATTGAAGATCTTAACATGGCCGGCGGAATTCAGGCGGTTTTAAAGGAACTATCCCAGATTGGTGCGATAAATACAGAACTTATGACTGCAACAGGAAAAACAGTGGGTGAAAATATTGCAAACATATCAGTCAGGGACCGCGATGTTATAAGATCAGTAAAAGAACCTTATCATAAAGTAGGAGGCCTTGCTGTATTGTTTGGAAATCTTGCTGAAAACGGCTGTGTAGTAAAGCAGTCTGCTGTAAGAGAGGAAATGATGCGTCATGAAGGACCTGCAAGGGTTTTTAATTCTGAAGAAGAAGCAACTGATGCAATCTTAAACAATAGAATAAATAAGGGTGATGTAATTGTTATAAGATACGAAGGACCAATGGGAGGCCCTGGAATGAGAGAAATGCTTACACCTACTTCAGCAATTGCCGGAATGGGTCTTGATGCAGATGTTGCTCTTATTACAGACGGAAGATTCTCAGGAGGTACAAGAGGAGCTGCAATAGGTCATGTTTCGCCTGAAGCAATCCAGGGTGGTGTGATTGCAGCAGTAAATGAAGGAGATATTATTTCAATAGATATTCCTTTAAAAAAGATTGAGCTTAAAGTTGATGAAAATGAGATTAAAAAAAGGCTTGCAAGCATTAAAAAGCCTGAACCAAAAATAAAAAAGGGGTACATGGCACGTTACAGCAGAAATGTAAGCTCTGCTAATTTTGGTGCTGTGTTAAAGGAAGATTAAATTAAAATATAAACAAATTTAAGGATGGATGACATGGACAAATTAACAGGAGCACAAATTTTGTGGAAAGCTCTTAAAGAAGAGGGAGTTGATACAATTTTCGGTTACCCCGGAGGTGCTGTTATTGATTATTACCACGAACTTACCAATACTGAGATAAAACATATTCTTGTAAGGCATGAGCAGGCTGCTATACATGCAGCTGACGGATATGCAAGGGCAACAAGAAAAGTCGGAGTTGCTCTGGTAACTTCGGGCCCTGGTGCAACCAATACTGTTACAGGTATTGCAACAGCATATATGGATTCAATTCCAATGGTTGTAATTACAGGCCAGGTTCCAACATCTCTTATAGGTAATGATGCTTTTCAGGAAGTTGACATTGTTGGAATTACAAGACCATGCACCAAACATAACTATCTTGTAAAAGATATTAATGACCTTGAACACACAATAAAAGAGGCTTTTTATCTTGCAAGAACAGGAAGGCCGGGGCCTGTTCTGATTGATATTCCAAAAGATATCACAAATGCAAAAACTCTTTACAAAGATATAAAAGAAATAAAAATGGCTTCATATAATCCAACATACAAGCCAAATATGAAGCAGCTTCAAAGAGTTGTTGAATTAATTAAAAAAGCAGAAAAACCAATTATTTTTGGTGGAGGCGGTATTGCTCTTGCACAGGCAAGCGAGGTTTTTACTAAATTTGCAAAGCTTACAGATATTCCAGTTACAACATCTCTCATGGGTCTTGGAACTTTCCCAGGAACCGATGACAACTGGCTTGGAATGCTTGGAATGCATGGAACATACAGAGCAAACATGGCAATTTCAGAAAGTGATTTAATGCTTGCAGTAGGTGTAAGATTTGATGACAGGGTAACAGGCAAAACTGATGAATTTGCAACAAAATCAACTATAGTTCATATTGATATAGATCCTACTTCCATTCACAAGAACGTATCCGTTGATATTCCAATTGTTGGAGACTGTAAAGCTACTCTTGAAGCACTGAATTGTCTGCTTGAAAAAGAAGATAAAGATAAAATAGCTCCAAAAAGAGAACAATGGAAAAAAACAATTGAAGACTGGAAAAACACAACACCTCTTCATTATGAGCAAAATGACGAAGTTATCAAACCTCAGTATGTTATTGAAAAACTTTTTGAAATAACAAAAGGCGAGGCAATAATTTCAACTGAAGTCGGCCAGAATCAGATGTGGGCGGCACAGTATTATCATTTTAGCAATCCAGATAACTGGCTTACCTCAGGCGGACTTGGAACCATGGGTTATGGTTTCCCTGCAGCAATGGGTGCACAGGCCGGAAAACCTGATGCACTTGTTATTGATATTGCCGGAGACGGAAGTATTCAGATGAACAGTCAGGAGCTTGCAACAGTTGTTCAGTACAAGCTGCCAGTAAAAATAGTTATTTTAAACAACCGCTTTCTTGGAATGGTTAGACAATGGCAGGGTCTTTTCTATAACAAAAATTATTCCGGAACTGACATGTCCCATGCTCCGGATTTTGTAAAGCTTGCAGAAGCATACGGAGCTACAGGTTTCAGAGCAATGAAGCCTTCTGAGGTTGAAGAAACACTCAAAAAAGGAATTGCAACTGAAGGCCCTGTTATTATGGAATTTGTTGTTGACAGGGAAGAAAATGTTTATCCAATGGTTCCTGCGGGAGCTCCAATTACCAAAATGCTTTTGGTATAAATCAGGAGGTTTGAGATATGGAAGAAAAAAGTATTTTATCAATTCTTGTGGAAAATAAGCCTGGAGTTCTTTCAAGGATAGTAGGACTTTTCAGCGGAAGAGGCTATAACATTGACAGTCTTTGTGTTGCTGAAACAACAGAGCCTGGTCTTTCAAGGGTAACCATGGTTACAACAGGCGACAAGGCAATTGTTGAGCAGATTAAAAAGCAGCTTCACAAACTTATAAATGTAATAAAAGTATTTGACTATACAGATCAAAAATATGTAAGCAGGGAACTTGCTTTAATTAAGGTTAATGCAACAGCAAGCATAAGAGCTGAAGTACTTAGAATTGTAGATATTTTCAGATGCAAAATTGTTGATTCAGGGCCGGATCATTATACAATTCAGGTGTCAGCTGATGAAGATAAACTTGAGGCACTTTTAAATATGCTTAAGCCTCTTGGAATTAAAGAAGTTGTAAGAACAGGCTGTGTTGCACTTGCCAGAGGTCCAAGATAGATTATGTTATTAAGTCTGATGCAGATTGCATCATAATTGTTTAATTTAAGAAATAAATTTTAATGGAGAAAAAATGGCTACTATTAATTTTGGTGGTGTTGACGAAGAAGTAATAACCTCTGATGAGTTCACAATGGACAAGGCAAGAGAGGTTTTAAAAGATGAAATTGTTGCAGTTATCGGCTACGGAGTTCAGGGACCTGGCCAGGCAATGAATATGAGAGATAACGGCATTAACGTAATAATCGGACAAAGACAGAACAGTGCTTCATGGGACAAGGCTGTAAAAGACGGCTGGGTTCCAGGAGAAACACTTTTTCCAATTGAAGAAGCTGCAAAAAAAGCAACTGTTATTCAGTATCTTTTATCAGATGCAGGACAGTCGCAGCTTTGGCCTGTTGTAAAAGACTGCCTTAATGAAGGTGATGCTCTTTATTTCTCTCATGGTTTTTCTGTTGTTTACAAAGACCAGACTAAAGTTATCCCCCCTGAAAACGTAGATGTTATTCTTGTTGCACCAAAGGGATCAGGACGTTCTGTAAGGGTTAATTTTTTAGAAGGTAACGGTCTTAATGCAAGTTTTGCAGTTCATCAGGATTTTACAGGAAGAGCAAAGGAAAGATGTCTTGCACTTGGTATAGTTATTGGTTCTGGCTATCTTTTCCACACAACATTTGAAAACGAGGTTTATTCAGACCTTACAGGCGAAAGAGGCGTTCTTATGGGATGTCTTCGCGGTGTAATGGAAGCACAGTATGAATTATTAAGGAAAAACGGACATTCCCCAAGTGAAGCTTTCAATGAAACTGTTGAAGAGCTTACAGAATCTCTTATCCGCCTTGTAGGTGAAAATGGAATGGACTGGATGTATGCAAACTGTTCAACAACAGCACAAAGAGGTGCTCTTGACTGGTCTCCAAAATTCAAGGAAGCTGTAAAGCCTGTTTTTGAAGATCTTTACAACTCAGTTAAAACAGGCAAGGAAACTGAAATTGTAATGACAGTTAACACAGCTCCAGACTACAGGGCAAAACTTGATAAGGAACTAAAAGAAATACATGACTCTGAAATGTGGCAGGCAGGTGCTGCAGTAAGAGCGTTACGTCCTACTAACAGATAGCAGTCATAAATATCCGGAGAAATATATTCTCCGGAATTTACTGCAATTAATACAGGAAGGTGATTAATGCCGGAGGTCTATTTATATGATACAACCCTGAGGGACGGTTCCCAGGGTGAAAACATAAATTTTACTGCTGAAGACAAACTTAAAATAGCAAAAAAGCTTGATGAATTTGGTATGCACTATATTGAAGGAGGCTGGCCGGGGTCTAATCCCAAAGATACTATTTTCTTTGAAGAAGCCAAAAAAATTGAATTTAAAAATTCAAAACTTACAGCCTTTGGTGCAACTAGAAGGTCGGGATTTACCTGTGATGAAGATCCAAGTATTCAGGCTATTTTAAAAAGCGGTGCACCGGCTGTTACCTTGTTTGGAAAAACCTGGGATCTTCATGTTGTTAAAATCATGAACAACACTCTTGAAGATAACCTCAAAATGATAAATGAGTCTGTTTCTTATTTTAAGGAAAAGGGACGTGAAATCATTTATGATGCAGAACATTTTTTTGACGGATTCAAGGATAATCAAGATTATGCACTTGAAACTCTTGCAGCTGCATATAATGGAGGAGCTTCTTTTCTAGTTCTTTGTGATACAAACGGAGGAACCCTTACACATGAAGTTTCCTATGCTGTTAAAACAGTTATGGATTTTTTTAAAGAAAGATTTAAAGATATTTCCAGTTTAAGAGTAGGAATTCATGCTCATAATGATTCCGGCCTTGCTGTTGCAAATTCAGTTGAAGCAGTCAGAGCTGGAGCTGTCATGGTTCAGGGTACAGTAAACGGCTATGGAGAAAGATGCGGCAATGCTGATATTACATCAATTATACCGGTTCTTGCACTTAAAATGGGAATAGACTGCATTTCTGACGAAAATCTTAAAAAACTTAAAAGCATTTCAAGATTTATAAGTGAAACTGCAAATGTTCCTCCCTTAAACAACAGGCCATTTGTAGGTAAAAGTGCTTTTGCTCATAAAGGAGGAGTTCATGTAAGTGCTGTTCAAAAAGACGCAAGAGCATATGAACATATGCTTCCTGAACTTGTTGGCAATGAAAGAAGGGTAATTGTTTCAGACTATGCAGGTAAAAGTAATATTGAATACAAGGCAAAAGAACTTGGTATTAATCTTGACGGTTCAAAAGTTGACAGCAGATTTATTGTAAATGAAATAAAAAAACTGGAGCAGACTGGATATCAGTATGAAGCAGCTGATGCATCATTTCAGATTTTGATGTCAAGGCTTACAGGTGAATTTAAGGCACCTTTTGAATTTAAATCTTTTCGTGTAACTGTTGAAAAGGATTTAGATCGTCTTTGTACATCCCATGCAATTGTAAAAATTGCAGTTAATGGTACTGAAAAAATTACTGCCGCAGAAGGCCACGGTCCTGTAAGTGCTCTTGATAATGCTTTGAGAAAGGCTCTTTCATCATTTTTTGAATGTATTAAAAATATGCATCTTGTTGACTTCAAGGTAAGGGTTCTTGATGGAAGCGGAGGCACTGAATCAAAGGTAAGGGTTCTTATTGATTCAAGAGACAATGACAATATCTGGACTACAATTGGAGTTTCAGAAGATATAATTGAAGCAAGCTGGCAGGCACTGGCTGACAGTTTTTATTATAAACTTGGATTTATTGATAAAAATAAATTAGCCTAAAATTTTAAATTCCAGGGTTTTTTTTATGACACTGCTCTGGAATTTAAAGAGGTTTTGTATTTTTAAGCATAAATATTTATTACTTGCAAAAATTTATTTTAAAAATGTAAAACGCTTAAACTTATTTTCATTTATTTGATTTTAAAAATTCTATAATTCTTATTTTTTTCATTTATCTGATCTTTTTTATAAATAGTTGGAGGGAGCCAAACATTTTAAAATATATTTTTAATGTACAGGCAAATCTTTAATTAATTCTATAAAATGGGGATTTTATAAAATGTTAAAAGTTGGAATTATCAGATGCCGGCAGACCGAGGACATGTGTCCTGGAACAACAGACTTTAAAGTTGCAGCTCAGGGGAAACTAGGCTTTGAAGAAACAGGGCCAGTTGAAATTGTTGGTTTTGTATCATGCGGAGGCTGTCCTGGAAAGCGTGCAATTCAAAGGGCAAAACTAATGGTTGAAAGAGGTGCTGAAGCTATTGTTTTTGCATCATGTATTTCAAGGGGAAACCCAATAGGATATCCATGCCCCCATTATGCAAATATGAGAGATGCAGTAATTAAAAAAGTCGGGCCAGATATTAAAATAATTGAATATACACATTAATTAATCCATAAACAAAGCCCCCTGAAATTTTTTATTTTAGGGGGCTTTGTGATATTGAATATCTAATCTGTGAAGCGGTCAAAAATTTTTTGAATGGGTATAAAGTGAAATTCCTTTTTTAAAATATCCATTGGATTTGTAGAATATGTTTTTTCAGGATGATTTTCATAATTATTTACAATTCGTTCAATACAATTATAATTTGTTTGATTTATTTCAAGCAGCATAGATTTATCTTCTCTGAGCTTATATGATCCCTGATCCTTTATAAATTCATGAAAAAGCATAAACATTCTGCCATGAAATAATTTAATAAAATCCATTTGAGCTTTTAATTGCTTTAAATTAAATCCCTTATTTTGCCCTTTTCTTAGTTTTAAAAGCCTTTGGAAATGTTCAAAAACGTCTTTATTTTTATTTTTTGATTTATCAAGGTAATAAATTTCTGTTGCTTCAATACCTATGTAGTGCCTGACCGAATTCAAAAAAAGCATAAGAAATCAATATATTAAGCCATTTTCTTATAAAGAAGCAATGTAAATTATAACATAATTTTTCGATCAACCCTGCTCCTAAAGCA
>Ga0265295_1006416_pt1 | contig 14238 bp, 9 predicted proteins | sample Munlansysbiofilm_FD_192503 | JGI IMG/M metagenome (GOLD analysis project Ga0265295, IMG submission 192503) | Leachate microbial communities from a municipal landfill in Southern Ontario, Canada - Methane capture system biofilm | ecosystem: Engineered > Solid waste > Landfill > Unclassified ... | reverse complement strand
ATGCCAAAGGCATGATACAAAAGTGATTGTGACATGGCTGAGCTCCTTTGTGTTGTCGGGTTTGGTCGCCAGACAACATCGCTCATGTCATGTCACTTTTCCATAACTCCTTCCGAGCCCAGGTACGCGTTTGCCGGATGAACCTTTTTTATCTGCCAATACTGTTATGCATCACCAACATCTGATTCCTCGTCAATGGCTGATTTGATCAAGTTTGAAACTGAGCGTCTTCGTTTGCGGCAGTGGTTACCTGTTGACCGTGAGCCTTTTGCTGCGCTCAACGCGGACCCAAGAGTAATGGAATTTTTTCCGTCAACCCTTACGGATGCCGAGAGTGACGCCCTGGCCGACCGTTGTCAGTCACTCATCGCAGAGCGCGGTTGGGGTTTCTGGGCTGTAGAATCCAAGGCTTCGCAAGAATGCATAGGGTTTGTCGGTTTGCATATCCCCTCGGCAAAACTCCCATTTTCTCCCTGCGTAGAGATTGGATGGCGTCTGGCATTTCAGCATTGGGGCAAAGGTCTTGCCTTGGAAGCAGCTTCAGCAACTCTCCATATAGGCTTTCAGGTGCTTCATTTGCAGGAAATTGTGTCCTTCACCACAATTGATAACCGCCGGTCTCGCGCACTTATGGAGCGTCTTGGCATGCGGGAGTCTGGTACCTTTGAACATCCTGATGTACCGAAAAGCAGTGGGTTGCGTCAGCATTGCCTATATCGTTTGATGCGTGCCAACCATTCGCATAATAATTCATTCAAGCCAAGACCACTTCACGGCGGGACTCCATTCAAACATTAATATGAAATACTATCGTTGCGCACCATCACCAAACACCAGATCATGATCTGCCCCATACACAGCCATATCTTATCTTGACTCGTTGACATCGACCGTGTCCTCTTCATTGTACGATACCAGCCGCCCCTTTGAGATCGTCTCCGATTTCGTGCCCTCCGGGGATCAGCCGGCGGCCATCGACCGGCTGACGGCCAACATCGAAGCCGGGGTGCGCGAACAGATTCTTCTGGGCGTGACCGGCTCGGGTAAGACCTTCACCATGGCCCAGGTGGTGGCCCGGGTGCAGCGGCCCACCCTGGTGATGGCCCCCAACAAGACGCTGGCGGCCCAGCTGTTCGCCGAGTTCCGCGAGCTGTTCCCCCACAACGCGGTGGAATACTTCGTTTCCTACTACGACTATTACCAGCCCGAGGCCTACATCCCGGCCTCGGATACCTACATCGAGAAGGATTCATCGATCAACGACGCCATCGACAAGATGCGCCACTCGGCCACCCGTTCGCTGCTGACCCGGCGCGACGTGCTGATCGTGGCCTCGGTTTCCTGCATCTACGGCCTCGGTTCGCCCGAGGAATACCGCGAGATGCACCTCTTCCTCCGCACCGGCGGGGACTATCCCATGGAGGAGGTGCTGCGGCGCCTGACCTTCATGCTGTACGAGCGCAACGATTATTCCTTTCACCGCGGCACCTTCCGGGTGCGGGGCGACGTGCTCGACATCTTTCCGGCCCACGAGGAGGAGCGGGCGGTGCGGATCGAGTTCTTCGGCGACACCGTCGAGGCCATCACCCTGATCGATCCCCTGCGCGGCGTGGTTCTGGCCGATGTCGAGGAAATCGCCGTTTTTCCCGGCAGCCATTTCGTCACCAGCCAGGACAACCTCAAGTCGGCCATGCGCTCGATTCAGGACGAGTTGCAGGTACGGCTGGCCGAATTGCAGGAGGCGTCCCGGTTGGTCGAGGCCCAGCGGCTGGAGCAGCGCACCCTGTTCGACCTGGAGATGATCGCCGAGCTGGGCTACTGCAACGGCATCGAGAACTACAGCCGCCATCTCACCGGCAAGCCGTCCGGCGTGCCGCCGCCCAACCTGCTCGACTATTTTCCGGACGACTACCTGCTGATCATCGACGAATCGCACATCGCCGTGCCCCAGGTCGGCGGCATGTTCAACGGCGACCGCTCGCGCAAGCAGACCCTGGTGAATTACGGCTTCCGCCTGCCTTCGGCCCTGGACAACCGGCCGCTGCGCTTCGACGAATTCGAGCGGCGCATCCATCAGGTGGTTTACGTGTCGGCCACGCCCGGTCCCTATGAACTGAAACACGCCGGAGACCATGTGGTCGAGCAACTGATCCGGCCCACCGGCCTGCTCGACCCGCGCATCGAAGTGCGGCCCGCCTCCACCCAGGTGGACGACCTGCTGGAGGAGATTCGGGTTCGGGCCGGTCGCAACGAGGCGGTGCTGGTCACCACCCTGACCAAACGGATGGCCGAGGACCTGACCCAGTATTACGGGGAGTTGGGCGTGCGGGTGCGCTATCTCCACTCGGACATCAAGACCCTGGAACGGGTGGAGCTGATCCGCGACCTGCGCCAGCGCCACTACGACGTGCTGGTCGGCATCAACCTGCTGCGCGAGGGTCTGGACATCCCGGAGGTGTCGCTGGTGGCGGTGCTCGACGCCGACAAGGAGGGCTTCCTGCGCTCGGAACGCTCGCTGGTCCAGACCTGCGGCCGGGCGGCCCGCAATGCCGACGGCACGGTCATTCTCTACGCCGATGCGGTCACGCCCTCGATGCGGGCCACCATCGACGAGACCAACCGGCGGCGGAGCATCCAGGAGCGCTACAACCGCGAGCATGGCATTACTCCGCAGACCGTCATCTCGGAGATCAAGGACACCATGGCCCAGCACCTCAGGGCGTCGGGCTGGGTGAGCGCCGAGGACCTGGCGGGCCGGCCGGTGCCGGTGACGGCCGAACCGGAGATTGTCTACCACAGCGTCGCCGAGATTCAGCGCGAGATCGCGGAGCTGGAGCAAAAGATGCACGAGGCGGCCCGGCAACTGGCTTTCGAGGAAGCCGCCGGTTACCGGGACCGGATCAGGGAACTCAAAATGATGGAGCTGGCAGTTGGCTGATTTCTGGTATCGATGTTCATTGGTAGTGCTGCCCCGACTGGTCTACGGCCTGACCCGGCTGTGGTTCGCCACCTGCCGGGTGAAGGTGCGGGGCGACGGCCCGTTGCGGGAATTCGTCCGGGCCGGCAACACGGGCATTGCCGCCTTCTGGCACTATTCCTTCCTGTTTATTTTGTATTATTTCAGAAACTTTCGTTGTGCGGCCATGGTGAGCGCCAGCAAGGACGGCGAATACATCGCCCGGCTGGCGCTGCTGATGGGGCATGTGCCGGTGCGGGGCTCGTCCCACCGGGGCGGGGTCAAGGCCCTGCGGGAGATGATCGAGTTGTTGCAGCAGGACCACAATAGCGCTATCGTGGCCGACGGCTCCCAGGGGCCGGCGCGGAAGGCGCAGGCCGGCTGCATCCTCATGGCCAGCAAATCGGGCAAGCCGATCTTTCCCCTGGCCTGGGCCGCCGACCGTGCCCTGATCTTCAGGAGTTGGGACCGGACGGCGATTCCCTTGCCCTTTGCCACCGTGGTAGTCCGGCACGGCGAGCCGTTGTGGGTGGAACCGGGAGTCAACGCGGAGCAGGTGGAAGCGTACCGGCTCGAACTGGAACAGCGCCTCAACCGGCTCTACGATGCCGCCTGGCACGAGGTCGGCCGGGGGCCGCACGACGGCGGCCCGGAGAGCGAACTGGTTCGCTATTGCGGCGGCGTGGACGACGATCCGACGGTCGGCGGCGGGGCAGCACCCTGTCGGGCCGCTTCCTTCCGCACAGACAGCAGAGGTTGATGGTGGTGGAGACAGTCAGGAGCGTGGTGCTGGCCGGGTTGAGCGGCGGCTCGGGAAAATCGGTGGTTGCGGTCGGCCTGGTGGCGGCGTTGAGCAAACGCGGCCGGGGCGTGGTGCCGTTCAAGAAGGGACCGGATTACATCGATGCCGGCTGGCTGAGCAAGGCCGCCGGCCGGCCCTGCTACAACCTCGATCCCTACCTGATGCCGGCCGAAGCCATTGCCACCACCTTTCAGCGTCACATCGGCGGTGCCGATTTTGCCGTGGTCGAGGGCAACCGGGGCATCTTCGACGGGGTCAACGCCGGCGGCGAGTTTTCCACCGCCGAATTGGCCCGGCAACTCGATCTGCCGGTGCTGCTGGTGGTCAACTGCGCCAAGACCACGCGCACGGTGGCCGCCTTGGTCCTGGGCTGCCAGGCCTTCGATCCGCGCATCCGCTTCGCCGGCGTCCTCCTCAACCAGATCGCCACGGCCCGGCACGAGACGGTGATCCGCAAATCCCTGGAACGGTACACCGATCTGCCGGTGCTCGGCATCATGCCCCGGCTCAAGGAGGATATCTTTCCCATGCGCCACCTCGGGGTCACGCCGCACCAGGAATATGCGGCGGCCGGCACCGCTGTGGCCAATCTGGCGGCCTTGGCCGAAAACCATTTCGATATCGATGCCATCGTCGGCCGCATGCGCGGAGTGGCGCCGCTGCCGCCTGCATCGTGCGCTTCTGTTGCCCCAAAACTGACCATCGGCGTGCTCCGCGATGCCGCCTTCCAGTTCTACTACGAAGAAAACCTGGAGGCGCTCGCCGCGGCCGGGGCACGGTTGGTAATGATCGACGCCCTCCGTTCGCCGGCCTTGCCGGCGGACCTCGACGGGCTCTACATCGGCGGCGGCTTTCCCGAGACCAGCGCCCGGCAACTGGCCGACAACGCCGGCTTCCGCCAATCGGTGCGCGAATGCGTCGATGCCGGCCTGCCGGTCTATGCCGAATGCGGCGGCCTGATCTACCTCGGCCGCTCCATTCTGCTCGACGGCCAGGAATATCCGCTGGCCGGCGTGTTTCCGGTGACCTTCACCATAGGCGCCAAGCCGCAGGCCCACGGCTATTCCACCTTTACCGTGGCCAAGGCCAACAGCTTCTATCCGGTGGGTACCCGCATCAAGGGGCACGAGTTCCGTTATTCGATCGTGCAGCAATGGGACGGCGCGGCTGACGACCTGGCCCTGGTCATGGACCGGGGCACCGGTTTTTGCGGCGGCCGCGACGGCCTGGTGAAGAACAACACCCTGGCCCTCTATACCCATGTCATGGCCTCGGGCACGCCGGAGTGGGTGGCGGGATTCATGGCCGCGGCCCGCACATTCGCCGCCCGTGGGCGCACGGCCGCCCCGGCTTGATCCCCCCCGGCTCCGGCCGCATCGCCGGACCGTCTGCCGCCGCGCGTCTGTTTTTTCCGCACAATAGACGCACCGCCGCCGGGGCTGGTTTTGACAACCGTTCGAGCGGGCTCTATAATGATGGATCGACAAGCAGTTTTCCGTTTCTTTCCGGAATGAGGTCATGTGAACAGTTCATTGTGCGTCGCCGTCTGTCTCGTTGCCTCTTGCCTCGTCTTCTCTCCCGTGCCTGTTGCCGCGGCAGCGGAGGAGGTGCTCTTTTTTCCCTGGTTGCCGCTGCTGCTCGCCGCCACCGTGTTGCTTGGCGTGGCCCTGATGCTGCGGCTGTGGTATCAGCGGCAGGTTCACGACAAGGACGAGTTGACCATCCGGTTGCAGATGGCGGAACAGGCGGTGGACCGGGTGCCGATGCCCATCCTTTGCCTGGATGCCGATTTCCGGGTGCTCGCCGCCAATCAAAGTGCCCTGCAGACGTACTCCCATACGCGTTCCTCGCTGATCGGCCTTAGTCTTTTGGATCTGTTTCCGGAACTGGCCGGCCATCCGGACATCGCGGCGCTGCACACGACCAAAGAGGGGCGCGAGCCATCGCCGGTCTCGGCCGTGCCCCGGGAACAGGAGGAACAACGGCAGGCCGCTGTTCCGGGCACGCTGGTGTCCATAGCCGCCGGGGGACGCGCCCGGATGCTCTGGTTCGGAACCGTGCCGGCCGCCGGCGAGTACGAGGAGCGGAAGTCCGGCGATATTGCCTCGTTCGCCGAGGAATCGGCCAGCCGGATGAAGAGCGAATTCATCGCCAACATCAATCATGAGGTTCGGACCCCGATGAACGCCATCATCGGCTACACCGAAATGCTCGCCAATTCCCAGCTTGGCCCCAAGGAAAAGCGGTTTGTGGCCATCATTCACAAGAGCAGCATGGCTCTGGTGTCGATTTTTAACGATATCATGGAGTTGTCCAAGATCGACTCGGACCGGTTGCACATCATGGCCACACCGATGCGCGTGCAGTCGATCGTCAACGATGTCGACGGACTGTTCAAGGATCTCGTCGAAGAGAAGGGGATCCGTCTCAACTGCCGGTTGGCCGACCACCTCCCCGAATGTATCCTCTTCGATGGGGTGCGGCTGAAACAGATCCTGCAGAATCTGGTCGGCAACGCGATCAAGTTCACCCACGAGGGGGCGGTCACCCTGGCGGTGGATGGGGATTTCGAGGTGGACAAGCCCGGATGTCTGCGTCTGCGGTTTGTCGTCGAGGATACCGGCATCGGCATAACGGAGGCGGACCAGCGGAAGATCGTGGAGTTGTTCCGCCGGGGGCAGGACGTCACGACCAAGCACTACGGCGGTGTCGGCCTGGGCCTGACCCTGTGCAGCCGGCTGACGGCGATGATGGGCGGCCGGATCGAACTGGTCAGCAGGGAGGGGGAGGGAACGAGATTCACCCTGCTGTTCGACGGGGTGCCGTCCATTGAGTCGGTCCCCGCTCTGCATGAAATCCCTGTCGGCGAGCCCGGGCACGAAGAACGGAAGAAATTGCTGGTCGTGGACGATGTCGACCTGATCAAGGACGTTTTTCTCGACTTTTTCCAGGGCAGCCCATACCGGGTGCTCACGGCGAACAACGGTTCGGAGGCCCTGACCATGGCCCGTGCCGAACAGCCCGATCTTATTTTCATGGATCTCAACCTGACCGGGATCGATGGCCGCAGCGTGACCAGGCAACTGCGGGAATACCCAGAAACCGCCGCGATTCCGGTGGTGGTCATGACCGGGGATATCCTGGAGGAGGCCGATTATCGGCCGCTGTTCGACGATTTTCTCCAGAAGCCCTTCCGGTTGGAGGAACTTCAGGAACTGGTCGCCCGATATGTCGGCGCCGCATCGATGCCACCGGCTGCGCCCCCCGCGGAGGGCAGGGATGAGGACGAACAGATCCTTGCCCGGCTCGGTGCCGAGGTCTGGAACGCCGAGCTGGAATCGTTGCGGCAGCAGGTCGTCTTTTCCGGAAGCCTGTGCGATGCGGCTTCCCTCGGCATGGCCATGCGGCAGCGGGGCGTGGCCGAGGAGCAGCCGGTCCTGACCCGATTGGGCGACGAACTGCTTCATCATGCCCAGGAACCCAATATTCTCGGCGTGGACCGTCTCCTCGCCCAACTGTCGCGGATAGCGAATCGGACCGAGTCATGATCAAGAAAAAACCCCTGATTTTCATCGTCGACGATGTGCCCGAGAACATCCAGATCGCCATTTCGCATCTCAAAGAACTCGATTGCGATTTCGCCTACGCCACGTCGGGCGAACAGGCCCTGGAACGGATCGCCGCCACCCGGCCCCAACTGATTCTCATGGATGTGATGATGCCGGGAATGAGCGGTTTTCAGACCGTGGAGGCGCTCGGCCGGAATGAAGCGACCTCCTCCATTCCGGTCATCTTCCTGACCGCCCGCGCCGAGTCCGACGACGTGGTCCGGGGGTTCAGCCTCGGCGGCGTCGACTACATCACCAAGCCGTTCAAGGGGGTCGAACTGCGGTCCCGCGTCCGCAACCATCTGGAATTGCATGCCTATCGGGCCAGTCTCGAACAACTGGTCGAAGAGCGGACCAGGGAGGCCGAGCTGCTCAAGGACGTCATTATCGAGGCCATGGGCGAGCTCGCCGAGTATCGCGACCCCGAAACCGGCAGTCACATCCACCGGACCAGGGCGTACGTTCAGGTGCTCGCCGAGTCCCTGGTGCAGTTGGGGTATTTTCAGGAGCGACTCACCGGGGAGTATATCGTCCTGCTGTGGAAATCGGCGCCGCTGCACGATATCGGCAAGGTGGCCATTCGCGATTCCATCCTGCTCAAGCCAGGCAAACTGACGCCCGGGGAATTCGAGGAGATGAAAAAACACACCCTGTTCGGCGAGGAGGTCATCGCCAATCTGGAGCACATGGCCGGCCAGCCGACCTCTTTCCTCAGTTGCGCCAAAGAAATCGCCGGCAGCCACCATGAGAAATACGACGGCAGCGGCTATCCGCGGGGGCTCGCGGGCGACGGCATCCCGCTGGCCGGCCGGATCATGGCGGTGGCCGATGTCTATGATGCCCTGATCTCCAAACGGGTGTACAAGAATTCCATGACCCACGAAGAGGCCATGGCCATTGTACTCGAGGGAAAGGGAACCCATTTCGACCCGATCCTGATCGACGCCTTCGTTGCGGTGGAGTGGCAATTCCGCACCATTGCCGCCAACAACCGTGATTGAAGGGCGCACGTCGGCTTGTTGTGGAACGCAGGGAAGAATGCGGATGCATGGGGTTTCTGCCGGTGGAGAAAACCGCCGCATGCCGTTTCCTGGGCTCTGTCATCCCGTGTTTCCGATCTCTCCATGCCTCACCAATCTCTGCCTTCCTCCGATCGTCCATGAAAAGCTATCAAAAGGAACTCTGGTTCAACGTGCCCACCCGGCGCGCCTTCATCAACATCACCCGGGAAGTGGAGCAATGCCTGGCCGAAAGCGGCATCGAGGAAGGATTGCTGCTCTGCAATGCCATGCATATTACCGCCTCGGTGTTCATCAACGACGACGAGTCCGGCCTGCATCACGACTATGAACAATGGCTCGAACGGCTGGCTCCGCACGAGCCGGTCAACCAGTATCGACACAACGGGTACGAGGACAATGCCGATGCCCACCTGAAACGACAGATCATGGGTCGGGAGGTGGTGGTGGCGGTCACCGGGGGCAAGCTGCATTTCGGCACCTGGGAACAGATTTTTTACGGTGAGTTCGACGGCCGGCGCAAGAAACGGGTGCTGGTCAAAATCATCGGCGAATGAACAGCAACCGGCGTATCATTGCGATGGATCGGGAAGACCAGAGAAGCAGGCGCACGGTGCGGGGAGCGGGTTGGCGATGCCTGCTGGCGGCTGTCGGAACGGCACTGGCGCTGGCTGCGGCCGGTTGCCCGGAACAGGGAGGAAGAAACGGCGGCGCCGGGAAATTGACCTTGTACGGTACCATCGATATCCGGGAGGTGCAGCTGGCGTTTCAGGATGGGGGACGGATTCTCGGGCTGTCGGTGGACGAAGGCGCTGTGGTCGACAAAGGGCAGGTTGTTGCCGAACTCGATCCGGCCCGGTTCCGGATGGAAGTCGAGCGGTTGGCCGGCGAGGTCGTGGCTCAAGCCCGGCTGGTGGAACGGCTCAAGAACGGCAGCCGGCCTCAGGAGATCGCCGGCGCCAAGGCGGCGGTGGCCTCTGCCAGGGCGAACCTCAAGGAAGCGGAACTGGTGCTGGCGCGCAAACTGTCGTTGCAGGTCACCAACCGCATCTCGCAACAGGAGGTGGACAGCGCCAGGGCCAGGATGGAGACGTGGCAGGCCACCCTCAAGTCGGCCGAGGAGGAGCTGTCGCTGACGATCGAAGGACCGCGTCGGGAGGATGTCGCCGCTGCCGAGGCCTCGCTCGCGGCCCTAGGGGCGGCGAGGGATCTGGCGGAACAGCGTCTGGCCGACACCAAGTTGCGGGCTCCGGCCGAAGGCGTGATTCGCACCCGTATCCTGGAGCCCGGCGCCATGGCTTCGGCCGGGGCGCCGGTCCTGACCATGGCACTGACCAATCCGCTTTGGGTCCGGGCCTATATCAACGAGCCGGACCTCGGCCGGGTGCGGGAAGGAATGAGGGCAGAAGTCCAAAATGACAGTCGACCCGACAAACGGTACAAGGCGTGGGTCGGTTTCATCTCCTCGACCGCCGAGTTCACGCCAAAGACCGTCGAAACCACGGAGTTGCGCACCAAGCTGGTTTACCGGACCCGCATTTTCGTCTGCGATTCCGGGCAGGAACTCCGTCTGGGCATGCCGGTGACCGTGGTTGTTGATGCCAAGCAAAACCAATCGGTTAATGTGTCATGTGATGACTGACCTTGCCTTTTGATGTACTTTTTTCCGAAACAGGCATTCCGGGAAGAGCTTCAAGCACTTCCCGGTTTTCCTTTTTGAGCCGATGGATGTATCTTTCAGTTGTTGCCAGGCTCGAATGCCTCAGCATGTATTGAATCTCAACCATGGGCACATTCCGTGAAGCTAGGATTGAAGCAAAGAGGTGTCGAATGCTATGGAATCCGAATTTTTCCACCCCTGCTCTTTGGCACAATTCAGACATCCATTTTATGCGCGTGACATATTGCAATCCGGTTTTTGAGGGGAAAACCAATTCGGTTTGCGTCTTCTTCTTGAGTTTCAACAATGCGGCAATCAGATCATCTTGAACTTGGATCCACTGGAAACGCCATTCACCAGCTTTGTTTTTCCGCCACGACAACCGGATTCTTTTGCCGAAGAAATCAACATCCTGCCATTTCAAGCGGAACAGTTCATCCATCCATCCGAGCGCCTGTTTGCAGGTAACAATACAGCTTGGGCATATCGAGAGCGGTTCACAGCTTTTCAAGCTACCGGCTTTGCCGGTGGTTACTGACTCTGTGTTTTCTACAATATCACCGGATGTCCCTGAAAGGGATAAACCTTTTCCCTATCCCTTTATCTATATGAATTATAAATATATATTTGGATTATTTTCTGGACTGCTGGGAGATAAAAAAACACAAACATTTGAAAATAGAACATTTAACACAGTGATGCTTTCTGTTGGCGTAGCTGGGTTAGCATTATTGTCTTACGATATAATTTTAGGAAACATAGCGTCTCAAATTATAGATATATCATGCATTGTTTATTCAATGTCATGTTATTTTTATTCTTTAAAGAGTTGCAATCATAATAAATTGGTAATAACAACATTTATTTTTTTGTATATTGCCATATCTTCAGGATGGTTTTTTAACAATGGAATACACGGAGGCATTCCATTCTTCTTTTTTGTGCTATGTTGTTATTCTGGTATTTTTTTTAAAAAACCTTTCCTTAATGCTATTCCTTTAATCATTGTAACAGTATTATTTCTTTCTATAATAGAATTTTTAAATCCAGATATTGTTATTTTATATAAGTCAAGAATTCATAATTTTCTCGATCTTGGTGCTTCTATAATCATATGCTTGGTAATTAGTGGTGTATCGATTCATATCATTTACAAAAAATATGATATAGAAAGAGAATTGAACAAAAAAATGTTAAATCAGGCAATCAGTGATAAAGAATTGATTGAAAGTTCTATAAAAGAAATTCAAATTCTCAGAGGTCTCCTTCCTATATGTTCTTATTGCAAAAAAATAAGAGACGATGGCGGAGAATGGATGCAACTTGAGAAATTTATTCAAGAAAATTCGGAAGCAAAATTTTCTCATAGCATGTGCCCCGAATGCGCACGATCAGTTTATCCTGATTTTCTTGAAAAAATAAATTCTTTAAAAAAGACCAGTCATGCGCGTCGCAATTCATGAATCATTATTCGATATTGCTGCAATAATAATGGTTTTTTGTTAAAATAAATTGATCGTGTTCTCTGGCAATTGTAGTTGTTGTCAGTGGCAGAATGAAACCGTACCAAAAATGGCGATGAAAAGTGTACCACCTCCGCCGGCTGCCTATCCTCTTAAGGGAATCTTGAAATTTAGTTCAGTTCCCCCCCGGCAGCCTTCACCGGCCATTTTTTCACAAAGATCACGTTGTTTTGGCAATTGATTCGATTGGTTTTACACCCTCGCGCCGCTTCGCTCTGCGCTCGAAGGCCTCTTTTTACTCTGTTTCCGCTCTCCGGATGCTTGTATCCATACCCTTGGCATCAAGGGCGTCTCCTATCGCAGCACCCAAATTCTTGGCAATGCCATTGTCTTCTCTGTTGAAACGACCAACCGCCATGTTGTCTGCCAAACCTGCGGACAGAGGTGGCACCGGAAATTTGTACAAGCCGTTAAGTGGAAAATCTGCTCCCCCTAACGCCCAACGATGGGCAGACTATGGAGCAGAAAATGGCAAAAGGAACGAGACGGAAACATTCGGCGGCATTCGAAGCAAAAGTGGCCCTGGCAGCGATAGCCGGCGACAAGACGTTGGCTGAATTGGCCCAGCAGTTCGAGGTTCACCCCAACCAGATCACCGGCTGCACTCGTGAAGGGGCGACCTCTGCCAGCCTGGCCGCCAGGGTGGCTGCCAGGGTTTCAATCCACGCCCCCGTGAAGGGGCGACGTCCCACTCGGCCCGCATCTTCGCCGCGTCGCCCTGTTTCAATCCACGCCCCCGTGAAGGGGCGACCCCCTGGCTGGTATCCACCCCCGGAAAGGTGTTACGGTTTCAATCCACGCCCCCGTGAAGGGGCGACGTCCCACTCGGCCCGCATCTTCGCCGCGTCGCCCTGTTTCAATCCACGCCCCCGTGAAGGGGCGACCTATGCTTCTGAACTGTTTGGACTACGTTGAAGGTGTTTCAATCCACGCCCCCGTGAAGGGGCGACGAAAAACTCTTTCCATCCTCGCCGTAGCTGGCGAGTTTCAATCCACGCCCCCGTGAAGGGGCGACGCCATTGATGGTCATGGTGGGGGAGCCGCCGGAAGGTTTCAATCCACGCCCCCGTGAAGGGGCGACCCAGGCATACGCCGCCCGAAACATCGGAATCCTGTTTCAATCCACGCCCCCGTGAAGGGGCGACGCCAGCGCGGCCTGGAGCGATTGCTCGTCGGCCTCGTTTCAATCCACGCCCCCGTGAAGGGGCGACCGGACCACTCCCAAAAAAGCGGCGTTGACCTCCTGTTTCAATCCACGCCCCCGTGAAGGGGCGACCCACGGGGGTCAACAATTGGTCGGCCAGGAAAACGTTTCAATCCACGCCCCCGTGAAGGGGCGACTTCCTCATCCCCTTTGTCGTCTTCATCCTGATCCCGTTTCAATCCACGCCCCCGTGAAGGGGCGACCTCATTTATTTTCGGTGATATCATGGCCGTTATCGTTTCAATCCACGCCCCCGTGAAGGGGCGACCAAATAACCTCACTCATCGCATTGTGTGCCCTGTGTTTCAATCCACGCCCCCGTGAAGGGGCGACCCGGGATCGCACTCCCAGGGCGGACAGGTGTTAGGTTTCAATCCACGCCCCCGTGAAGGGGCGACGTAATTTCGGCCTCAATCGATATCACGGTAGACAGTTTCAATCCACGCCCCCGTGAAGGGGCGACTCCATCGCGATGATGCAATCAGGCGGGTTTCCCTGTTTCAATCCACGCCCCCGTGAAGGGGCGACGGCGGAAGAGCAATTCACAACAGCATAATGAGGAGTTTCAATCCACGCCCCCGTGAAGGGGCGACACTTCGCGGCCCAGCCCTACAGCGAGGCGCACGGGTTTCAATCCACGCCCCCGTGAAGGGGCGACTCGAGGGGGGATTGCTTTTTACAGTCAATCAATGATTGTTTCAATCCACGCCCCCGTGAAGGGGCGACAAGCGCAGATGCCAAGGGACCCGTGATGGACTGCTGTTTCAATCCACGCCCCCGTGAAGGGGCGACCAAGACACAGGCACAACAACGATACAGAAACACGGTTTCAATCCACGCCCCCGTGAAGGGGCGACACCGATCCCACACAAGAAAACGATGTTCCGGGCTGTTTCAATCCACGCCCCCGTGAAGGGGCGACCCATCTGCTCGGCCAGCTCGCCCTCGGGCAGCTCGTTTCAATCCACGCCCCCGTGAAGGGGCGACCGCCTGCGGCAATTTTAAAGCGATCGGCGGCCATGTTTCAATCCACGCCCCCGTGAAGGGGCGACCGCCTGCGGCAATTTTAAAGCGATCGGCGGCCATGTTTCAATCCACGCCCCCGTGAAGGGGCGACTTCAACAGCGTTCCCTTTGAGCAGCAACGCCTCCCGTTTCAATCCACGCCCCCGTGAAGGGGCGACTTCGGCGTGGACCAACTCGGAAAAAGACAAGAAAGTTTCAATCCACGCCCCCGTGAAGGGGCGACCTGTACAGCCCGGGCAGCGGTGGCCAGCATACCGTTTCAATCCACGCCCCCGTGAAGGGGCGACGCGGAGGATCTGGAGCGAGACCGGGATTGGGGAGCATCCGACAGTTATGCGCATCATTTGATCCTTTTGAGCGTAACAGCGCTATACTGCGGCTGTTTTCTGTTAACGGCCTGATGCATCTCAAAAACATCGTCGAATTTTGCATTGTATTTGG